>Ga0187771_10001764_pt1 | contig 14738 bp, 14 predicted proteins | sample 0116_SJ02_MP15_1_FD_133139 | JGI IMG/M metagenome (GOLD analysis project Ga0187771, IMG submission 133139) | Tropical peat soil microbial communities from peatlands in Department of Meta, Colombia - 0116_SJ02_MP15_10_MG | ecosystem: Environmental > Terrestrial > Soil > Wetlands > Peat | place...
GACCGCAAAGACCGCTTGGAGGGGTACGATCGGCTGCCCCGACCCCGCTCCTTTGCCCCAGTCCCGGCCGCGCGGCAACAGGCGGCCCGCAGCCTCGACCATTGGGATTAACATAGAAATGAAGTATGGTTCATATTTTGCCAAACCGCGACTTCGCAATCTTCTTGCAGGTATATTAGTTTTCGGCCCAAGCCCTGCCTCGGCGCATGATCATGCAGACCATCTCCGCCTATATTCTGGCATTCAACGAAGCCGAGAAGCTCAAGGCCGCGGCCGAAAGCGTGCTGTGGGCCGACGAGATCGTCGTCGTCGATTCCCACAGCACCGACGGCACTGCCGAGATCGCTGCCGCGCTCGGCGCGCGGGTGGTGCAGGTGCCGTTCAACGGCTTCGGCGAGCTGCGCAATCGCGCCATCGAAGCCTGCCGCTGCGATTGGATTTTCAGCCTCGACGCCGACGAGCGCTGTACCGGCGCGGTGCGCGACGAGATTCTCGGCCTGCTCGCCGGCACGCCGCCCGCCGACGTTTACCGCGTGCCGCGCCGCAGTTTCATGATGGGCCGGTGGATCCGCGGTTCCGGCTGGTATCCGAACTTCCGTCAACCGCAGCTGTTCCGCAAAGGCGCGATGCGGTACCGACCCGACCCCGTGCACGAGGGTTATGAACTTCTGACCGCCAAGCCGGTCGGCACGCTGCACAATGCGATCTGGCAATTTCCGTTCCGCGATCTCGCCGAAGTCCTGCACAAGGCAAACCGCTACTCGTCGCTGGGCGCGCCGAAACTTGGCGACAAGCGCGTCTCCATGGCAGGAGCGCTCGGGCACGGCGCCTGGGCGTTCCTGAAACACTATGTGTTCAAGCTCGGCTTTATCGACGGCTGGGCCGGCTTCGTCATCGCTTTCGGCAATTTCGAAGGGACGTATTACCGCTACGCCAAACGCTATGAACAGGCGCAGAATTGGCAGTCGCCGCCGAGCGAACCGCTGCGGCGCCCGGCAAAGCCCTGATTGGGCACGCGTGCTGAAGTAATGAATTATAGTTCATATCATAGCTCCGAGCAGGGTCCGATCCTCATTGTTCCGTACATGTGGATCGGCGATTTCGTGCGTTGTCATTCGGTGGTGAAACTGTTGAACGCGCGTTTCCCGGGCCGCCCGGTCGATATGCTGGCAACGACCTTGTGCGCGCCGCTCGCCGATTACATGCCCGGGCTGCGGCGGGCCGTCATTGCCGATCTGCCGCGCCGGCGCCTGTCGCTGGCGGAGCAGTTCGCGCTGGCCCGCCGCCTCAAGCGCGAGGAATACGGCGCGGCCTTGGTCATGCCGCGGACCTGGAAAGCGGCGCTAGCGCCGTTTATTGCCGGCATTCCCCGGCGGACCGGATTTTTCGGCGAGGCACGGTTTTTTCTGCTCAACGACCTGCGTTTCGGCGAGCGGGCTTTGCCGCGCATGGTCGACCGTTGCGCGGCGCTGGCGCTGCCGGCCGGCGCCGAACTGCCATCCGCCTGGCCGTTGCCGAAGCTCAACGTGACCCGCGCCGAAGTCGATTCCTGGCGCAGCAAGCGCGGGCTCGCCGACGATGGCCGCCCGGTCGTAGCGTTCGCTCCCGGCGCGGTCGGACCGTCGAAACGCTGGCCGAGCGCCGCTTACGCAGAACTGTGCCGCCGCCTCACCGCCGAAGGTCTGTCGGTCTGGGTGCTCGGCGGCCCCGACGAGAAAGCGCTGGCCGGAAGCATCGTCGGCGATACCCCGGCGCGCGATTTGACCGGCCGCGATCTGCGCGACGCCATTTTGGCGCTCGCCGCGGCGGCCGTGGCAGTGTCCAACGATTCCGGCCTGCTGCACGTCGCCGCCGCGCTGGGCACTCCCTCGATCGGGATTTTCGGGCCGACCAGCCCATGGCATTGGGCGCCGCTCAATCCGCTGGCCGGAACCATAGAAACGACGACCGAACTGCCCTGCCGGCCGTGCCATAAGCCGGTCTGCCGGCTCGCACATCATCGCTGCATGCGCGATATTCCCTCCGAACAGGTGCTCGCCGCGGTGCACCGTGCCTTGGCCGCGGTCACGCACGCGACATGGCCGTCGGCCGGCGACTAACGACGTGTTCATCGAATCGGTGTAGGGCGGTGGTCGATAAACCGAAGGTTCGCGGACCATGACGGTTCTGATTACCGGCGGCGCCGGCTATATCGGCAGCCACATGGTGTTGGAGCTCGCCGACGCCGGCGAGCGCGTCGTCGTGCTCGACAATCTTTCGACCGGATACCGCTGGGCGGTCGCCGACGGCGTGCCGCTCGTCGTCGGCGACACCGGCGATCAGCCGCTGGTCGCGCGGCTCATTCGCGACCACGACGTCGACGCCATCATTCACTTCGCCGGTTCGATCGTGGTGCCGGATTCGGTTCGCGACCCGCTCGGCTATTATCGCAACAATACCGTCAATTCCCGCGCCCTGATCGAATCCGCGGTCAATTGCGGCGTGCGTCACTTCATCTTTTCCTCGACCGCGGCGGTTTACGGCAATCCGGCGGCGACGCCGATTGCCGAGGACGCACCGACGCTGCCGGTGTCGCCTTACGGCTGGTCTAAACTGATGACCGAGGTCATGCTGCGCGATGTCAGCCGCGCCCATGACTTCGCCCATGTCAGTTTGCGCTATTTCAACGTCGCCGGCGCCGATCCGAAAGCGCGCGTCGGCCAATCGACCCGCAATGCCACCCACCTGATCAAGCTCGCAGCCGAGACGGCGCTGGGATTGCGCGGCAAGCTCGAAGTGTTCGGCACCGATTATCCGACCCCGGACGGCACCTGTATCCGCGACTACATCCATGTCAGCGACCTGGTTGGCGCCCACCGCGACGCGCTGCGCTACTTGCGCTCCGGCGCGCCGTCGCTGACGCTCAATTGCGGCTACGGCCACGGTTTTTCGGTGCGCGAGGTGATCGCGACGGTCAGGCGCGTGTCCGGCGTCGACTTCAAGGTCGACAATGCGCCGCGGCGCCCCGGCGACCCGGCGCAGCTGGTCGCCGCCAGCGCGCGGGCGCGCCGGGAACTCGGCTGGCAACCCCGCTTCGACGACCTGGCGACCATCGTCGCCCACGCGCTGGCCTGGGAACGCGAGCTGCAAAGCCGGTTGCCGCGGTCCGCCGCGGTCGGCCACAATCTCGCTGAAATCGCTTGAAAAATCCGCTCCGTCCGGGCATGGAACGGCGCACATTCACGGCTGCGCGTCTATGTCGTGTCGGAGTAAAATGGACAATATGAAGCCTGCCACGGCCGTACCGGCGGACGATTACTCGACCATTGCGCTGGTGCGCCGCCTCTTGCTCGTCGAAGCGCTCGGCCACTGGCCGCGCTACGCCATAGCCTTCCTGCTGATGGGGATCGCGGCGGCCGCGACCGCACTCACCGCCTACCTCCTCGGCACCATGACCAACGAGGCCTACGTCAATCATAACTTTCACGGCATCGTCGTCATCGGCCTGATCGCGATCGTCATCTTCGCGGTGAAAGGTTTCGCCACCTACGGCGCCGCGGTCATGCTGTCGTGGATCGGCAACAGCATCATCGCCGATAATCAGCGGCGGCTGTTCGACAAGCTGTTGCACGAAAGCATCGGTTTCTTCGACAATCGGCACTCCTCCGAATTCATTGCCCGGCTGACCACCGGCGCCGCCGCAGTCAGCGGCGTGATCAATCTCCTCATCACCGCCATCGGCCGCGATCTGATGTCGCTCATCGGCTTGACGATCGTCATGGTGATCCAGGATCCGGTGATGGCGCTGATCGGATTCGTGGCCGCCCCACCGGCGTTCTTTTTTCTGCGCAAGCTCATTCGCCGGGTGCGCAACATCGCCCGTATGCAGTTCACCGGCGGCACCCGCATCATCGAGACCATGCAGGAATCGCTGCAGGGCCTGCGCATGGTGAAAGCCTTTGCGCTCGAAGACGAGATGCGGCGGCGGCTCGATAAAAGCGTCGGCGCGGTCCAGCATGAATCGAACAAGATGGCGCGCGTCGCCAACCGCGCCAGCCCGCTGATGGAAATGCTCGGCGGCTTCACGGTGGCGCTGGCGACGATCTACGGCGGCTACCGCGTGATCGAGACCGGCGCCACGCCCGGCGCTTTCGTCTCCTTCCTGGCGGCGTTTCTGCTCGCCTATGAGCCGGCCAAGCGGCTCGCCCGGCTCAACATCGACCTCAACAACAACCTAGTCGGCGTGCGCGTGCTTTACGAGGTCGTCGACTCGCCGCCGGGCGAGCCGACCGACGATAACCTGCCGCCGCTGCATCTGACCGCGGGGCGCATCGAATTTGCCGACGTGCAGTTTGGCTACCGCGCCGACATGCCGGTGCTGCGCGGCATGAGCTTCGTGGCGCAGCCGGGCAAGGTCACCGCGCTGGTCGGTCCTTCGGGCGGCGGCAAATCGACGGTGCTCAATCTGTTGTTGCGCTTCTACGACGCCGATGCCGGCCGCATCCTGATCGACGGCCAGAATATCGCGACGGTGTCGCGGGCCTCGCTGCGGCAAGAGATCGCCTTGGTCGGCCAGATCGTGCACCTGTTCCGCGGCACGATTCGCGACAACATCGCGCTCGGCAAGCTTAACGCCAGCGAAGCCGAAATCGTCGCCGCCGCCAAGGCTGCGCACGCCCACGATTTCATCTTGAGCTTTCCGGCCGGCTACGACACCCCGGTCGGCGAGCATGGCCTGCAACTGTCGGGCGGCCAGCGCCAGCGCGTCGCCATCGCCCGCGCGCTGATCAAGGACTCGCCGATTATCCTGCTCGACGAGGCGACCGCGGCACTCGACTCGGAATCCGAACGCCAAGTACAGGAAGCGCTCGCCGAGCTGTGCAAGGGGCGCACGACGCTCGTCATCGCCCATCGCCTGTCGACCATCATGTACGCCGATTGCATTTTCGTGGTCGAGGACGGCGTCGTGGTCGAATCCGGCCGTCACGACGAACTTCTGCGCAAGGGCGGCCGCTACGCGTCGTTCTACCGGCTGCAGCTCAAGGAGCAGTCGCCGCCGCAAGAAACGGCAGTCCAGCCGATCGCCGCCGTCGCCTCGTCCGGCTGAAACTTTTTTGTCCTCCAACAGCAAGTGTGATCATGAGCATTGACGTCAAAAACCAGAGCTATGTCATTGCGCCGCCGCCGCAGGCCGCGATTGCGGTCGCCGGCACCGACAAATTGTTTCCGGTCCGCCGCTTGTGGTGCGTCGGCCGCAACTACGTCGAGCACGTCAAGGAGATGGGGCAGGACGTGCGCGAGCCGCCGTTCTTTTTCGCCAAGCCCGCCGACGCCATCGTGCCGGACGGCGGCACCGTGCCCTATCCGTCGCTGACCAAGGACATGCACCATGAGGTCGAGCTGGTGGTGGCGCTGAAAAGCGGCGGCCGCAACATCAAGGCCGAGCGGGCGTTCGATTGCGTCTACGGCTACGGCGTCGGCATCGACCTGACGCGCCGCGACCTGCAAATCGCCTCGCGCGACATCAAGCGGCCATGGGAAATCGGCAAGGCGTTCGACCATTCGGCGCCGTGCGGCGCGCTCAGGCCCGCGGCCGAAATCGGCCATCCGTCGCAAGCGCGCATCACGCTCAAGGTCAACGGCAAGATCCGCCAGGACGGCGATCTCAACCAGATGATCTGGAAAGTGCCGGAGATCATCGCGAAATTGTCGGAGATGGTCGAGCTGGCGGCAGGCGACATTATCATGACCGGCACGCCGTCGGGCGTCGCCGCCACCGTCGCCGGCGACAGAATCGAATGCGAGGTCGAAGGCGTCGGCAAGCTCAACGTGACCATCGGGCCGCCGCTGCGGTGAACTGTTTGCGCTAGATCAATGCGGCGGCCGGCCGCGGCGCGTATAAGCCCGACATTCGTTGCGCCAAGCGCGTTGTTTTTCGGCCGGTGGAACCAATCCCGGCCCGGTGCGTTAGCAGATACCCGATTGCATCGGAGCTGATCATGCGTGCCCGCCGTGTCACATTGCGCGTTGAACCACCGATCCCGTTCGGCGATGTCGCGCTGGTGCCGGCGCCTTTGAGCGGGCGGCCGGAAACCGACATGGCGCGCGCCATGGCTGCCGCGCTCTCCGATCTCGAGGCGCCGACCGCGGCGGATGTCTACGGTCGACTGCGCCAGGCTTTTCCGCTGGCGCCGCTGAGCGCCCGCGTCGCGGCGCTGGCGACGCTGATGGAGCGCATCCGGCGGCCGGTGCATTAAGGCGCGAAAGCTTCACACTCCCAGATAAGCGCTGCGGACGCGGTCGTCGGCCAACAATTCGGCGCCGCTGCCGGCGAGCGTGACGCGGCCGTTCTCCAGCACATAAGCGCGCTTCGCCAGCTTGAGCGACAGCGCCACATTCTGCTCCACCAATAGACAAGTGATGCCCTCGCGATTGAGCTCGCTGATGGTGTCGAGCAGGTTGCGGGCAACCGTCGGGGCAAGCCCGAGCGACGGCTCGTCGAACATGATGAGCTGCGGGGAGCCCATCAGGCAGCGGGCCACCGCCAGCATTTGCTGCTCGCCGCCGGACAGCGTGCCGGCCGGCTGTTGCGCCCGCTCGGCGAGCACCGGAAACAAGGCGAAGACGCGGTCGCGGTTCTTGGCCCGGCCGGCACGGGCGCGCGGCAGCATGGCGCCGATTTCGAGATTCTCCTCGACCGACAGCGTCGGAAAAACCTGACGCCCTTCCGCCACCTGGCCGATACCGAGATCGCACACGCGATGGCTCGGCCAGCCGGAAATTTCGACGCCGCGATAGGAAATCCGGCCGCGCAACCGCCGCTGCATGCCGGCCAGCGCGCGAATGAGCGTGGTCTTGCCGGCGCCATTGGCGCCGACAATGGCGACGATCGCGCCCTCCTCGACGTCGAGCGATACGCGGTCGAGCGCCTGCAGGTCGCCGTAGAATACGTCGAGGTTCTCGACGCTGAGCATCACGCCGTCTCCGCGCCGAGATAGGACTGCACCACCGCGGGATCGCGCGCGATCGCCTCCGGCGCGCCCTCGGCGATCGCTATGCCGTGATCGAGCACCAGGACGCGGCTGGCCAGCGCCATCACCGCGCGCATGACGTGCTCGATCAACAGGATGGTCAGGCCGGTGTCGCGATGAAGCGCGCGCAACGTCGCCACCATGCGGTCGGTCTCGGTCGGGCGCAAGCCCGCCATCACCTCGTCGAGCAGCAAAAGCCGCGGCTGCGTCGCCAGCGCGCGGGCGACTTCCAAGCGCTTGCGATCCGGCAGCGTCAGCGTCGCGGCGATGCGGTGCCGCTGCTCGAACAGATCGAGCCGGCGCAGCAGCGTCTGCGCGCGCTCGCGCGCCGCAGCGACGTCGCGCCGGTGCAACAGTGCGCCGACGATGACATTGTCCTCGACGCTCAAGGCCGGAAACGGCCGCACCAACTGAAAGGTGCGGGCAATGCCGCGCCGGCACACCGCGTCGGGCGTCAAGCCGCCGATCGGCTCGCCGGCGAAGACGATGTCGCCGCCGTCCGGCGGCAAGGCGCCGGCAATCATGTTGAACAAGGTGGTCTTGCCGGCGCCGTTCGGGCCGATCACGGCGAACAGCGAACCCTCGGCGACGTCGAAGCTGACCCGGTCGACGGCGAGCAGGCCGCGGAAGCGCTTGCTGACCGCGTCGAGCGAAAGCAGCGCGGTCATCGCGCGGCCTCCGTCACGCCAAGCCGTCGCGCCAGCCACGGCCAAATACCTTCCGGCAGGGTGACGACGACCAACAACAGGCAGATGCCATAGAACACCTGCTTGGCGCCGGGCCAATCGAGCCCCCATGCCGCCAGCGCGGCGTTGAGCGATTCGGCGAGACTTGTCAGCACGAAGGCGCCGAGGATCGGTCCGAACAGGGTACCGACGCCGCCGATGATCGGCCCCAGCATCATCTCGATCGAACGGGAAATGCTGAAGACCTGTTCGGGAAACAGATTGTTGTAGAAAAACGCGTAGAACACGCCGGCGAACGACGTAACAACGGCGGAGATGACCACCGCATACATTTTGTAACGAAAGGTATTGATGCCGACAGCGCGCGCGGCTTCCTCGTCTTCGCGGATGGCGAGCCAAAAATAACCGACGCGGCTTTTGATCAACAGACGGCACAGAACGAAGGCAATGACGGTCGCAGCCAGGATTACGTAATAGAACATGATCGGATCGCCGCGCAGCCGCCACAGATCGTTGCGCCCGTATTGCGCGACCGGCAGGAACAGGCCGGCGGCGGCGTTGACCAGCGCGAAATGGTCGAAGCCGATGCGGGCAAATTCGGCAAACGCGATGGTGAGGATGGCAAAATAAACGCCGGCCACGCCGAAGCGGAAGGCGAGAAAGCCGATGACCGCTCCGCCGGCCGCGGCCACCGGGACGGCGGCAGCAAAACCGAGCCACGGGCCGATGCCGAACCGCGTGAACAACAGCCCGGCGACGTAGCCGGCGAGCCCGGTATAGAGCGCGTGGCCGAGCGACAGCTGGCCGGCGAAGCCCATCATGATGTTCCAGGCTTGGCCGGTATAGGCCAGGTAAAGAATAAGAATGAGCACCGTCACCAGATACTGGTTGACGAGCCACGGCGCGACGACCAGCGCCGCGACCAGCGCGGCCAGCAACACCGCCGCGCGGCGCGACACGCCGTCGACCGCAGACGTGAGCATGGCCGCCATCATGCCACCCGCTTGCCGAGCAGGCCCTGCGGCCGGAACAACAGGACGAGGACGAGAATGGCGAAGGCGAACATGCTCTTGGCTGACGGCGTGAACATTAAGCCGGCCAGCGCCTCGGTCAGGCCGATCAACAGGCCGCCGATCAGCGCGCCCGGCATCGAGCCGAGCCCGCCGGTGATGACGATGACGAAAGCCAATAGCGTATAGGTCGGGCCGATCATCGGCGTGACGTCGACGATCAAGGTCAGCATCGCGCCGGCGGCGCCGACGCAGGCCGCGCCGATGCCGAAGGTCAGCGCGTACAGCCGGTCGACGTTCAGTCCGACCACCAGAGCGCCGGTGTAATTGTCGGCGCAGGCGCGAATCGCCGTGCCGACGAGCGTGAAGCGGAAGAACGCGAACAGCAGCGCGGCGAACACGATCGCGGCGGTGCCGGCGTAAAGCTTCGCCGCGTCGACGATCAGCGGGCCGAATTGGAAACTGTCATAGGTGTAAGCGGTCTGCACGGTGCGGGCGTCCGGGCCGAACACGATCAACAGCGCGTTGACGATGACGATGGCCAACGCCACCAACAGCAGAAACTGGCTGTGTTCCGGCCGGGTGATGAAAGGGTTGATCAGGCCGGCCTGCAGCGCATAGCCGAAAACGAACAGCACCGCGGCGATCGGCACCAGCATGATCAGCGGATCGAGGCGGGCTGCGGCAAACAGCACGACCGCGAGATACATCGCGATCGACATCATCTCGCCATGGGCGAAATTGACGACGCGGACCACGCCGAAGATGACCGACAGCCCGAGCGCCATCAGCCCGTAGACCAGCCCGGTCAGAACCCCGCCGACGGCGACGTTCAGATAGACGTCGAACGGCACTGAGCGGACTCTAGCCGCGGTCCTGATAGGACTTCAGCGGCCATTCCGGCTTGGCGTTGGCGGCGACCTGCGGCGCGACCACGACAGTTTTGCCGCCGCGGTTCTGGATGGCGCCGTTCTTGACCTTGTCGTTCTGGCCCTTGGCGTTGAACTGGAGGCCGCCGCCGATGCTCACGTTGTCGGTGATGTTGGTGGTGCGGATGGCTTCCGCCAGCTCCTTCGGATCGGCCGAGCCGGCGCGCTTGAACGCGTCGGCGGCAATCAGCAACGCCTCGAAGGTGAACACGTGGTTGGTGTTCAGATTGACGCCCGGATAGGCCTTGGCCAATTCGGCTTCGAGCTTCGCGCTCAGTTTTTTGTTCGGATCGCTCCATGGCACGAAGCTCAACGGCCCGTCGGACAGCTTGCCCAGCGTCTTGAAATACTGGTCTTCGTACCAGCCCGGTCCCATGCTGAGGATGGCTTGCGGCGTGAAGCGCTGCTTCACCAGTTCGCGGGTCATCAGCATGGCGTCGTTGAGCCGGCTGACCAGCAGCAGCGCGTCCGGGTTGCTCGCCTTGGCTTTGGCGACCTCGACCGAGAGATCGCGCGTCGCCGGATCGTAGGCAATCTCGTCGGCGATCGTGTAGGGCATGTTGAATTTCGGCATCAGGAAGTTGATGCCCTTGGCCATGGCGGTGCCGAAAGTATCGTTGACGTGCATGAAGACGACGGTCTTCGGCGCGGTGCCGACCATGCCGAAGATCTCCTTCTGGTTGGCGAAGGCGTCGCTCAAGATGCCTCCCGCGGTGGGAAAATTCCTGAACACGAACTTGAAGCCCTGGTCGGTAAGTTCCGGCGCCGCGGCGATATTGACGACCAGCGGAATGCCGTTCTGATCGGCGACCTGGGCGATCGCCATGGTCTGGCCGGAGTCGAAGGCGCCGACCAGGAGTTGGGCGCCGTCGCTGATCATTTTTGCGGCGCGGGCGCGGGCGGTTTCGACGCTCGATTCGGTGTCGCCGTCCATGATCGAGAGTTCCGGCAGGCCCAGCGATTTCAAGATCGCCGGCGCGATGTCGACGCCGCGCTGGCAGTCCTGGCCGATGCCGGCCTCGTAGCCGGACCGCGGCAACAGCACGCCGACCTTGAGCGGGGTGCCCTGCGCACGGCCGATGGCGGGCGCGGCAAGGCTTGTGGCGGCGGCGGCGGCGCCGGCGAGCAGGCGGCGGCGGTTGGGCATTGTCCCAAGGGGCGTCATGGCGGTCCTCCGAAGATTTTCAAGATGCTAGGAAACCGCAGCCCCCGCGGCAAGCGCCGATTGCGGGCGAAGAAGCCGCATCATGGCCGCGGCGATACGCAACAGCTTGCGGTCGTCGCCGTTGCGCGCCACCGGCATCAGGCCGGTCGGCATCGCCCCAGGACGCGGCGGCGACAGCGGCAGCGATATGGCGCATAGATCGAAAAAGTTGACGATCGAGGGGTTGCGCAGCACCGCGGCGTTGCGCGCGGCGAAAACAGTCGGGTCCGCGACCTCGGCGATGGTCGGGGCGACGATCGCCGTGGTCGGCAGCAACAGCACGTCGAGCCCGGCAAGCCGCTCCGTCATGGCGCGGACCAGCCGCGCCCGTTGCTGCACCATCGCGGCGTAATCGGCTGCCGGCACGGCGCAGCCGCGTTCGATGCGGGCGCGCACGTTTGGATCGATGTCGGCTGAGCGCCGCGCCATACGGTCGCGGTGAATGGCGCAGGCCTCCGGCGGGGAAATACCGCCCTTGGCATTGACCGCAACCATGTCGTCGAGGAGCGGCAGCGTTTCGTGGCTGACGCGCACGCCGCCGGCGTCGAGCCGAGCGACGGCCGCGGCGAAGGCGGCGGCCACCGTGTCGTCGAGCCGGTCGAGCGGCAACCCCTCAGCGACGCCGAAACGAAGCCCGGCGAGCGAAACCGGCTCGAGCGGCGTAAATTTTTCGCCGGCCATGATCGCGTCAGCCTTGGCGCAATCGGCGACGCTGCCAGCGATCGGCCCGATCGAGTCGAGCGTCTTGCTCAACGGGAAAACGCCGTCGGTCGGGATGCGCTGCCGGCTCGGCTTGAAGCCGACCAATCCGCACAGCGCCGCCGGTATCCGCACCGAGCCGCCGGTGTCGGTGCCGATGGCGATGTCGCACATGGCATCGCCGACCGCGACGGCCGCGCCCGACGACGAGCCGCCGGGCACGTGCGCACGGTCGCACGGATTGCCCGGCGTGCCGTAATGCGGGTTGGCGCCGATGCCGGAGAAGGCGAACTCGGTCATGTTGGTTTTGGCGACGATCACCGCGCCGGCGGCGCGCAGCCGTCGCACCACGACCGCGTCGGCGGCGGCCGGTGCCGCCTCTTCGGCGAGAATCTTCGAGCCGGCGCGGGTCGCCTCGCCGGCGACGTCGAACAAATCCTTGATGCTGACGATGACGCCGTCGAGCGGACCGAGCGGGGTACCGCGCGCAGCGCGCGCGTCCGCCGCATCGGCCGCGGCCCGCGCGCCGTCCGCATAGACAGTGAGACAGGCGCGCGCGCCCTCCCCGTTCGGGTCGGCGATGCGGGAGAGCGCCTGTTCGAGCCGGTCGCGGCAAGCGCTTTGTTTCACGCCTTCACCATCGACGGCTTGAGGCTCGATCCGGCGGACAAGGGGCTCGCGCCAAAAAATTTCAGGAAGCAGCGGCGGTTTGCGGCCTGGACGGCGATCGACGTCATGAGTGGCAGCTTTGCTTAGCCGTAGAGCTTCCGGACCGTTGCGCTGCGCTCGACTTCGCGCGCGGGCTTATAGGTACGGCCGACGAAATCCATCGATGGATTGCTGACGCCGAACCAGAATTTCTCGCTGATGAAGTGATGGCGCAAGTGATATTGCTTCTGCCAACGCCCGATGCGCGTGCGCGGCTCGTAGGGAATGTGGGCGACGTAATGCACCCATTCGTAGTGGAAGATGGCGAGGATCACGCCGAACATCGCCGAGGCGACCGGCGCCCAGCCGAACAGGAGCGCATAGGCGAGCGCGGTTGCCGCCAGATTGGGAATTAAAAACCAGATCGGCAGGAACAACAGATCGAGCCGCGCTGGCTCGGCATGGTGGTCGTAGTGCAGCCGGTGCTGCAATTTACGCACGAAGGCAAAGCGCGACGGCTCGGCATGGAAGCCGAAGCGGTGAAAGCCGTATTCGCTGACATAAAACGTCAGCGCGCCGATGACGACCCAGAACAGCGAAAACGGTGCGACGCCCGCGGCGAAGCTGATAGCGAGCGCGGCGAGCCCGAGCACGAGCCAGATGTTTGAGCCGTGCCGCAGGAAGGTTGCGACCATGGCCGCCTCCGTCATCGGCGAATAATTGCAACACTACCTGCTTTTTTCGTCGCTGCAACATCCCGCCTTCGGAAGCTCGGCCGGATTTTCACCTTCGGCCGGGCGATCCCGCTCCGCATGGGGGCAATGAAGGCAGGCCCGCGCGGCCGTCGCCGCAGGTCCGACCGTTCATGGTTTATCCGGCGGCCATTGCGCACGAGGAAACGAAACTGCCATATCATCGGCGCAGCAAAGACATCCGCAAGGGACATTGCCATGCCGAACGGCACACCGGCCATCGCGTTCATCGGCTTCGGCGAAGCCGGCCAGGCGATCGCGGCGGGGCTTCGCGACGCCGGTGTCGCGGGGCAAATATCGGCATGGGACATTCTGTTTCCGGAGCCAAAGGGCGACAAGCTCCGGCAGGCCGGAGCCGCCAGCGGAGTGCGCTGTGCCGGTTCCGCGGCCGACGCCGTGCGCGAGACCGACATCGTCATTTCCGCGGTCACCGCCGCGTCGAGCATGGACGCGGCGCAGTCGGTGCAGGCGCATTTGCGCGGCCGGCCGTTCGTGCTCGACATCAATTCGGTGTCGCCCGGCCGCAAACAACAGACCGCCAAGCTGTTTGGCAACGCGGCGCGGTATGTCGACGTCGCGGTGCTGGCGCCGATCCATCCGGCGCGGCATCGCACCCCGATGCTGCTCGCCGGCGCCGATGCCGCGGCGATCGCGCCGACGCTTGCAGCGCTCGGCATGCGCTTTACCATCGCCGGCGCCGAAGTCGGCGCCGCCGCCGCGATCAAGATGGTGCGCAGCGTGATGATCAAAGGCATCGAGGCGTTGACGCTGGAATGCTTTCTGGCCGCCGCGCGCGCCGGCGTCGTCGACGAAGTCGCCGCCTCGATGCAGAACAATTATCCCGGGCTCGATTGGGCCAAGATCGTGCCCTACAACCTGGAACGCATGGCCAGCCACGGCGAACGCCGCGCCGCCGAAATGGAGGAGGTCGCCGACACGCTGCGCGAGCTCGGCGTCGAGCCGTTGATGACGACCGCGACGGTCAAGCGCCAGCGCGAAATGGCTAAGATCGGCGGGCAGCAATCGGTACGCGCCGCGCTTAAAGCCGACCGCACGGCGCTGCTTAACGCCATCAGCGCCGCCGCGCGCGACCGCAACTGATCCATCGGCAAACAGTCAGCGCCGCCTGCCCTTGCGCCGCTCGCGCGGCGTGACCCGCGATGGTTTCGGCACCGGCCGCCGCGGCGCCGCCTTGGCCGCGCGGCGCGGCGGCATCGCGCCTGCGGCTGCGAGCCGCATGGTCCAATATTCCCAGGTCCTGGTGACCACGTTCGGCATCGTATTGATCGAGCCGGCAAGCCTGATTTCACCGCGATGCAAAGCCTGCGGCGTGCCGAGCGCGAGCGCGCGCAGCTGATATTCGGCGTTCTGGCACATGAAGATCGCGCGCGACACCACTTCCTTCAAGCCGCCGCCGACCACGGTCGCGCCATGGCGGTTCATCAGCACGGCGGAGTGCGAGCCGAGCGCGCGCGCGAGCGAGCGGCCTTCTTCCGGTTTGACGACCAAGAGATTGGTGTCGCCGAATTCGTCGTGCTGATCCCAGAACGGCACGGTTTCGCCCATGGTCGCGCCGAGATGGAACACCGGCGCAATCGGCTTGCCGGCGACGGCGAACGGCAGGACCGCCGGCGCATGGTGATGGCACACCGCGACCACGTCGCGGCGCGCCTGATAGATACAGCCGTGAATGACGCGCTCGGCGTACAGATGCGCCTTGGGCGGCCGCACCGGCTCGGAATCGAGCGTGAATTCCAGAATATCGTCGGGCTCGATGAGCAGCGGCGAGCGCGACCGCGA
>Ga0187771_10001765_pt1 | contig 14735 bp, 13 predicted proteins | sample 0116_SJ02_MP15_1_FD_133139 | JGI IMG/M metagenome (GOLD analysis project Ga0187771, IMG submission 133139) | Tropical peat soil microbial communities from peatlands in Department of Meta, Colombia - 0116_SJ02_MP15_10_MG | ecosystem: Environmental > Terrestrial > Soil > Wetlands > Peat | place...
CGCTCAGATAAAGGTGTCGAAGCATTTCAATTCCACAGAATTGCATCAGGCCTTCATCGTATATCGTTCTGAGCGCGCGGAGCGTTCCATCGCCCCGCAGCTCCTTCATAGTCGCCCCAGTTGTCGTAATGATTACGCCCTTAATGCCTGCTAGTCTGGGCAGGTATTGCCCCTTCTTGATCACATAGGCGAAGCCCGCACTGAACACCCGATCGAAGTAACCTTTCAGGATAGCAGGAAAGCCGCTCCACCAAAGCGGAGAGATCAATGTCAGCACATCCGCTCGGCGGACAGCGGCCTGCTCGTCACGAATGTCCTTCGCAGGCTTGCCGCGGCGAACAGCCACCAAATCACGCTCGGACAGGATCGGGTTGAAATTCTCGGCATAAAGATCGCGGCGTTCAACGCGATGTGCGCGCTCGATCAATGCTGACGCATAGGTTTCAACGACAGCATGATTGAAGCTCTTCAGACTCGGATGAGCAGCGATGATGAGATGGTACACCGGCTCCTCCTGTACAACAAACGATATAGGACTACACAGCGAAGCTATTGATGCACGTCAAATATAGTTGCTAATTTCGTCAAGGATGTCTGTTCATTTACATCGAGTGTGATCATGAGGCCCTTCCTTTTGTGCCTCGACAACACCGAAGAAGGCGGACGTCAATCCAGACGCTTGTGTGCACCGTCGATGAAAGCCGCGACAACTCGAGCGTCAACTGAGAGAAATCAGGATAGGCGAGTTTGTCCGACACTCGTTTTGCTGAAAAAATAGCCCGTTCGCTAAATAGGCTATCAGAGGTCCCAATAGTGCGGCGCTTTGTAGTAGCTGTGAAGCAATATTTCTTGACTGCGGTCGCCCCAGTCAAACTCCTTATCAGCTTCGTAAGCAGGCGCACGCTTAAGCTCGTCGTCGGTTAGGTCAAGCAGATAAGCCGCCTGTGCAGAATCGTATTTCAGTCGCGCCCATGGCACTGGCAAGTGCTCTTGGTCCTTGGCCAGAAATCCACCGAAGCGGAGAACTGCATAAGCGACATTTCCGCTCAGTTTATCAATCATTAGGCGTTGAATCGTTCCAATTTTTTCACCGTTCGGCCGACGTACTGGCGTTCCCTCGACCCGGTCGCTCGCGATTAGGTTATGGCTAGAACGGATTTGAGATGTTTGCACTTCCATGGCCGCCTCTTTGGGCCGTTTTCGCATAATAATTTTTAATAGGCGCTCTGCCGCAAGGCGCGCATTGATATGGGTCAACTGAGAGATATGGGTCAACTGAGAGGGGCGTCGTCAAACGCAACGGCCGGGCGGCTAGCACCGGAATCCTTTCCGAAAAATTGAATCCGGTCGTGCTAGCGGCGCCCAGTTGCTCGCCATGCCAGCCAGTGCGTGAGAGCTAGCCGAGGCCGCCGAACACGCCTCCAAAGAGAACGCGCTGTAGGCCTTCCTGATCGATCCGCGTGAATTTCGCAGCAGTGGTGGCCAAGTTGGGTTAGCAACACCGGGGTGTCATTCTGGGACATGATAAAGGAATAGCGAGTCACATCGGTGTCATCGGTACCCAACTCAGACCCCGGTCGAAAGCACCTTAAGCGCTTACGTGATCACTTGATTCTACAAAACAGGTGGGGGTCACGATTGGGCTCTGACGCATTGTCACTCACCAGCATCGGTTTGATTGTCGGGTTCTGAGCAGCGGGAATTTCCAAGTCAACGATTTATTGTCAGACTCCTCAATGGCAAATGGGTCTTTGCTTCGCTTTAGTTCTCGACGCCATTCCTGACTTCCTCTGTGATCCATTGGCCGGCGAGCTAAATGGGTAGAGAAGACATCCGATACAGCTGAAGGCTACGGCCCATTTGCAATTGTCCGCGGCAGGTCATGAGTGTTGTTTCCGCAATGTCCCTCCACGTCCGCTTATCTCCTGAACACCCGTGGATCACAGCATCATAATTGACGCGCCCCCGCCACTTGCACGTGAGGCTCGAAACCAGCATTTAGTCGCAAATTGCAAAGTCCTGCCAGCAAGCGACGCTTCAATGTGGCCACGGCGCGACCGCTTCAAGCACTTCGCCGGCAAGATCATGGGAGTAGCGAGCGAGGTCATCGACGGAAAGAACCCCAACCATCGCCTGCTTTCGATCTATGACCGTCAAACGCCGCACGCCTTTATCTTTCATTAAGCGAGCCGCGTCTTTGCAGTCCTGATCCTCAAAACAGGATGTGAAAACGCTCGTCATGATCGCTCGCACGGGCGTGTTTGCCGGATTCTTTCCAGCGCCAACAGCGCGGCAACAGATATCGCGATCCGTGATCACGCCCACAGGCTGACCATTTTGCCACACTGGAAGCTCGCCCACGCCCAATTGACTCATTTTCTTTGCGCAGTCTTGGACGGTAGTAGTGGGTGTAACCGTCTCCAGATGCGTCGACATTACCTCTCTTACGAGCATAGGTTTCTCCGTTTTAGCGCCGCAATAAAACGCCGGCCCGCTCCTAGCATCAGATTAATCTTCGAAGCGTCCCCGGCGAGCTCGTCAGAATACGAAAAAGGAAAACATAAAATCGCAGAAATGTGGTTGACCTAAATCAGACAGCATCATTGCCCTATTTTTCCTAATTGCAGCCACAAAGGCCCAATGCCATTTGGACCAAGCTAAGCTTATCAATAGAACTCACGCCTCTCCTAAAGTATCAAATATTCCAGCTTTGACCCAGAAGCTACGTACGTCCGGAGGACTGGGATCGTGTGGCCGATTTGCGCAGTCCGCCTCCGTTCGCAAATTGACCCATATCAATGACAGTTTATGCCTTTGTTTTCGAATAGCGCTTTGCCGACGATTTTGGCGACCTTTCCTGTCGAACGAGTGCCCTATGAGCATGACCGGGCTTCCAACCTTCGATGAGACCTTACAGCTTTCAAATATTTGGCTCAATGAACTCATGAAACAGTTGGATTGGGATGACAAACGGCGCGCGTACCGCGTGCTCCGCGCTGTCCTGCACGCGTTGCGTGACCGCTTGACGGCCCATGAGGCGGTCCACCTTGGTGCGCAGCTGCCTATGCTCATTCGCGGGCTTTACTATGAAGATTGGCACATGAAGGACGCGGCGCCAACCGAACGGACGAAAAGCGCATTTTTGAATCACATAAAAGAAGAGCTTCGCGATCCACGTGCAGATGCCGAGCAGTCGGCACGCGAAGTCTTCGCGCTGTTGGCGCACAAGATCACTGCGGGCGAAATTGAAGATGTCAAAAGGATGCTGCCGCCTGAAGTACGCGAGCTATGGCCGGCGGCTGCTCATTAAGGGCAGGAGGTCCGACGTCCTCACAGCTCAATGTGCGGATTTACCAGGCTGGCTCCTGCGCGGCATTGCCGCGAGAGAAGCAAAGGTTAGCTGACCGGTTGCGCGCCTCATCTTCGGCATGACCGGGATCTTTCCAATCCATTCCTATTTGGCCCCGCCATTCAAATCTAAATATCAGTGACACTTGCATGCGATGCAAGGTTCTGAATGGAAGTTCGCCGGCGTTCTGCGGACAGTTGGTAATGCGATGGGTCTTCGACGTTTCGTTCATTTATGTAGGCTCGTAGTATCATAAGCTTTTTGCCGCCCGTATGATTGGCATTCCAATTGCGCAAATGCGTTGGTTCGATACCGATACGTGTTTTGGTCGCAGTATTCGAACCGGCCGTTCTCATCTCTGTGGCACGGAAACGAAAGAGGCGAACTTGGGCAAGTCAAGTGGGTTTGATGTCAGCGGCAAGACGCAGGCAATCATGACCAAGGACGAGACGCAAATGACACGACGCCTGCAAGCCCATGTCCAAATGCTTGCGGGAAACATCGGCGAGCGGAATGTATTTCACTCCGCGGCGCTGAACGATGCAGCATTATATATCGAGAGCGAATGGGGCCGCCAAGGCTACGCCGTGCGCCGATTGCCGTACGAAGTGTCCGGGCTCTGCTGCGCAAACCTGGAAGTCGTCCGCAACGGCAATACACGCCAGCGCGAAATCCTGCTTATTGGAGCACACTATGACTCGGCGCAGGGAAGTCCAGGCGCCAACGACAATGCAAGCGGAGTCGCCGCGTTGCTCGAAATATCGCGCGCGTTTGCTGCGATCGAGCCCGCGATGATGATTCGTTTCGTTGCCTTCGTGAACGAGGAGCCTCCATTTTTTATGAGTGGCCAACAGGGCAGCATGGTCTATGCAAAGGCAGCGCGCCATCGCGGTGATGCCATTCGGCTGATGGTGTCGCTCGAAACCATCGGCTGGTACAACAACCAGCCAGGCAGCCAGCATTACCCGCCGCCGTTCAATCTGTTCTATCCGGATCGCGCCAACTTTATCGGCATGGTGTCCGATTTCCGTTCAAAGGCGACGATGCGCCGGCTGGCGCAGGCGTTCAGAGCGTATTCCGACTTTCCAATGGAGACGGTAGCGACGTTTCGCCTCGTCCCAGGCGTCACCTGGAGCGATCACCGTTCGTTCTGGCGGCAAGGCTACCAAGCCGTGATGATTACGGACACGGCTCCCTATCGTTATCCGCACTATCACGCTGCCGAGGACACGCCAGACAAGCTTGCATATGCCGAATTCGCGCGGGTGACGCTCGGATTGCGTGCCGCTTTCGTGGACGTTGCGCAGAAGGGCCTGGATTGACGGCGAGGCGCAAGCCGGTCGCAAGGAGGGGCCTCATGGTTACCCTCGATGTTAACGACCAAAAGGTCTCGTTCGCGGTCCACTCGATTCGCCGCTGTTGTGGGTCCTGCGCGAAGAGCTCGGGCTCAAGGGGACCAAACACAGCTGCGGTATCGGCGTATGTGGCAGCGGTTACTCGGCTGCAATTCCTGCATTGACCTATCGATGTAGAAATACGTGCAAGTCGGCGCTTCCAATCCTTGTGGAAGGTGCGATCGAGGTATCCCTGGTAATGCCCAATATGCTCAAGGGAAATGGCGACAGGTTCGCGTAGGGCGCGCGTCTAATTGAGCTAGGTCAATGTTGGCCGTCCACGTTTTGGGCGAGCATGTTTTATGGTCGCCGGCTACCAACGCATTCCGATGAACTGCGTGCTCGACGCCGAAGGCAAAGTCATTGGAAAAATGCCAGAATTCACCCGCGATCCGGACGAACTCGTTCGGCTTTATCGGGTCCTGGTCCTTACGCGCATGTTTGACACCAAGGCGATTGCGCTGCAGCGCACCGGCCGATTGGGCACATACGCATCTTCCTTGGGACAGGAGGCTATTTCGGTAGGGGCGGCGGCCGCCATGCAGCCAAGTGATGTCTTTGTGCCGAGCTTTAGGGAACATGGTGGCCAGCTCTGGCGTGGGGTAACGCTAAAGGAGCTTTTTCTTTATTGGGGCGGCGACGAGCGTGGGAATGATTTTGTTGGCCCGCGCGAGGATTTTCCGAACTGTGCGCCGGTGGGGTCGCACGTCCCACACGCCGTCGGTGTGGCTTTGGCGTTTCGGCTGCGCGGAGAAAAGCGGGTATCGGTCTGTGTGTTTGGCGATGGTGCAACCTCGAAAGGAGACTTCGCCGAAGCGTTGAATATGGCTGGTGTGTGGCGGGTTCCAGCAGTGTTTGTCGTCAATAACAATGGCTGGGCGATTTCGGTGCCACGCTCGAAACAATCCGCCGCGAAGACCTTGGCGCAGAAGGCGATCGCCGCCGGCCTACCGGGCGAGCAGGTCGACGGCAATGACGTGATCGCGATTCGTGAGGTAATGGAACGCGCACTTTCACGTGCGCGGCAAGGGCTTGGGCCGAGCCTAATCGAAGCCGTCACGTACCGATTGTGCGACCACACTACCTCCGATGATGCCAGCCGCTATCGCGACGATGCCGAGGTCAGCCTACATTGGCCGGCGGAACCACTCGTACGGCTACGTAATTTCCTGGCGAGCACAGGCTATTGGGACAAACAAAAGGAAGAGGTCCTGCTGCACGAGTGCAGCAGCAAAGTGGAGCAGGCGGCGCAAGAATATCTTGCTACGGCGGCGCAACCCGTTTCTAGTATTTTCGATTACGTCTATGCCGAAATGCCCCCAGAGTTGGCCGAACAGCGGGCGATAGCTGTTGCTATGGCGCAAGGTGCGCCATGAGCGAACTCAGCCTAGTGCAGGCAGTGAATGCGGCTCTCAAACGAGCCATGAGCGAAGACGCGAGCGTCGTTGTGTTGGGCGAGGATGTTGGCATCGACGGCGGCGTGTTCCGCGCTACCGAAGGTCTGTTCGAGGTATTCGGCGGTGAACGCGTGCTCGACACGCCGATAGCGGAGGCATCCATCGCTGGCGTATCGATAGGGCTTGCAGCGCAAGGATTTCGGCCGGTCGCCGAGATCCAGTTCACAGGCTTTGCCTACGCCTGCATTGACCAGATCATCAATCACGCCTCGCGCCTGCGAACCCGCACCCGCGGAAGACTGACTTGTCCCATGGTGCTGCGCTCGCCTGCTGGCGGCGGCATCCAGGCGGTTGAACATCACTCGGAAAGCCCCGAGGCGATGTTCGCACATATCCCCGGCGTCAAGGTGGTTATGCCGTCGTCCCCAGCGCGGGCCTATGGCCTCCTGCTGTCGGCCATTCGTGATCCCGATCCAGTGGTATTTTTAGAACCGACGCGACTCTACCGTGCCGCACGCGGGGAGGTCGTCGACGATGGCGCGGGCATCCCGCTCGGCCGTTGCATCACATTGCGGCCGGGACGCGATGTCACCATCGTGTCGTGGGGCGCCATGATCAAAGAAGCGCTCGACACGGCTGACCAACTGGCAGCGAACAATATCGACGCCGAGGTCATCGACGTCGCTACGCTGAAGCCACTTGACCGAGTCACAATTCTTGACTCGGTCGAGCGTACTGGCCGCCTGATCATTGTGCATGAAGCACCGATGACCTGCGGTTTCGGCGCGGAGATTGCCGCGTGCGTGGCCGGTAGGGCCATCACAAGCCTGTTGGCGCCGGTCGAACGCGTCACTGGTTACGACACGATGATGCCTTATCTGCGCACTGAAGGCCATTACATGCCGAGTGTCGGCGCCATTTTGACCGCTGTGCAACGTACCATGGCCTACACATGAAAACGTTCGCGCTTCCCGATCTAGGTGAGGGCCTGTATGAAGCTGAAATCATAAGCTGGCACGTGACGGAAGGAGACCACGTGGTGGTCGATCAGCCTTTGCTGGCGGTCGAGACCGAGAAGGCGGTGGTAGAAATCCCATCACCACAGGCGGGCCACATCGGTAAGCTATTGGCCAAAGTCGGTGAACGTGTGAAGGTCGGTGCGCCGGTGCTCGAATTCGAAGAGGGCTCGCACGCCGAAAGCGCCACCATTATGGGCCAGTTAGCGGAAGTGCAAACCGCGCCAACAGCGGTGGCGAGCGTAACTACATCTCGCTCACGGAGCGCACCGGCCTTCCGTGCGACACCCGCCGTGCGGGAGCGCGCCCGTGAACTCGGCGTCGATCTTTCCTTGGTCACCCCGAGCGGTCCCGGCAACACGATTACCCTGGCAGATGTTCAAGTCGCTCGGACCCATTTCGGCGCAGGGCCAACATTTCCGAGCACCTGGCGCACTATGGCCACTAACATGGCAAGGGCGTGGCGTGAGGTCGTCCATGCTACCGTGCAGGATGATGCCGATATCGAAGCCTGGGCATCGAATGAGGACGTGACAAGCCGGCTGGTGCGCGCGCTGATCGCAGGCTGTCAGGCCGAGCCGGCGCTGAATGCCAGTTTCGATGTGGTGTCATGTTCGCTGCGTGAGAACCGGACCATCGACCTCGGAGTAGCGATTGACAGCCCGAGAGGCGTTTTCGTTCCTGTCCTGCGTGACGTCGCGCACGGAACCGCGCAGGACTGGCGCCGGCAGATTGACGCGTTCAAACACCAATTGGAAGAGCGTAGCTTGGCGCCGGCTGATTTGCGCGGCGCAACTATTTCGTTGTCCAATTTCGGTTCGATCGCCGGCCGCCATGCAACCCTGATTGTCATGCCGCCTCAGGTAGCGATCTTAGGCGTTGGACGAACTGTCGCGCAGGCTGTCCATGCTGATGGCGGAGTCGCGATGCACCGCACTTTGCCCTTGTCGCTGACCTTTGATCATCGCGCCGTTACTGGGGGCATGGCGGCGCGTTTCTTGCGTGCGGTGATCGCCGATCTTGAAACCGCAAGGTAGGCGGAAAGGACCTATGCAAAATCTTTTTCATTTCGCGGATGAGTTTGGTCCCGCCCGCATCATCCATATTCATCGGGCCAGTGTCGGTCTGAAAGCTATCTTGGTTGTCGACAACACGGCTTGTGGTGCCACTATTGGCGGCGTTCGAATGGCTCCCGATGTCTCGGCAGAGGAATGTTTCCGGCTGGCGCGCGCGATGACGTGGAAAAATGCCGCCGCCGGCCTGCCGCATGGGGGCGGCAAGTCGGTCATTTTCGGCGACCCGCGTATGTCTGCAGCGGAAAAAGAGCAGACCATTCGCGCCTTCGCTGGCGCGATCAGGGATATTATCGATTACATCCCTGGCCCCGATATGGGCACTGACGAACAATGTATGGGCTGGGTCAAAGATGAAATTGGCCGCGCGGTCGGTCTGCCTGGCCCGATTGGCGGGATTCCGCTCGACGAGATCGGCGCCACCGGCTTCGGACTTGCAGCCTGCGTTGATGTCGCGTGCGTATTCATCGGGCTCGATCTGAAGGGCGCCCGCGTTGCGGTGCAGGGTTTCGGCGCCGTCGGCAAACACGTTGCGCGCTTTCTCGTTAAGAAGGGTTGCATCCTTGTCGCCGCGAGCGACAGTCACGGTACATTGGCCGACCCCTCCGGGCTCGATGTCAGCGCCTTGGTCTCGCTGAAAGAGGCTAAGCGACCACTGTGCGAGCATAACCAAGGCTCGAAATTGGATAGGGACGCGATCGTTGACATCGACTGCGACATATGGATCCCCGCGGCCCGGCCCGATGTGCTGCGGGCCGATAACGTGTCGCGGCTGCACACCAAGCTGGTGCCGCAGGGCGCCAATATCCCCGTCACGCCAGAGGCCGAACAGGCGCTGCATCAGCGGGGCGTTCTGGTAGTGCCAGACTTTATCGCCAATGCCGGCGGCGTCATCTGCGCGTCAGTCGAGTATCGTGGGGGCACCCAAAGTGCGGCCTTTGACTATATCGATGAGCGCATTCGCGCCAACACGCGGGCCGTTCTGGAAGAAAGCCGCCGCACCAAGGCGCTTCCGCGCGCCGCAGCGTTGGCGCTGGCCAAGCATCGGGTGCGGGTGGCCATGCAGACACGACGGTGGCATTAGGAAGCATCATGAGTTTGCTTTGAGGCAGATTACCAACGAACGTAGCAAGTTCGTTCATGCCATCCGAGACTCAGGTCTGAGGCGGTTAAGACGATGAGGAATAAGATTTGGAAACAACCCAATGTCCATTCGCAACCTCGACAAAGTATTTCAACCGAAGTCGATTGCAGTCATTGGCGCATCAGACAAGCCGAATTCGGTCGGCTCGGCGCTGATGACCAATCTGCTGCAAGCTGGCTTCAAAGGGCCGATCGTTCCGATTAATCCACACAGCGCCGCAGTGCACGGCATTATGACTTACAGCACGATCGGCAGCCTGCCGCTCGTTCCGGATCTCGCCGTTATCGCGACTCCGCCCGATACGATTCCAAAGCTGATTAGCGAACTCGGCGATCGAGGTACTCGCGCAAGCGTGATATTGACGGCCGGCTTTGCCGAAGGTGAGACAAAAATCGGCAAGCTGCGCGCAGCGGAGCTTCTCGCCGCCGCTAGGCCGCATCTGTTGCGTATCATCGGCCCCAATTGTCTGGGTATTGCGGTGCCCGGCACCGGGCTCAATGCGACGTTCGCGCCAGCGGCGGTACTGCCTGGCAATATCGCCTTTCTGACGCAGTCGGGCGCGATGGCGACGACGGTACTTGATTGGGCATTGCCGCGAGGGCTGGGTTTCTCTGCGGTCGTCTCCATGGGTGATATGGGCGACGTCGATTTCGGCGATTTGCTTGACTATTTCGTGCTCGACGACGCAACGCAGGCAATTTTGATCTATGCGGAGGGCATCACGCAGGCGCGCAAATTTATGTCGGCGGCGCGGCGCGCCGCGCGTGTAAAGCCGGTGATCGTGGTCAAGAGCGGCCGCGTAGCCGAGGGCGCGCGCGCCGCCACGTCGCATACAGGCGCGCTGGCCGGCGCCGACATTGTCTATGATGCGGCGTTCCGACGCGCCGGCATGCTGCGCGTCAACGAGGTTGAGGAACTGTTCGACGCGGCGGCAACGCTCGCGCGCATGTCGCCGCCACGCGGCAGCCGCCTTGGTATCGTGACCAACGGCGGCGGCGCCGGCGTTCTGGCGACAGACCGCCTGATTGCCGAAGGTGGGCAGCTCGCAGTGCTGAGCGCAGTGACCGTGAGCAAGCTCGACGCAGTGCTGCCGGCGACTTGGAGCCGCGCCAATCCGATCGACATCATCGGCGACGCTGACGCCAAACGATACGCGAATGCGGTTGGTATTCTCATGGAGGATCCCGACATCGACGCGCTCCTTGTGATCTATTGCCCGACCGCAATCGCGTCTTCCTTGGATGCCGCCAAAGGTTTGATCAGCGCTTTGACGCAGGCGAACAGGCAATCGCATAAAAATGTGTTCGCTTGCTGGATGGGTGAAGCGAACGTCGCGCAGGGCCGTGCCGCGCTGGCCGCGGCGCAGCTTGCGAATTACGAGACCCCGGAACGCGCGGTGCGCGCCTTCATGTACCTCGTGCACTCCCGCGAAAATCAGAAGCTGCTATTGGAAACGCCGTCCTCGCTTGCGCCCCCCTTGGAAGTCCACGTCGCGCGAGCACGCGGCTTCATTAGAAAAGTGCTTGCCGACAAACGAGAATGGCTCGATCCGGCTGAGGTGGCCGGCTTTTTCGCCTGCTACGGGATTCCTTTTGCGCGCACCGAGGCAGTTAACGACATAAAGGCTGCGGGTACAGTTGCTGCTGGTATCAAGGGACCAGTGGCGTTGAAGATCCGCTCGCGCGACGTCATTCACAAGTCCGACGTTGGCGGGGTAGCGCTGAATCTTGCTGGCCGGCTCGAAGTCGAAGCCGCTGCCACCCGCATGAATAAACAGGTCGCCGGCGCGCTGCCCCAGGCTCGACTGGAAGGCTTCATCGTGCAGGAAATGATCGAGCGACCGGGCGCTTATGAGCTGATCACCGGAGTCACCACGGATCCTACCTTTGGACCGGTTATTCTGTTCGGGCAGGGCGGTACTGCGGTTGAAATCGTAAAAGACGAGTCGCTGGAACTTCCGCCGCTCAACACAGCGCTTGCACGCGCGCAGATCGAGCGAACACGAATCTTTGCGCTTCTCAAGGGATACCGTGACCGGCCGGCAGCCGACATCGACAGCGTCGTTAATGTTTTGGTGCAGCTGAGCCGGATTGTCGGTGAACATGCCGAAATCCAAGAGATCGACATCAACCCGCTCCTTTGCGATTGCAACGGCGTGATCGCAATCGATGGACGCGTCCGTCTGCGCGCAGCAACTGGGCCAATTACGTCGCGCATGGCGATCCAGCCTTATCCGCAGCAGTTCGAAAGCGAAATCCATCTTGATGATGGGCTTGCTTATGCCGTTCGTCCGATTCGGCCGGAAGATGAACCAGCGTTCCGGCGCTTCGCCGACGAGATCGACGACTGCGACCTTTGGCACCGCTTTTTCAAGCCGCTGCGGGAGCGCACCCATGAAACCGTGGCGCGCTTGAGCCAGATTGATTACGACCGTGAAATGACGCTCGTCGCTTGGGAAGGCGAGCGCATCGCAGGGCTTGCGCGTGCTTTAGCAGATCCTGACTTTGAAACCGGAGAATCCGCGGTCATAATCCGTGCTGACCTGCGCGAAAAGGGCTTGGCGACCAAGCTGTTACAAGCGCTCGTGCGCGCAATCACCATACAAGGTGTGAAGATGGCCGTCCTCGTCTTCCCCGCTAGCCTTGTCCGGCTACGTGCAATCAGTACAGAACTTGGTTTCACTCCCGCTTCGTGTCCAGGTGATGAGTCTCAAATTCGGGCCACTAAGATACTACGGCTAGCGAGCAGTTGTTCTTCAAACTGAGGCTACACTGTTGCAAGGATATGATTTCGATCAGAGCGGTTGGCAACTCACTCGCGCTGGATGATCTAACTCAAAAAGACGGAGTTGCTGGCCTAATTTAGAATCGGCCAGGTCAGGGTCACGAACTGACCCAAACGCGTGCTCCCTTCTTGCCCGCTAATCCCCACATTGTCGAAGTCGCTCGCAGCGCAGCAAATGTTGAGAAGAGCCACGAGACATCGCCGATACAAATTGGTATTGTAGGCCCGTTAATCAAAGGCGAAGGCCCAGGGCGGCATAATATTGTGCGCCCCCGATGGAGTGGCTTATGTCCTCTCTGTAAATCGGCATGGGGTCAGGTTGCTGTAGCTATCGGCAGTAACGCTCTGAAGGGAATCGAAAAAGACCTATCGGGGCGGGATCACGATCGGTGCCGATTGGGACCCCACTCCGACAATGATTCCGCTATTCACCACAAGGAATTGCTGCGTTGAGTTCAAGGGGCCTGGTTCGCCGCCGATTTACATAGAGCCCTTCAAAGCGCTTGTTCAGCGACGCCAGCGCCTCGTCCACCAATGCCCGGATCGCTCGCAAGGGATGGTCCGCAGGGATCCGCTCCTCCAAACGAACGTAAGAGAAAAAGCCCTCCGAACGATCGTCCCGCCCGCGCATGGCAAATCACCTCCGTGGCTACAAACTCACGGAATCACACGCCAATAACAACGTCCAGACAGTTTTTCAGCAGCCTGTTCTCATGTTCGCCGTCAAGAGCCAAGGCACACCTTCTCATTGCCGCGACGCGCGGGTGGATTGTGAAGCGAGACGTCCATGGGCGGAGACAGAATCTGAAGACGCCGGTTGAACAAGCTCTCATGCGCGGGTTGGCTAGCGCATGACCGGTGTTTCGTCTTGGGGCTGCCTCGATCTAGAGGCGAGCGTCAGCCTGAGGGCTTGCTCATAACAGGGCGCGAGGATTCCCCTGCCGTGACCCTGCCTCCAACCATGGACGCCTGATGGTTTGTATGCTCTTCCTCCTGAGTGTTTTTGGATTGATGCCGATTACGATACGTGCAGCAGCTCGACGCGGTGCGCGATCGCCCAGATGAAACCAACCATTTCTCGGGCGATCGCAGTCGTGGCGACGACTGCCGGCTTGCCGGCTGCGATCAAACGGCGGTATCTGGTGCAGAGCCGCACCTGCGCTTTCCACGCAATGTCGCGGATTTCCTGCGGCAATGGCTCGATACGATCATGCAGCTTGCGGCTGATCCTTGCCTGCATGCGATAGGTCCAAGCCCCTTCGATGAGCGCGCGCCGAGCTTGGCCGTTGCCGGCCTTGGTGACACCGCCGCGCCGAACGCTGGCGCCGCTTGAGTGTTCCGAGGGTACTAGGCCAACATAAGCCATAAGCTGGCGAGGGCTGGAGAAGCGTGTGAAGTCGCCGATTTCCGCCACCAGCGTGACGGCATTGATCAGCGCAATGCCGCGCATCGCCTGGATCGCTTGTACAAGCGGCGCCATTGACCAGGATTCCAACAATTGCCCGATCTGCTGCACCAGGCAGGCGACCCGTTTCTCAGCGTCCTCAACTGAATGGATATAATCCTGTAGCACGATTTGCTGGGCCGGATGATCGAACCGCACCGTGGTGAGCCAGCGCCGATAAGCCAGTGTCCAAGTCCTCTGACCTGCGTAGACCTTCCCGTGACGCAGCAGAAAGCCGTTGAGATGCTGCCGCGCCTTAGCCAATACCCGCACGGCCGTTGCGCGCGCACGAACCAGGTCACGCATCGCCTCGTGCGCGGCATCTGGAACGAAGACCGCCGTCAATTCGCCTGCGCGATGAAGTTTTGCCAACATCAAAGCATCCCGCCGGTCGGTCTTCACCCGCTCACCCGCCTTGATCGGGATCAACGAAGGCGCAACGACGATGCAATCATGACCAAGCCCGCGCAACAATCGGAACAGACCATAACCGCAGGGCCCAGCCTCATAGCAGAAGCTCAAGGGGCGCCCACCACGCGCCAGTCGCTGAACCATTTTCGTCAATACATCTACGCGATTTTCAAATGTTCCGAGATGACGCACCTCACCACCACGCATGCCCTCCGCGATCCCGACAGAAACGGTCGCTTTGTGCACATCCAGTCCAACAAAAATGGTAGCGTTCATTTGGCCCGTCTCCCATGCCTGAGGCTCTGTGCCGTGATTCGGCTCAACCCTCGCATCGTTGCATGCCGTGAGACGGGCCGCCTTTCAGGTTCGGGTGGCGAACATAGGGTCTAGAGCATTTCGGGACCGAATTATGATGCAAATCGCATTGAAGTCATTGAGTTATTTGCCAGCCTTCCAAGCTGATGACGAGGGTTTGATTCCCTTCACTCGCTCCAACCTACGCGCCTGCGGCGCTTCGGTTGGCGAGCCGCCGCTGACGGTAATCGGGGCCGAACCCGGCCAAAACAGGCCACTTCCGCCCTTGCATTACCGCCCTGTATAATGCATGACATCGCGGCGGCGGACCCCGAGGGTCCGCCGCATCCGCTTCCGGAGGAGTGTAGCTCAATGGCTAGAGCACCGGTCTCCAAAACCGGGGGTTGCAGGTTCGAGTCCTGCCACTCC
>Ga0187771_10001766_pt1 | contig 14733 bp, 13 predicted proteins | sample 0116_SJ02_MP15_1_FD_133139 | JGI IMG/M metagenome (GOLD analysis project Ga0187771, IMG submission 133139) | Tropical peat soil microbial communities from peatlands in Department of Meta, Colombia - 0116_SJ02_MP15_10_MG | ecosystem: Environmental > Terrestrial > Soil > Wetlands > Peat | place...
TCGTGAAGCGGGAGATGAAGTAAGGTGCGTACTCCCCGCCCCACACGCTCGCCCGCTCCGGGACCGTCAGGTCGTCGCACTTCGCCGGATTGTGCTCATTGACCGCCCTATGCATGAAGCAGCAATATCCGTTGTCGCGGGTAGGGTTGAAAATCGTCTGCGGCTCGCTCCACGGACCCCAAGCGCGCTCGGCGAGGCGCATGTAGATGCCCCTCGGATGCTCGGGCGTGTCGTTCAGGCAGTTGTAGAGCATCACCCAGCGCTTAACGAACGGGTTCCAGTCGACCCCCAATTCGCCCATGCAATTGTTAGGTGAGCCGTCCCGAGCGTAATCCTGAAAAAGCGGCGCGGCATCCGATTCGGAACGGGAGAATCGGGGTTGGCCGTCGGCGCCCGCGCCCGTGAGGTACTCCAATGACCTGGACCCGTCGGGCCTGCCGATGTTTTCGGCCCGCATGCGCGCCATATACGCGGCGCTCTTTCTGTAGAGCGCACCGCCTTGCGTACCCCAGAAGTAGAGGCAGCCGTCATCGCCCCGGCCGATAGCCACGTTGATGAACCTGGCGCCCGGCCCCCTGGAGAAATCATACAGGTAATGCCACGTCTTGCCGTCGTCGTCCGACACCGCCACGACAGAGCGTGTCGAGTAGCCAAGGGGTTCCGGGGGCTTTGCATAACGACGGGGGTTATCCGTAATGAAGATCACGTACATCTTACCGTTTTGGCTGATCCCTGAAACCGGCGTCTCGTTGGTTGCGAGCGTGATGGCGCTCTGTCCCTGCGCATTCAGCACGACGGGATTCTTGTATGCGCCTGTCTCGTTGCGGATAAACTCGAGCCTTGGGCACCTGCCGGGGCTTGTATCCGTGGTGAAGGCGAGGGCATCGTTGTCGTCGCGAATGCGGGGTGGGTCGGCGGGTCCGTTGGGCCTGCCGTGAAATTTGGGAGTCGGCACCGAGTCGCCGAACAAAAAGAACAGTTTCCCGTGGTGTTCGAACGAATAGCCAAGGTCGGCCGCCGCCAGGCCGAATCGCGAGGCAGTTCGGTTGACCGTCGGCTTATGAAACTGGCGGTCCATCTCTCCGGTGAGCTGGCAAACCTTCTCGGTGGATCCGGGAACATAGAGGATGCTGTTTGGAACTCGCGCCGGACGTGATGGAGGGATGCCGGGCTCATTGCCGGCGACAGCCGCCTGTGACAGCACTAGAGAGGCCAGAATAAGAAGCAATCTCATCATTGGGGGTCCCTTGAATGGAACATGGCTTGAACCAGTTGTCCGGGGCTCTATGGGGCGCCCTCAGACGCCTTATTCCCGGCACGCCAAAGAAAGACACTTTAATAGGCCCCTTGCGGTTGAGAAGAACAGAGAGCGTGTTGGTTTCCTGCTGCGTAATGCTCGCGTCCGGGAGAAAGGGCATTTTTCTCTTGAGCCGTGCGGGATCGGAGGGGCGATTACCGAAGAAATCGAAATCGACGGACTCGCGGCGCCCGAGATGAAGCGCAAGGGCCGTTCGGAAGTAGAGAACGAATTCCTCAGGCAAAGCGCCAAGCTCATCCCGCAACAGGCGTTGTGGAGGGGGAAGGCAATTAAGTTGAGGCTGAAAACTTGAGGTCATCTCTCAATTCTTAAGGGGTTGGCGGCTTTTTCTTGTAGTGTTCTAACATGGCCGTTGTAATCTCCGAGCTGGTCGGCCAGTGTCCGCGCCGCTGTCCGGCATGGGTTGCGTAGTCGTCCAGGCAGTCAGGGTCGGGCTGCACCACCTTGCCATCTTTGAGAAACAGCAGGCCGACTTTCTCCGTTGGCATACGCACCACAAAGGCCTCGGCTTCGTCCAGAATCTCACGGAAACGCGTCATGGTGGCGACGGGATCAACGGGAGGGTCACTTGTAATACGGCGAAAATCGGCCTCCGTATAGCGCGCCAGGCGGCGGACTTCATTGATGAGACCTTCGGGCGTAAAGCCTAACGATTTCCCGACAGCCGCCCACACGACCGCGCCCAAGGGCAAAACCTCGTCATGGATCATCACGAGGTCAACGATATCGCGCGGCTCACGCCGCCCGGCTGCGGCCATGATTTTGTTGGTGGCCAAGTCAATCGGATGCAACATATAACCGAAAAGCTCGTCCTTCACTACGGGGAAAAACCGGAAATCGCTATCGACAACCCATTCCAGTCTTGAAGTCTCGTCGCCACGGCGGACAAGGATTGAGCAAAAGAGGGGTTCGCGCCGGAGCCAGTCAAACACATACCCATGTTCGAGCAAAACGGCGGTGTCTTCCTCGACGGCACGGTTAACTCTTTCTTCGCGATCATGAAAAACATCAATATAGCCGGAATAGCGCGGCGCGATCCGGGTGAGGGGAGTACTGCCTCCGACATAGCTTTCAGGGTCGCGGTGCGCTGCGAGAAGACGCAAGATTTCGGATTGAAGTTTAGACAGCGGCACGACAAGCCTTCTCAATCTGCTCGGCCAAACGCCGGGCGTTCAAGTCACCTTCGACACGCAAGCTGCGCGTGATCGCAAGCGCATCCTCACAGGTTGGCTCTGGAACGGGGCTGCTGCTCCACAACGCAGATGCACCATACTCCTTAAAGGCGCGGCGGTAGAGGCTGACGAAGTCCTCGGGCCGGGTTTCGGTTTCTGTCTCCATGTGTCTATCCTATAACATTGGTCACTCATTTTTATCACCTGGCGAGGGCAAAATCAGTTTTACCCTCGTCCAGTGGGCTGAATTACCGCGTTCGGCTTCATCCCAGGTCACAGGCCAGGGCTCGGTTTCGTATGATAACACACCGCCGGAAAAGTGCATCCGTAAAGCTCTACGGACGGCTGTGGCGGATTGGTTAATGGGGGAAAGTAAAAGAGACAGGCCGGCAAGACAGCGGGACGCGGGGCGGCAGAGGACAGTTGTGGGGACCTATAATCCCAGGACGGCCGCAAAGCAAAGATACAGTTTCGACAAAAAGATGCTCGAACTCCAGGAAGCGCTCTTTGAGTTGCGCAGCAAGGCCAAATCCGGCAAGGCTCCATGGAATAAACTGAGTCACCTTGGGCAAAATTATTTACATGCCTGCGAAAAGCTTTGTCTGTGGTCAACTGATGACATCGTGAGGGAAGGTTTTGACCGGTACATGGTCGAAGAAGCATTCAGGCAGTCAAAAGATGACGACCTGGTAAGTGCGCTTCCCATCCGCCGCTTGACGGATCGAAAGATTCGCTGCCACATCTTTGCGAACAGGATGCGATAATACGCCACGAGTGGAAAGGCCGACGGATTATGAACATACCGATTTCGGGCGCCGTAAACCACTCCAGCCCGAGCCTTTCAAGGCTCGTGACGATCGAGTCTGTGGATGGCTTGACGCTTGGCAAGATGCGGGGTTTCCAACGGCAATCTTTCGCTTGATTTTGCATCTATGTCCGGTAATATGCTGAGAGGCTGCGGCGGCCGGGAACGATGCCCCGCATACCACCGGGGACGTAAACGGTGAACAAAGCAAAAATCCTGCGGTGCGTCAGTTCTCTTGTGCCTCAGATGTGCCCTTCGCTCCTCATACTTGTGTGAACGACTGCAGCGCTTAGAGCGACGATTTTGGCATCCAAAATGCGGGAGTAACAGGATGGTTCTCAACAGATTTTTGCGGATATGGGGAAAGGCGCGCTGGCCGATATCGGCCTTGGCGGCACTAGTTCTTTGGACGATGGTTGCCTTTGCTGGAATGAATGCCGATCCGGCCAAAGCGCCAAAGTTTGTACCGTTCGGTGTAGACTTCAGCCCTTACATAAATGGCCAGAACCCATTGCCGGGCACCTTGACGATTTCACCTTCACAGGTTTTCAATCGTCTCAAAGGAATCCGCGGCTATTCCGAATGGGTCCGCAACTACAGTGTGACGCACGGAATGGAGACCACAGGAGGGCTTGCTCACCAGCTAGGATTCAAGGTTGCGTTAGGTGCGTGGCTAGGCCCGGAAGAGAGTTCGGCGGGGGTGGCGAGCAACCGTCAGGAAATTGCCAACCTGATCGCAGCAGCGAAAAGAGGTGAAGCCGATATCCTGGTAGTAGGGAGCGAAGTTTTGCAGAGTGGATCTCTTCCCGCATCTACTCTGGTTTCTTACATCGAGCAGGTCCGTTCATCACTACCCGCAGGAATTCCGGTGACGACCGACGACACCTACAATATGCTGCTTCATAGCCCCAATGTTGTCGCAGCATGTGATATCGTTATGGCGAACTTTTACCCTTACTGGGAGGGGACCAGGATCGACGGAGCTATTTCATCACTGGACAGTGAATATCGGGAGTTGTTGCGGGCTGCAGGTTCCAAGGAAGTCTGGATAGGGGAAACCGGATGGCCCAGCGGTGGAGATGCCGTCAATTTGGCTGTGCCTAATCCGCGGAATGCCGCTTACTATTTTTTGGCTTTCAATTCGTGGGCGCAGGCAAATAAAGTGAACTCATTTTATTTTGAAGCCTACGACGAGGCGTGGAAAGCGCAATCGGAAGGTCCGCAGGGGGCTCACTGGGGAATTCGGACCAGCACAGGATCTCTCAAGGAAGGCATGAACCTCGTCTATGAGGGCTATACTCTGCCTTCGGCAATATATATGAGAACTCCGCAACCTTCGACGTTGCCGGGACCGCCCAGCGTTGAGATCACCACGATACCAGCTTACGGCTCACAAAATGGAATCGCGGGAATAGTATGCGGTGTTGAAACCGACAAATACGTTGTGGCAACCTACATTGATGTGAACGGCGGGTGGTGGACTAAGCCCTATTTTGCAACTCCAACGGTCCCGATTAACGCGAACGGGACTTTTGCCTGCGACACTGTGACCGGTGGAGAGGATGCGGACGCTACTGGATACGAAGTGTTTGTCATACCTTCGAACTATACTCCACCGGCAGCGGCTGGATATCCCGCCATTCCGTCGGCGATCTTCTCGAACTCGGTGGCCTATACTGAGGTACAACGTCCGGTTGGCTATCCGGGCAGCACCAGCAGGCCGCCCGTTGCAAGCATCAGTTCGCTGTCGATCGGTCGTTGCTTCAGTACAGCGGCCAATGCCGCCGACACCGTTACCGTAACAGGAACTATCCCCGTCGCAGACACCAAGGCCACGGGAGCGAACGTAACGGTCAAAATAGGGTCTATATGCTGGCAATTTGCGCCCGTTGGCAAAAATGGCGTTGCCGGCGTTAGCGGAGGCAGTTGGGGGAACTCCGTCGGCAACATCTCCATTACGGCAGGAAAGAATAAGTGGACATTTTCGGCCAGTATGAAATGTGCTCCGGGCAACACAAATTGGGATGTGTACGGCCTTTTGGACACAACAATAATAGCCCCGGGAATCCCTGCATTCATACCTGTGACGATCACTGTCAACGACCAGGGTTACCTGGCAATCACCTCCGGCTATTACACAGCTCAATCAGGAAAGAGCGGGACAATGTCAGGGGCTTCTTTGGAAGGCTTAGGGGCGGTTTATAATTTGTCAGACCGATGAAACGGGCTGGAAAAGTGCAAGGTGGATTGATGTCCCTTTCCGACGACACGAACTCAGAAGTATGTAGCGCTAAGAGCGACGATTTTGGCATCCAAAATGCGGGCGTAAGCCTCCGAGAAGGCTGTTTTTTGAGTTCCGATCTTTGGCTGTAGCGGATTTAGCGTGGTCCGGCCCCAGCTCACAGTTTCATTACGATCCTTGGCTGTAGCGGATTTAGCGTGGTCCGGCCCCAGCTCACAGTTTCACGCTGTATACTTTTTCCGGTCTTAGGCGCGCAAGTGAAGTTTTTCTGGCAAAGACCGGGTCCGAAGAAGCGGTTGGGATGGTTGGCGCTGAAGCCTGTCCCCGCGCAGGCGGGTATTGGTGCATTACCGTAGATACATAGAGCCGAAATGATGCATTATTCCGGGTCAAAGGTCTCGGTCGAATATCGTGATCTTTGTAGTCCAAATGGAGGATTTCATATGGGCATACCCAGGGTGTCGATAGTTCGTTACGATAGACCATTGGATTCGGTTAAGAAAGCTGTCGATCTATCCGCCGGGCTCGACCATCTTCCAGGCGGAGCCAGGGTATTCGTGAAGCCCAATATTGTCATCTGGAATCGCCTTTTTCCGTTTCCAAAGTGGGGGGTCGTAAGCACGTCTCGCGTAATCGGAGACATGGTCTACCTGCTCAAGGAACGCGGGATCGACCACATAAGCATCGGTGAGGGTACGGTAGCCTTCGATCCCAAGGAGCGCAAACTGACCGCGCATGCTTTTCAAGCGCTGGGGTACGGCGTGCTCGAGAAACGCTACGGAGTGAAGTGCATAGACATACTTGAGCGTCCCTTTCAAAAGGTCGATCTGGGCGGGGGAGTGAGACTTTCCATCAATACCGATATTCTAAACAGCGATTTCGTAGTAAACGTTCCAGTTCTTAAGACTCACAGCCAAACTGTCGTAAGCCTTGGCATCAAGAATTTGAAGGGGATGTTGGACATCAGGTCGCGTAAAAAATGCCACTCCGCTGACCCTGAAACGGACCTGCACTACATGGTCTCCAGGCTGGTGCGCATGATGCCGCCGTCCTTTACGATTATTGATGGTATATTTGCCAACGAGCAGGGTCCTTTTTATGACGGCAGAATCAGAAGAAGCAACATATTGGTATCATCGGCAGATGTGCTCTCGGCGGACAAGGTGGGTGCGACGATCCTCGGGCACCAACCCTCTCAGGTTCCTCATCTGGTGCACGCGGCCACAGATATGAAACGAACATTGGATTTGACGGACCTCGAAATATTCGGCGAAAAAATTGAAAATGTAGCACTTAGTCTGAGGTTCGATTTCCCTTACACCGAAGATGGTGGCCTGCCGACAGCAATGGCAAAGCTGGGAATAAAGGGTCTGACCTACAGAAAGTACGATCTGAGTCTGTGCACCTACTGTTCCTGGATGACGGGATCTCTACTGAAGGCGATAGCTTACGCATGGGCAGGCGAACCGTGGGACGATGTGGAAATCCTCACGGGGAAGATCATGAAACCCACGCCCGGCCGGAAACATACAATTCTTTTGGGCAAGTGCATGTATGAGGCAAATAAGAACAACCCCGACCTTAAAAACATGATTGCGGTAAAGACATGTCCGCCAGATCCCGAAGCACTGGTCAAAACGCTCCACCGGGTCGGGATTCAGGTAAACCCGGAAATCCTCGAGTTCAGAGGCAGGACGGCGGGAAGTAACGTGAAGCCATACGAAAACAAGCCGGAGTTTGACGAATCCTTCTTCAGAATCGAGACTAATTAATGCCTCTTTCAAATCTGATGATAAGTTACTGGTTCCATATCACCGGACATTATAAGTTACAGTTGAAAATCGTAAAGGCAAACCAATAAAATCGGGTTCATCCGGCTAACGAGCACCTCTGTGTATGAAGGTGGCAGAGCCGGAGTTTAAAGTACTCAGCATCTGGCAAGATGCGGGGTTTCCAACGTCAATCTTTCGCTGTGATTCGGGATCGATGTCCGGTAATATGCTGAGAGGCTGCGGCGGCCGGGGAGAAAACAGCCGACATCGCGGCGGGAACTTAAACACTATGAAAATCAGGGCTATAATTGATATTCTGCTTCGAGGCGGCTGGTTTCTTGTGAGTCAGAAAGGAAGCCATAGACAGTACTATAACGGACGGCAGAAAGCCGGCCCCCGAAGTGTATCCAATCGGGGGTCGGATGTCGGAAAACAGAGAAAAACATCCCACGGGCCGTAAGATCGTGTCAACTTTCTTTTGACGCTTGCTATAGCACCAGGCGAAAAAGGGCAGGGTGACAGTTGCCGGGTCTTTAAAGGACGATGTTCACCCGAGAACCTTGAAAAGCATTCTCAAACAGGCGGGATTAGAAAGGTAGACAGATGCGATACTCTGTAGTCATCGAAAAGGGTAAGAATAACTATTCTGCGTATCTTCCCGATGTGCCGGGCTGTATTGCCACCGGACGCACCCCGGAAGGCGCCATGAAGAGGCTTGCAGAGGCGCTGGAAATGCACCTTGCGGAATTAAAAGAGGACGGGCTGCCAATCCCGGAACCGAATACGGCGGTAGACTACATTACTCTAAAGGAAGTCAGTTAAACCATGCGGCTTTGAATCGAGCTTCCAGGGATAGGGCGGGAGTCGCGATCCTGTCCAAACGGCCGGTTCCCTGGACCGGCCTTCCGTGTACCTTCTCAGGAGCGCTTCAGTGGCGCATTATGCCCAAACAACGACGCGACGAAATTTTCCTGGTAGAATACGCAAGTGAAACGTGAATGGGACCGCTTTTTGCAATTTTTGGGCACACCTCCCTCCCCGAAGTCGATTGGTTCGTTCCTGCGCCGTGGCTCATCGGGGTGTGGTCATGGGGACAGGATGCGATAGTAACGGGCGAGGGAAAAGCCGACGGATTATGAACGTACCGATTTCGGGGGTCGCAAACCACTCCAGCCCCAATCTTTCAAGGCTCGTGACGATCGAGTCTGTGGATGGCTTGACGCTTGGCAAGATGCGGGGATTCCAACGGCAATCTTTCGCTTGATTTTGCATCTATGTCCGGCAGTATGTTGAAAGGCTGCGGCGGCCGGGAACCATGCCCCACGTACGACCGGGGATGTAAACGCTGAACAGCAAAAATCCTGCGGTGCGTCAGTTCTCTTGTTCCTCAGATGTGCCCTTCGCTCCTCATAAGTGCTCGTGTGAACGAATCCAGCGCTTAGAGCGACGATTTTGGCAAAATGCGGGTGTAAGCCTCCCAGAAGGCTGTTTTTTGCGTTCCGATCTTTGGCTGTAGCGGTCCGACCCCAGACTCACGACCCCAGACTCACAGACTCACACAGACTCAACAGAGGAGCCTCTCATCTCGCAAGACGGACCTGTCAACGCGGGGTTTTTGCTCTTCACTCTTGGTAAATTTGTGATAAAATGGAGCCTAATTGGTGGACTCTTCTCCTGTCCTGGTCTTGCTCGTTACCGTCTAATACTCGAAAACAGTTTTACGATATTCTTTCTTTGAGAAACGTTTGCACTTTACCGACGGAAGAGAGGACACGCCATGAGTCGGCCGACAACTTATGTCGCCACCCTGCTCCTTTGTGTACTTGCTCTAACACCGAAAGCCCGCGCTGCTGCGTCTTACACATTCGTCACCCTTGACGCCCCCTCCGCTACTGTGACCGAGGCCTGCGGCGTCAACAACGGCGGCCAGATAGTCGGATACTACTATGACGCCAAAGGAAGAATACATGGTTTCGTGGAAAAAGACGGCGACTTCAAGACCCTCGACTTCCCGTCTGCTGCCGGTACCTTTGCCAGCGGCATCAATGATAAAGGCCAGGTAGTCGGCACCTATAATGACGGCAAGAACTTCCATGGTTTTGTGGAGCATAAGGGTGTGTTCAAAACAGTAGACTTCCCATCGGCCAGCGACACCTTTGGCAGCGGCATCAACGATGACGGCCAGGTAGCCGGATATTACTATACGAGGACCACAATACGTGGCTTCGTAGAAAAGGACGGCATCTACACAGCCCTCCACGCCCGATTTGCAACAGAAACCTATGCCATGGGCATCAACAATAAAGGGGTGGTAGTCGGGTATGCTTACAACGGAACGCTCGAGGATGGTTTGGTGGAAAGAAACGGCATTTGCATCAGGCTCGACGACCCATTCGGCTATTACACCTTTCTAAATGGCATCAACGATAGAGGCCTTGTGGCCGGAACCAGCTGTGACGTAGCGATGGCGACCTGCGACGGTTTCGTAGAAAAAGGCGGCGTCTTCACCATGCTAGATCCCCCATCGGCTGTTTACACCTATGCCAGCGGCATCAATAATAAAGGCCAGGTAGTCGGGAGCTACTGGGACTCTACGACCACGCATGGTTTCCTGGCGTATCCCGTCACAAAGTAGGCCTTGACCTGCCTCTCTGTCGTCCAAGTCGATATCCAGGTGAGAGCGTTTGATGAGTCCTCGTCCCTTCTCGACGTAATATATAAATAGGTGACGGGCGCTGGCAGACGCCCAACACGAGATCACTTGGATATCATCCCGGAATAGCTATGCGTTCTCAAAATTTTGCCTCCGCGCAATGGACGGGCCAGGACCCAGTACATTGGGTGGGGGCTGGGGGGCAGGCCACCGGGAGTTGACGAAAATCTGGAACCATTCCCACTACGGGCGGCAAGAGAAGACAATACGGACGATGGGATCACACATGTACTCGGCGAGGACACCATAAAATCGACAGCAGGTGATTTGAACCTCCGACATCACCCGCAAACATAGACGGGGTAAGGGGCGTTTTGAGTCTGCATCGAAGTCGCACCAAAGCAAACACCTGGGGCGGGGATCGAACCCGCAAGCGATATGAGATTGATTGATATGAGATTGATGTGAGATTGATTGATATGAGATTGAGACTGATTTTCCCAGCTCGAGGGCACACCTCATCCCGGAAGTCGATAAGATCGTTCCCCCGCCCCGCTCATCGGGGTGTGATCAGACGAACAGGATGCGATAGTAGCGGGCGAGGGAAAAGGCCGACGGATTACGAACATGCCGATTTCGGGAGTCGTAAACCACTCCAGCCCCAACCTTTCAAGGCTCCTTGTGATCTAGTCTGTGGATGGTGAGCTTGGCAAGATGCGGCGTTTCCAACGGCGATCTTTCGCTTGATTTTGCATCTATGCCCGGCAGTATGCTGAAAGGCTGCGGCGGCCGGGAACGATGCCCCGCATACCACCGGGCACGTAAACGGTGAACAGCAAAAATCCTGTGATGCGTCAGTTCTCTTGTGCCTCAGATGTGCCCTTCGCTCCCCATAAATGCTCTTGTGAACGACTGTAGCGGTTAGAGCGACGATTTTGGCATTGAAAATGCGGCTGTAAGCCTCCCAGGAAGCTGTTTTTTGCATTCCGATCTTTGGCTGTAGCGGATTTAGCGTGGTCCGACCCCGAACTGAACTGCGAACTGAGATTGGCTGTAGCGGATTTAGCGTAGTCCGACCCCGAACTGACGGACCCCGAACTGACGAACTGAGCCCCTTTCCTTGGAAATGGAGACTTGACCCCTTTCCTATTACTTCGACCATGTTTAGTTCAAAACCTGCTCGTTGCTCAAATCTTTCCCGCTTCGTCAGCCGCCGAAATAGCGAGGGCCTGCCGGTCAAACAGAGACAGGTAGGGGTCAAATCTGTACAGGCGGTTACGCTGCAAACCCGTGATCTCGCGCAGGATTCCAAGCCTTTCAAATTCCTCGATGACATTCCCTGCGGTGACGTAAGCAGACCTCAGCTCCTCCTGAGCCATACGTACTGAAACAAGAGGATGCTCAAAAAGATAATCGAGCAATCTCAACCCATTAGTGCTGCCGGCCAAATGCTGTGCAATCATGTCCCGGTGAGCTTCGCGCAATTCGAGTATCGCCCGGGCAGTCTCCGTGGCTGCGAGGCTTACTTCGTAAATACCCTGGAAAAAGAATTTGAGCCATCCTTCCCAATCCCCATCGTTTCGAATGGCCATCAGCCGGTCGTAATACTGCGCGCGGTGAGCTTTCAGGTAGTAGCTGATATAGAGCAGGGGCCTCTGCAACACCTGCCGTTCGCAAAGCAGCAGGGTTATGAGTAAGCGCCCGATGCGGCCGTTGCCGTCGAGGAAGGGGTGAATAGTCTCGAACTGCGCATGAACTAACCCGCAATGGACCAAAATCGGAAGGGAGGCTCTATCATGGAGAAATTTTTCGAGATTATCCAGTGCGATCAGCATTTCATGAGGAGGCGGAGGAACGAATTCCGCATCTCTTATCGTACTGTCTTTTTTGCCCACCCTGTTCTGGGACCGTCTGAACTCTCCGGGCGTCATCTCGCTTCCTCGGACTCCATGCAGCAGCTCACCGTGAATCTCTCGGATTAGCCTTAGAGACAATGGGAGATCACCAAGCCTTCTTAGGCCGTGATTCATGGCCCTCACGTAATTGACCACTTCCTCCACGTCCTTGGGGCGAACTTCTCCCTTTGGATTGACTTCATACTCCAAAACGTCCTCAAGAGAACTCTGCGTTCCTTCGATTTGGGAACTGAAAACGGCTTCATGCCTCACATACATCGCAACAAACAAGTCAGGATTTGGCAAAATGCTGGCCACCCCATCGACTCTTCCGAGCGCTCGGTCAGCATCCGAAAGTAACTTTGTCAGCTCCGCGCTCATTCGAATCTTGGGCTGAGGCGGGAGCGGCTCGGGGATAAAGGCCTTGTAACCCTCGGGTTGAGCAGCGTATCTTCCGGCTCTCGTCGTGTTTGCCATCGTTTTCCTTTATTTGAGACGACTGAAATAAGAGCGCCTCCCAGGCATTCTTATTTTAGCAAAAGCCTGTTTTTTAAAATAATGATTTTTTCGTCAGTCCCTTATTTCATTTGCTTGAAATAAACCTTTATCGAACCAGGACCTTTTCCCCCGCTCCGATCAGTCCAATCTTGGGGACACTGCGTTGCCCCTTACAGTACTCGACCTTGCTTTTATCTCCTGTTCAGTCGCATTATTCCCGCACGGGTCTGCGGTGCAGCCCAAAATAAACTAATCGACTCTTAGGCCCACGAAAGGATCGTGAAATGAAAGATGACGGCATACTCAGATTAGCTGGGTGTATCAAGGACATTATCGAGCAATTCGATCTCAAGCTCGCTGATATCGCCGAGAGGCTTACCCGAATCGAGGCTGCCCTCAACCAACAGAACGTCATCCGGATGCCGCCGACTGAAGAACCCTTACGTATTCAAAGACCCCTGAAAGAAGACAGTTGGGTTAGCACTAAAGAGGCGGCTGGAATCTTAAGCGTCGCAGCTCACACACTGTACAATGATCGCAGCCTGCACAGGCGCTTCCTTTACAGCAAGGTTGGTGGACTTATTCGCTACAAGGTGGGGGACCTGCTCAAGTTCATGGAACAGCATAAGGTCGGTGGAGGAGAGAAAACGAGAAGGCAATAGACAGAGAGCAGCAAGAGCCGAAAGCAACCACACCTGCTGCGGAAATGCCTTCTTGACACTGCGAAATAGCACTTCAAATTTCATCCGTGCACACTATATGCACACCAAACAGGAGGGGCTAGCGGCTGTCCCACTAACACCTTGATTTTTCTGGTGGGCCGCCGGGGATTCGAACCCCAAACCTCCTGATTAAGAGTCAGGTTTATATTCTTTTCCTATTTTTTCCATCCTTAAGAAAACTCTTGACACAGCAAGGATTTTCTGGCATTCATAGTTTCCATCAGAAGGATGATTTTTGACGGTTTAATAAATTTTGCGGTACGTAACGAGTACGTAAAATTCGGAGGTTTCGGGATGGCTATTCAAATCTACTGCGAACAGTGCCGGACATCGAACAAGCTGGACGACAAGAAATGCCGGAAATGCGGCGTGGCCTTCGGCAGGGAAAAAACCTATCGCGTGGACGTTTCGCTCAAAGGCAGGCGCATAACTCGGCAGGCACCGAATCTGACCTTGGCGCGTGAAGTTGAAGCGAACCTGAAGACCGAATTGCTCAGGGAAGAATTCGACATAACGGCGCACAAGACTAAAAAGGCGGTTACGCTTGCCGACGTATGGGATAAGTACCTTCCCTGGGCCAAAGAGCACAAAAAGACCTGGGATGATGACGAATACCACTATAACAAGCACCTTGAACCTCGATTCGGTTCCAAGGTGCTCGAAGATATTTCGCCCTTGGATATCGAGCGCATGAAGTCTGACCTGAAAAAAGGTATCGAGCTAAAGGAACTGCCGAAGCACCGGAAACCCCGCGAGAAACCTTACACCCCTGCAACGATTAAGCACATGCTCGTTTTATTGAACCGTCTGTATAATGTCGCGCGGAAATGGAACCTCTATGAAGGCAAGAATCCTGTGTTACAGGTTGAGCGTCCAAAGCTCGATAATCAGGTTACGGAATTTCTTTCTGATGAGGACCTTACAAAGTTGCTCAATGTGCTCGATAATTGGCCTTGCCGGGAATCGGCGGCATTCGTGAAGTTTGCCCTTTATACAGGCTTGCGGCGCGGTGAGCTTTTCAAACTTCAATGGCAGGATATCGACTTCGACAGGAGAATGGTAACCCTGAGAGACCCAAAAGGCGGCAAGACCGAAACGATACCGTTAAGTGAGCAGGCACTTAAAGCCATAGAAGGCTTGCGCCAGGATAATGAACAGGAAATTAATGACACTGAAGATTTGGGCCTGGGCAGTGAACAGGCACTCAAAGTCAAAGAAGATTCGGACCTGAAATACGTCTTTCCCGGAAAAGATGGAAAGCAACGGGTTGAATTCAAACTTCCGTGGCTCCGTATTCGAAAGGCGGCAGGACTGCCGGCGGATTTTCGCTTTCATGGACTCAGGCACAATTTTGCAAGTCACCTTGTATCAAATGGCGTGGACCTCTATACTGTCGGAAAGTTGTTGACACACAAAAACACGAGCACCACGCAGCGCTATGCTCATTTATCCGATCAGGCTGTTATGCAGGCGGCGCAAAAATCCGGCGAACTGCTTACACCTAAGCATGGAAAGGTTTTGAAGATTGTGAAATGATAGTCGCTTTCCGGGATAGGCCGCGACCGATCATCGTGGCCGAAAAGTCCGTTTTCCTGGGCGGACCTTCCCGGACACTTCACACCAGGACTGCTTACAGGAGAGCGGGACCATGAAAAA
>Ga0187771_10001767_pt1 | contig 14726 bp, 9 predicted proteins | sample 0116_SJ02_MP15_1_FD_133139 | JGI IMG/M metagenome (GOLD analysis project Ga0187771, IMG submission 133139) | Tropical peat soil microbial communities from peatlands in Department of Meta, Colombia - 0116_SJ02_MP15_10_MG | ecosystem: Environmental > Terrestrial > Soil > Wetlands > Peat | place...
ACTTGCCGAGCACATTGATTTGCTCTTCGGTGCCTCCTCCTACTATTGCGCCGGCTTCAGTTGATAATCCGGTCAAGGCGCCGGTCTTGTTCCGGAGTAAGCGTATTACCTCGTCTTCTGCGAACTCTTTTCGTTTCCACATGCTAAACTCAAAAGCTTGACCCCAAGTTATGGCGTATGCGCGTTTCGCAACTTGTGCGACAAGTCGGCGGGAACGTTCTCGAGGAATCTCGCTTGAGTTTGCGACCTCGAACACTTTGATCAGCATCGCATCCCCTACGTTGATTGCTTCCGGTACGCCGTAGATTATGTGAATGCAAGGTTTGCCACGCCTGAGCTCGCTCCTATCCTCGATATCGTCGTGGATCAGTGTCATATTGTGTAGAAGTTCAACGGACGCCGCTGCGCCCACTGCCTCATCTCTACGTCCTCCAACAGATTCGCATGCCAAGAAAGTTAGTGCGGGCCTGAAACGTTTCCCTCCTCGGTCAAGCAAATCCCAGACCGGCGCGTAAAATGCCTGCGGATCGCCAGTTCGCGGCAAATGCCGCTCCAGTTCGGTTTCAACAGTGTGTTTGTATTCGTCAACAATTTCCAGAGCCGGTTTCATGCGCCGTTGAATGGTGGCGGTGGTTCTTCAACCCTCCTCAATTCGTTCATAGAACCGATCGAGATCAACAACCGCGCTTCCACAACTGATCTACGTTTAGGTCTACCGGGGAGCAGTTATATATGACATATGGAATAATTCGCGCTCGCTTCGATAACGGTCGCATGCTCGTAATGGTGACAGCTTTGCCTGAACTAGACACGCACGCCAACGACCCAATTGTACTCTTTTGTCGAGGACGTGACCAAGCTTGGTAGACTACGCTCAACTTCTGTTTCTTGGCGCCTTCGCTGGCCTGACGATACTTCTCGGGATGCCGCTTGCAATGGCCCAGAAAGTGAGTATGAAGAAGAAGGGCTTCCTCAACGCACTCGCCACCGGGATTCTCATATTCCTAATCGTCGACGTTCTCAGCAACGCCTGGCAGGCCACAGCTGACATCGCAAACCGCGCCTTCGCGGGCACAGCACCTCTCTGGACCGCCGCGGTTGATCTAAGCGCGATGTTTGGAGGAATTGCAATCGGTCTGCTAGGGTTGACGTGGTATGGGACACGATACATGAGGAGGAACGCCGGACAGCCTTCAGCCACTCATGTTGCCCCTAAGGTCCCCCAAGTTGGTAACAGAGCCGGCGGAGGGGGAAGACAGGAACTGCACTTGATACAGCAAGTGGACGCTTACAGAATCTCAATGATGATCGCGATAGGAATCGGCGCACACAATTTCAGCGAAGGCTTAGCCATAGGACAATCCTATGCCTCAGGGGCAATAGGGTTAGCTTTGATGTTGATCATAGGATTCGCAGCTCATAACGCCACAGAAGGATTCGGAATCGCCGCACCTCTCACCAGCCTATCTAAAAGGCCTAGCAATCGTTTTCTCCTACTCGCTGGCCTGGTTGGCGGAGGACCCACTTTCATCGGGACATTACTTGGCAGCCTTTGGACTTCGACGATTGCCTACATCTTCTTCCTCGCTCTCGCGGGCGGCGCACTGGTCTACGTGACGATGCTCATGTACAGTTCCGGAAAGCGTCAAGTTTCCACCAATATTTTGATGCTAGGATTCTTCGTCGGCATCACAGCTGGTTTCGTAACCGACTTACTCGTAACACTGGCTGGAGCTTAACACTAACCTAGATTCTAGGCAATGCTCGTATGTGCCCAGAATGAGCTGCCCGTTGCGTTTCAATGCTGCACGACGGTTAGACTTCAGATTCAGGTTGATAGTTGGTTGTTAGGATTCGCCTAATTTCTCCGGAAATCTTTTCGCCAATTCCAGAAACGGACATGAGTTCTTCTTTAGATGCCTGAAAGACACGTTGCGGTGTGTGGAACGAGGCCAGCAGGTTCTTTGCCCTTGTGTTGTCGATGTTCGGTAGGCTAGACACGATGAACTCTTGCTGTTCTTGCAACGTTTTGGGTTTGGCGACAGTAATTATTCGAGGTGCACGTTTATTCTCAGCCTGTTCGCGCCGTGAAATGGCGTACATTAATTGGGCAGTCTCCGAAGGTTTCTGGGTCCAAACGATCGGTATCCCGTAATCGATAAGAATACTTGCGTAGGCGCCCATCATTGCTTCAGGCCGCACACGTCCTGAGCCTGTTAGGTTTTCACCCTCCACCACGATTACAGGTTTGATGTAGGCGTCCTTGAGTTTGGCCGCTTGTTGAAACAGGCGCCCGTCGATTATTGACGATGCAAAGTCGTCAACTTCCTTTCTTTCCACCACGACTCTATCGGAGAGAACAAAGTCGCCTACCTGCAACGTCTCGGATTTGACAAGAGCTCCCAGTTTAGCGAGTTCCCTTGTAACTAAAGCGCCGAGTTCTCTTGAGTCGGCTACTACAACAATCTGCTCTACCAATTTCCCTTCCTTCATACTTGATGAGATGAATTTCTCGATTCTCGACTGATCCGGCAGATGCTCCTCCCGAGCGACCATAAAATGCCTAATCGCATTCGCCATATCGCGTTCTCGGCGTTGCGATATCCAGTAGTAGGCTTCGTCCCGCGTCCCCTTCGCAATCAAAATGATCGCTTCACCTGGCCCTCTTCGGCCGGTCCGGCCGCGTCGTTGAATAAAACGTACTGCACTGGGCACCGTATCGTAGAAGATGACTTCGTCGCATTCAACGATGTCAAGGCCCTCTTCCCCTATCTGGGTTGCAACGAGCACATTGAATGCGCCGGCCTTGAAATCGTCTAGAACCATAGCTTGTTTTCTCTGAGTAAGGCCCTTGTCTCTTGTACGTGAAGCTTGACCGACTAGGCGCACTGCGGAAACTCCTTCAACCTTGTTCAGCACCTGAACAAGCCTCGCCGCGGTGGCCCGATAGTTTGTGAAGACCATAATGCGACGCGCACCACCGCTCAATCCGGCTCGAACAGCTTTGATGAGTTCAGTAACTTTGGGATGGTCAACCTCCTTCGCCACAAGACTGTTCACTATCCCTGATACCCCTACTATCCTCGGATCGTCGAGCAGCATCTTCAGGCCCGGCGTCATGCGCTTGCTGCCCTTCTCCCTAAGTCCATCTAAATGCTCCTTCAGAGCAGGGAAACCCTGCGTCTCAAGAAACTCAATAGCACGAATTGCGTGGACCCCTGCGTAAACGTAAGCTAGGTAAGCTCTGGCATCTCTATTATCCCCAGCAACCTCACTCAGAATTCGCTGTCGAGCCCCTAACACGTCGCGCAAGCGAATCCTATCCATAGCTGCGGTTTCAAGATAACCGTGATCCCTGATCGTGCGTAGCTTGTCGCGAAGGAAAGACTCCAAGTCTCGTTTTACATCATAGAATATTTGGGGCAGGTTAACTGTGATCCAACGAACCTTGATGCCGCCAACGTATGGTTTCACGTCCTCGCTTTGAATCGAACGCGCTTCAACCCATTCGAGGTGAAGGTTATCACAGATCTCGTGAACATCCTTCTCACTTGAGCCTGGGGAGGCGGTCAATCCTAAGATTAGGTTGCCTTCGGTTGCCGCGTATCGGTCCGCTATGAAGACGTATGGATAATCACCAACCGCCCTGTGAGCTTCATCAACGATCATCAACGAAAACTGGTCCAGCGAAAGTTTCCCAGTTAGAAGGTCATTCATGAAAACCTGCGGCGTAGAAAAGACGACCCGTTTCTTCCACAAATCAGTACGTTCATCGGGGCCAACCTCACCGGTTAACCAAACCATTGAATCCCTATCCAAATTCAGCAGTTTCTGAAAGGTCTTGAAATGCTGGAGAACAAGTGGCTTAGTAGGGGCTAACATAACTACGGTCTTGTTCGAAATTGTTTGAAGCCTTCCAGCCGCCACATAAGCCGCGACTATGGATTTTCCCAACCCTGTGGGAAGACACACAAGTGTATTCACACGTAGGGCGTTCTTCGCTATAGCTTCCTGATACGAACGACGTTCAATGGAATCAAACCTCAGTAATGAGTTGGAACTGAGGTCTGCAGACACCTGTCGCGGCCCCTTCTACTACACCAAGACCTAGACCAAGCGTATAAGTCACGAGGTGAGCCACGAAATCACGGCGCAGGTTAGTCACTAATTTGTGGGACGCTGCATCGCAGAGCGATTGATGTATGCCAGGCAATCTACGCTTGTTTAGCGCCGCAGGACCCGCAGAACGTAGCCGCTGATGGAATCTTGGCACCGCAACTTATGCAGAACTTTGTGCTAGGTTCAGCAAGTGTTGGAGGAGGCGGAGCAGGAACTGGGGCTGCTGCGCCACAGCTCGGACAGAACTTATGGTGTGGTTGTAGTTGGGTGCCGCATGCGGGGCATGCTAAGGTAGCGCCAACAACCGGAGGCTGTACCCTTAGCTCAGGCGGGGCCCCATCGTTGTACAGTAGCCCCATTGAGCGGAATACAAACACGCCTAGAATTGGCTGCACTATTGCAGAGATGATTGAGCCAACGATTGGAATAAGGCTTGAAAGGGAGGTTAGAATGGCTCCGATCACTACCACGACAACAATCCAACCGAGGTATTTCACGAAACCAATGCCGCGAATGATGCTGAGGATTTCACCGAAGGCGAACGCCTTTCCGAACTTCCCCGTTTTGATCATGTGAGCGATTCCTACGCCAAGGAAGATCAGCAGAACAATTGCGAGAATTATTCCGACCAAAAGGACCGCTACACCGGTGCCCCCTAGGAGCAGCCCTAGAGGAGGTGTTTGATTCTGGAATAAACTTAGGCCGGAAGTTGGTACGGTTAGGCCGGAAAAAGTAGATACAGCTCCGAAGATTATCAGAATAAGTGGAATTAGCAGGTAGATCAGGGAAGCAAAGAATACTTTTGCTCCGTCTACAAACAATTCGCCGTACTTTTCGAGCTTCGGGGGCGTTCCCGTCCCTGGGGATTCCCGTAGCACCCTTGCTTCATATCCAACCACGATCCAATCGACGATGGGTATGATGCTGAGGACGATAAGTACGATTAGACGGCCTGCGTCGCTGAACAGCTTTTTCGTGTAATCGAAGCTGTCGCTGAAATTGTTACCTAGATCCAACCTAAGCACTCACGGGAATGAGGTCCATTACATGATATAAAGTCGTAACGAGGAACTCCAACGAGCTTATCATTCTTCACCCGTACCACCGCATGATTCACATTCCTTCTGGCCTTCGCCGTCACATTCCGGGCAGTCTTCGTTGATTTTGCCCTCCCCGTCGCATTCCGGGCATCGAATTGTGACTCCGCCATCGTTCACGGTCCCTTCGCCCATGCATCTATCGCAATCTAAGTCTATGGAGCCAACTCCTTCGCAGTCTGGACAGTCTCTCTTACCCTGCCCTTCGCAATCATGACATTTCATTGCGAACCTGTTCCGCTAGGCTTCTTGGCTCCGGCTCCTAAGCCGCCGAAGCTTTTCTAAAGCGCCGAGCCAGCTGGCTAGTGCATTTCCATACTCAAGCAACTTTCCTGGATCCTTCTCATTCTTCATCGCCACGTTGGCTTCTTGAATCCTTGCTAGCAGAGTCTGCTCTGAATCCTCTAAGATCCTGTCGGCCTTCAGACGCGTCTCCTGCTCTGCGGATTGGATTATTACGACGGCCTTGTTGCATTTCGGACAGAAGGTTTCGCTGCCTTTACGGAAAAGGGGTGTGCCGCACTCTGGACATGTCTCCGAAAGCATGGAGGCCCCCGATTTGAGGAGTTCAGCCATCTTCTTGACTTCGACACCCACGGCTCTCAACCGTGTAAGACTACATTGAACCCCTTTTACACTTTGTTAGCTGGGGGTGCGTGGGAAGGGGTTCGAGAAAGAGTTTAGATATTGGCATTGAATGATTTCGGTTGAAAGGTCGCCTGTCATGCGGGTGTTGAGCAATGTCAACCAAGGTCAAACGCAAGGAAGAATACGAGGGCCGAATCAAGCAGGCCCTGACCATACTGAACGATGTTTCTAACGATAATACTACCCCCCGCAATATCCGGCGAGCAGCGAAGACTGCCATGGATACGCTGCAAGTAGGAGACCTGAGCATAGGCGTCAGGGCTGCGAACGCTATATCCATACTAGACGACATAAGCCAAGACCCCAACATGCCACCCTACACTCGAGTGAAGATCTGGAACTCAGTTAGCCTTCTTGAGGCCATAAAAGACTAGAACGATAGTACCTCGCAAGTCGCGTCTCATTTAATTTCAAGATTTGAGAACAGTTTACAAAGGTTGATTTCGCCGTGGCGGCCGCGGTTCAAACTCTCGATATCACGAAGCGTTTTGGGGAATTAACCGCGGTTGACAAGATCAACCTAACAATCGATAGCCGTGAGATCTTCGGATTAATTGGCCCGAATGGAGCCGGAAAAACAACTCTCATTCGGATGCTGACAACTGTCCTTCAACCAACAGATGGTACCGCCAAGATTGCGGGTTTCGACATTCGCCATAACCAAGACGAAGTTCGGCGCAACATTGGCGTAGTCTCCCAAGCGATGACCTTGGATGTTGAATTGACTGCGTGGGAGAACATGGAACTCTACGCGAAATATTATGACGTACCCGCCCAGACACGCAAGGATAGGATCAAGGAACTTCTTGACGTCGTCGGGTTAGGGGACAGAGCCGATTTCACGGTCGGAAGCTATTCAGGGGGCATGAAGCGCCGGCTAGAATTAGTTAGATCTCTTATCCACCAACCTAAGGTCCTCTTCTTGGATGAACCAACAACCGGGCTTGACCCACAAGCACGTAGTGCGGTCTGGGAGTACCTTCAGAGCCTGCACAGTAGACAAGAGATTACGGTGGTAATTACAACACACTACCTAGACGAAGCCGAAGCGCTGTGCGACCGCGTCGCGATCGTTGATTACGGCAAGCTCATGGCATTGGGAACCACTACCGAACTGAAAAGAAAAGTCATGGGCGGCGATATTGTCGAAGCGGAAGTCGGAACTCTGCCAAACGAAGCGCTCGAAGCGTTGAAGAACTCAAAGTTCGCTCTCGAAGTTAAGAAACGCGAGAACACATTGACGGTACTAGTAAAGAGCGGTGCGGAGGCTGTTCCGAAGATCGTTGAGTTAGTGAACGAGAATGGCGGCAAGATTCATTCAATAACTCTACGAGAACCTACGTTGGACGATGTCTTCCTGAGTTTCACAGGGCGCAGCATAAGAGAAGACACGGCGGTTACAAAGAAGAGATTTGTCAGCTCCTGGCAGGGGATGCGACGGTGAAGGGTGCGTTATGGGTTTGCGAACGTGACATTCGCAAATTCCTCAGACAACCCGCAGTAATGCTCTCCGCGATCGTCGGGCCATTCCTAACCCTGATTTTACTTGGGTTTGCTTTCGGAGGCGCCATAACACACGCACCAGTAGCAATTGTGCGCGAGAGTTACGGGACGGTTTCTACGAATTTCGTTGCGACACTGAGAGACCAACAAAACTGCGCCTACGGCGGAGTAAACTGTGCCAACGCCTACAACCTGATCGACGTATCCGATCTAGGAGCTGCGCAGCTGATGCTTCGTAGAGGAGACGTCAAGGCCGTAGTCTACATTCCGCTGGGTTTCGACCAGTCCATCGGCAATTCAACCGTGGTAACCGTATACCTTGACAACACAGATCCACTCAGCGCCGCCGCAATTTCAGGATTGATGACTCAGGCAGCCTCACAGATCTCAGCCCAAGTACAGATCAGCCCTCCTCCAGATTCGATCGTGACAATCAATCTTTCTAACGTCTACCGAGATGTCTTGTACATCGAATTCATGGCACCCGGATCGCTTATACAATCAATTATGTTCGCTTCAATCATTGGTGGCGGAATCTCAATCCTCTTCGACAAACAAAGAGGAATCATTGAAGGCTACCTGGTCACGCCACTTAAACAACATGAAATTGTGGTCGGCGTTTTGTTAGCCGGTGTCATAAAGGCCATGTTTTCGGCCACAACAATGCTCATACTAGCGATCATTTTTGCCGGCGTCCGCCCAATGACAGACGTTGTCGGCTTCATCCTCATCTTCTTTACTTTATTCCTAACCGCGCTTGGCCTCATTTCCATGATGACCGCTTACGCCGTTCGCGCTCCGGCTCCAGAAGTGTACCAATTTACTTCATTCCCTATCAACCTGATCTTGTACTTCACAAGTGGAGCCGTGTACCCACTCGAGGGCTTCCCGCCGTGGATGAGGGCTATGGCCTCAATCAACCCTGAAGCTTACGCGATCCATGCGCTACGAGTCGTCATGTACAAAGGCGCGGGCCTACCAGCAGTAATCGGTGACTTCGCATTCCTAGCCCTCTTCACCGGAATCATGATAGCCTTGGCAACAGCGGCTTTTCGACGCGCGCTTTAAACTCCTAGCCCCATCAACGAATAATCTGAAAGCAACTTTAAAGCCACGCACCGCATGACCGCAAAATAACTGCTTTGGGGATTCAGAAATGAGATTCAACGTCCTTCTGCTACTCGCTCTTTCACTTGCGTTGCTACTTTACACTGGATCACAACCTGTGCGCGCGATAGGAGTGGCGAACGTTGTCGTCACCAACGTCTATTGGGGAGCGAATGCAGCCAATCCTGACACGGCGCACCCAGGAGACGTTAATCTTCAGCTCTCCATACTGATCACGAACGTGGGAGATGATGTCGCACGAAACGTTAACGCCACTCTCTACCTCGCCCCACCACTGATCTACTCATACTACGCGAATGGAACCACTTATCCTGCACAAGCCGTCTCCCAACTTGCAGGCGATATGCAACCGGGGCAAAATTACGTACTAACTTACACGCTAAGCATTGACCCTAAGGCCCAAGAGGGCATCTATAGGTACTCCTTAGAACTATCCTACAAATCGGCGAGGGAATTACAAGCAATTGACACAACCGTCCCCGTGAACGTCCCCGTCTGGAGAGGAGAACTACACGTTCAGGGTGTACTAACAAATCCGACCAAGATTTACCCTGACAGCAAGGCAGTTGACATCCAAGTCACAATCGCAAACTCCGGCCAAGGAACGGCGAAAAACGTCCAACTCCAACTCGTCCTACAACCGCCTTTCACCGCGTCCTCCAGCGGATCCGACAGGATCTTCATAGGCAACATTCCGCCGGGACAGACAATGAATTCGAACTTCATTCTCGACGTAGCCGAGAACGCAACCTTTGGTCAATATTCCGTCACCTTAGGAGAAGTTTCCGGAAATCAGCTTATTCCGATTGGCCAAGTACCAATCTACGTTAACGAGAAAGTCGCATTTGACATCGTTAGCGTAACCCCAACGACCGTTCACGTTGGCGAATCGGGAGACGTCATAAGCGTGGTGATTAGAAACGCGGGATCAGTCGAGGCAGATTCAGTGAGGATAGAATTGCAGGTAGGCAACTTCATCACAGGGACGCTAACTGACTTTTTGGGCACTATGTTATCAAACGAAACGAAAACCGCCTTTTTCACGATCGACATTGACAGTAGCGCCCAACCAGGCCAATATACGTACAATCTGCGTTTCGACTGGACCCAAGACAACAACGCACTCTACAATGATTACTCATACCGGGTCACTTTCACTATCGAGCCACAATCCGTACCTGTCGCTTTGATCGTTGTAGTGATCATAATCATAGTCGGCGGGGGCGGATTCTTCTACATGAGGAGACGAAAGGCGAAGATGGCCGCGCAAAGTCCTCAACCCAACCAAACTAACCAGAAGTAGAAGATTCCGAGATAGAGAGACCCAATTCGCTTGGGAGCAGGTTAATGCTTGGCTTACAGGCGGGCCATCTTCATACTATTGATGGCCCTCGTTGCCTCATCATTTCCCACGGTCTGGGGACACACTACCATCGGAGACCTAACAGGCACTTTCCCCTACAGAATAAACGACAATGAATTCAATGCCCCAAGCGGTCACCACGTCCCAGGCCCCTTAGGATACGTTTGGCCGGGCAGCGGACTTGATACATACTCAGGCTTAGCGTCCAACCCGCCTGGTTACCAGTCACCCTTCACTAATCAGCAGCCACTCCAAGCCGCGGGCAACTCATACAGCCCTGAAGGAGCGATTCTCACATCAACTGCTGACCACGATAGCGTTGGCGACCTTATCTTCGCCCTAAATTTCTCAGACCCAAACGCCTTTCCCGGCCCAAACCGATTCAACTACACAAGCCTAACAATCTACATCCCTGCCCCTGTATTCGACGCGACGGGTAAGCTGATTCAAGATGGCTTCGAACCAACTGCTGGCATCAATTGGGACCTAGGCGATAACACAAACATCGTCACGACAATCACAAGCGATTACGGGAGCATATTCGTAACCCGCGCCGACAAGAACGACCCATTCGCACCGGGTTCGTGGATAATATACATCAGAGCGCCACCTGGAGGAATTACATTCAACTTCAACAAAAACTTCGATAACTGGTATTACGTACGCATCAACCAGATGAAAGCACCGTTCACAGCCGGGCGATATTTCTTCAAAATGTTCCTGAACGATTCCTACCCAATCCACAACGGAACATCTCCAAGTCCAATCGCTGGAACGATGCCCATGGAAAACTGGCCGGTGCTTCTCGTGAAAGGAGAAGTTGACCCAGCCATAATCTCAGGCACATTGAGATATGGGGACCTCAACAACACACTCTATGGACAGCCAATAAACCTCCCGGGAGTCGTCAGAGCCGTGGGCATCGCAAATGACCCCGTCACAAACCAACCGACCGGTCGCCCGGTTGAAGCACGCGCCTATTTCAACGCCACGGCGAGCGGCCATTACGAAATAGAAGGAGTCGCCCCGGGAACCTACGATCTCTACGCGGCAGCCGGCGGCCTCCCCGAGCAGAAAATAGCTCAAGGCGTTCAAGTGCTTCGTGGGCAATCACTTCGATTCGATGGGTACTTGAAAGTGGGATTTCAATTGCGAGGCACAGTTTTCTCGAAATCGGAATTCGGAGAAAATTCTTGGCCTGCGCAACGACCCATTTCAATTATCATATACAATAGCAAATCCTATGATGCCCCAAGCATTGAAACCGAATCTCCAATCAATCTCACGGATGCCCCATACACGTCGTATGTGAACGGAAACACATTCTTCTCATCGACGGGATTCAGCGGTTTAGTATCCGGGGTCAATGGCCCAAAAAAAGTTGGATTTCCTTGGGAAGGCCCTGTCAGCTACTACTCGTATACGGACCCTAGCATCCGAGACACGTTCGGGTTATTCAATGGAGTTGGCCCCGCACAAGTTTGGTGGGTTGACCCACGCAGCAACCTCGACCCAAACACGGGACTTGGATCTTCTGAATCTGAGTTTACCTTCCAATTTGGATCGGAGGGCGTTTACGGGGTTCCAACGCAACTCTCAGGAATGGTACCTCAAGTTTTTGCGACTTGGACTGATAGCCTAAGCCCGGGTACCTATTACATTAGAATCTTCCTAAACGGTTATGTTCAAACTACTCTTGACGGAACTACTTTTGTCGATTACTCATTCACAGTACCACAGATCGGGGCGTACAACGAATTCGTTCCAATCGACCTCATACAATCCTGCGGCGTCAATATTACGGTGCACTTCCACAACGACCCGAACACTCTCCAAGAAGGCCCAATCGGAGGCCCTGACCCGGCGAGATACATAATTGTGGAAGCATTCGCCCGAGATAACTCGTTGGCCGCATTTAACTTCAGTCAGGTCACTTCAACAGAGTCCGAAGTGTCCCTGGAGTTGAACGGATTGGGGATGGCAGGGGATCCATTGCGTATATCCCCCTTGCATATATCCGCCCTCTTCGATCCAAGGGCACCGATCAAGTATTCGCTTGCGAGATATCGGGGGGCATACGATTATGGCCTACCGACCGACACGTATACCGTTCGAATCTTCATGCGTGGCTACATTCAGGCGCTTCCGCCTGCCGCAACATTCGATGAACTGGACCAACCCGTGTCGGTTACAGTCTCAGTTGGCACATGCCTTGCCTCCGCAAGCACTCACATGTACCGGGGCGGCGGAATCAACGCCTCTGTAACATCAACCGACTGGGAAAAACCTCAGGTTGACCGCAACTGGGTATGGAATGGCACTGCAGTTAACATTCTCGTGTACGACATTTCATCACAGAACTTTATCGACGTGATCAACTTCTGGAATGCGAAAAGAGACCTGTGGCAAATACCGACGCAGGATTCAACGTTCGATAATCTCCCATGGTCTGGATGGATGACGTCCTTTGGCCCAGGCTCAAGCTACCTGACCACGAACGGAAGCGTGACCGTTGATAAGCTAGGCCCCGACTTGCCCAGCGTGCCATCAACCGACCCTGCAAACAGCAGGAAGACCAACGACTTTATTCAAGAAAACTTCCGCGAAGGTTTCCTTTTCAACTTCACCTCTTATAGGCTGCCAACCTTCAGATCGAATCTTGCAATATACCCAGGAACCTACGCGCTAAATGGATGGACGTATGGGTACGTGCAAGACAACGTAGTTGTGCTCGGAGACCTTGGAAATGTGTACGTTGCCGTCCCGTGGCTTGGCCAAACAGCTGACATAGACTTCAATCTCATAATCGGAGTAAACCTTACCTTGACAATTCTGTTCAAAACCGAGAGAATAATCGAGGGAACGCCCTACAATATGTCAGTTAGGATCCGCGTCTTCGATGACGAAGACAGACTAGTCGCAGCCACAACGTCATTCACATCAGACATCGGCATTATGTACCTGCGAACAGGAGTCGTACAGAAAGTAATTGGCCTCGCCGCCTCCCAAAACGTAGGTTTCTTCGCAAACGGAGAGAAGATCACGAACCAAGCGTTACCCGCGGGAACCACTGTGCTAACCTACAGGAACCTTGCCGGGCTGTTCAGTTACGTGGACCCTAGTAGTGCCACATCCCGCATTCGAACCGCCACGGTCTTCTCATCAGACCACGGCATATGGGGCAGCGGCCCCTTCGCCGGCAGCTACGATGGCTCGTGGACTGTCATGGTCGACTTTGCAAACTGGTACAACCCAAGCGCAGCCTATCCACCAGTTCCAGCCCTCCTTCAAGGAGAATCACCTTACTTCTTCCCATACAACCACCTCGGCCCATACGCACAAAACGGATTCACACTCGTCATGAACGCCCCCCTTAGCGGAGAGGCGTCCGCTGAGTTTGAAGTAGACAGGCGCGGATACATACAAGGAATCGTATTGGGTATGAACTGGGAGGACCAAACCCGAACGATGAGTTGGGCAACAATCAAAATTGTGGACAGTTCAGGGTACCAGTATTACTGGTACACGATGGATGGATGGTTCGACGGCTACCTCAACCCCGGAACCTACCAAACCACAATCACGGAATGGAACCACAACCAAGGCCACTACCCAGTGGCATTTACACTTAACGTGAGCCAAGGAGAAACAAACACCGCGCACGACTTCATCCTAGCCGAAAGCGGGATTGCTATACCCGAGAGCATTTCCATTTCCACTTCTATAATGGGAACCCTCTCAGTCGTGCTCCTTATGTTGTCAAGACGAAGGCATCGATAACTGCGGAACCAGATATTATCTCACATGGTTCGTTTCGAGAGTAAAATGGCGATTGGCAGGAGTACTAGACTGCTGACCAATAGTATTGCAAGATCACCAGCAACCGCGTTGAAACCTGAACCCAAGTAGATCAGACGCCTGAGCGCATCATTGCCATACGTCCACGGTAAACTATCCGCTATCGCTGTACCCCCGGGCGCAAGAAGAAGCGGGGAGTTTGTTGTTCCAGCCAACGTGAAAAGCGGGAAAGTCATCGCTATTTCAAGAACAGTGAGAGTGGCAGACCCACGAATTCTCGCTGAAATCGTCAAGCCCAGAGATAGTGTGAACACTGCAATCAGAATTGTCGTTAGGAAGATGAGTATGAGACTTCCTCGAATAACGAGCCCGTATAAGCTGAAAATGAGCAGCATTAACGCGGTCCTTAGAACGGTCAGGACAACGGTCGCGAACATCTTGCCCGAATAAACCGCGAACAAGCTCACCGGCGATAATGTAAGGCGTGGGAACGTACCGCGTTCCCTTTCCCTGCTTATGGCGTTCACAATATCATCAAACCCGCCGAGAATGGCAATCATTCCCAGAAAGCCCGGTAGGATTGGGTCTCCGCTGGGTGGCCGTCCTGAAAGGGGACGTGTGATCACCTGGATCGAAGCCACCTTCAATCCGAAACTTACCCCTCCCTGTTGGATGGCTTGGGTGACGAGATTCTGTGCGCCTTGGCTGACTGCAGCGCTAACGAAGGATGAAGAAGTAAGTTTCGAGTTATCAGTCGAGACGATAACGAAGGCGTTTCCTGAAGCCAGGGCGGTACCGAATCCTTGAGGTATAACTATGGCGCCGATCACTTGACCGGTCGCCACGGCCTGATATGCCTGATCCTCAGTCTCAACCAGTTGCGTCACATGCACGAACCTTGATTTAGTAATCTGATCGAGAAGAGCCTTCGAAGCGGGCGAACCGTCCAAGTCCGCAACGACTATGGGCACGTTATGCGTGGTGGCGCTGAATGCGGAGACAATCACAATGAATATGCCAATCAAGATGATGGGGAACATTATCGTTAGGATAAGGGAGACCGGGTCGCG
>Ga0187771_10001768_pt1 | contig 14721 bp, 7 predicted proteins | sample 0116_SJ02_MP15_1_FD_133139 | JGI IMG/M metagenome (GOLD analysis project Ga0187771, IMG submission 133139) | Tropical peat soil microbial communities from peatlands in Department of Meta, Colombia - 0116_SJ02_MP15_10_MG | ecosystem: Environmental > Terrestrial > Soil > Wetlands > Peat | place...
CCGCGATGGGTACAGGTGTTGAGCAGCACACGAACCAGGCCATCGTCACCTCGAACGAGGATGACTTGGCGTCCTGCAAGGCGGCGAGAACGAAAGTCACCCGGGTTGGGCACTTCGGATTCGTGCCCGGAGTAGACCCAACACTTTTCGAAAACCCGTCGCCGTTCGCATTCGAGGTACTCGGGTTCCGTAAAGGCGCGCCGATTGACGCGAAATACTCCTGCGGCCTGGTCATCTACTATCAGTTGTTCCCCGGAGACAACATCCATGTTCGCTTTTCCTCGCACGTGATGAGCATCCATTTTCTAGCGGCCGGATGCCGCCGGATCCCACGCCCAGTATCTCGCCACGGTGCCGGCGTCGACCCGCAGGTCGGCTCCGGTCATCATTTCGGCGTCGTCCGATGCGAGAAAAACCACAGCTTTCGCGTAGTGGCACGGGCTCGGCAGTTTCTGCATCGGGGTTCGTTTGCGAAAGGGTTCGAAGGCCTGCCTTATGCGGTCAGCGTCCGGCATCTTTCTGCCCCAACGGACTGCACGCTCGATGCCCTCGGAAGGATCGGTCGCAGTGGGCGTGAGGCTGTTCACCCGAATGCCGTAGGGGGTCAGTTCCATCGCGACCGAACGGGTGAAGTTGAGCAGGCCGCACTTGCTGGTGCAGTAAGCCACGTTGCCGGGTTGTCCCTGGTGGCCGGCGCTCGAGATGATATTGATGATCGCGCCTCTGCGGTTCTGTTCGATCATGAGCCGGGCGACGTGCTTGGTAAATAGAAAGGTACCGGTCAGAATGATGGCTATCTGCCGCTCCCATTCGTCGAGCGGCATGTCGAGCACACCCTTTTGGTTGAAGATGGCGGCGCCGTTGACAAGGATGTCAATGGCGCCGAAGGCTGCGCGCGCCTGATCGATTGCGGCCTTGACTTGCTGCTCGTTCGTTACGTCGCACGTAGCGGCGATCGCGCGGCCACCGCTGCTCGCGATATATCGCGCGCAATCAACAGCGTTATCAGGTTTGACGTCGACGCAGATTATTGCAGCGCCCTCCTCCGCCATTCCCTCGGCGATACCACCGCCGATATTGGAACTGGTGCCGGTAATAAGCGCGACTTTGCCGTCCAGTTTCACACTACGACCTCCAGCCAGGCGTATAACGAGTCATCTGGCAGCCTCAGCGACGATTGCATAGCGTCTCATTGAGGCGGACCGGCGATGAGGAAACATTTCGACGAGTTGAGTACCCAGGTCGGAATGAATTCCGTCTCACTGGGACGACGCTGCAGTTGGGCGAGCGCTCCCACCAGGCACATCCAGTTAAGCATTTCGTGTTGGCCGCTGTCTTCGATTGCCGACAGCGAGCGATTCCTCCAGGTTTCATAGTTCCCCGCACGCAGCGCCTCGTAGAGGGCCTGATCGGCCGCCAGGTCGGGATAGAGCCAATGGTGCTTGGCAGTGAGAAAGGCGTGCGACCAGCTCGACGAAGCCATCAGGACAACACGCCAGGGGCTGGCCGACAGCAGCCGCGCGATGGCGGCGCCCAAATCGAAAAGGCGCTGAGGGCCCGGCGACGGGGGATCAAGTTGGTCTTCGCCAGGGGGGTTCACAAATACCGGAAGCCCGCCGCGCTGAGCGACCACACGCCGACCGTAACAATTGATGGCGAAAGGCACGCACGGCCACGAGAAACCGGCGCGGTCGTAATCGAGGTAGAGAATCGCATTCGCAAAGGCATGGCCCAGTGGGTGATGCAGCGGACGGTAGGCGTACGCGGTATCGAACCCGGCCTCAATCAGCTTGCCGGCGAGATACTTTGCCGCGATCGGATGCCCGGGCAAATGAAATTTCTTATCGACCGACTCGTTCCAGACGTTGTTGGGAGGCGGCCCAACCTCCATCGAATCGTAGGCGCATACACAATAAGGAGGAATTATATCCTCCTTGAAATTCTCGTACTGGTCATCGCCCCAGATAAGGACGAAGTCGGGACGGAAATCGTCGATCGCCACACGGACCCTGCGGAAACATTCGCGGAGCGCCGCGCGATGCCGTTTCGCGCTCGTGGTACCGTCGTCGCGACCCCACTCTTCGCGCATCGGCGCAGGCCAGTTCTCTGCTTGCCGGAACTGTTGTGGAAGGCCGGGATTCTCGAGCATCCGCTTGAGAACCCAGGTCATCGTCTCGTCGCGGCCCGCGAGAGGCGGGTAATGGGTGACGCCAACAGCGAGTATCTCGCCCATCTGGTCAACCCCCTGGGGTAGAGTCCCACGAATATGCGCGTCGCGAGTCGCGGGATTCCGCATTTATAACAGAACCGGCGAAAAAAGGGGCAGGGGTTGGCCCGTTGGGCGGAATTACGTCGGCTTGCGTTCATCGCCCGATCCGAGAAAAAATCCAATGTTTTCCCAAATGTTCGAGCAGCAAGGTTAATGCAGGTCTAAATGCTTCCGAAGAGTGTCCTGGTTGCCAACCGCGGTGAAATAGCGATCCGTGTGATGCGCGGCGCCGCCGAGATGAATCTGCGAACGGTCGCGGTTTTTTCCGAGGACGATGCGCATTCGCTCCACACGCGAAAGGCCGACGAGGCGCGACCACTGCGGGGTATGGGTGCCGGCGCCTATCTCGACGGCGAACAGATTCTGGCCGTTGCCAAGGCAGCGGGCTGCGACGCCATCCATCCGGGCTATGGCTTTCTGAGCGAGAACGCAGGCTTCGCGCGCCGCTGTCGCGAGGAAGGGATCCTATTTGTCGGTCCGCGGCCGGAGGTGCTGGAACTGTTTGGCGACAAGCTCAAAGCTCGCTCGCTAGCCATTCGCTGCGGAGTCCCGGTGCTGGCAGGCACGGCAGGCGCTACCAGCCTTGAGCAAGCGCGCGAGTTTTTGTCTGCGTTGGGCCCCGGCGGTTCTGTGATGATCAAGGCCGTGGGCGGCGGTGGCGGCCGCGGCATCCGGCTGGTGAATCGTCTCGACGAACTCGAGGAAGCGTATCGGCGTTGCCAATCGGAGGCTCGTGCTGCTTTCGGTAATAGCGACGTATATGTCGAACGACTGATGCCGCGCGCGCGCCATATTGAAGTGCAGGTGATCGGCGACCGTTCCGGCGCGGTGAACCATCTATGGGAGCGCGAGTGCAGTCTCCAGCGTCGGCATCAAAAGCTTGTCGAAATCGCGCCAAGCCCCGGGCTGGCGCCGAGTCTGCGCGATCGCCTCGTTGCGGCAGCGGTACGGATGGCCGAAGCGGCACGCTACGACAACCTCGGCACCGTCGAATTCCTGGTCGATGCTGCCGCCACCGGGGACGGGGCCGGGTTCGCGTTCATCGAAGCTAACCCAAGACTCCAGGTCGAGCATACGGTCACTGAAGAAATAACCGGCGTCGACCTCGTCAAGCTCCAGTTGAGGTTGGCGGGCGGAGAATCGCTCGCCCAACTTGGAATGTCTCAGGCGGAACTCCCTCCGCCGCGTGGGCTGGCGATACAATTGCGCATCAATATGGAAACGATCGGCGCCGACGGCATGCCTAAGCCCTCCGGCGGCACGCTGGGCGCCTTTGAAGCACCCTCCGGACCCGGTATCCGCGTTGATTCCTATGGTTATGCCGGTTATGCGACGAACCCGCGATTCGACTCGCTTATCGCCAAGCTCATCGCGTACGCGCCGTCGGGTGGCTTTCCCGCGCTGGTTACGAAGGCGTACCGCGCCCTGAGCGAATTCAGGATCGAGGGCGTGTCGACAAACCTGGGCTTTCTGCAGAACCTTCTGAAACATCCGGACTTCACAGCGGAGAAAATCTATACGCGGTTCCTGGAGGAACGTGCAGCCGAGCTCGTGGCAGATACGCGGTTAGTCCATCGACGATTTTTCTTCGAGCAGGCGGCGGCGACCACGCCCAGACTTGCCGGTGCCCGCATTGGCACCGACGATCCCCTCGCAGTGCTCGATTTTGGTAAGGCGGGCGGCGATGGCCAGCCGCTCGCTCCTCCGGCAGTCCCCGGAGCAACCTTACAGGTGCCCACTATCGTGGGGCCGGATGGCACCGTCGCGGTCAAGGCACCGATTCAGGGCACGATCGTCTCCATCGATGTGCGGGAGGGAGACCCCGTACGCAAGGGCCAGCAACTGTTCGTGATGGAAGCGATGAAGATGGAGCATGTGATCAAGGCCCACGCTGGCGGAATCGTGCACCAAGTCACGGTGGCGGAGCGTGATGCTGTTTTCGAAGGCCATCCGCTGGCTTTTATCGCGGAGTCCGAAATCGAGGTTGCGGAAAGCGACGAGCGAGAGGTTGTTGACCTCGATTACATAAGACCGGACCTCAGCGAAGTCAGAGAGCGGCATACGGTAGGTTTGGACGCGGCGCGACCCGACGCGGTGGCACGCCGGCGCAAGACCGGCCAGCGCACGGCGCGCGAAAACGTCGAGGATTTATGCGATCCGGGTACGTTCGTCGAATATGGCCCGCTGGTTATCGCTGCCCAGCGGCGGCGGCGCCCGGTCGAGGAACTGATCTTACGGACCCCCGCCGACGGGATGCTCGCCGGGATCGGTCAGGTCAACGGTGACCTGTTCGACGAAACGAAGAGCAGATGCATCGTGATGTCGTACGACTACACCGTTCTGGCAGGCACGCAGGGACAGCAGAATCATCGCAAGAAGGACCGGATGTTCGAGCTTGCCGAGAAACTGCGTTTGCCGATCATCTTCTTCACCGAGGGTGGAGGTGGGCGGCCGGGTGATACCGATGGGCTCGGCAATTCCGGACTTGACGTACCCGCGTTTCATTATTTCGGCAGGCTGAGCGGACTCGTCCCGCTCGTCGGGATCAATTCTGGTCGGTGCTTTGCCGGCAATGCCGCGCTGCTTGGCTGTTGCGACGTGGTCATCGCTACAGCGAATTCCAACATCGGAATGGGCGGTCCGGCGATGATCGAGGGGGGTGGCCTGGGCATCTTTCGCCCTGAAGAAGTGGGTCCGATGGGGGTGCAGGTACCTAACGGCGTCGTTGATATCCCGGTCGCGGACGAGGCCGAGGGAGTGCGAGTAGCGAAGAAGTATCTTTCCTACTTTCAGGGTCCGGTCGACCGGTGGGACTGCGCCGATCAGCGCCTGCTGCGTGGAATCATCCCGGAGAACCGACTTCGCATCTACGACGTCCGCGCGGTGATCGAGACGATCGCCGACACCAACTCGGTTCTGGAGATTCGCAGGCATTTCGGCCTTGGGATGGTGACCGCGTTTATCAGGGTCGAGGGGCACCCGCTCGGGCTGATCGCGAATAACCCGATGCATCTGGCCGGTGCAATCGACAGTGACGGTGCGGACAAGGCGGCGCGGTTTATTCAGTTGTGCGACGCCTTCGACATTCCGCTGCTTTTTCTTTGCGACACACCTGGCATCATGGTCGGACCGGAAATCGAGAAGACCGCGCTCGTGCGCCACGCTTCGCGGATGTTCGTGAACGGTGCCAACGTAACTGTACCGTTCTTCACGATCATCTTGCGCAAAGGATATGGTTTGGGCGCGCAAGCCATGGCCGGAGGCAGCTTCAAGGCTCCAAATTTCACGGTTTCGTGGCCAACCGGTGAATTTGGCGGGATGGGACTCGAGGGAGCCGTGAAGCTTGGCTATCGCAACGAACTTGCCGCCCTCGACGATCCTGCCGCACGCAAGAAGCTATTCGACGAGATGGTGGCCAGGATGTATCAGCACGGGAAGGCCCTCAACAGTGCGACACATTTCGAGATTGACGACGTGATCGATCCCGCCGAGTCGCGCCGCTGGATTGCCGCGGGACTCCGAGCGGCACCCCCGCCTGCGCCTCGCTCCGGCAAGAAGCGCCGATGCGTCGACACGTGGTGAAGTGCAGCCGCTGCGTTCTCGTCGGACTACGCGCATATCTAGGGTAATCCGCTGGCGCGGTTTAAGTTTTCGATGAAGGTGTCGAGTGAAGCAGCGAAGGAGAAATTCTACGCCGGCAACTTCGCTGAGATGATGGGCGAATAGACGTCCGGCAAGGTAGTGCACGCCGCCGGGTCGCCATGATTGCCCGGCGGCGGATTCTCCAAACCGGTCCTTCTAGCGCTGATGGTAGAGTGGATGGCCGCGAAAGGTGGTGTGGACGCAGCTCATATGGTCGCCTTCCAAGTTGGCGAAGAAGAGGTCATGCATCCCCGGACCGCCGAATGCGCAGTTGGTCGGGAAGTCGAGCTTCCCTCCCTTCGTATCGTCGATCAGCATGCTCCAGTTGCCGTTGGTATCCACCTTGAGGATTTGATTGGCTGGCTTGAATTCGCCGTTCGCCACTAACCCGGGCAGCGTTACATAGAGGTTGCCGTCGACGTCGAAGGCCATGCCGTCGGGAATCGCGGGAAAGCCCTTCGAATAAACTTCCGGCTTGCGAAACGTGCCATCCTTTTTGATCTCGATACGCATACAGTCGTATCGCGTCGACTCCAATACGTAGACGGCTTCCTCCTTCGGATCGATAGCGGTTCCATTAGCCAGATACAGATCGGTGGCTACAATATCGCCTCTGCCGTCGGGCTGGATCCTTACAAGGGCACCCTTGGGTGAAGGATTGGCAAGCTCGGGCATCACCGCGTTGATATCGCTTGTGCTTGAGTTCGACACGTAAAGGTTGCCCTCAGCGTCATAGCTGGCAAAGTTCGGTAAGGTGAGCGCTAAAGCTCCGACGCGATCGGCGATCATCGAGACCTGTCCGCCCTGCGTCACGCGCATCACCGCCTTCTTGCCCAGATCGCAGTAGACGAGATTGCCCTGGCGATCCATCGTGACGCCGTTGGGAATCGAGCCCGCAGGCAAAGTGGTAAGCTCGCTGACCTTACCCCCGGGAGTCACCTTGTACATCACACCGTTGCGGCCGCCACCGTAAACGTTATTTTCTTTGTCAACCACGACGCCTTCGGCCTTGAGCACGCCGCGACCGAAGATCTGCACCATATCCACCGGGAAAGTTGCCATTGCATTTTCCTCCTTTGCGCGAGGCGCTGGGCTCGCGCAGATGGGTCTTGCGACTGATGACAGGGGTTAAACCCGATGCGCCCGCTCTACGACCGGAGCGTAGCGCTTGACCAAATCGAGCGCGGCGCCATCGGCCATCGCAATGCCGAGCTTTTGCGAAAAAACCATGACGCGGCTCGCGCCGGCTTCTTTGTATGCGCGAAGTTCTTCAACCGACAGTCCGTCCTCCCGCGGATCGACGATCGCAGTGATCTGCAAGGCAGCGGGATTGCGTCCGTTCGAGGCAGTGAGCTTCCTGAGGGTGGCTACGTCGCATTTGAACGCCTCCGCGTTTTGCACCAAGGGCATCCAGCCGTCGTAAGTGCGGGCGACGCGCTCGATGGCCTTGGGACCATGCGCACCAAGTAGGATTGGTGGATACGGCTTTTGTACTGGCTTGGGCTCGCATCTGAGCGCAGGAAAACGGACCAAATCACCGTTGTAGCTTGGCTCCGGTTCGGTCCAGGCGACGCGCATCGCCTCAGTCGTCTCGCGCAGACGCTTCCAACGGCTGCCGAAGTTCGCGCCCATCGCCTCGGTTTCCTCTCGCAGCCATCCCGCGCCGACCCCCAGGATAACGCGGCCGCCGGAGTAAAGATCGAGACTAGCGATGGTCTTGGCCGTGATCAGCGGCTCGCGCTCGGGCAGAAGGCAGATGCCGGTTCCGAGCTTGATGCGCTTGGTCGCGGTTGCCGCGATCGTCAGAGCGACAAAAGGATCGACCCAGCGGCCGTAATGTTCAGGCAATTTGCCACCGCCGGGAACAGAGGTCTTGAAGCCGACAGGAATGACCGGATGCTCCGGAATCCAGAGCGATTCGTAGCCCGCGGCCTCGGCAGTACGGGCGACTTCGGCGACGTCGCCGGTGCGTGCCGTGGTCGCGACCAGAATACCTACGTCCATGGTTTTCTCCTCTCCAGCAAGTACCTCGCCCGCAGGCAAACGGCGAGAGTGGCGCGGTCCGGGAGCATAGCGCGAAGTGACGCGAAGCAGGTAACGCAATGCCAACCGGTCGCGTCGACTCGCCCACGCTTGCCCGACGGAACCCGGCGTGCGTCAATGATCAGGTCGGAGCCCCACGGCACCGATGATGGAGTAAACTATGTCCAAGGCTCCTTACAGGGTGAGGCCGGAGACGGCGGTTCTGACGAAGGGGTTCGATCCACAATTGTCCGTGGGATCGGCGCGACCACCCGTTTACCGCAGTTCAACGTATGTCTTCTCGAGCCCCGAGGAAGCGGAGCGAGCATTCAAGATCGTTCTCGGAAGAATCCCTGAGCTCGAGGGTGAGAAACCCGATCTCATATATGCCCGTCTGAGCCATCCAAATGCCGAAATCGTCGAGGACCATCTTGTGCCGTTGGAGCGTGGCGCGAAGGCGGCCGCCGTATTCAACTCAGGGCTCGCCGCCATCTTCACGGTGATGATCGGGTTTCTTGAGCGTGGCGGCTCGATCCTCTACACGCAACCGTTGTACGGGGGCACCCAGCATTTGATTCACAGGATTATCGAGCCACTGGGGTTCACCGCGCGCGGGGTGCCTGCCGGACACGCGAAGGCCCTTGCCGAGGCTGCCGCGCAGATGGACGATCTGCAGCTCGTGCTGATCGAGACGCCAGCGAATCCGACCCTGACCATGAGTGATATTGCGGCCGCGGCGGCGCTCGTACAGCGGCATCCGAAACGCCCGCTTCTCGCGGTCGACAATACACTTCTGGGGCCAACGTTCCAGCATCCGTTGGCGCTCGGAGCCGACCTCGCGATCTACTCTGCGACCAAGTTTCTTGGTGGCTTCAGCGATCTCCTGGCGGGGGTGGTGCTTGCGCAAGAGCCGGATTTGATCCAAAGCCTGCGCGGCGTCCGCGCGCTGCTGGGCAATATTCTTCAAGCCGACGAATGCTGGATGCTCGATTCGCGATTGTCGACCGTGACGCTGCGGATGAACCGGCAGAGCAAGAACGCGCAGCGAATCGCTGAACATCTGACCAGCCATCCGCGGGTAAAACGCGTCATTTACCCTTCTCTGTTCACGGAGGCGGAGCAAATCAGGATTCGCGACGCACAAACCGATTACCCCGGATCGCTGATTTCACTCGAGATCGACGGCGGCAAGCGGGGAGCGTTCGATTTCCTCCGAAATTTGACGATCGGAAGAAACGCGGTCAGCCTCGGCGGGGTCGAGACACTGGTTTGTCACCCGATGACGACGACGCACAGCGAACTGTCGGTGGAAGAGTTGTCGGCCGCCGGCATCACCGACGCGCTGGTGCGTATATCGATCGGCACCGAGCATTGGCGTGACCTGCTTGATGACTTCACGCGGGCGCTGGGAGGCGCTTAAGCCTCTTACTCCCGCTCAGTTCGGAGCTGTTCGACGCCCTCTGCTGGCGAGGGTAGAAGATCGCCGAGCCCGGAATGACGTGTCCCCTTGTGCGCTACCCCGGCCCGCAGCAGGCTGATATTCCCGCAGATTACAACCGAGCGACGGGCGCGGCTGACGCCGGTATACAACAGTTCACGGGTGAGGATCGGCACGTCCTGCTCGGGCAGAACAATCGCAACTTCGTCGAATTCCGAACCTTGTGCCTTGTGGATCGTGCTCGCATAGCACAATTCCAGAGACTCCCGCAGCGCGGCAAGATCGAAGGCGAGATAATCGCCATCGCGAATGAATACCGCCTTCAAGGCTTCGCGGCCGCCGTGGGCAGCGACTTTCACGACAATCCCCTGTTCGCCGTTGAACAACATGCGCTCGTAATCGTTGCGTACCACCATCACAGGCTCGCCGGGCAGAAAGCCCCAGCGCTCGCGCGAGCCGCTGGCCCCGTTCGCGACGCGGCGATGTATTCCCGCATTAATCGCGTCGGCGCCGGTGTGCAGGACGCGGGTGACGCATAGGATGCGCGAGGCAGCGAAGTGATCGAAAATCCGTCGGAGGTCTCCGATCGCGGCGGCATCGAAACCACGCTCGTCCTCGGAATAGACCTTGTTTTTGAGGGCCGCGATCTGGTCGGTGCTGACCCGAGCCGTGTACCAACGTTCAAGAAAACGCTCGAGCTGCGTGCCGGATCCATTCACAAATTCCACGCCTTCTAACTGCAGCTCGCCAGGCGTTGCGCGTTCGATGAAGAGGCTTCCACCCTCGGCGGCGTCAATCGAGCCTCGATTTATTTCGCGCGTCAGTGCTCGTATCGCCTGTCCCTGCTCGCCGTTCGTATCTGTCCGGAAACTTCGGGTGAGCCGAGTGCAAATTCCCGTGTACCTTTTCTCCGCCGCTCCTACGAGATCCCGAAAGACCGCGCCAGCCGCGACCGACGGGAGCTGATCGGCGTCGCCCAGCATTATGAGCCGGACTTCAGGACGCAGGCTTGCCACCAGCCGCTCCGTCAACAGCAGGTCGAGCATCGAACTCTCGTCAATCACGACCACAGACGCCGCCAGTGGATTGTTGCGATGATGTGCGAAGGTCCCGCGGTCCGGAGAATAGCCGAGCAGCCGGTGCACCGTCGAAGATTCCGGACACGCCGCCGCGAGCAACCGGTCGGCGCTATCGGGGTCGTGCACCATAGCGATCCCTTGCCGGACGCTCTCGCCCATACGGAAAGCCGCCCGTCCGGTTGGGGCCGCAAGCGCGACCTCGCCGGGTTTGACGCCCAGCCGGAGCAGGACACGCAGGATCGCTAGGATAGTGGAGGTCTTTCCGGTTCCGGGTCCCCCCGAGATGAGCGCGAGGTTGGAGCTTGCCGCATTGACCACCGCAGTACGCTGCTCTTCAGACATTGCTACTTTGCGGCCGCCGAGAAATACCGGCCGCGCCAACATATCGCTAATCGCTCCCGCGACGGCCTTTTCCGGCGCATCTGCGACACGCTTCTTAAATCGTGGGCCGATGGATTCCGCGAGCCTCAGTTCGGCCGCGCGAATCCGCTGATGGAAAACGAACGGTGGAATGTACAGCAGTGGCTTGTATTCGCCGGATCGTCCCACCACTACTGCGGCTGCTCCGGAGGTGAGCAGTCGGTCGATTTCCCCCGCGATTGTTCCGGCTCCATCCTCGCGGAACGCATCACCGCACAGGGGAGTCAAAATCCTCTGCATGGTCTCGCGCGACTCATCGCCCGTAACTGGCAGCCGCGTGCTGCCTTCCTCGAGCGCGATCATGGACGCCACTATGAGCATGATCAGCGCCAGGCGGGGAACCAAACCAAGCTCACCCTCGAAAGCCGCAATCTCGGCGGCCATGTGCACCGCGGAGGAGTCGAGGTTGAATGCCTGCGCACCAATTTCGATCTGCCGCAGCAGCCGTCGAAATTCTGCCTCTCCGCCATACCCGGCGTCTGCGCCTTGCGAGATAACCGATGGCAGACCGAGATGTGCGGCGGTGTCGTCCATGGCTCAGGAAAGCTGGGGGAGGCTCATCAACTCGCTTTCGAGCCTGCAGACCTCGGACCAACTCGGTCGGTAAAGGTATGTGCCTTGCGGGCAGTCGCGATCGCTACCGACGCCTCGCAAGAAGACGAAGACCAGACCCCCGAATCGCTTGGCGTACCCGCTTTCGCTGCGAATCCGCAACAGGCGCAGCACGCCAACCAGATATATTCGCGCCTGCAAATCGTAGTTGTCCTTCACATGCTTCTCGATTACTGCCTCCTCGTACAATGACAGCAGGTCACTTTTCCAGTCGGCGAAGTAGACCAGCCCGTCCTGTTCGAAGACGAGGTCCACGAATCCCTTGAGAAAGCCGCGTTCGACCGTCCACCGCCCACCGCCGGAGCCGCCGAATCCCGGATGGGTCTGCGCTGGAACCGGGAAGACAAATTCCATCTCGCGCACGCTGCGGCATCTGTGCAGCGGACCGACGAAGCAACTCTCCCCGACCGCCAGGCGCGTGGTAAGCGCATTGAAGACGATCTGGCGGCCGCGGTCGAACCATCGTGGTTCCCTTACTTGATGCAGCCGCATCGAATCGCGAAACAGTCGTTTGACATCGTCGCGATCCTGCCATGACTCGAACTTCGGATCTTCGCCGAAGGTATCCAATTCGAGCAGGCGTTCGATCACATCATGCAGAAAAATGCCGACCTGGCTTCCGCCGGGCAGGTCTGTCGCCGGCGCCTCGGCCTCGAGATCCGTCTTGAAATCTTCGGGCGCGATGGACCACGCGGCCGCGCGTTCCGCATGCTTGAGCGAAGTATACGAGTTCATCGATAGCGCGGCGTGATTGCGCCGCGCGCGGGCGAAGGCGGTCTCCGGCTCCGAGTCGTCGTTTAGAAGCTCCGGTGGCGGAGACCATTCGCCGATCGATATCGACGCCGCATTTGCCGTAATCGGCGGAGAATCCCCGACGTCTTCGATTCGAAACAGTTCCGTCGCAGAATTTGACTTATTCCCGAAGCTCGCCACCATGTCCTTGAGCCGTTCGTTCAGCGGTTTGTAGGAACCGTTGACCGCCGACCTGGTTGAGCCGTCGGGAAAGAAAGGCAGATACACCTGCGCGCGAGCGCGCGTGAGCGCGACGTACAGCAGCCGCTCATTTTCCTCGGCTTCTTCGCGCTCGATTTCGTCACGCACCGGGTTCTGTATCTCCTTTCCGATCACGATCCTGCGCTCGTCGTCGCGGTGATAGATGGCGAGCCTGTTTCGCTGGTAGCTCCGATGCGATCCGCCAAAAAGCACGACCACGTCGGCTTCGAGCCCCTTGCTCATGTGCACCGTCATCACCTGCACCGCCTCCCGCTCGCCCTCGAGCCGTTGAACATTACCGTCCGGTCCCGGCGGTTGCTCGCGCTTTTTGATATAGCCCTCGAGCAATTCGATCAGCTCAGCCAGCGCGAGCCGGCCACTCACGGCGCGCTCGAGCAGCACTTCGAAGATGTGCAGGAAGTTTGTCAGTTCGCGCTCCCCGCGCGAGAACCAAAGTTCGCGTTCGGCGAGGCCACTTTCGTGAACGAGACCGTCGAAAAGCTCGGCGAAGCGCTCCTCTGCGGCCATGTCCGACCACTCAAAAAGACGTTCGTTGAGTGGATGCGACTCGGGTACGTCGCCGAGCGTTGCGAGGTCGCGGTAGCGGACCCCGAAGAAACGCGAGCTCCACGCACGCAGCCGCCGCGACCGGTCGCCCGGTTCCTCGATTGCCTTCAGCACGTCGAGCACGTCACTCGCCTCGCGCGTCTGAAACAGCCCCTCGAGTTTGTAGAAGGCGAACGGCACACCGGACTCGCGCAGGTAAAGCCCAATTTCCTCGCTTTCCCTGCGCGTTCGGGTAAGCACGAAAATGTCGCGGGCCTCCACCCGTCGCGATTTCGCTTTTCCCTCGGCGTCGGGCTCGTCAATCCCTAGACCGTTCTGCCCGTGAAGCATTTCGCGCACAGCGGCGGCGATATGACGCCCGATCACCTCGCGCGCCTCGGCGGCGGAGGCGCGTTCACTCTTGTCATCGCGCTCCGGACATCGCATCAACACTACCGGCGTGACGGGATTGCCACTGGAATCGATCGCGACGAGACCACGCCTGCCACACTCTGCCGGATCGGAATAGCTGATGTCGCCGCTGAAGAACGGAACCACGGCCTTCTGATCGAAGATACGATTGAGCGCGTCGACTAGCTTTCCCGTCGATCGAAAATTCGTAACCAGGGGCACCCGTCGAGCGCCGGCGTCACGCAGCTCGCGGCAAGCTCGCAGGTAGGTGTGAACGTCGGCGCCTCGAAACGCGTAGATCGCCTGCTTCGGATCGCCGACGACGAAGAGCCGGCTTCCGCCGTTATGCTCGACAAAGATCCGGCGGAGAATCTTCCATTGCAGGTCATCGGTATCCTGAAACTCGTCGGCCAGTCCGTAGCGAAACCTGCTGCGCAATGTGTCGGCCAGCACTGTTCCGTCCGGACTCTCGAGCGCCCGCCACACCCACAGCAGCATATCCTCGTAATCGATCTGGCCTCTTTCGCGCTTGTCACGCTCGAGCCGCTCGGCGACTCCAGGCAGATACCTTTCGACCAGGGCGGTTTCGCGGGCTTCGTCCGTCCCGGCTTCGATCGCGGCCGCAAGCTGAAGTTCGGCGGCAAAGCGCAGGAACCTGGCTACCCCTGGCGTCCCGCTGCTGACCTTCGCTCGGACCAATGGCTTGAAGTTAAACTCCGCCAGGGCCTTGAGGAAAGTGCCGCCCGATCCGCGCGAGCTCGTAACCCGCTGATTCAACTCCTTCAGCGCCCGGAAGGCTTCGTTCAATTGCCTGGCCGTGGTGCAAATCGAGCGGTACTCGCGCTCCACCGCGGCGACATCAAACGATTGGAGGAAGCGTTCGGCCAATTCCTCCTGCCGGCGGGGGGAACTGGATTCGAGATAGCGTCGCTGATGAGCCTCCAGGAGGAGCGCCTCGAGGTCGTCGATGCTGCCCCCCTGTCGCAGCCATGCATCGAGCAGCCCGCCGCGCTCCGCGAGTCGTTCGCGCAGTTCGGCCCGGAATGCTTGATGGAACGGGCGATGAGCATCAACGGCTTCGAGGTCGAATCGCGTTCCCGTGAGAAAGGCGAGTTCCGTAAGCACTCGCTGGCAGAAGCCATGGATCGTGAATATCGCGGCACGATCGAAGCTCCCCAGAGCCCGCTCGAGCCGAGCACGGCCCTCCTCGTCGATGACGATTTTGTCAGCATCGACGGCGGGCGCTTCCCATGCAGCGCCGCGCAAAATGTCTTCGATCAGGGTGCGGA
>Ga0187771_10001769_pt1 | contig 14719 bp, 13 predicted proteins | sample 0116_SJ02_MP15_1_FD_133139 | JGI IMG/M metagenome (GOLD analysis project Ga0187771, IMG submission 133139) | Tropical peat soil microbial communities from peatlands in Department of Meta, Colombia - 0116_SJ02_MP15_10_MG | ecosystem: Environmental > Terrestrial > Soil > Wetlands > Peat | place...
CATATCCTGGAAGGACCTCAGCAACAGCTTCGACTTTAATATCAAATAAGTTCGGATTGATGTAATATATTCCCGGCTGCAGGGTATCCAACTGAGATCCCCGGTATCCTTTGCTATCGATAAAGAGCTGACCATTTTGATAAGATTTGTGGTCTGCTTCGGTACCGTCATCATTTAGCGCCTTCGGTGCGATGACATAGCCTGTCGGTAACGGAATGCCATCTTTAGCAACGGCAATGCCAATGGTATTCTCAGCTATTTTTACCGCGGGAGCCTTGGTAATATTGAACAGTCTCGTATTGATCCGATAGGTGCCGGGACGTAGAATTCCAACCTGAGGACCCTTCTTTCCATGATTAGCTAAAAACATCTCTGCATCTTGAAATTGATTGCACTCGATTTCATCGGCTAACACTCTACCTTTAGGTAGTGGTTCACCATCAATAGATTCGACGATACCGACACTGGCAATATCTACCGTCACTACTGGAACTTTGGTAAATGACCAGATTATTGGTAACCTCCAGTAGAGCCCTGGCATTAAAGTCATCGCCTGAACCCCTATTTCTCCTCGACGTGCGATTATTTGTCCTGCTGGCATTTTTTTGCCAAACATGTTTTTAGTAAGGATGCCTACTTCATTGGCCCCAATCAGACGAAAACCACTAAGGATAACCAGCAGAACAATAATAACAACTAAACACAATACAATCACCCCTGTCAGTGCTATCATCATTTGTATTTCTCCTTTTTATTTCTAAATGCCCTTCTGGATACGCAGGGCAAGCGGAAACTCATGTCTCTAAAACTTAAACCGTATTAGACTGATTAGCAAATAGATTACGGCGGGCATGAAGATTAGAAGATGGATTATATTGCGACTGAAGAAATAAATACATGCAAACAATCCAGACAATAAAAAGTATATCGCAATAAGAGAATCATACCATACTCTCGGATTGATCATGCTCGCAAATATTATAGGACTTAGAAATAGTAACATTGCTAATCCTAAGCATGTTATGAGTAGGCGGAAGTGTAGGCTTATGACAATTAATCTCAACTTTTCAGTCGTGGTATAAATGATATCAGATTGCATTTAGGTATTCCTTACCGCATAGAAATTACCCAGAGGCGCTCATTTACGATCGCATGATTAACAGTGCAGAAATTATGGATATATTCAATCGCAACTAGGATAAAGTATCTATGCTTGTAGATGATATTTTATCGTCGCCTTCAGTTTGGTGTAATAGGTTATGAATATGGTCGACAATTAGGAACAAGAAAATAATATATGCATTCAGTTTGTCAAACTCCAATGGCAAATCGGTAACATAAAATTCAATTTCTCCTTTTTTTAAAAAAAATCTTGGGTTTCTTCCAACAAATGAAATGAAAAGTTTTTTAATTTCCGGGGAAAGAATCTCATTGATAAATGTTTTATCTCCACCTTTAATTTCAATTTTAAATTTGTTATCAAATAGACTATCTCCAATCTTTATATCTTGGTCTTCAATTCCCATTTTTTTATAAGATTTATAAATAAAATTCTCATATGATATTTCTATCACTATATATGTCGGAAAATCAGTTTGTATCTTAAAAAAAGATATTGATGGTGAATAGCGAGATCCTGATATAAATGAACATATAATCGGGTAGCTATTATATTTAAAAGAAAGAATAGGAGGAGAGAATAATTTTTCTACAGTAACTTTTCCTGAATATTTTGCAGCTGCCTCATTATAAATTTGTTTAATTTTATTGTTCATAAAACTTAAAAAATATATCGATAGAACAATTATTCCTCCTACTAAATAAATGCCTCGCATTGCTCGATTAAGAACAATAAAATGCTCAATTACCGGCAGCGAATAAATATATAAGAAAATTGTTAAAATATAAACTGCCACGTAAATTAGATTTTTTTTCATAAAATATAACTATGAGTTCACACGCCGCGTGTCAATCAGTCGGCGTGGAACGATAGGTTATGATAAGTTACGATCGATATTCTTCACATCAATCAAATCAAAAACGCCGCAAGCTGCACCTACTAGATTGCAGTCCTGTTGATAATTTATCTATGCAGAATTCTGGCTGATAATGCTAGATAGACTTTTGACAGCCGCCTGTGCATAGAAGATAACAGGACAACCCTTAACCTGTAAAACACTTATTAAGGCTACGTTCCCCAAAGATTAGAAAGTGTTGGGAAGGTAAACAACGGAGGAGGAGTGCATGTCCCCGAAACTTTCTGTTCGAAATCAGCGGGGAGTGTTGCTCCAACCGTAATCCCGTTAGCCGATAAAAACTCAGCACTAGGTAGTAGTTGCGGGCCCGATGTAAATAAAGTTCCACCATTATCATCTCCATATAATGGTGTAAAATTAGGGTTAGCTGGGGTAAAACTGAAAGATACTACTAGCCCGGGTTCAAATGTTGAAGTTACGATAGACTCAATAGTGGCTGTTCCTGTATTATTACTATATATGCAAGGTCCTGTAGGAGGTATTTGGCTGCTAGAACCGCATGAAAGGATTAAGGCAGAAACTAAGACACAAACCGATAATACGAAGACCGTCAATTGCATATTACGAGTCATAGATCCTCCCTATGCCGTTGTTTACAGGCAAACGAGAATTTTAAAAGCCTATAGTGACTGCCTTTTAGCTGACCTAGTTGAAAAGCACTTCTTCCGGGCATATTGCCTCTTGCTTCTGTCATTATTTTCTATTTGAAGTATGATATCGACGACTTTTGCTCACATCATTTAGTCCAGGATGGAGTTTTAGTCACCACATTCAGCATGAAGTCTACTATTATTCATTATTCGATCTAGCGACGAGTTAACCCCACTTAAAATTGTAAAGACATATTAACATTGTAAAATAAATTCTGCAATCAGGGAACCCCTATTTTTCGCTTCGATTTCCCTGATACCGTGTAACCTAATAAGGACAGTCTTCTTTAAGGATGATGAGATGAGTTTTTTTGATATTTAGTTCGAGTGGAAACATGAAGGCTGCAATTAATTGAATTGACCACGACTTCAGGAATTTTTTAACAAGGTTTCAAAGAATTGCGCCATCAACATTTCATCTGGTAAATCACAGATAATGCGATTGCCCGATTCAACAACTTGTAGTTGAAGCCCGCAGTAACTGCAATAGGCAAGCCTTGAGAAGTACAGGATGCAACAACAAATGCACTCGATTCTTATTGTATCCTGTATCTGAGCGACGACATGAGGGCGCGGCTTTTTTTGACCGCTCTTATCAAAGCTTCTGCTGAGAGCGCACCAATGTAGTCACCATAATCAATCTAAGGTGAAATAAAATGTTGCTCCTTTTCCAATTCCACCCTCCGCCCAGATCGTTCCACCGTGTCGGCGGATAACCCGATCAACGATGGCAAGGCCAATACCCGTGCCCTCGAACTCGGTGTCAGAATGTAGACGGTGGAAGGGCCAGAATATTTTATCTGCGTGGGTCGGATCGAACCCGGCGCCATTGTCTTTAATGAAATAAACCGTCTTGCCCTCTTTGTCCAATGACCCGAACGCGATATGAGCATATGGTGTTTTTGAAGTAAACTTCCAGGCGTTTTCAAACAAGTTCGACAGGGCAACCCTGATGAGATTAGGATCTGCAGAGGCGCTCAGACCTTCAGCAATCACGATCTCGACTTGTCTGTTTGCTTTGGTTCCGCGAATATCGTCAGCAATTGATGAGGCAATTCTGCTTAGGTTGATTTGGGTCATTTCGATATCTTGCCGCGATATCCGTGATAAATGCAAAAGGGCGTCGATTCGCTTGCTCATCTTCTCCGAGCCATTCATGATGCGGACCAGATAATCATTGCACTGTGCATCGAGCTTGTCTGCGTAATCCTCAATCAGGATCTTGGCGAATCCCGACATTGACCGGAGAGGAGCTTGCAGGTCATGAGACACGGAATAGGCAATAGCATCAAGCTCCTTATTCGATGCCGCAAGCTCTACGTTTGTCTGTTTGAGCGCCTGTTCTGCTTTCTTGCGTTTGTCGATGTCCGTGATCACACCGATCAGGCCAAGCTCTCTGCCATGAACGTCGTGGAAGCGTCTGCCGGCAAGGTGACCCCAGAACTCGGTGCCGTCCTTCCGCCGATAAAGACGCTCGAGGTCCACGGACGGTATCTTGCTCGCCAGTAGTGCCAACATTTTCTGCCGCCCGGTCTCCCGCTCGGATAGATGGACATGCTCGACGTATTCGCTCCCTACTATCTGCTCTATCGTGCAGCTAAACATCTCGGCCATACGTCTATTGGCATGGATGATGCGACCGGACAAGTCCACTAAGAAGATTGCCACGCTGGCGGTGTCCATGATTTGCTGCAGCATGGTACCGCGCTCCGCGATCTCCTCCTCGGCCATCTTTCGCGTCGTGATATCCCGCAGGATCACGAGTGTGTGGTCGGCGCCGCTCTCCTGATACTGTGAAACACTGACCTCCATATCGAACTCTGACTGGTCGGCACGAAGGCCCCGCGTTTCGTAAATCAACGGTGCCATCTCACCCCGAACGCGGCGTCGTGTAAATTCCTCGACCTGATCGCGGCTGCCCTGCGCGATAAGATCAAGGATCGGCCTGCCACCAAGATCTGTGTCAGGGGGGAAGCCGAACAGTGCCAGGTACGCGGGATTCACGAACGCATGCACACCAGCCATGGAGACACCGATTGCATCCCTGGAGTTGTCGAAGACGGCACGAAAACGGGCTTCCATCTGCTCCGCCGTTTTCGCGGACCTGCTGACGGCACGGGCCCTGCCCCTTTGTCGAGCACCGCTTCCTAAACCGCTCCGTTTAACGCTTCGCGCTCTCTTTGACCCAGAGGTTTTTTTTCGAGCGAACTTGTCCTTGTCTTTCATAGATCCTCCCCCAGCTAGCTTATAGGGTCAGGCCATTATGGCATATTGTAACAGCAAGCGTTTTCTACGTAAAGCTTTATGAAAGGAGACGAATTAAATGAGTAGGCGCCGACAATTATTGTTTGAAACGTTATGTGTTGCAAGGAATGGAAATTTCGTCAGTTCAGGATGCTGTTGATGAGGCTTCGAATGATCGCGATTGCAATATTTCATCTAGAAAGGTGCACTCTTTTCGATTGCCGCATGTGCAGGTTTGTAGTTGAAATTGTTATTCTTTGGCCTTCATATCATCATTGCCTACTCCTTCAAGGTTATAGTGTAGATCTATTGAAAATACAGCGGATTTCTGGTCAAAAGGTGCGCGCTTTGAACGTCAGAATGACGCTGAAGATGACTGCATATGTCGATATCAGCGAAAGTAGGGTTCTGAGCAAACGCCGCATCTCAGCAACGCAACTCCCTTCGCCGGCGAAGGATTCGAAGTAACCGTTGGGACCTCTCCTTACCGCAACGCGACCGCCAAGCCAGCCAACGCCGACGGAAATGACCAAGCCCAGTCTCCCATCATGGAGACAGCCGCGGCAGCCACAAGGCAGCCCACGAGGAAGCCGATGAGCAGATGGAGCGATGTTCTTAACCGCTCTGTGGCGCCCGCCGTCAGAGGCCTGGTTTGAGCTAGCGTGTCCAGCAACGATAGGACGGTATTGGTTAAATTGCCGGTCATCACAGCTGTTGAAAGCGCGTGCGGTATAGCCAAGCGAAGAAGAGCATACTGGCAAGCCATTGCAGCAACAGCGATCATGATGGCGATACCAGCCATCAATCCGTGAGGACTGGCGGAAGGTTTAGTGATGATGCTGAAAATCAAAACTCCAGAAAGCAGAATAAACTGAACAAGTAGAAGCGTCCGCGCCAAGCTCGGACCGCGCCGGCTTGAGGCCTTGGCAAACAGCCAAATGGTGGCGACCGCGATGATGAAGACCGGGATTGCCAGAGCCTGAGCCAGGTTCAGTGGTCCACCAAGCACCAGCACAGCCGAGATCACCACGAGATTGCCGGTTATATGGGCGGTGAAGATCCTACCGAGGGTCAAGAAGCCAATGACGTCGACCATGCCCGCTATTAGGCTGAGCAAGGTAGGAAGACGCTTCTCTAAACGCGATAACGCCGATGTGTCATCCGATGGATCGGGCCAGGGATTTGTGACACTTGAAACTATAGTAGACATAGTCATATTCTTTTGCCTCTCAGAACTTCAGTTGTTTAGATCGCTAAGGCGATCGATGGCTATCTTCGGAATGACGAGGCCGAAGGCCATTGCCAAAATGACAGTGACAGCAACCACGCCGTCGGCAATCGTTGCGCCTATGATCTCTAACGTCGTGTTCGAGCCACCAGCAAGTTGCACAAAACCGCTGGCCATCCTGAATAGGAAAACGCCTGGTATCATCGATACCACGGAGGCGAAGCCGATTGCCGCAAACGGCATGTGCCAACGGTGTGCTACTGGAGTGAGGACCAGTCCGACGAAAAGACAAGCGACAAATGTGCCTGTTGCAGCGCTGGAACCAAGCAAGTCAATAGTTCCCCATCTGAGCGCATGAGCTATCATGCCAACCACCACCGGCCAAGCGAACATACTTAGCGGCATGGAGTAAAAAACGCTGTAGGAAGCGACGGCAACGCCAGCTGCGATCACATCTTGCCACAATGGGACGGCCCTTCCAGCGGGGTCAACCGGTAAGGAGACGCCAAGAAGCGCGAGGCCAAGCAGCAATCCCGTCGAGATTGCCACGACGACGATCCCCGCATAGAGCAAGCGTGAGGCTCCTAGATGCATGCGGCCATTGATAAGATCCAATAAACTATTCAGAATGTGAGGCCCGGGCACCAGGACCATACATGGGCAGACCGCCACCAGGCGTAGCGAAGAACTCAGCTCATACCGTACCGCCAGGGCACCGATAAGTCCAGCGAGGAGCGCTGCACAGAAGGGTTGGATGAATACGTTTGCGCTGTACTGCGCCACACTGCGGCGAAGAATTGCACCAACTGCGGCGCTCACAAATATCAGCACCGCCGCAGATAGATGATGAATACCGAAGAGCACCGCTAGCGCCACGGCACCAGCCGCCGCCGCGAAAGTGAACAACCAAGTTGGCACCGGTGGCGTCTGCGAGATCTCTCCGATCGCCGCCATTGCGGCGTTCGTCGCCAAGCGACCTGCGCCGAGATCATCGACAGTATGCATCGCAGATACTACACGGTTCATGTTCACACCAGTAGGATCGGCTGCCACGGTGGAACTTAATTTGGCGTCCTTGTCCTCGGCTTGACAGTGCAACTCCCCCCAGCGCGGGATGATCTTTATGTGCAATCCCAACGTCTGCCCGAGTCGCTCCGCAGCTGAAAGAGTCTCGTCTGTGGTTTGCCCGTTGACGAAAAGAAGTCGGGCGAAGGCTAGAACAAGATTTGAACGCTCCTCCGACCTCATGAAAGCCCCCTCTCTATGCATTCGAAATCATCTACCACGCTGAACAGTGGGCCAAAACAACAAAAACCAGATCGAATAGCTGACGAGTCTATACCTCATGCTGGTCTTTGGTCAATCCTTTTGTCGACACATAGGGCTTCGCCCTTATTCTCGGATCGACGATACAATCGATTACATAAACAAAAATGCTTTTATTCGCGAGACCAAGTCCGGCATAATATATGGCGGCCACCCATGGGATGAAATTGAACCTCATGACTATGGTAGCCCTATCCAAGGGTTTGGCCTACCACTTAATTCATAATATCTCCTTTCGATATTGCTTCATACCTATGTTTGTTTAGAGTCATAAGCCTGATATCGCTCAGCTTGCTTTTGCAATATACGGGTGGACCATCTTCGCTGGATCGACTATGCTGTCGAACTCCTCTTCCGTTACAAATCCCAGCTTCAGTGCTGCTTCTTTGAGCGTCAAGTCGTTGTCCAGCGCATAATGCGCAATCTTGGAGGCTTTGTCATAACCGATAACGGGTGATAGCGCGGTTACCAGCATCAAGGAACGGTCCACGTATTCTTTGATTTTCTTCAGATTCGGCTTCGTGCCTTCGATCAGGAATTTGCGGAAGTTAGTGCACCCATCGCTCATAATTTTGATGGAGTGAATGTTGTTGAAGATAATCAGAGGTTTGTATACGTTCATTTCCAGGTAGCCTCCGGCACCTCCGAAACCCACTGCCACGTCATTTGCCATCACTTGCACAGCAATCATGGACAGCGCCTCAGCCTGGGTGGGGTTAACCTTGCCTGGCATGATCGACGAGCCAGGCTCGTTCGCCGGGATCATCAACTCGGCGAAGCCGGCACGCGGCCCGCACGACATCAATCGTATATCATTCGCGATCTTGTAAAGCGATACTGCGAGAGTGCGTAGTGTACCGGAAAGCTGTACCAGAGCATCGTGAGCACCCTGCACCGTGAACTTGTTCGGGGCACTGACGAAGGGCAGGTTCGTAAGTTTCGCAATTTCGGCAGCCGCTGCTTCACCAAATCCCGGCGCCGCATTGATTCCGGTTCCTACGGCTGTGCCACCAAGCGCGAGGCTGTATACACCCTTCAGCGCGTCCTCGATACGCTCGAGATCGTCGCCAAGCATCCCCGCGTAACCAGACCACTCCTCGCCGAGTGTAAGCGGTGTTGCATCCTGCATATGTGTGCGGCCGATCTTAACGATGTTCTTCCACTGCTCAGCCTTCGCTGCGATCGCATCACGCAGAGCTTTCACCGCCGGTATGAGTCTTGCTTTCGCGTTTACTGCCGCTGCTATGTTCATCGCAGTGGGAAATGAATCGTTGGAGGACTGTGACATATTGACGTGGTCATTGGGATGAACCGGAGTCTTGCTTCCGAGCGGCGTGCCCGCGATCTGGCAGCACCGATTGGATATAACTTCATTCACGTTCATATTGAATTGTGTACCGCTCCCCGTCATCCATACATGCAAAGGAAACATATCCTCATGGCGGCCGGCAAGGATTTCATCACAGGCCTGAACAATGAGTCTGTGTCGATCATCGTCAAGCCGTCCACCTGTATGATTCGCATTCGCCACAGCCTTCTTCAAAGTGGCGTATGCCGCAATCATCTCTCGCGGGATCAGATCCTGCCCGATGCTGAAATGTTCTAGTGATCGTTGTGTTTGTGCTCCCCATAACTTGGTGCTTGGCACATCGACCTCTCCAAGGCTATCGGTTTCTTTGCGAACACCAAGATCTTTAGTATTAGTAATCGTACTCATGGCTTTCTCCCTTCTCTGCTTATTTCGTCAGAGCATGTGTTCCTCAAGTGGCAGGCATCCGGCTTCAAGCAGTGGTAAGATCAGATCAGACTTGGTGGCCACCTCCCCGCTCTTTTTTGGATAAAAGGCAGCAATTTTACTTCGACCTGATATTGTTATGGTCGGGTTCACACAACGCCGTCCATAAACTATTAAATTGGCCCCTGATAAACCTGGATAACAGCATCGTCCAGGTGCCAATCGGCAAGACATCATCATCCCTGCCCCATGATTAGAGTCGGTACCTCGACTTTTTCAGATTGTTAATCTGATCCGGCTCCGAAAACACTTTGACGTAGACGTTGCACATGGATATGCCCCTAATCCACCTTTGTTTTCGGACTAATATACTCCTTTTTATAAATATAGCTCATTTAAAACGCTGTCAATTGGAATAAGGTATATTAAGTTTATAAATCATCACGATTTGCAATACTAATATATCACTTGAAGAGCAAATCAGCTGACTAAACTAAGAGACGATGAAAAGTCTATTATTATTCTTTTCAGGGTTTTGATCCAATGTTTAAATACTTTTTTAAATCTTATTAGGAAGTGTGTTCATTGAAAATTACGAGGAGAGAAGCAATGATAGTATCAGTTTCGAGATGAAATGTTGATATTTTGGAAGGTTGAAAAAATCATTGTTACAGGAAGATTTTAATAAGGATTCGGAGAATCGCGTTGCCAACATTGCATATAGAAATGCGCACACTTTTCGAGTGACTCGTATGCATCTTTGTAGTTGGAACAGTTATTGGTCTCCTATGTGGCAAATGAGATTATCGGATAAAGTAAACGATGGGCGGTTTTTCCTGAAGTTCGCAAGTTTCCAATGATGTAAACAATCGACATTTCTAGCGGGAATCGTTATTATTTCGAATTCGTATTATCATTAACATCATATACAAGCTGTGATTTCGACAAAGCGGAACTAATAGCAAGTTCTGGTTCAAACTTGCTAATAGCCAGATGATAAATCAACCTACGTCAAAGATAAGTGAAGACGAGACTCACGGGAAAAGGACACATCTCGGGGGGGCGACGTCGGGAAAAAGATCGGAAAACAGGAGGATTACATTGCCGGCTGAGGCTGGCGTATGTAATAGCCCTGGGCGTAGTCAATGCCGGCAAGCCTCACATTGCCCAGGATTTGCTCGGACTCGACGTACTCTGCTATAGTTTTGATGCCCAGATCATTGGCCAGGCGGGAGATGTTCGTCACGATGGACTGCTCCATGCTGCCCCTATCCGCCATTCCCCGGATGAACATCCCGTCGATCTTGAGATATTCCACTTTGAACATCCGAAGGTACTGGATGGAGGAATAGCCTGATCCGAAGTCATCGAGGGCAAGCGAGAACCCCTGGTCCTTGATGTCTGCAACGGACTTTTCGATCAAGTTCATATTCTTCACCGTTTCGCGCTCGGTGATCTCAAATACCAGTTGTGATGGCTCCAGTCCGTAGCCTGACATCATTTGTCTAACCGATGGCATGAACTCCTTCAGAACAAGAACCTTGGGAGAGAGGTTCAGGAATAGCTTGCCCTTGTATCCCGTCTGTTTCACGATCTCGAATGCCTTTTCCACAAGCATGATGTCGATCTTGCCGATGGCGCCCATTCCCTCGGCCGCCTCGATGAACTCCGAGGCAGGGACGACCCGCTCGGGCGTCACGATGCGGGTCAGGACCTCATACGCAAGCACGGACAATCGGTTTACGCTTACGATCGGTTGGAAATACGGAACGATACGATTCTTCCTGATGGAGTCCATGATGAAGAGGCTTTTTTCACCGGCGCTCTTCAGGATGGTCAGGTCCACTTCATCGCCCGGCATGCTGACACGGTCCTTTCCCGAAACCTTTGCCTGGTTTATCATGCTGTTCGCCAACAGGAACAAACTCTCCGCGTCCTTTGCGTGGTCAGGGAACACGGCTATACCGATAGAGGCGGTGATGCGCGCCATGGACCCATCGGGAAGCATAAAGGAATGGTCGCGAAGGTTGTCCAGCAGGCGTTTGGCAACGGGATAGGCCTGTGCTTCGTCACAGATCGGGAGTATCGCGGCAAAATTGTCTCCAGCATACCGAGCGGGAATATCACCCTTGCGGATGGAAGCCTTGAACAGCTTGGAAAAATCAATGAGGTAGGCATCTCCGGACTCGTGCCCGTATGTGTCGTTGATCACTTTGAAATTATCGAGGTCGACGAGCATGACCGTGAAACGGTAGTTCTGCCTGCGTGCCCGTTCGATCTCGTACCCGAGGAAGTCCCAGAACGTGGCCTGATTATACAGGTTGGTCAACGGGTCGCGGGTCGCCATCATCTCCGACTGTTTGGCATAGCTGCCCAGCGTTTTAATCAAAATGGGCGCGATCCCTGCTGGGAGGAAGGAAAGGAGGAGTACGGCCGCGACGGCAAGATTCTTTGCCCCCGAAGTAACAGGGACAAGGAACAACATGCTTCCTGACGTGAGAAGCATTGCCAGGAATAATGTCGCACAACATACAAGAATCAGTGTTCGGACTCTTGTCTGATCATCTTTGGCCTTGATCGCCATAGTGGTCTTCCTTACGCTCGATTAAGTATATAGTATGAACTTTTAACAGGCAAGAGCGAAGCGAGCTATACGTAGAGCCAGTGCCGAAAATAAGAATGATCTAGCCGCTTCCGCCGTGCATAAGCATCATGGGCTTTCCTAAACCAAGTGTGGTGTAAAATAGATTGATTTCGTTAGCGTTCAGCAACATTTTTGGGCTCCTATGATGTTCAATCTTGGATCTTAAATCGTAGATGAGGGAAGTTAAGAATGGTAACATATTATTGCAAAAAAGTATTTGTCAGTCAAGTATTTTTTGGGTTGCTTTCACGAATTCTAGATTTAACATGCAGTCGAGCTCAATCGCTATCAAGTGCAGACTCTAAGATGTCATGATTACAGATCCGATATTTGTGAACTCCAATGTTACGATCGAAAGTTTGCAAACATTTCCGTTGCCATGTGTGCAACTTCGTAGTTGAATGTGTCATTCTTTGGCCTTCATATCATCATCGCCTACACCTACAAGTGTGCAGAGACGATTTGTCAACGGTTGTACAGAATTCTGATTGTATCTTGCAATTTATCAGGTCAAATATTGCGACAACAATTTTGTGCATTATGGAGAGTAAATACACTGGCGAACTTGGCCGATGATGTGTTCTCTCTGGTAGAACGGTTCGCGGGAAACGATCCCGTCATTACCATGACCAGCTATCAGTTTCTCGTCCGGCTGCTTAAGGAACAGTGCATCCTGGACCGAGTAGATACGCATACAACCCATATCTCGCTCAAAGCGAACAAAGACGTTACGTCCGACTCATTGCAGAACCCTTCCAACCCGGAGGCTGGATATAACGGTTATAAGGGCTAAGGCTATCAGATGCAGGTCGCTGTGAACGAAAAAATGGCATCTTTCTTTTGACCGCTTTGTCGCGGATGTCATGAGTCGGTCGCCCTATGCCACCGCCCGACGAGTATTTTGGATGGTTGACAATGGATCGGCCCATCGAGGCGCCAAAGCTATCGAAAGACTGCAAACACGTTACCCAAATCTGGTACTCGTACATGCTCCCGTTCATGCATGTTGGTTGAATCAAATTGAAATATATTTTTCCATTCTTCAGCGCAACGCACTTACTCCAAACGACTTCAAATCGCTTCAGGAACTCGAAGAGCGCCTCCTTCGTTTTCAACGCGAGTACGAACTGGTCCTAAGACCCCTTGAATGGAAATTCACTCGGCAAAACCTCAATGTCTTGCTGAATAAAATTAAGCTGCCCCTAACCATAGCTGATAAACTGACGGCTTGAAATACGTTGCCGAATTTATGAACCGAAGTACTAAGGGCGGAATCTGTTGTCCGAATTGATTTTCGCGCCCTGCGTGTCCTCGGCAGATCCTTGGTCCAGGTTGTAGAAATTCGTTGTCGATTTTTTCGCAGCATCAGCGTACTGCGTCGGTTCTGTTCCTTTGCGGAACGCGTCGAGAATGGCGTTCTTCTGGCCTTCCCGCGCTAGGAGGCCCGACTCGGGATCGATATTCAGAAACGACACGGTTTCCGTGGGACGAAAGTCCTCCGCAGGTTTGTTGTACAGCGCGCTGGCCATGACGGAAACCCAGATAGGGAGCGCGACGCGCGCGCCGGTCTCCTTGTTCCCGAGTGACGCCTTGGAATTGTCGTAGCCGACCCACACGCCCGTTACCAGGGACGGCGCATAGCCCACGAACCAGGCGTCCACGAAATTGTTCGTTGTGCCGGTCTTGCCCGCCAGAGGCTTCCCGAGCCTTTTTGCGCCGCTGCCCGTGCCTTCCTGCACAACGCTCTTAAGCAGGCTCGAGACGAGGAACGCGGTCGTGGGGTCGATGGTTTGCACGGGCTTCGGCTCGAAATGTTCGAGCACTTTGCCGTTGCCGTCGACGATGCTCCTGATCAAGATCGGCTCGGTGCGCATCCCCTGGGACGCGAAGGTCGCATACGCCGACGTGAGCTCGAGCGGAGTCACCACGGACGAGCCCAGGGCCGTCGTGAGGTCGTAGCTGATGTTGCTCGTGATGCCGGCCCGCCGCGCAAAATCGATGGCCTTGTCCAGACCGATCTTCTCGAGCAATCCCACGGTGACCACGTTCCGCGACAAGGCGAGGGCCGTTCTGAGCCTCATGGGACCGAGGAAGCGGCCGTCGTAGTTCATCGGTTTCCAGCTTTTTTTCTCTAACGCGCTCTTTTCATGGATCACCGGCAGGTCCATAAGGATCGAAGCAGGCGTAAATCCGTTTTCGAGCGCCGATCCGTAGATGAACGGCTTGAACGACGATCCGGGCTGGCGCTTAGCCTCAGTCGCGTGGTTGAACCCGCCCTCCATGAAATTGTAACCCCCGACCATGGCGCGCACGAACCCGGTATAGGGTTCGATGCAGACCACGGCGCCTTCCACCAGCGGCGTTTGGTCCAGGGCAAACGCTGCCATCCGTCTTGTCTTATCGTAGTTCTTCAAACGGACCTTGATGATGTCACCTGGTTGAAAAAGTTCGCCCAATTTTTTGGGCCCGCTCAGGGCTCCTTTGTTCTCTTTGTGATTGCCGAGCGCCCAGGCGAGGTCGGCCCCGAGAATATGGCCTACCAGGCCGCGCCCTCTCACCGTAAGAAAGCGATCCCCGACCGTGAGCACCTGGGCGTTAAAGCTCTCGCCCGTCTTCAACGTCACGCTGAGCGTGTCCAGGCGGCTGGGCTCGGATTTGACCGGCTGGAACCCGATGCGGCCGCGGAAGCCATGTCGCTTGTCGAGCGCCCCGAGTCCTTCACGGAGCGCGTTGACCGCGGCGCGTTGCAGATTAAGGTCGATGGCCGTATTCACAGTGAGCCCGCCCTGGTACAACTTGTCGGTCCCGTACTTTGCCTCGATGTATTTCCGTACGGCGTCCACGACATGCGGAGCG
>Ga0187771_10001770_pt1 | contig 14718 bp, 13 predicted proteins | sample 0116_SJ02_MP15_1_FD_133139 | JGI IMG/M metagenome (GOLD analysis project Ga0187771, IMG submission 133139) | Tropical peat soil microbial communities from peatlands in Department of Meta, Colombia - 0116_SJ02_MP15_10_MG | ecosystem: Environmental > Terrestrial > Soil > Wetlands > Peat | place...
AGTGGCCGGCCTTTGTAAGAGTAGCTCCCCGTATCAGCTTCGTCTGAACCCCCATTGGGGCGTATATCGGTCTCGAGAAGTACCTCATCCCTATGGTGTAGCCTGGGATGCCACCTGCTACGATGATTTGGCTATCTTCCGGCCTATCCAACAGTGGAACTCGTCCACCTATCTTAAGGGCTTCCTTGAAAACTGGTATACTATCTTTAGGGATCTCCCCTGCCTCCATTCTCCGTTTTATGGCTTCTATTTCCCTGGCATTGAGTTCCTCATACGGTATCCTTGTACGTTCATAAAGGTACTGTTGCAAACCCCTGCGGGTGAACCCAAGGCGGTTCAGTTCCATGGCAAATTCCGGGTGAAGAATCAACATGTGTCTTGACGGGGTCGGTATATGCATCCCGTATTTCCAAAGCGTTATCCTATCACGCTCCTGCCCGATGTATTTCACTATGTTATTCAAGAGCAACGCCGGATTCCAGACCGTAACAGCTCCACCCCCCATGACTGCCGGTAGGCCCAATGAGCTGAAGGTGCTCACAATGGATACCGTCACGCAACTGTCCTCTGGTTTGTAACCGACCGATGCGTGATAGGGCTCCCAAGGGCTGTTCTCTTCGTTTTCGGCGAACGTGAAAAAAGTGTGGGACGACGGCCGGCCAACGAGCGCCATATCATTCTCTGCCGGCCACAGATGACCAAGGTTAATCAAGCATAACCTCACAGCATGTCCGATGGTATCGTTGGAGCGCCATCCATAGCCTAAAAAGCCTATCCCGGAATTCATGTTAATTTCTTTGGCAATGGGGCCGTTCACGTGAATCGCGAGACTGAAGGAGCCGGTTGAAGCCATCACATGGAGGAGATCAAAATTTTTATCCGTAAGACCCTCCATCGCTGCAATGATCACTGGCAAATATTCCGGCTTTGCTCCTGCCATTACTGCATTAATCGCAATCTTCTCTATAGTGGCAACCCCGTTCTTAGGAGCAACCGTACCGATCACCTCCTTGGGGGACCGGTTCGTCCCCGAAAGCATCCACTTTACTCGTTCCTTAGTGGGGGGGATCAAGGGTAACCCACTGCCCCAATGATTATCGAGAAACAACTGGTTAAACTTCTCCAGGGTTTCGTCATAAGTCGCAGCACTCATCTTAATTGTTCCTGCGACCTGGAGTTGCTTCGACTTTGGATTCTTCTCCTCTGTTGTCAGGGGGCGGGTTAGGGCATCGAAGATGGCATGAATAGCCGTAACTGCAACAGGCCTTATCTCCTCGCGACTTGCCCTCAATCTGTAGTACTCTTTTGCCGGCACTGTTACCATGCGTAAGGTCGGTATTCCATTATCTTCAGCGGACGATTTTGCATCGTGGACAAAGTTATCGGTGACGATAAAGACCCCAGGCTTGCCAAGTTTCTCCAACCTGATTGAGCCGGACACGCCGGCCCATGTACAGGAGCCTCAGTCTCCCACCCCGTATATGAACGTATCCACCTCCTGTGCCATCGTTGCAGCCAATTTGTCCCCAAGATCAAATTCACCTTTGTAATGCAAAATCTTAATGGTCGGAAATTTCTCCTTCAACAGTCCTTCAATAACACTCCAGAAGTTGTCTCCACCTTGTTTCTGGTTCCAGTATATCCCGATTCGCTTGCCTGCTAAATCCGTAATCCGAGGGTTTGGTGCCAGAACCGGAGGAGGCGGAATTTCGCCTCTGGGGTTTAACACTTCCAATGTAACCGCTTCTGCAATTGCTGCTACCTGTAAAACAAAGAAACTTAACAAAGTGATCTTTACGATAATTAGACAGATCCCTTTTCTCATGGTTCTCTCCTTTCAAAGATTTGGCTTTATACGTTGCATCGATGACCTTTACATCTCTTTCACATCCAACCTGAGAAGCCATCGCAGAGACACCTGAAGTCCTTCCCTTTTGTACGTCCTGCACATTCCCGTAAAAAATGCGTTCTTCTATTTAGCCTGTCGTAACGAATCCTCACGGTTCGCGGGCAGGCCTACCCCAGAAAAACTGGTAACTTCCTTAACCCAAAGAAAAAGAGGGAGCTTTAATAAATTCCCTCTTAAGCTATTTCTTCGGGTGAAGCCATTTCCTTTAGCCACCATGAGGTGTGATGAGGTGTGTGGAGAAGTTCTCTACTTCCACTTATCCACCGATGCCACAGACACGTACGGCATGTTCCAAGTTTGATGGAAAGGATTACTTCCTTTGCCAGCTACTATAATACTGATACGATCAGCACTGGGGTAAAGTGGTACTATTTTCTCCCGCGGAATATTAGGATCACCATACCAGGCAGGGAAATCGGCACCAACTCGTTTCTCAAGAAAGCCACTGATCCACTCCAGTTGCCACCATTCACCTAAGGTCACAGTCGCTTTTTCCCAAAGTAATTTTTGAAGCTCCTTTTTAGAAAGACCTTTTTCATAAAACTGCTTCGCTACTAAGGGAGTGAGGACCACTACCGCACCTAAGGTATGTTGAATGGTTCTTAGTTCCCTGACTATATTCTTCAAATGTACCTCTGGATCAATTGTAGCTAATGTACCAGGGCTTAGAAGATACCATCCACCAGTAAATACGGTCACGGTACTCTCCTGTGCTTTATAGCCCTTTCCTACATGAAAGGGTTCCCATGGGCTATCTTCCTCATTTTCTGCTAAGCAGAAAGTGAATCGAGCTGGGTGTCCCATAGCGCCCATATCGTTAATTCCTATCTTCGATCCCCCTAAATTGATGATGCATAGCCTCAAAGCACGGCCAATAGCGCTGTTAGGAAAAGGACCTGCACCGAGTGCGCCTAAACCTGAATTCATCCCTATTTTTTTAGCTAACGGCCCATTTACGAGCACCATGAAGGAGAAAGAAGTTGTGGAACGAACAGTTGTGACAAATGCGGGCTCTTTGGTGAAGGCTTCGACCATTGCCAGCAGCACCGGCATGTGCTCTGGTTTACATCCTGCCATTACTCCGTTGATAGCTACGCCTTCCACTGTGGCGCTCCATTTTTCTGGAGCCATGACGCCTACTACCTCATTAGGATGATGGCTCGTACCGGTGAGCATTTTTTTAACTACCTCTTCCGTGGGAGGAATGATCGGTAGTCCATCAGTCCAGTAATTTTTATGGTAATATTCCTGCACTTGCTCTAAAGTACCCCGCACTGCGATCCTCGGGGGTCTTGTATGCTCGAGAATCCCAGTTTTCTTTTCTTCTTCTGTTAACGATGCGGTCAAGCCCAGGATCAGTTTATCCGTTGCCTTCTTGGCCTTTTTTACAGCCGACTCTCCTGTATCAGTGACAGGATGGGCAACAACTACATTTCGGAGAGACATTCCTTCAATGAGAGCGCTCGCCTTTGCGTCTTCTAAGAAAGCATCCGTCACAATCGCTACAGTCGGAATCCCCATTCTTTCTATCAATGCCTGCCAGTGGGTACACCACATGGTGCAGGACCCTCAGTCCTTAGGGGCAATTATAACTGCATCAGCTCGCTCTTTTACATCCTTCCATAATTCTGGTTCATCCTCCGCGTAAAATGTTTTCTTCGCTGTGTGCACAACTTTTACACGTGGGAAGTATTCGGGTAAGAGCTTGGCTATTGCTGCCAGAATTTCTTCTGAATAGGTCTTGCCAACGTTTACAACGTACACGGTTTTATCATTCAGATCTGAAATTCGAGGTGCAAGAGGTGTACGTTTTATCGGCTGAGGCAAACCGCGAGGATTCAACGTTTCGTATGTTATTTGTCCCTTCCTCTTTCCATCCTGTGCGGCCTGCGTTGACACCGGCGTGATTACAACCAAAATGCTCAACAAGAGAAGCCCTACCCCCAACCAATATATTTGTCTTTTCATTTTTCTTCCTCCTGGTACTTATTTTTGTTGATTTCATCGCAAATAATCAATACATTAGTTGTATGATTGATTTTTCCTTTCCTCGTTAGAGTTTCCCGAAAGTTACCATCTTTAGCCGTCTGGTAATGCTTATCAGTCAGTATCACCTCCCTTTTGATCATCATTCTCATCAAAGCATCACCTTTTTCTTTTCTACCTCCTTGTCACTCCATCTCAAAATATCAGACTCTGGAATAATTGGCCCCCAAAGCTGAAGGATGCACCCATTCGAAGAGGACCAAATCGAAGGTCGAAGATGTCTTCCCAAGGTTTATCGAACATCCTAAAAACTTCCTTTACCGTTTGATTCTGAACTTAGATTACTTTCAGATCGAGAAGTTGTCAATACCAATCAAGAAAGTTATGTCCTTTACTAAATAGTTCAAATTCAGCGCTACTCGACTCATCAAATTTTAGCATCTCTTGTTTTTGTTGACTAGTAGTGAAGCGAACAAGCAAGCGGAATCTGGCGAAACTCCTTTTTGGGAAGGCTCAATATCTGCCATAAATCCACTGTTTTCAAACCATCCAAAACGTTTAGATTTGATTTTCATATATGTGAACTCGGGTCTGCGGCGGCGTGCCCAAGTGACTTGGCAGGCAAAGCTGAAGGCTGAAGGCAAAAGTTCAAAGCAATTTTGTGATGCCTGACTGAATTTTTCAGTCAAAGATTCCAAAGCTCCTGACTGGCCGGCAGGGCGCGCTGTCAAGCGCGTAGATCAATAGTTATTGGGTAATTAGGTTACTGAGTCATTGAGAGGAGTCAACAACTCCAAACCCTCTGCCTGGCCGCGTAGTTCGAGGTTTCGGTATGCTCTCCATATCGGAACCTTTCTGAGGGTTCGGATAGTGGCAAGCTATCTTCTGTTTTTGGTTGATAATCTTTACACAGCTCATTTTCGCCTAATGTACTTGCATTAGGCTTACACTCAAATTTGTTTATAAATCTATTGACTTTGTTGAGGTAATAATATTAAGGCATGATGCCAAATTTATCTCTTTCACATCCATTTTTTGTTTTTTTTTATTGACAATTCTAATGATATTTGGTATTTGGGTTTAAATTACCGATACACATAATAAAAACCAATAAAATCAATCACCTATAGCTTTAATAAGACTGGGAATTTCTATGGCGAACAAGACCCACGAAGAAAATACCAAGACCCGAATTGTGAGGGCTGCCACAAAACTTTTTGCCGAACAGGGCTATCAGAAAGCGACGATTGCGGAAATTTCAAAGCTGGCAGGATTGTCCGAGGCCGCTCTCTACGAATATTTCCAGGGCAAGGAGGATCTTCTCCTCACCATTCCAGACATGTGGGTAACTGAGGCCATCACCCAGGCGGAGGAGCAGCTTTTCGGTATTCAGGGGGCCTTGAATAAGCTTAGGAAATTTCTCTGGTGGTACCTGCGTTACATCGAGAGAGAACCACTCACCGCAAAGGTGGTATTTCTTTTTCTGAAAACGAATAGTAATTTCATCAACACTCCTGCCTACTCAAATGTGAAAACTTTTTATTCGGTTCTGGTGAAAATTTTTGAAGAGGGGCGGGATTCAGGAGAGATGAGATCGGACTTGAATCCGTACATCGCCAGGAGTATCTTCCTCGGCACGATTGAACATATGGTCATCCGATGGCTTATCAAAGATATGTCTTACTCTCTGTTCGACAATTTGGAACAAACTTTCGATATCTTTATTAATTCCTTTAAGAGAAATCCCTGACAGGGCAACCTCGAGAGTTGATTCCCTTTCCAACTGAAAGAATGGACACCGCTCAGACTTATCAGGAATTAAGAAGCAAGACGATTCCAGGCCTTCTCTTGGAGAGGGCTTCCAAAACGCCTAACGATGTTGCTTACCGTGCAAAGAAACTCGGTCTCTATCGAGAGTGTACATGGTTGGCTTTCTATCAGATGGTTGTTCAGTGTTCGATGGGGCTTATGAAATTGGGCTTAAATCAAGGGGAGCATGTTGCCTTAATGGGGGATCCCTGCGAGGAGTATGTCATTTGCGAACTTGCGGCTCAGGCCTTGGGAGCAATTACCTTCGGAATCTATCCCACTTCCTCGTCCAAGGAAATCAATTACCTCGTGAACGACGGAAAGACGTCTTTCTTCGTGGCCCAAAATCAAGAATACCTGGATAGAATCCTTCCCTTCTTCGATCAGGTCTCTCACTTGAGATACATTATCGTGATTGACACGCGCGGGATATTCATGTACGACCATCGAGCACTCGTGCCTTTTGAGAAACTGATGGAAAGTGGGGCGATTGAGAACGGGTCTACCCATAATGTCTTCGAAGAGAGGATCCGAAGGGTCAAATCCTCAGATGTTTCATTCATCGTCTATACCTCTGGAACAGAAGGCCCTCCCAAAGGGGTCCTCATCAGCCATGGGAAACACCTTGCGGGCGCATACACGCTGATTGATCGCTATCCCATCCTGGCCAACTTTCCCCATCGAACAGTGGCCTTCCTTCCCCTCTGTCATGTCCTCGGTAAAGACATCGCCATTACCCTCCCTTTGCTCACCCGAATCACTCCTCATTACGGCGAGGATGTTGAGGACCTCGGCCAAACGATCTTCGAAACGGCTCCCACCGTTCTCTTTACGACGCCTCGATATCTGCAAAAATTTGTTTCTGGCATTCTCGTCGGGATCGAAAAATCGAGCCGCCTGAAAAAATGGATTTACAGGCTGGGGCTAAGCGTAGGACGCCGCTATATCCGAAATGTATGGGATGGGGGGAAAAATTTTCTAACAATGCTTCTTTATTTCATCTTTTACCAGGCAGCCTTTAGGCCCATATTGAATAAGATCGGGTTTGATCAATTGAGGATCGCTCTCTCGGCAGGAGCCCCCCTCCCTCCCGAAGTAATGGCCTTATGGCAAATCTATGGAGTAAACCTTTCTGAGTTTTACGGGCAGACCGAGACCGGTGGCGCACTTATTTGCGCCCAGAGCCCTCACTTCCCCCGCCCAGGAAATGTTGGGTTGCCGCCTACCGGATGGGAAATAAAGCTTTCAGACACTGGGGAGATCTTGGTCAGGGGCGAGGACATCTTTGAATGCTACTTGAATAATCCGGAGTTAACGAGCGAGGTCATTGATCGAGAGGGATGGCTTCATACCGGGGATGTAGGACAGTGGACTTCAGAGGGAAACCTTAAGATCGTAGATCGGGCTAAAGATATCATTGTTACTTCGGGAGGCAAAACGCTCAGCCCCACATTGATTGAAAATGCTTTGAAAGCAAGCCCTTACATCAGTGAGGCCATTGTTTTTGGCCACAATAGAAAATATGTCTGTGCGCTTATTGAGATTGCTTACGAAACCGTATCCGATTGGGCAAGGCTTAAAAACTTTGCTTATACGGGTTTTGCAAGTTTGGCCCTTCATCCCGAGGTCGTCAAATTTATCGGTTCGGAGATCGAAAAAGCCAATCAGGACCTCTCCAGGGTGGAACAGGTCAAATGCTTCCGGATCATCCCTGAAGAACTAAATCCAGAAGAGGAAGGAGGTCCCGTCACTCCAACTCGTAAGGTGAAGCGAGATCTCATCTATGAGAAATTTCGGGATCTTGTCGAATCGATGTATGGCGATAAAGAGGAAGAAAAGATCGTTTCAGAAGTTGGGGACTTACTAAAATAATTCCAAGGAGGTGCAACATGTTACGTAAACGATTTGTTGGGATGGCTGTAGCTTCTGTTATTCTTTTCCTTTTAACCCCTGCTTTTGCGCAGGAAGCATACCAGGTGGGCTGCAGTATGGCCGTCACAGGACCCGGTGCAGAAATTTACGGGCCCCTAAAAGATGCAATAGACATTTACTTTAAAGAGGTCAACGCCAGAGGTGGAATTAATGGGCATCCTGTTAAGATCATTATAGAGGATGATGCCGCAGAGCCATCAAAGGCCGCAACGAACGCAAAAAAGTTAGCTACTCAGGACAAGGTTCTTCTTTTACTTAACGGCAGTCTCTCAAGCACGTATGCTCCGATGATTCAGGTGGCTCAGCAGTTCAAGATACCACTTCTGTTTGCTGGCGGAGTTTGTCCTGCTGATGTATATCCTCCCAAACCAGATCCTCATCTCTATTGTTCAACCGCATTTGGAGCAAGGTATGACAGTCGTTTTGCCCTTTCCTTTATCAAAGGAGAGGCAAAAGGTCCGATAAAGTTGGGCCTGGTGGGCATGAACATTCCTGTCTCGCGAGGTGAAATTGACTTCGCTGAAGAGCTATCAAAAACCATGGGGATCGAAACTGTGGATAAAGAGATTACCCCTCCTGCTACTCCTGACTATACGCCCTTCGCATCCAAAATTAAGAACGCGGGTGCTAATTGGGGTTATGCATGGGCGCCATGGGGATCAGAAGTAAGGCCTTTCGAAGCACTGCGTAAACTGGGTTGGGACGGAAAGTACCTTGCCTATGGCCACACACCATCAGAGGATGAACTCAAGCGACTCAAAGACGATGGTTTCTACGTTTTCGGGACAAATGCTTTCTTCGCTGACAATAGCGAGATCCACAAAAAAATAAAGGCAGCCAGCGAAAAGGAGAAAAGTATCTTCCCGTACACACAGCTTACAGAAGGATGGATTGCAGCAATGGCACTGGAGGAAATATTGAAAAAAACCTCCTGGCCTCCGGACCCTGAAAAGGTCAGGACAGCCATGAGTCATATCAAGGTCGATCTCAAGGGCCTTAAAGGAGGTCCTCTGGCATGGACCGTCGACAACCATTTCCGGACTGCCACCTATTACCGAGTTTACAGGTGGGACTCAAAGAAGAATGGAATCATCATTGTTAAAGATTGGACGCCCATAGAAGTGAAATAAGTTCGAAGCACGAAATTCCATCCCATCCCAATCCCCCTTTTCAAGAGGGCGAAACATTTTTACTTCTCTTTTGGAAAGGGGGTGGCAAGGGATTTCACAGGGACCCCCAACAATGCAGCTCCTTATTAACACCACTGTCTTAGCTTCATTGTATTGTCTCATCTGCATTGGATATGTATTCATTTACAGAGCGACTCGCGTCCTCAATTTGGCTCACGGTGAACTGATGGCCGTTGGAGGTTATTTCATTTTCACGGTGGCCCTAAGTTTGTTTTCAAAGCCTATCCCGTCATTTTTTTTAGCTTGCATTTTTAGCATGGTCCTTGGTTTTGCCATATACTTTTTTCTGATGCGGTTCATGGCTGGGGAATCCGTATTCGCCGCGGTTCTCGCAACCATTGCCCTCGGAATACTTCTGCGTGGATTAATTACTCTGATTTGGACTTCGCAACTCTGGCATCCTCTTCAATATTTAGGTATGGAGAATGCTTCTCATCGGCTGACAAGAGAAGCGGTGATTTCAACGTTCGGCATCGTAAAGGTACTCGGTGCCGCTCTTCTCTATTTAAGCTTATTTTTCTGCCTCAAATTTACTCGCTGGGGGCTCAGGATGCGAGCCGTAGGAGAAAACCCTTTATTGGCCTCCAGAAGAGGAATTAAGCTTCACAAGTACTATGCCTTCTCGTGGGGAATTGCTGCTTTGAGTGGAGGTTTTGCAGGGATGATCCAGGCATGTGATTCCGGGTTGGAACCGGGCATGTTTGTCATTGGCTTAAAGGCTTTCCCGGTGGTGTTAGTGGGAGGATTGGATAGCTTCGGGGGAGTCATTCCCGGCGCCTTCATCGTCGCTTTGGCAGAAATTCTTGCGATCAATTATATCAGCCCTCAGGCGAGTGAGTCGGCTCCATTTATCGTATTATTGGCCATGTTGTTGATTCGACCCTGGGGGATCTTGGGTACAAAGGAAGAATTGGAAAGGGTCTGAAATGGCCTTTGCAAGCGGATACTTTAAGACCTCTTACAAGAGTGACTTATCCCTTGTCGAAACTGGGACACACTGGGTATTTCTAAGCATCCTCATCATCGGGCTGGTCGTTTTTCCTTTCATATCATCGGTATTTCTTTTGGACTTGGCCAACCAGGTCTTTCTGGCATTCATTGGAGCCATGGCATTGATGTTGCTCACAGGATATGCAGGACAAATATCCCTTGGACATGCGGGATTCATTGCAGCAGGCGCATTTACCACTGCCATCCTTTTCAAAGAAATGAAGGCACCCATTTGGATAACTTTTCCGGCTTCAGGAATTGTTGGAGCCATACTCGGAATTATTTTTGGACTTCCCTCTCTCAGACTAAGGGGGCTTTACCTAGCCCTTAGTACATTGGCGATGCACTTTCTCGTAACATACTTTGGCTCGGAATATGAGACAAAGAGGGGGTTCTCAACAGGTGTTGTCATTTCACCTCCGGCCTTTGGCCCATTTAAGATAGAAGACCCGCGCGTGTGGTACTTTCTTCTTCTCTCCATAGATATCATGGCGCTCTTATTTTTAATCAACCTGGCACGTTCCCGTACCGGGAGAGCCTGGAGCGCTGTCCGGAACCGTGAAGTGGTGGCCGAAGCACTTGGTATCAAAGTATCCTTCTATAAACTGTCTGCGTTTATCACAAGTTCTGTGATGACCAGTATCGCGGGTTGCCTTTTCGCCTACTACAGGGGATTCGTCTCGGTTGAGGCTTTTTCTCTGTTCATGACGATTCAATATATTGCGATGATTATTATCGGAGGCTTGGGAACCATCCTTGGAACGATCTTTGGAACCATATTTGTTGTTCTCCTACCGTATTCGATCGACATGATTGGTAAAATGCTTCACGTCCCTGCTCGCTTAACGACCTATATGTTTGCCATTCAATACGCTAGCTTCGGGTTGATCATGATTATCTTCCTCGTTTTGGAGCCAGGGGGCCTTGTGAGCGTGTGGAATCGTATAAAGAACTACTTCATCTTCTGGCCGTATCGATATAAGCCGTTGGAGAGATAGAACATGCCTCAGGCCACGGGCAAGCTGTTACTCAATATCGAAAACCTCGAAGTGGTTTACCACAATGTCTCGACAGCCATCCAAGGCATTACACTACAAGTTTATCAGAATCAGATTGTGGGATTACTGGGAACAAACGGAGCAGGCAAAACGACCATTCTGGGGGCCATATCCGGATTCTTGGGTGTGGATGATGCGAAAATAACTGAAGGTTTTATCGATTTTCAGGGCGAAAAAATCCATAATAGACCTCCTCACGAGATAACCCTTAAAGGCATTGTCTTGGTCCCGGAATGGGGGAAAATTTTCGAGCACCTAACTGTGCAAGAAAACTTAGACGTGTGTGTCTCCTCTGGAGAACGGCATTTAAAGCGAAAGGACCTTTACTCCCGTGTTTTTGACTACTTCCCCCCCTTACAGATGGCGAAAAAGCGCCTTGCCGGTTATCTCAGTGGTGGAGAACGACAGATGTTGTCGCTATCAACTGCCTTGTTGTGCGGACCTCGATTACTGCTGGTCGATGAATTGTCCTTGGGACTGGCACCCATCGTGGTTGGCGAGCTGATGAACCTTCTAAAAGTGATTCGGGATGAACAGCAAATCACGGTTCTTCTGGTAGAGCAGAATGCTTTGGCCGCTCTTGAGATCGCCGACTATGGTTATGTGATTGAAAATGGTCGCATTGTTTTTGCAGGGAGCCCTGATCGGCTGAGGAATCATCAAGACATTCAGGAATTCTATCTTGGTCAGGGAGCCCGGGAATCTCGAAAAAGTTATCGCGACGTGAAACAATATAGACGTACTCGTAGATGGTATGGATAGAACCGTCCATTTAAGTATCGGTCAACTCCACTTGTCGATCGGCGGATTAAAAATCCTCAATGACATATCTATAAATATATGTAAGGGAGACCTCTTTGCGCTTATTGGACCAAACGGAGCGGGTAAGACGAGTCTGTTGAACTGCCTCAGCGGTATCTACAATCCAACCCAGGGACGGCTTCTATTCGGAGGCCGTGATTTGGCAAAATTAAAATCTCATGAAGTGGCGCGGATTGGTATTGCGCGAACTTTTCAACTTACAGAGTTATTCAGGCACATGAACGTGCTTGATAACCTTCTGCTGGGAAGACATATCAAAATGCAAAAGGGGTTGTTTTCAAATGGTTTCTTCTGGCGGGAAACGATCAAGGAAGAGGTAGAGCACCGCGAAGTGGTTGAAAGGATCATCGGATTCTTAGAGTTGGGGAGGTACCGTAAGCATGAAAGCTCGAGTCTACCTTATGGAACTCAGAAGATTGTCGGGTTGGGAAGGGCCCTTGCCATGGAGCCGCAGGTCCTCTTGCTGGACGAACCCTCTGCGGGAATGAACCATCAGGAAAAGGAGGATCTCGCCCGCTTTATTCTGAGGATAAAATACGAGATGGGAATCACTCTTATCTGGGTGGAGCATGATATGCAGTTGGTTGGAGATCTCGCCGATGAAGTGGGGGTGTTGAATTTCGGAACAAAGATCGCCCAAGGGAAACCGAAAGAGGTGTTAAACGACCCGGAAGTAATCAGAACATATCTTGGTGCAAGAGCCCATATGCAATAATCAATATTTTTGGGACATAGGGTGGTTGAAATGAGTCGGATTACCACCCAACATTAATGGAGGCAAATATGTCTGATGAAATTCAACAACGATTTGAGGAGCGATTAGCGCGTTATCAAGCCACAATAGCTTTGGAGCCGACGGATCGGATGATTGTTGGTGGCACGGGTTCCAACTACTTCGCGGAAGTGTATGCGGGTTATACGCGTCAAGAAATTATGTACGATATCAATAAATGGATGGCCGCAGAGTCAAAATTTGCAGAAGACTTTCCTGAAATTGACATGCTGCGGTCGGGCCGAATCTGGGCACCCATTTTCGACTCTGTGGGTTTTAAATTATACAGGCTTCCCGGAAGAGACCTCCCGGCAAATACGGATTTCCAATTTGTCGAAGGGGAGTGGATGAAAGCGGACGAATACGGCCTGTTGATAAGGAACCCTATTGAGTTTCTAATGGAGCATCGTCTCCCCCGGGTACTGGGCGAGCTTAAGGAGCGAGGGTCGGCGCGTTCCTACATGGCTTTTCTGAAAGGCGGCATGGCATACATGTTAATGGCCCAAGTGATGAGGGAGAGAGTTCAAAATCTTGAAAAGAAGCACGGTTTACCCCAGCCATCCCAGGGAGTGATGTTAGCACCTTTTGATACCTTGGCGGACGGTTATCGAGGCTTACAAGGAATCATGATTGATCTCTTTGAGAGGCCGGATAAAGTGCTGGAGGCCTGTGATGCCTTGATACCCGATTCGGTCAATTGTTCACTCATGACGGCTGATCCGCTTAAGCGCTATCCAATATTCATGCCCCTTCATCGGGGTAACCATCCCTTTCTCTCTCCAAAACAATTTGAAGCATTTTACTGGCCTTCGTTATTCAAAGCGGTAACGCTTCTCCTTGAAGCGGGCTACACCGTACGCGCCTATCTCGAAGGAGATTGGACCCCTAACTGGCACCATTGGAATCAATTCCCAAAAGGGAAGATCCTTTGTGACATCGACAATAAGGCCGATATTTCTCGGGCTAAAAAAGAGATCGGCAATAATGTTTGCCTCGCGGGTGGCATACCAGACCGAATGTTCATTTTTGGGACGCCCGAAGAGATCCGGTCCCGAGTAAAGGAGCTGTGCGAGACGGTAGGTAAGGATGGAGGCCTCATTCTTAACGGTGGATGCGGAATTCCTTATTCTACAAAGCCTGAGAATTTTCGGGCATATATTGATGCGACATTAGGGTACGGAAAGTATAGCGATACAGTAAAGCCGAAGCTCAAAAAGGCTCCGCCGCCCTGGGTTGCCAAAATTCCCCCACCGAGAGTGATCACCCCCTGGGAAGTTAAGTTAAAAGAATTCGGAGGGGTCACGGGCGATGAAACCTTGATCAAGGGGATCTGGCAAATGTTAGAACAGAGAGCATTTTGCTGGCTTCGCTTCTGGGATTGGTAAATCGGATGTCATTCAAAGTGATCATTCAAAGGAGGTTCTCTCATGGCACAATTGACTGATTTGGCCCAAGCATTGGTTAATCTTGAAAAGGAACGTGTCAACGCTATCGTTGAAGACAGACTAAAAAGGGGAATGCCTCCCCTAGACATCGTGAAAGAATTGAATGAAGGAATGATAGAAGTGGGAGAACGTTTCGCCTCCTGTGAATACTTTATAAGCGAGCTTATGTATTCTAGTCACATTATGAAAGAAATCATGGCGAGGTTAGAACCGTTATTCGGACAGACGGATCTAAGCGAATCAGGAAACATCGTTGTTATCGGGACTGTGAAGGGAGATATTCACGATATCGGGAAGAACATCGTAGTGACCCTGTTGAAAAATGCAGGTTTTCGAGTAATCGATATGGGTGTAGATGTGCCTGCTGAACGATTTGCAGAGAAAATTAAAGAAACAGGAGCAAGAGCGTTAGGGCTGAGTTGCTTGCTGAATATTGCCTTTCAAGAGATGAGGAATGTTGTAGATACCTTAAAGAAAGTTGGAATAAGAGACCAGGTAAAGGTAATCATCGGCGGTCAACCCACGGATGAGAAGGTTCGAGAGCACATTGGCGCGGATTATTATGCGTTTGATGCTGTTGCTGGCGTCAAAATCTGTAAGGACATCTATGCCCAACGATGAAACCCGGTGGTGGCCCGATCCTAATTTCTTTGATGACTATCGTAATCAGTTTTCCAAGCGGGAACTTTAAACTTATTGGATCAGGGGTGCAGATATCTGCTATAAATCCACTGTTTTCAAACCATCCAAAACGTTTAGATTTGATTTTCATATATGTGAACTCGGGTCTGCGGCGGCGTGCCCA
>Ga0187771_10001771_pt1 | contig 14714 bp, 11 predicted proteins | sample 0116_SJ02_MP15_1_FD_133139 | JGI IMG/M metagenome (GOLD analysis project Ga0187771, IMG submission 133139) | Tropical peat soil microbial communities from peatlands in Department of Meta, Colombia - 0116_SJ02_MP15_10_MG | ecosystem: Environmental > Terrestrial > Soil > Wetlands > Peat | place...
GAGGTGGACGAAGTGGTCGTTTCAGAATTTGAGAGATGCTTTGATCGGCTCCATATCGATGATACCTCCTACCTCGTCATCGTGACCAGGGGTCATCTCTATGATGGTTTCGTACTCGAGCAGGCAATCAAGACAAACGCCCGTTATATTGGAATGATAGGGTCGAAGAAGAAGATCATGACCCTCTATCAAAATTTAGTGAAGAAAGGCGTCCCCAAAGAGGCGCTGAAACGAGTCCACGCGCCTATCGGACTTGACATTAACTCCGAAACCCCCGAAGAGATCGCTGTCAGCATTGCAGCAGAATTAATCAAGGTGAGAGGAGAAAGTCCTCGCCGATAATTGAGCAAAACGGACAACTTTTTCTGCGGATGCGGTATCGCGTTAAATTTCTCTGTATTTTTGGTTCTTACCCTTTCCATCACAGCAGGTCTGGGATTTTCAAAGCTATCAGAATATTCAAAAGATAACGAGAAGAAACAGTTGAAACATCTCCTCCTGGTCTTTTTCCTGGTATCTGGAAGGCTTTCGTGGATGGAAAAGGAGCCGAGACTTACAGGGCGGATTATACGTTCAGAGCAATTGCTCTTCACGCCGAGACACACCGAGGAGAATTTGTTTATGCCCCTTTGAGTTTTGAGCTCGGCGCCCTATTTACCTTTTCCGCAAAAATATTTTATAGTGTTGTGGACATGTTATTGTCCGAGTAAACTGGAATGAAAGATTCTGAGAAAACGAATACCTTAACCCTGTTTATCCTAGAGGGGGCCGATGCCTATCATCGATGGATTTTTGAGAAACTCAGGCCCTACTTGGGCAAAGAGATCCTTGAAGTGGGATGTGGTATTGGCAATTTGACGGGATTGCTGTTGAATCAGGCGCGGGTGATCGCAACGGATGTAAACAGGAGCTACCTCCAATGGGTGGAAAATAAATACCGAGCTGATCCCAATCTGAAGGGAATTCTTCTTTGGGATATCGAGGAATCTCTGACCAAATTTTTTGATATACCGATTGACATACCGATTGACACCATCCTGTGTTCGAATGTCCTTGAGCATATCCACATGGATGAAGGTGCGTTGAAAAACTTTTTTCATTTACTCCCGCAAGGGGGAAGGCTCATCGTGTTGGTCCCCGCCTTAAAAAGGCTTTACAATGCGCTGGACAGAGAACTCGGCCACTTTCGGCGATACGGCAGAGCAGAAATGATCCAAAAGTTTGAAAGGAGTGGTTTCAGAGTATGTTTCTCAAAATACTTTAATTTTTTTGGAATATTTGGATGGTTTGTCAACGGGACCCTTTTGAGAAGGCGTTTTTTGCAACCAAGGCAAATCAAGGCGTTTAATGCGATGGTCCCCTTTTTTGCTCGGATGGAAAAAGTGGTGCCTGCTCTGGCGGGACAATCCCTGATCGTCATCGGAGAGAAAAGTTAGAACCAATATGAAACTCTCCATCATCATTCCGGTCTATAATGAGGCGAGTACTATCCTCGATGTCGTCAAAAGGGTGGAGGAAACTCCTTATGATAAAGAGGTCATCATTGTAGACGATCGTTCCACCGATGGGACCTATGAGATCCTTAGAAAAATCGAGGGAGAAAGGGTTATTGTGCTTTCCCATAAGCTTAATCAGGGGAAGGGGGCTTCCATCCGTACAGCCGCGACTCGCGTCACCGGAGATTGTGTGATTATTCAGGACGCTGATTTGGAGTATCATCCCTCTGAATATCCTCGGCTACTCGCTCCTCTCCTGGAGGGGAAGGCGGATGTGGTCTATGGTTCCCGATTTCTGGGAGGCCCCCATCGGGTCCTTTTTTTCTGGCATGCCTTAGGAAATCGGATCATCACAATTTTATCGAACATTCTCACCGATCTAAATCTCTCTGATATGGAGACGGGCTATAAGGTTTTTCGGGCCGAGGTATTTAAGAAAATAAAAATCGAAAGCAACCGCTTTGGCTTTGAACCAGAAATCACGGCCAAGATTGCTAAACTGGGCTGCCGGATTTATGAAGTTCCGATTTCTTACTGGGGGCGAGACTATACCGAGGGCAAGAAACTCAATTGGAAGGATGGATTGGCGGCCATTTACTGGATTCTTAAGTATAATTTATTCAGATAAGATATGATCTGCTCGAAGACAATGGGTTGATTTAATAAGGGACCTGATCTACCTCTTCTATGGTGGCTTATGTTCATTTATTGAGATACTCTTTTACCTTTTTCATTAAATAATTAATATCAAAAGGTTTGGTGATATACTCATCCGCCCCTGTCTTCATTCCGATGACTATATCCTTTGCCTGAGTCTTGGCGGTCAACATTAAGATGGGAATATGCTTATATCTTTCGTCATATTTCAATAGGCGACATACCTTATACCCATCCATTTTTGGCAGCATGAGATCCAAAAGGATCATGTCCGGGTTTTCTTTACGAGCCTGATTCAAAGCATCCTCGCCGTTGTAAGCAACCAGCACATGATATCCTTCGATCTCCAGCGGAAAACGGACGGTTTCCACCAAATCGACTTCGTCATCCACAATTAAGATCTTCTTTGGATTCATCTCTCAACCCCCCAATCTTTCTTTTGCCAGCCTGAAAAGTTCAGCCTTTGAGAGGGCCTCTTCAGGGTAAGTGGCCGTCCCCACTTTGATGACGACATGTGCTTCTTGACTTTCGGCGAAGCGCTTTTGAATTTTCTCTCCAATCCGTCGCCGAATAACCTGAGCTCCTTTGAGATCTGCCCCGAATAGAGCAGTCAGTATTTTTTCTTTCTCCCGCCTCAATAAAATATCTGCCTTTCGACAAAGACACTGCTTCATCTCTTCTTCCAATTGGTCTAATAATGCCTTTGTCACCTCGCCCCTATCATCCAACACCTCGATCATGAAGAGGGTGAGGGGAGTATTATTTTCCTCGGCTCGCTGAAACTCCTTGTCCATGACGAAACGGAAATGAAGATCCCTTCTCTCACCTTCCGAGATGGGTAAGGTGAAGGTGAATGTGCTTCCTTTCCCCTCTTCGCTCTCCACCCAAATTTTTCCCTGATGTGCTTCTACCAATCCTTTTGTGATGGCCAGGCCCAATCCTGTTCCGCTTACCGATCGCTGAAGCGAGCCTTCTACCTGGTGGAATTTTTCGAAAATGGCGTCCAAATGCCCGGAAGGGATCCCAATCCCTGTGTCCTTTACGGAGACGACGACCCTGTCGCCATGGCCGCCCTTTCCGTTAGGAGTGAGGGGTTGGGCCGTAATGAGGATTCTTCCTCCCTCCGGCGTGAACTTAATTGCGTTGCCGATAAGATTCGTCAGAATCTGTTCGATTTTTTCCGGATCTCCGTAAACTGCCGGGAGGTGTTCATTGACCTCGACGTCGATCTCTATGGATTTTCCGTCCCCATGGGGTCTGAGGCAGGATGCCGTGAGTTCGATGATCCCCTTCAATTCGATATTCTCAAAACTCAGCTCAATTTTTCCAGACTCAATCCTCGAGAGGTTGAGAAGATCGTTCACGATATGGGTCAGACGATTAATATTCCTCTCTGCCATGGAAAGAAACTTCGCTTGATTCTCATTGATCTTCCCGGCTGTCCCCTTCAGGACTAATTGGACGGCGTTCTTAATTGCGGTGAGCGGAGTCCTTAACTCATGGGAAGCCACCGAGACAAATTCGGATTTCATGCTGTCAATCCTTCTCAGCTCCTGATTGGCTTTTTCCAGTTGATCGGCAAAGTCCCTCAGCCTGACAAAGCGTTGTTTTTCGTCCAGGACCTTTCGGATGCGAACGGTCAACTCATCGAGGTTGAGGGGCTTCATGAGATAGTCGCTTGCCCCTCGCTTCATCGCCTCCAATGCGGAGTCAATGGTTCCGTGACCCGTCATCATCATCATAAGGGTTTCCGGTTTCGATTTACCAATCTCGGAGATCAATTGGAGTTCGTCCATCTTTGGCATCTTCAGGTCTGTCAAAATGAGATCGAAAGGCTCTTTTTCGATTTTTTGAAGCGCCTCTTCTCCCGACTCCGCGAGTTCCACCCGAAATCCTCCCATACGGGCAAGGGCTCTACTGAGAAAGCCCCTGATTTCTTTTTCATCGTCTACGACTAAGATTCGACTTTCCACTTACTTGCTCCCGTGAACCCTCTCTTTGTATTCTTTTCCGTCAGAAGGGGGGTCTTCTCTCCATGAGAGCCATTGATCGAGGGTACCCTTTTTGAACCTCCAACTTCCGCCTACCTTGCGACCGGGGATATCCCCATTTTTAGCCAGGCGACAGATGGTTCGAACATGGACGCTCAAATATTCCGCTGCCTCACGGGGTGTCATAATCTCTTTCATTGGCTCGCTCCAATCGGTTTCAAATCTATGTTTCCGTCACTCCTCATTCATCCGTCCAATACCTCGCGGACCTTGTGTGATAGCATTTTGAGTGAGAAAGGTTTTTGCAAAAAGTGGGTCCCGGGGTCCAGGACACCGTGGTGAACAATCGCATTGTCCGCATAACCCGAAGTATAGAGGACCTTGACGTTGGGACGCGGGATTTTAAGCCGGTCGGCCAGGGCTTTTCCACCCATCTGGGGCATCACAATGTCAGCCAACAGGAGATGGATTGTCTCTCCGTCATGTTCCTTCGCCACCGTCAGTGCCTCTTCGCCGTTCGTTGCCTCCAAGACCCTGTAGCCCAGTTGTTTTAAAAGTCGGTTTGCCAGATTTCGAACCAGCTCATCATCCTCCACCAGAAGGACTGTCTCGCTCCCTCCCGGGAAGGAGTCCGTATCTTCTCGCTTCTGAGGACGATCTGCCTCCTCCTCCGTCCTTGGGAGATAAATCTTAAAGGTCGTCCCCTGTCCCGGTTCACTATAAACCCATATATCTCCGCTGCTCTGCCTTACAATTCCATAGACCATGGAGAGGCCCAATCCGGTACCCTTTCCTTTTTCCTTAGTCGTAAAGAAAGGTTCAAAAACTTTTTCTTTCACCTCCTGTGTCATCCCGACCCCTGTATCGCTGACGGATAGCCGCACATAACGCCCCGGGATCACACTGGCATGCGCGTGGGCATACTTTTCATCCAACTCCACATTGGCCGTCTCGATGATGAGTTTTCCACCAGATGGCATTGCATCTCTGGCGTTTACGGCTAAATTGAAGATTACATGCTCGATTTGACTCGGATCTATCTTCACTTTTCCTAAGTCCCCGGATAAGAGAGTGACCAATTCAATGTCTTCGCCTATGATCCGGCGTAGCATCTTGTCCAGATCTTTTAAGAGAACGTTAAGATCGAGCACCTTAAGGTCTAAGATCTGGCGGCGGCTGAAGGCCAAAAGTTGACGGGTGAGATCTGTCGCCCGTTGGGTGGCTTTTTCAATCTCTTGGATGTTTCCCCTGAGGGGGTCGTTTTCTTTAAGATCGATACGGGAAAGCTGACTGTAGCCTTTGATGACGGTCAAGAGGTTATTGAAATCGTGGGCGACCCCCCCTGCCAATTGGCCAATGGCCTCCATTTTCTGCGACTGTCGAAGCTGCTCTTGAAGAGACAACCTCTCTTCTTCCGCCTGCCTGCGCTCGGTGATGTCGCGCGAGATTCCTCGGAATCCGTTCGGTTTCCCTTCCGAATCCCTTATAAGAGATACCGAAATTTCGGCAGTCAGTTTACTCCCGTTTTTCTTAATATACTCCACTGCGAATGGCTTCGTTGGCCGCCCTGTTCGGTAGAGCTCGTTAAAGACCTGAAACAACTTCTTGCTGTTTTCCTCGTCCGCATACTGCCGGTAGTTCATCCCGATCAATTCCTCCTTGGCATATCCGAGGTGTCTGCAGATGACATCATTGACAAAAGTAAAGTTACCAGCAAGGTCAGTCTCGAAATAGCCATCCTGGATGCTCTCAATAATGTTCCGGTATCTTTCTTCACTTCCCTGTAATGCCTCCTCTGCCTGCTTGCGCTCGGTGATGTCGCGCGAAATTCCCCGGAATCCGATCGGTTTCCCCTCTGAATCCCTGATGAGAGATGTTGAGATCTCGGCAAACGATTTTTTCCCGTCTTTTCCGATGCGCTCGATTTCTAATAGCTTAATCGGCTCCCCTGTCCTGTACAGCCTATTATAGTTTCGAAACAGTTCCATAGCCGTTTTTTCATCTGTGTACTGTCGGTAGTTCATCCCGATCAATTCCTCTCTGGAATATCCAAGATTTCTGCAGAGCGCATCATTCACAAAGGTAAGATTACCAGCAAGGTTATTTTCAAAATAGCCCTCCTGAATGCTCTCAAGAATGTTTCGGTATCTCTCCTCACTCTTTCGCAGTTTCGCCTCTGTCTGTTTATGTTGGATAATTTCAGCCTCCATGGCCTTGTTTGCCTGGGCCAGCTCTGCGGTTCGCTCCCGAACGCGCACCTCCAGTTCTTCATGGGCCTTGCGGAGCGCCTCCTCCGTTCGCTTGCGGTCCGAGATATCAACATTGACTTCAGCAACGAGCCATTCTCCTTTGCCATTTTGGAAAGGAAGGGTAGTGACTTGTATCCGTCGATTGCCTTCCTTTACCAAAGTTTCTTCGGTCACGGTGATTCTTTTTGTTTTGAGCGCGATCGGGATTCCGCAGTTGGGGCATACTTCCTTTCTGTCCATGAAGTATTCGTAGCACTTCTTTCCCGCTGGATCGCCATACACCTTTGCCCACTCGGGGTCGATATACCGTATGTTGAAATTTGAGTCAATAATGTCCAGACCTGTTCTTGTCACACCTAAAATGAACTGTATTTGTTGCTCTAATACATTTATCACTTTCTTCATCGAGCTCGCGTGGTCAGTCGGGTAACGCCTGGTGACGATTAAGTTCTTGAGCGATCGTTTCGTCCTACGGTTCTCTAAGTGAGTATCTGTTTCCTCTCTCACAACGCTCAGGGTTGGCGGCATAGATTTCTCTTTTTTTTCTTTTGAAATGGCTCTATTCAGTCTTCTTGCTATGACCATATCGTCTAAGTAAGGGCATAGATTTTCCCAACGATTGACAAAAAGCAACTTTTGTTCCAGGTTGCTCCAAATTTTCATAAAGGCTGCCGCTTTCTCATAACCTTTTGTTTTTTAAGGTGTTTTGATATCCTGAAACGAAAAATTCTTAAATACGAATGAGACGAGATGGGTTGAGGGAAAGGAACAATTTGTAAAGAATTTACTCAGGAAATGACATTTTTGTATAAGAGGGGAAAATAGGATACGACACGCTTTCTTGGGTCCAGCGGCGAGTCATTTCGGACAATAATGATTTATTCTGCTACGAGATCGGTGAGTAAGAAAGATGAAGATCGCGACGAGAAAGAAGAAGAGAGAGATCAAGACGAAGGTCGAAAGGTGAGAGCCTGTCAGGTCTCTGGCTTTTCCAACGACATAGGGTGCAACAAACAGGCCGACGCTCGAGCAGGTCGAGATCACTCCGAAACCCAATCCAACATTTTCTGCCTTTAATATTTCCGGGGGAAGGGAATAGATAGGAGCGGGAATCATTGCTGAAAAAATTCCCATCAGAATGACGAGCAGCAGAAACGAAGAACTGAGGTCGAAGAATAATGCCAAGATGGTTAATCCGATGGCTCCGATTCCAATAAACCATTCCTGATGTTTAATTCGGTCCACCAAGTACCCTATGAGGGTGCTGAAGAAGAGAGAGCCCAAGAGGGGAATTCCGATGAAGAGGCCGCTTTTTTCAATTGTGTAGCCCTTCTGCACAAAAAAGTTGGGAGCGAAGGTAGCAAAGGAGGTGAAGGCAGCGTTAAACCAGAGCCAGGAAAAGCCTACCCACCAGATAGGCCATCCCATCTCCTTTATCGACTTATAAATACCGGTGGGTTTATCTGTTCTCTTTTCTTGCGCGTGTGGTAATCGGCAGAGGCTTGTAAAAAGGACGAATGTGATGAGCAAATATACCCCGGTGAGTAAAATAGGAATACGCCATCCCCAATGACTTCCCATTGTTCCGAAGAGCCCAAAGCACAATATCGAACCGAGGGGGACTCCTGTATTGAATAAGCCCATCGCCAGGCCTAATTCTCTGTTCTTAAACCACTGGGAAAGCAGTTTGGGAAGGAAGATGGAAAGAGTGATGGCACCGATTCCCGCGATGATTCTTCCGAGCCACAAAATTCGGAGGTCCGCCCCGAATGCGATGAGCATGGTGCCTCCGATCATCAACAGAAAGCAACCTGCGGCTAAGGGTCTCATTTTATAACGGTCTGAGAGAAAGCCACCCAAAAGAGAGATGAAAAGGCCGGGGAGTGAGAAAAGGCTCATCAGTAAGCCGGATTGCGCGTAAGTTAAACGGAGCTCAGAGATGATCAAGGGCAGGACCGGAGGGATGGATTGAAAGATCAATGTAAAAGCAAGGATTGATAGATAGACTAAAACCAGGATGACCCAGCGGTAGCTATCAATTCTTTCAGCGTTTTCCAAATGAGGCTTCTCTCCTTCGGGCGGGGGCGTCAGCCCCCTAGAGTTTCTTCTCCCAGCGAAGAAAAGATTTTGACCCAATTTTCTTCGTTAAAATATAACCGGCCAAATCCAGAACCTTTTTAGATTGATCAATGATGGCCGTGTCGCTGGTAGCGATCACTCCAGGAAACCCAATTAGAATCCTTTCCGGAACCTTCACAGCCATGGCATCGCCAGGAAGATTGATTTGCTTCAATCGCTCTCTGATCTCCTCAGCCAATTTACCGCTGTTGCTGATCGGAGCATCGAGGAGGAAAGGAGTTTGGCGGGGCTTGATTTGTTTTATAGCATCGATGATAAATTGAACAGCGTTTTCTGTCGTCTCCGTCTTTTTGAAACTTCCAGAAAGACCGGAGATATCTCTTACAAAACCGTCATCTGCAAGAACCAGAGGACGGCCAGAGAGTCCGGCTTCAATTGTTATAATGACGTTGTGGCCATCGATGGCCAGGTCTTTGTTTCTAATTTCTTTGATGGAAGTTTTCTTCTTTCGCCTCGCTTGCGAGTCGATCTCTGAAAAGACTCCCCGATGAAGAAGATGCCGCTCATCGAAAGTTAGTCCATATCGATTCCCCACCAGTTCAAGCGCAGCTTTCCTCGGGTATCGTTGGTTCAGGAGATAACGGAAGTCTTGTGCTGCCTTTTGAAGGTTTCCCAATTTTGACGTTCTGACAGCCGATTTGCTTCCCGCAAAATTCATGAGAGTCATTATAGCCTAAAATTTCACAAAGAAAATCTGAAAATTGCGACATAATATTAGATAACTCCCTCACCGATCAGAAATGTCATGCTAAATCCCGTCTATGGCGAGACATAAACCAGAGTGAGACATTTGCGAGACCCTGAAATGAATTCAGGGTGACAAAATAGTGACTACCTTGTAGTCTCTGACAGGAGGGCTGTTTGCCCGCCCTGTACCATGTGAGGTTCAGGGACTGCCGGTAGGCGGGGACATTCTCTTAATTCCCTCTCCCTTGAAAGGAGAGGGGCGGGGTGAGGGTGGAACCAGTTAACAGAGATTTATGAAAAAACATTGATTGACAATCGAGATGAGATATGTGTAAGAATATAGAAAGGGTTCAAATCGATAGGCGAGCGAGGAGGGATCACTATGGCGGAAGACGAAATAAAAGTTTATTCGACACCGACCTGACCCTATTGCAAAATGGCGAAAGAGTTTCTTTCGCAAAAAGGCTACAAATTTACAGAATACGATGTGACCAAAGACCGGGCAGCATTAGACGAGATGGTGAAGGTATCGGGTGCACGAAGCGTCCCGGTCATTACGGCATGCAATGAGGTCATGGTAGGGTTTGAACGGAACCGCCTCGAACAGATGCTCAGTTGCATAAAACAGAGAACAGAAGTATAACAGAGAAAATTCGAAATCCGAATATCGAAATCCGAAACAAATCCTGGTTTCCGAAGGATCAAAGCTTTGCAGAATCAAGGGTTTTAAATTTTTGTCATTTGAAATTGTTTCGAATTTCGGATTTCGTGCTTCGGATTTAGGTTTTCTCAAGGCGTTGCCTTAAAAACTGTCCAGTATAGGATTGCGGCGTGGCCATGATCTTTTTAAGATCGCCCTCTGCAATAATCCTTCCTCCATCTTCCCCTCCTTCCGGGCCCAAATCGATGATGTAATCCGCACGACGGATGAGGTCCAGGTTGTGTTCGATCACGATCACTGAGTGGCCCTGAGAAAGAAGTTTCTGAAAAGTCATCAGGAGGAGGTCCACGTCGGCCATATGGAGACCTGTGGTGGGCTCGTCAAAAATGAAGAGGTCTTTTCCTTCGTGGCTTTCACCAATATGCTGGGCTAGTTTTAAACGCTGCGATTCCCCTCCGCTCAGCGTATTGGTGGACTGGCCGAGGGTGAGGTAGCCCAAGCCGACATCTTTCAAGATTTGAAGTTTTGAAAGGATCCGTTTGTGGCTTTGGAAGAAAGCGATGGCTTCTTCCACCGTCATGTCTAACACTTCCGAGATGTTTTTTTCCCGATAGGTCACTTTGAGAATTTCGGGCCGGAATCTTTTCCCTTCGCACGTTTCGCAGGTGATGGTGACGTCCTCTAAGAATTGCATGTCGAGAACTTGAAACCCTGCACCCTGGCAGGTTTCACATCGACCCCCTTCGGTATTGAAAGAGAAATGGCGGGGTTTGAATCCATATCTTTTGGCGTCTCGGGTCTGGGCAAAGAGATTCCGAATCTCACTGAACACCTTGACATAAGTGGCGGGGTTTGACCGAAGGCTTTTCCCGATGGCTGATTGATCGACCAGGATGAGATCATGGATCTGTTCTAGTCCTTTGATGGAGTCAAACGCTCCCTTTTCGAAGCCTGAGTTTCCATTGCCCTTTGCTCCTGCGTAAAGAATGTTGTGAACCAGAGTGGTCTTCCCGGCTCCGGAGACGCCTGTGATGCAAACCATCAGGCCCAATGGAATTCTGACATCGATTCCCTTAAGATTGTGCTCCCGTGCGTTGTGGATGGAAATCCACCCCCGCGGTTTTCTAAGAGACCGGGTCTCGGCAGAGGGTGTTCCGTCCCTCAAGTAGCGAGCTGTAATGGAATCCCTGTTCTGCAGAAGGGATTCCAGTCCCCCTTGAAAAACCACAGAGCCTCCAGATCTTCCGGCGCCAGGGCCGAGGTCAATGACTTCGTCGGCTGCTCTTATGACATCCGGATCGTGTTCTACAACGACCGCCGTGTTTCCCCCTTCTCGTAGTTTACGGAGAGACCGGAGAAGACGATGGGTATCCCTTGCGTGCAGGCCGATGCTCGGCTCATCCAAGACATAAAGAGTCTCGGTCAACGCGGAACCGAGTGACCTTGCCAACGTGATCCGTTGATATTCGCCGCTGGAGAGAGTTCTGGTTTGACGGGAGAGGGTTAAGTATCCCAATCCGACATCCACCATGAATCCGATTCGGTCGTTAATCTCTTTCAGGAGACGCTCTCCAACCTTCTTTTGAAAGTCTTTGATCGGCAGATTCTTGAAGAAAATCTGCAGGTCGGAGATAGGCATGTCGCAAAGCTCAGCAATATTCTTTCCCGCCAACAATACATTGAGTGCTTCCTCTTTGAGCCGGGTACTATGACAAGTAGGGCAGGGAGTATAGGCCCGGTACTTACTCAAAAACACCCTATAGTGAACTTTGTATCGCTTTCCCTCCATCCATTCAAAGAACCCTTTTAAGCCGATGAACTCCCCTTTCCCATTGATTAAAATATCTCTCTGTTGAGGGAGAAGTTCTTCAAAAGGCTTTTGGGTTGGAATCTTGTATCTCCGGCAGGCCTCCCACAAATATTCATACAGGTCCTCATAGGCGGGCGTGTTCCAGGGGGCGAAGGGTTTTTCTTTCAACGTTTTTTTCGGATCCGGGATGACCTTCTGCCAATCGATCCCGATGATCCTGCCAAAACCCTGGCATACGCGGCAGGCCCCGAGGGGGCTGTTAAAAGAGAAGAGAAGGGGTTCTGGCTCTGAAAAGTTTCTTCCGCAACGATTACAGGAGAAGCTCCGATTGAAGGTAATTCTTTCACCTTTTTCTGGCACCACTTCAACCTTGCCGTTCCCCAATTGAAACCCTCTTTGGATCGCTTCGGATAACCTTGATCTTTCTTTATCTTCTGAGACAAGCCGATCAATTAGAAGAGAGAGTGTGTCCTTTTCCCTCTTCATCTCCCTCTCCCCTGGGGGGAGAGGGGAGGGTGAGGGGGAAAACCTTTGTTCAATTTCTGAAGCAGAGAGGGTGGTCAAGTCAAGAATTTGTCCTTTTTCCCAGATTCGGTAATATCCGTTTTTGATAAGGTCCCTTATTTTGAATTCCTTTCCTTGTGGGCCGTCCAGAAGGACTGTGCTGAGGATGACAACCTTCACTCCTTTGAATTGACTTAGGACCTGCTCTATGACACTCTCCACCGTATCCCCTGAGACTTTGATATGACACTCGGGGCAGAAAACCTCCCCGATCTTGGCGAAGAGAAGCCTGAAGTAGTCATAGATCTCAGAGGCTGTTCCAACCGTGGATCGAGCATTCTTGACGCTGTTTTTCTGTTCGATGGCGATGGCGGGCGGGATTCCATGGATGGCCTCGACATCAGGCCGGTCCATTTTTTCCAAAAATTGCCGGGCATAAGTGGAGAGAGATTCGATGTAACGCCTCTGGCCTTCCGCAAAGAGGGTGTCAAAGGCGAGAGTCGATTTGCCAGATCCAGAGACACCGGTGATGACAGTGATTTTGCCTCTCGGAATTTTGCAATTGATATTCTTAAGGTTGTGAGACTTGGCCCCGATAATCTCGATAAACTTTTCCATCGAATCAATTATAATACATAAGTCCACCATTTCTTCAAATTCGATTTCTGGAACAATGCATTGTTAGACGTCAAATGGCTTGACACGTTTCCTTCACGTACATATAATCTTTTCGGTTATAGATAGAATAAACCTAAGAATGTTGGGGCCAGGAAAGTTATAGATGGATGAGCAAACACTAGACTCATTGGCAGATATGATTTGCGGCGATGGACAGGGCTATCCGGTCTACCGGGGTGGGTCTGAACTCACCCGGTTCTTTTATCGAGTGGGCTTTTCCAATTTCAGACATGACGGATCAACCCGAAAATGGTGGACGCTTAGTGTTCTCACCCAGCTGACCGAAAACAATCTCAAGGCCGTAGTTCTTCGCTTAGCTGATCCTCGGGAGTATCGAGGCAACGAGGCGAAGGTCAGTCAGGCAGTCAGGAAATTGAATGAGATTTTAATGTTTGAGGGTCTTAAAGTTGAACTCGATGGTTTGAACCCAAGACTTAAGAAGATCACGCCTCAGTTTGTACCACAGCCCGAGGAACCAAGGCTCAAACCACTTCCGCCTCCAGACTTCCTGAACCTAAAATTGGAACCTGGCTTAGGGGAGATTCTCGCGGGCAGATGGGATCAAGCTCAGAAATGCTTGAATGCTGGAGCCCATCTCGCCGCAACTATAATCATGGGCTCAATGCTCGAAGGAATGCTCCTCGCAGTCCTACAGAGGTTTCCAAAGGAAGCTAATCAGTGCGGGTCAGCTCCGAAAGACCCACACACAGGAAAACTGAGGTACTTTGGGGAATGGGCCCTTGCAGACATGATTAATGTCGCTCATGATTTAGGATGGATCGACCTCGACGTGAAAAAATTCTCTCATGCACTTCGAGATTTCAGGAACCTTATTCATCCTTACCAGCAGTTGGCTATGAAGACCTTTCCTGACCAGGACACCAGTGAGATAAGTTGGCTTGTTGTTCGGGCAGCAGCGAATGATCTTGCGAAGAAATTGAAGTGACCGTAAAGCCTTCTACGGAAGAGTAAAGAGGGGTCAGATCTCAACAATCACCGAGCTCTTTCAAAAGTTGAGACCAGACCCTGCCAAGTTTTTCCCTTGGATCATTAATTGCCATAACTTTAGAAAATGACTAATGGATCAGGCGAGGATGGAAAAATGAACTTCCTGCTTCAACCTAAAAAATACACAGGCCTCATGGTCGATGAAAATTCGCGAACCCTTATGACAAAGACAATCCAATTCTTCGAAAGCATGGGGAAGACCAGGCTCCTTGAGGATTTCAATAAAAAGGTCTGGTACAAGGATTTTGTCGACTTTATCAAGGAAGAACGAATCTTTTCCAAGTTGCTCACACCCAAGGCCTACGGTGACGGTGATCCGGACTGCCGTTGGGATACGGCCCGCAACAACGCCTACAGCGAACTCCTGGCCTTTTATGGCCTGGGTTACTGGTATTGCTTCCAGGTGACCATCCTCGGCTTGGGGCCCATCTGGATGAGTAAGAATGAGAAGGCCAAGCAGAAAGCGGCCAAGCTTCTTAGGGAAGGGGCGATCTTTGCTTTCGGCCTCTCCGAACGAGCACACGGTGCCGACATCTACAGTACGGATACGACACTCACATCAAAAGGCGACGGCACTTGGACTGCCAACGGAGAGAAATACTATATCGGAAACGGGAACGAGGCCGAGATGGTTTCGACCATGGGCAAAATAAAGGACGGCACAGATGACTATGCCTTTTTCGTCACCAATTACCGCCATAAAGCCTACGAGCTGAAAAAGAACGTCATTTCCCACCAGGAGTATGTGTCCAACTTCGCCCTCCATGATTACCCCATCAGGGAAGAAGACCTCCTCTCGCGGGGTTCGGAGGCTTGGGATGCCGCCCTTAATAC
>Ga0187771_10001772_pt1 | contig 14714 bp, 15 predicted proteins | sample 0116_SJ02_MP15_1_FD_133139 | JGI IMG/M metagenome (GOLD analysis project Ga0187771, IMG submission 133139) | Tropical peat soil microbial communities from peatlands in Department of Meta, Colombia - 0116_SJ02_MP15_10_MG | ecosystem: Environmental > Terrestrial > Soil > Wetlands > Peat | place...
AGATACTGAAGTCGAATTCCAGGGTCTCAGATGTCTGGATGGGCAAGGGCTCCCTGAGCGCGGAACTGAATCTAGGGAAGACGGAACCAATCTTCGGCGCGATCTACAGGAGCGGCTTCACGATCTCTGGATCTAAGCCGCTCCACTAACACGGCTTTTATATTAAGTGGCGGTGCCAAATCTGCAATTTGCAGGCGAAGTTCGAGGTGAAGACCTACTCCAACTACATCGGGGGGATGTGGGTCGAATCTACAGGTGGGCAAATCGAGAGCAGGAACCCTGCCACGGGTGAGCTCGTTTCAAAATCGGCTAGGTCGAAGCCCGAGGACGTCGCCCACGCCGTGGAGGAAGCTAGGAAGGCGTTCGACTCCGGCATCTGGTCATCGAAGCGCCCTGCCGAGAGAGCTAAGGTACTCCGCGAGATGTCCGAGCTCCTACGCCGGGAGCTCGACGCCCTCTCGCTGCTCCTCACACTTGAGACAGGCAAGCCGCAAGCAGATTCCAAGGGGGAGCTCCTGAACGCAGCTAACGTTATCGAGTATTATGCCTCAGCGGCAAGGCACATAGTCGGCAGGATTCCTAGGTACGGAGGGACAGACGTCAGTCTCGTCGTCCACGAACCAGTCGGAGTCTGTGGCCTCATTGTACCCTGGAACTCCCCAATCTCTCTGCTGTCCTGGAAGCTGGGCCCCGCCCTGGCGGCCGGGTGCACTGTGGTGATCAAGCCGGCGGGGTACACCTCGGGCATCACTATGGAGTTCATGAAGCTCATGGGCGGAATCCAGGGGCTCCCGCCGGGTGTGCTCAACGCCATCACGGGCCCCGGGGAACCAGTGGGATCCGAGCTCGTGAGAAGTCCCATGGTTGACAAGGTGTCATTCACGGGCTCAACGGAGACAGGGAGGACAATCATGGAAATGGCTGCGTCCAACCTGAAGAAGGTGAACCTGGAGTGCGGAGGGAAGTCAGCGGACATCGTGTTCGATGACGCCAACCTCGGAGCGGCCTTACCTAGTGCAGTCTGGTCAATCTTCAGGAGCGCGGGCCAGTCCTGCAACGCCGGCTCTCGGCTGCTAGTGCAGGATACGATCTATGATTCTTTCATGAATGGTTTCAAGGAGGCGACCGCGAAGATCAAGATAGGCAACGGACTGGACCCCTCCACCGAGATGGGCCCCGTAGTCTCCGAGTCTCAGTTGAACCGCGTGTTGGGGTTCATAAAGTCGGGCATAGACGAGGGGGCCCGGCTCACCGCGGGGGGAAAACGCCTCGTCGACGGGGATTACCGGCAGGGTTTCTTCGTCCAGCCCACCATCTTCGAAGGCGTCGAAAGAAGCATGCGGATCTTCCAGGAGGAGATATTCGGCCCTGTGCTCTGCGTCCTACCCTTCAGAGACGAGGAAGATGCCATATCGATAGCGAACGATACGAAGTTCGGGCTGGCGGGGGATGTCTGGTCGCGCAGTCTTGCTCGAATCATGAAAGTTTCCCAGGGCATCAGGACTGGGACGCTCTGGGTGAACCGCCACCTCAACCCAGGACCCGAGGTCCCCTTCGGGGGGTACAAGCAGAGCGGGCTCGGCCGTGAGACCGGAATGGAGGGACTGATGGAGTTCCTTCAAACAAAGCACATCAGCCTGCAGCTGACCGACTCCTTCGAACGGGTCAGAAGATAGCGCAGAGCTGCTAGCCCCAGTCCTTGTTGAGGATGCCTACGTAGAGCGGGCCCTCGGGGGACCTGATTACCCTCGAGAGGCGCCACCCGGTCCCCACAGCGATATCGCCCATCTCCCTGGCGGAGACGAGCAAGTAGTCGAACCATCGTCCAATGTACCTGAGGTACCTTGCTCTAATGCGGACCTGGCCCGACATCCTCCCCCGTCGCCTGTTCTGCTGCTGGTACCGAATGTGATGGGGGTTGTCTGTCTTGTAAGGGTCCAGACTCTCGCAGATCATCACAGCCTCGTCAGAGGTCATTCGGGACAGGCGTCTCAGCATGCGCTTGGCCTTCACCCGGCTTCCAAAGAGCCCGAAGTTGTTGCCGAACATCATTACGGTGTCGAAGGATCCTCTGCCGAAGTCGATCCTTTCGAAAGACAGGAGCATGGCCTTCTTGAGCCCTCGGAGCTTGCACACCTTCACCGCAAGTGGAGAGATGTCTATCCCGGTCACTTCGAGGTTCCTCTTCTCCTGGAGATAGATTCCGACCCGCCCGGCACCGCACCCGACGTCGAGTACCCTCCCCCTGACATACCTGATTGCCTTCTTTTCGACGACGGGCCAGTCCTCGAAGGGCGCGAAGTACAATTTGGGGGCGACTTCTGAGGGGTCGAGGTAGCCGTCCTTCCGTTCGATGATCTCGAATCCCTCGCCCTTCTCGAAGTAGTCCCAGAGCTCATGCCCGTAGGCATCAGTGTCCTCGGAGCTCTTCACAAGTCTGGGCATCGCGGTTGGTTTCTCCTAGCCGCTTACCGCTATCTTGACTCCCCTGCGCCCCAGCTCCGATATGAGTTCGTCGACCAGACTCCCTCGGACGGCCACCTCCGGCGGTATCGTCCCCTTCCCCCCGATTCTCCCCTCCCCAATCATCTGGGTCACTATGGAAGCGGTGTAGGCTGTGGTCTTCGCCATGGAACTAACACCGTTCTTCTCGTCGTACCTGTCGATCATATCGTAGACCTGCCTCCCCTTCTTCCCCTTGGCGATTACCCTCATTACAGTGATGTCGCGTGGGTCTCCTTCCGCGAGCTTCTTTCCGAGCACCCCCCACGAGACCTCCAAGGGAGAGACCTCGACCTCGCCTGCGCGTACCTTCTCTTTAGAAAAGAATCCCGACTCCATGAGCAGGTTCATCTTCTCGGCGTGCCCAGGCCATCTCAGTGTGATTTCGTCGAGCGTCTTCATCCCCTTCATTGTGTACACAAGGCTCGCCAGCCCGTCGGTGGCAAACCCTTCGAGCTTGCCGATGGGTGGAGGGAACTTGTATGTCTCGACGGTCGAAAATGGACGCACCTTGAGGACTTTCCCGTTCCTGAACACGCGGGCGTCGTCGATGTACTCTCTTAGGAGCCCGACTATCGAGAAGACAAGGCGATAGTCGAATGGAGGTATGGGCTTCTGGGGGAGTCCCCCGACGAGGATGTGCCCCTCGTTTCCGCCGCCAATCTGTTCGAGCCCATGTACAAGGAGGATTCCGCCTAATCCAGGGGCGACTCCGCACCCGGGGATCAGCAGCGCCCCGGTCCTTCTCGCCTTGCCATCGAGGGCCATCTGCTCGTCCTCGAACGCTATGTTCACCAGCTTGGCCCCCGATTCGGCCGCTGCCACATCGGAATCATGAACGACGCCGTGCGGTAGCGCCGACGCTGCTACGTCGAACCCCTCCAGGAACGAAACGACCTTCTTCCTGTCCTTGATGTTGAGGATTTCTGTCGAGAGCTTCCTCCCGGGGGTCCTCTTCTTCACCCCCTCCAGCCTCACCGGGTCAATGTCAGCGACGACAACGGAGTCCACCCCCTCTGACCTGGCCAGGTCCCATCCGATTACAGACCCCATCAATCCTGAACCGAGGACTGCGGCTTTCATGGGGCGGTGCCACGATTCCCTGGCTTATGAGGTGGTTGTCGACACATCTTAAGTAGGGACCGGGGCCGACTCGAACTGTGAGCCTACGGGACTCGCTGAACGAGCCTGTTTCTGCGTACGCGTCGAAGTCGTTCGCCCAGGTAGCGGCCACCGACTCGGTGGCTCAGGCGGCGAGGACCATGCAGAAGGCGGGCGCTACGGAGGCCATCGTGTTCAGCGGCACCGTCCCACAGGGGATTGTTACTGAAAGGGACATCCTCTACAAGGTGGTCGCAGCAGGTTCGAACCCGTCCGTTGTCAAGGTCGGGGGTATAATGAGCACCCCGGTGCAAACAGTAGATGAAGAGTCAAAGGTGGGCGAGGCGATCGCCAAGATGTCGAAGCTCGGAATCCGAAGGCTCGGGGTGACAAGGAAGGGGAAGATCGTCGGAATGATCACTCAGAAGGCGATGGTGACCGGCAACGTCGGGCAGAACATCCCACTTCCGGAGCTCGCCCATCCCGACGGGTTCAACTGTCCCTACTGTGGCACGTTCGCCAAGACCAAAGAAGAGCTCTCAAAGCACATCGACAGGAGCCACATGGGGGGCTTCGGTCTGCTCCAGGGCGACGTCACGAAATGGTAGACTAGGACGCGCAGAAGAGTTCCATCGTTTCTGCGATCCACAGCATCCCTTTTCTCATGTTCTCCAGCTTCAGGTTTTCGTTGGGAGCGTGTATGCCGCCGTCTGTGGCAGAAACTCCAATCTCGACGGATGGCATGTCGTACTTCCGGGTGAACAGGTAAAGGGGCCCTGTCCCCGGCGACCCCAGTTGGACCTTCGGCTTCTCGCCGTACACCCTCTCCGCCGCTTGGATTGCTGCCTGGGCGAAGGGGTGCTTGTATGAAGTCCTAGCGGCTGGCTCCATGCTGTGCAGCTGCATTTCCACATCCGAGAATCCGTTGCCGTCCAGGTACTTCCTCAGCTTGTTCCAGAGGTCCTGCGGGTCCTGCTCGGGCACGAGCCGGAAGTCCATCTTCACATGGACCTCCTTTGGGAGGACTGTCTTTGAGCCAGGCCCCTGATACCCAGCCCATATGCCGGCAATGTTCCCTGTGGGCCTCTGGACCAGCGCCTTCTTTGCCTGGTCGTCTCCGATGTCGCCGACGAAGCCGTCGGCCCCGTATGTCTTCTTGAGATCGGTTCCATCGAAGGGCTGTCCTTGAAGCACGGCGAGCTCGTCTTCTGCGAGGTTGGTCACGCCTTCGTACCATCCGGGCACCTTCACCATCTCATTTTCGTCCTTCAGGAGATTGAGCAGCCTAATCATTCTCCAGGGGGCGCTCGGGAGCACCGCCGCATAGCTGCTGTGCGCGTCCTGCGAGAGAGACTTCAGAAAGAACTCGACATAGATAATCCCCTTCACACCGAGGGTCACCATGGGGACCCCCCTGGTGTCGACAGTCCCGTACTCCCAGACCACCGCGTCCGCATTGAACAGTTCACCATACTTCTCGATGTAGTCACCAAGATGGACACTCCCTGTCTCCTCCTCTCCCTCAAAGCAGAACTTGACGTTGCAGGGGGGCTCTCCTTCCGTCTTGACAAAGGACTCAACTATCTTCAGCCGCGCCACGAGTTCCCCCTTGTCATCAGACACCCCCCTGCCATAGATCACGCCGTCGCGAATTTCGGGCATGAATGGGGGCGACTTCCATAGCTCAAGGGGCTCCTCCGGCTGGACGTCGTAGTGGTTGTAGAACATTATTGTCTTCGGGGACCTTTTCGATGGGATCTCGCCGAAGACGAGCGGGGCCGCCCCTTCAATACGAAGGACCTTCGTAGTGGCACCTATCTCCTCGAGCATCTTCTCTACGAGAGTCGCGCACTCCTCAATCCCTTCCTTGCGAGCCGACACGCTCGGTTGGGAAGCCAGGCGAATAACCTCTTTCGCGAAGTTGTTGATGTTCTCGCCCACATACTTCTCAAACTTCGCGTCGACCATGAAGGATGCCGCTTGAACAGGGCCACCCCCTACAGGAAATAAACGTTAGAGGAGGGTGCGCTAGCGGGGATTGTACCGCATCAAGAGCAGGGAGTTGCTAACCACTGACACCGAGCTGATTGCCATGGCTGCTCCGGAGAGGAAGGGGAGGAAGGAGTACACTCCGACCCCGTACACCGGGATGAGCAGTCCTGCAGCAACGGGGATCAGGATGATGTTGTAACCGAAGGCCCATGCGAGATTCTGCTTGATTTTCCGCATCGTCGCCCTCCCGATCCTGATGGCGTCGACGGCGTCCGTAAGCCTGTCCTTGACCAGGACCATCCCGCCTGTCTCCTTCGCCACGTCTGTCCCGCTTCCTATGGCCAACCCGAGATCAGCCTTCGCAAGCGCGGGAGCGTCGTTCACGCCGTCGCCCACCATGGCCACCACCCTTCCGCTTGCCTGCAGCCTTTCGACTTCCTTCTCCTTGTCCGCGGGAAGCAGGCCTGCCTTGAATTCGGAGATCCCAACGCTCTCCGCCACAGCCTTTGCCGTCGGCCCGTCATCCCCAGTGAGCATGACGACCGAGAGCCCCATGGATTTCATCTCCCTGACTGCCCCAGCAGCTTCCGGCTTGACTGCGTCTCCGACAGCGATTGCGCCAGATTCGCTTCCAAATGACACGAACACGACGCTACTCCCCTTGGCCTGCACCCTCAGGTCGTCCTCGAGCCCCCAGGTCTCTGGGACCCCCGCAAAGTCCCTTCTTCCCACCTTCACCTCTTTCCCAGCCACGATGCCCCTGACTCCGAGTCCCGGAACGGAGGCGAAGTCGCTGGGATCGGCCAGCCTGATGCCCTTCGCCACGGCCTCCTCCAATATTGCCCTACCGATGGTGTGCTCCGACGCCCTCTCCACAGAAGCAGCCATCATCAGCACCTCTTCTGGTTCCTTGCCGATGACTGCTGTGACCGCCTGCTTCCCCGAGGTGATAGTCCCGGTCTTGTCGAGGACCACAGTATCGACGTGGGCCGCGGCCTCAACGGCCTCCCCTCCCTTGACCAGGATTCCTCTTTTTGCTGCATTCCCTGTGCCAACTAAGAGTGCCGCCGGGGTAGCGATGCCTAGGGCGCACGGACACGCGATTATCGCCACCGACACGAAGATGAGCACCGAAGTCGAGACAGAGACGCCACCGAAGAGCCACCACCCAATACCCGCACCGAGGGCGACGAAAAGCACCGCTGGGACAAAGTACTCCGCAACCCTGTCCGCCAGCCTCTGGATCGGCGCCCTCCCTGCCCTGGCCTCCTCAACCAACCTAGAAATCTGCCCCAGGACCGTGTCCTGGCCTACGGCGGTGCACCTCACCACAAGCCTCCCGCCTGAGTTGAACGAGCCTCCTATGACCGCGCTGCCTTCGCCCTTCCTGACGGGTGCGCTCTCGCCAGTTAGCAACGATTCGTCTGCTTCAGAAGCGCCGCTCTGCACTATCCCGTCGGTGGGAACTCGCTCCCCGGGCTTGACCTCCACAACGTCCCCGACTTCCAACTCCTCGACGGGTACGTCTCCTACGGCCCCTCCACGCACGAGGTGGGCCACCCTTGGTCTCAGTTCAAGAAGCGCCCTCACCGAGGCCGATGCTCGTTCCTTTGTGACGTGCTCGAGGAGCCGTCCCGCAAGGATCAGAGTGATAATTACAGCTGCCGCGTCGAAGTATACCCCCTGCACCCCGAAGACGGACGGAGTGATCGTGGCGATCGCGCTGTACCCGAAGGCCGCGGTGGTCCCGACAGCCACGAGGACGTCCATGTTTGCCGCTCTAGCCCTGAGCGAATGGTAGGTTCCTCGGTAGAACCTCAACCCGACGTAGAACTGTATGGGGATTGCGAGCAGAAGGAGGACGTAGCCATTCGTTGTCGGAGGCAAAATGGGAATGTAAGTCAGCGCGAGTATAGGGACAGTAATGAGGGCGCCTGTTGCCACCATCGACTTCAGCCTCTCTAGTTCCTTCTGCGGCATTGTGAATTCCAGGCGACAGGCCTCGCTGCAGAAGTAGAACGTAGTCCCCCGGACGGATGCCTTCAGAGCCTCTGGGCCTTCGACAACGCTCATCCCGCAGACTGGGTCCTTCGCCATCCTCTCTGAAGCGAGCCGCGCCTGCCCGATGTTAAATGATTCCTCGGCAAGTGCAGACTGCAGATGGAAAGGCTCTGCCTGTCACCTTTCCTTCCTGAAAACATCTAAATCGGGGGAGCCTCGCTTCCGCTCCCGTGCAAAAGGACCCGGTGTGCGGTATGACAGTGAATGAGAAGAAGACCAACATGAAGTCGGAACACGATGGGCGGACCTACTACTTCTGCTCGGCCGGGTGCAAGGCCAAGTTCGACAAGGATCCGCACCGTTTCGGCCACCTCTGAAGGGTCGCGGCCCAGCGAGCAAGCGCTCTCGTCCTACCAGTCTTGAGAATAGCCTCTAGGCTTAAAGCCGAACAGGCGGACGCTCGAATGAACTAGGCTTTGAGCTGCGCCCGACAGCCGGGGAGGGAAGTGAAGTGACTGGAGACCAGGCCGTGGTGAAAGGGCGCAGGAACCACGGCAGGGACGACATCGAGAGGACAAGTGTAGCCGAACCGGCACCCAGGGCTCGCCTGGACGGGCCGAAGGAGGAGTCTTCGAAAAAGGCGCTTCAGTACTCGAAGTACTACGGTGGAAAGGTGACGGCCGCACCGAAGGTACCCGTGAGGTCCCTCGACGACTTCTCGATCTGGTACACACCTGGAGTTGCAGCCGTATCACGAGCCATAGAAGCTGACCCCGATCTCTCGTTCGAGTACACTGGAAGATGGAACACCGTCGCCGTCGTGACCGACGGCAGCAGGGTGCTCGGCCTGGGAAACATCGGTCCCGAAGGTGCGCTCCCAGTCATGGAGGGAAAGGCCCTCATCTACAACTACCTCGGCGGAGTCAATGCCATCCCTCTGCCGGTCCGAGTGAAGACCGAGGAGGAGCTCATCGCATTCGTCAAGGCCCTCGAACCCTCCGTCGGCGGCGTCAACCTCGAGGACATCGAGTCCCCGAAGTGCTTCGACATATTGGAGAGGCTCCGTTCTGAGATGATAATCCCGGTCTGGCACGACGACCAGCAGGGCACCGCAGGGGTCACGTTAGCAGCCCTGTTCAACGCCCTGGAGCTCACGGGCCGCAGGCTCAGGGGGTCCAGGATAGTGCTTTTCGGCGCTGGCGCCGCGAACGTCGCTGCCGAGAGGCTCCTAGTCAAGGCCGGGGCAAACCCCAAGGACCTGATCGTCCTTGACTCGAAGGGGATTCTCGAGCCGGAGAGGGAAGACATGGACAAGCTGATGCTGAGGAACAGGTGGAAGCACGACATCGCCCTCCGCACCAACGGCGACAGGGTGAAAGGGGGTCTGAAGGAGGCTCTCGAGGGTGCCGACGCGCTGGTCGCTGCCGCTGGTCAGGGCCCTGACATGATCAAGGCTGACGAGATTCAGGTGATGAGCAGGAAGGCCATCGCGTTCTTTCTCGCCAACCCGGTCCCCGAAATGCTCCCTCCGGCAGCCCTTGCCGCTGGCGCCGAAATCGTGGCTACGGGGCGCTCTGACTATCCCAACCAGGTCAACAACAGTCTCCTCTTCCCAGCGATCTTCCGGGGGGCCCTCGATGTGAGGGCGAAGACGATCACCGACGCCATGGTTATCGACGCGGCCATCGAGCTTGCCGCCTTCGCCCGGGAGAGGGGTATCAGCAGGAAGTACATCATACCCACGATGCTGGAGTGGGAGGTGTACCCTCGAGTCGCAGCGACCGTAGGGCAGTCAGCAGTCAAGGAGGGGGTAGCGAGGAGGCGGCTCTCCAAGAAGGAATCTCTCGCCGCTGCAACCGAGGCCATAGAGCACTCGAGGAAGGTGATGAACGCGCTCCGCAGGAACGGGATTATCCTTGACCCCCCAGAATAGGCCTAAATCACGCCAGGAGTCACCTCGTCCGCAGGCGTTGCAGATCAGACACGCTAGGAAGCAGGATCTTGGAGCGGTCACAGACCTGATTGTCAGGACGAAGCGGCTGAACAACGAGTTCGACCCGATGTTCGCAGTCGTCTCTGACGCCAAGTCCCGTGCGGAGAAGCATGTGGGTGGTTCGATCGGCACACAGGACAAGCTGCTCCTGGTTGCGGTCGAGGGGCTGAAGGTCGTGGGGGTGCTCCGGGCTGAGATGCGCGAGCGGCTCTTCTACGAACCCCATGACGAGGGGTTCATTACGGACTTCTACATCCTCCCGGAATACCGGCGGAAGGCACTGGGGAACGCGATGATTCAGCGGGCTTCAGCGGAGCTGAAGAAGATGGGGGCGGAGATTATAGTGGCGGACGTCCCGGCCCAGAATGAGATTGCGAACCGGTTCTATGTAAAGCGCGGCTTCAGGTCGCTGACCAATCTGGTTGGCAAGAGCCCCTAGAAGTCGAGCAGCGAGCCTAGCCTCGGTTCAGGGGAAGTGCCGAGCATCATCATGCACCTGTAGCAGAAGATGACCTTCCCTGCCCTCGCTGATGAGTGAGACTGAGACTTCACGCAGTACTCTTCGTCAGGAATGGCCCGAAGTAGCAACCCCCCATCGGCCACGTTTTGATATTTAACCTTCGGCTAACGCTTCATCCAGATTCGTCGTTTGCCTAATATTTGGGGCCCACCTTGCCAACGAGCTTTGCGTCTTCATTGACCTCCATTGAAGTTTCGAAGGAGCGCGCATCTTCCAGAACGACTCCGCTGGTCGCCTCCCATTCCTTGAAGGAGGCGTCTTCAGCCACCTCTGCCCGCAGTTTGTGGCTGGATGTCCGGGCGAAGGTCTTCGACCTCCCTGTGCTGTCTCGCCCGTCGACCAGCACCTTGAGGAGGTTCGGATCCTGGCTGGAGAACTCGACCACCCTTGTGTACTTCTTGTAGAGGCGACCCAACAGGTACCCGAAGACCGGAGTCCAAAGCAGCATAACGGCGGCCGTAGCTGCGGCGGACTCGGAGTCGAAAACGTAGCCGGAGAAGCCGAAGAAGACAAGGTTGAAACCCACTATCGCCCCGAAGATCAGCCCCTTGACGGTGGGACGGCGGGTCGGAAGCGAGTCGTAGTAGAGCCCGAATATGCCGGTGTATGCAAGTGTAATGAAGAACGCGACGAACGCTATGAAAGGAACATCGACGGCCACAACCGACTGGAAGCAGTCCGCGGCGCTTCCGTTTACGTTGGGAGGCCAAGGACACTGGGGGTAGGAACTGCTCATTACTCGATAGACGGTTGGTTGCAATGCATAAAGTAGCAGGACATTGAATATCGCGATTCCACCAACGTAGAGAATGCCGCTTAGAGTTCCCGCTTTGATCCCTGCGAAGAACGAACCCATCTTAGGGAGATCCTAGGCCTTCAAGGCGGCCAGAACCTCGATTTCGTGCCCCTGAGGCTTCACGTTTCGGAAGATCTTTTTTATCTTCCCGTCCGAGCCAATCACGAAGGTCGACCGTTCCGTCCCCATGAACTTCTTTCCGTAAATGTCCTTCTGCTTCCAGGTGTCATACAGCCCGTGGGCGACGCCCTCTCTGTCGCTGAGGAGTGTGAAGTTCAGTGAGTACTTGTCGATGAACTTCGAGTGAGACTTCAGGTCGTCCTTGCTCACCCCAAGCACAACAGCGTCTAGCCCGTCGAACTTCGGCATGCTGTCCCTGAAGCTACAGGCCTCGATCGTGCAGCCGGGGGTGTCGTCCTTCGGGTAGAAGTAGAGGACCACTTGCTTCCCCTTCAGCGAGCTGAGCTTAACGCTCCTCCCGGAAGAGGCGGGAAGCGTGAAATCGGGCGCCCTGTCGCCTTCTTTCAGGGCCTTCGCTGGAGGGCTCACGATAGGTGAGGCGGAAACACCCCCAAAAAAAGTTAATGATTCAGCCTGGCGCGCCTCTGAAGGCTTGACGATAGACGTCCACGTACACCCGTGGACCAGGGCCTTCATGAGGAAGAACGGCCCCATCATGAAGGCGTGCGAGTTCTTCAAGATCGATTTCTCGAAACTCCCCGCGACAACCGGGCAGCTCCTCGATGAAATGGCCGAAGCAGGGGTTTCCCAAGCAGTGATCCTCGGACAGGACGCCCACGCCACGCCCAACCCTGCGTTCAAGCGTTACACTCTCCGGAACGACGAGGTGGCGGCCATCGCTGCGAAGTCGGGGGACAGGCTTGTCCCGTTCGCCGGCGTCGACCCCAACGCCGGGAGGGCGGCGCTGGTCGAGCTGAGAAGGGCGGTAAGGAAGCTTGGCATGAGGGGCCTGAAGGTGCACAGCAGCGCAAACTCTGTCTACATAAACGACAGGAAGCTCATGTTCCCCATCTACGAATTCTGCCAGCAGGAAGGGCTCCCCGTCCTCTTCCACACAGGCACCACCGGGCTTGGGAACTGCGAAATCAGATACAGCAGGACGGAGCTAGTCGACGAGGTCTGTCAGAGCTTTCCTGACCTGAGGGTGATAATGGCCCACTTCGGCTGGCCCTGGCCCGATGTGGCCATCGCAATCGCCCTTAGGAACCCCAACGTTTTCATCGACGTTTCCGGCTGGAAACCAAGGTACACTCCAGGAAGCGTAATTCCGTATCTGAACGGCATCCTCCAGGACCGGTTTCTCTTCGGCACTGACTACCCGATGCTCAGGCAGAAGGAGTGGCTGGACGATTTCAGGGCCAACCTCGAGCCAAGGCTCAAGCCCGGGGTAAAGGAGAAGCTCCTCACCAAGAACGCGAAGAGGATGCTTGCCAGCTAGGGCTGGATGAGCTGCAGCTTCAGCGACTTCCTACCGTTATATCCCTCGCCCGGCTTGTGCCAGAAGGAGACCTCAGGCTCGCCGTACCTCCAGCACAGCATCACGCTCTCGCCGTACTTCTCGGCAGGGAAGTCCACCAGTCCGTAGTCGAGATCCTTCACTTCCACCCCCAGGTCTTCCAGTTCCGAAACCTCTCTGGTCATGTCTTCCACCAATGCGTCGAGCTGGGCCGCCTTCTCTGCGAGGTCCGCCGTCCTGAAGCCGAACAGGTTGTACTTCTCTATCTCGTCGTGAAGCTTTGCCACTACTCGCTTCTTCTCGATCAGTTCCTTGATTTTTGGCTTGATGTCCGGGAGGAGGCGAGAAGCTTCCTGAGGGGTGAACAGATGGACTTCCTGGTCTTCGTATGTCGTTGCGAACTCGCCTCCGCCATGCTTGTTTTTTCGCATAAGAAAGTTCCGACTGGAAAATACTTGGCCAAAAATGCTAATCGGGTTGACCCAAAGAATCCACTTTGAACTCCCACCGGGCTCCCACCAAGATACCGCCTGTTACCATTAATAGTTGCAACGTCGGCCGGCAGGCGATGTACACGCGCAGGGGGGACAGAGGCGTCACCTCCCTTTATGGACCGCGGCGAGTGCAGAAAGATGACCCAAGGGTCGAAGCCTATGGCACCATTGACGAGCTGAACAGTGTGATCGGGGTCGTCATATCCTCCACGAAGGACCGCGCTCTCGTTTCTTCACTAAAAGAAGTTCAGAGGATGCTCTTCGTGGCTGGAGGCGACGCGGCGACGGAGATGAAGGGGCGTAGCGTGCCACGGATTGGGCCGTCTGACACCAAGAGGATCGAGGAGAGGACCGACGAGCTGCTCTCGAGGCTCCCAGCCCTCAGCAACTTCATCCTACCGGGAGGCTCCAGCACCGGTGCAATGTTGCACGTCGCGAGATCCGTGTGCCGCAGGGCGGAGAGGCGCATCGTCACCGCCTCGAAGTCTCAGGACCTGAATCCAGAGCTGATTCCATTCTTCAACAGACTCTCCTCCTACCTCTTCAATCTCTCAAGGTGGGCCAACACGAAGGCGGGAAGGAAAGAAGACGTCTGGAAGAGCTAGAAGGCTACAACAGTTCGAAGGCTGTCGATATACCCTGGCCTACGCCGATGCACATGGTCGCCAGGCCGTACCTAGTGCCCGTCCTTTTCATCTGATGAACAAGGGTGGCCGTGAGCCTTGCTCCGCTGCACCCCAATGGATGCCCGAGGGCAACGGCCCCGCCGTTTGGGTTGATCTTCTCCAGGTCGAACTCTGGCATCTCCTTGACGCAGGCAAGCACCTGGGCGGCGAACGCTTCGTTCAGTTCAACGACGCCGAACTCCTCCATGCTCATCCCTAGGCGAGAGAGAAGCTTCCGCGTGGCGTAGACTGGGCCAATTCCCATGTAGTTGGGATGAACCCCTGCCGTGGCCGATCCAAGAACCCGGGCGATTGGTTTGATGCCGAGGTCCTCTGCCTTCTTCCTTCCCATCAGCAGGACCGCGGCCGCCCCGTCGTTGATGCCTGACGAGTTACCCGGGGTGACGGTGCCATCCTTCTTGAAGGAGGGCTTGAGCGCTGCCAGCTTTTCCAGCGACGTGTCCGCCCTGGGACCCTCGTCTACGTCCACGCCACCTGGGTTCTCTCGCGTGATGACGGGGACGATTTCGTCTTTGAACCTCCCGCTCTTCGTGGCGTCCACCGCTTTCATGTGGGATGCAAGCGCAAACTCGTCTTGTGACGACCTCGAGATCCTGTACTTCTCCGCGAGATTCTCTGCTGTTTCCCCCATTGACAGCGGCGGGTACTCGGGAAGGAAAGCAGGGTTTGCGAAACGCCATCCAATCGTGGTGTCCACCAGCGTGGCACCACCTCTCCCAAAGGCGACCTCCGGCTTCAACATCACCAGGGGGGCCCTTGTCATGCTCTCTACCCCTCCGCCGATGAGTATCTCTCCCTCCCCTGCCATGATGACTCTGGCGGCAGAGTTGACCGCCTCCAGGCCGGAGCCACAGAGCCTGTTCACAGTAGCGCCCGGCACAGAGTAGGGCAAGCCGGCGAGGAGCAGCGACATGCGTGAGACGTTCCTGTTGTCCTCTCCTGCCTGGTTGGCGCACCCAAAGTAGACGTCGTCAACAGAGGCAGGGGTGATTCCTGTCCTCCCAAGGAGGGCCTTCAGAACCAGCGCCCCCAGGTCGTCGGGGCGGACAGACCTCAGGATTCCCCCATACCTTCCGATTGGGGTCCTTACTGCGTCGACTACTACGGCCTCGTCCTTCATGGATGCCGCGCGATGTTCGGGTGCTTATCTCC
>Ga0187771_10001773_pt1 | contig 14709 bp, 11 predicted proteins | sample 0116_SJ02_MP15_1_FD_133139 | JGI IMG/M metagenome (GOLD analysis project Ga0187771, IMG submission 133139) | Tropical peat soil microbial communities from peatlands in Department of Meta, Colombia - 0116_SJ02_MP15_10_MG | ecosystem: Environmental > Terrestrial > Soil > Wetlands > Peat | place...
AAGAGCATCGAATATCCCTAACTGATGCAGGGTAAACAGGATTTGTGATTTCCATGCCCCGATTACGTCATTAGCAATCTGTATTTGTGCAGAAATAATTTCTTTTTTTAGCTTGGATATCATATTGCGATCTTTTTATTCTATCTTGCCGTACCGACCCGGCTATTTGGTAAGCAGCTTATCGACCAAATTGTAATAATCGCACTTCTTCTTATCCCAGCGCAGGTTTTCAATAAATTCGAGAGCGTTTTTCACAAGCATCAGCCTTTTGTTTCTGTCCAAAGCAAGTGAAACAAGAGCCTCCGCCAGTCCTTTAGGGTTCTCGGGATCGAAGAACTGAACGAGGGAATCATTGAAGTAGAACCTGTCGATGGAGGTCCTTGACAAGATGACCGGCACCCCGAAGGACATGAACTCGAAAACCTTTGTGCTGAACGCTTCGCCACCGAATGGGTCATTTCTCTTGGGGACGACCCCGACCGATGCACACGCCATGGCCTGCCACATGGATTCCAACGGCAGGCTCCCTTTAAACAGAACTTTTCTGTTCAGGCCAAGTTTGGATACAAGCGCCCGCAGTGACTGCTCCTCCGGACCTGTTCCGTATAAATGGAACTCGGCTTCGGGCAGAGCTTTTGAGGCGAGCTCAAAAGCTCTTATCGCAATATCGATCCCCTGGTGCCATTGAAAAGACCCCGGATAGATCGCTATGAACTTGTTGTTGTTCAGACCCTGAGGCTGTTGGCAAAAGACCGGTGTGTCCGGGTAATTGAGGATGGTGGAACATTTCCTCTTAGGCGAGGAACGATTGACCAGCTTCTTTTCCCACAGGTGGTTGGAAATTATCACATGGTCCGAGAACCTGACACAGGCCTTTTCGGTAAACGCCAGGGCCTTAAAGGCCAAACTGTTCTGTCCGGTCCTGAACTTGGAGGCATAGAACTCAGGAACTAAATCGTGTATATCGAGAATGACCTTGGCGCCTGCCAGCTTTGGAATCAAAGCGGCAAATACTTCAAAATCCGGCACCGAGTGCACATGAACGAGGTCATATCGTTTTCTGGAAAGCAAGATCGCTGAACTGACCAGGAACCTCAGAAGCGGCAGCAGATAAGACGCTTTCCCTTTTTGAATTTCGGGCCTTTCCTGAATTCTGTAGACGTTCACACCATTTATGGTTGCTTGAGCCGGAAGGCCGCTGCTCTTCAAAGCGATCACATCTACCAAGTCCCCGCGTTCCACAAGGGCTTCGGCATAACGCCTGACGCGGTTATCCTGCTCGTAGAAGGTATAGGCGGGCATGCATACACGCCTTTGAGCCATGCGTCCCGGCGGTTTTGTGGCCCGCGCGTCGGCAGGCCCGGTTTGCGCTGCTTGAGGAGACGCCTGCGCAGGCATGGGCATGCCGAACGTTGCCCAGCGGTGTTGAGGTGCAAGCCAACTCGGATTGTTTCGGGTGGCGGGCTGTATGGCGGAAGACGACCAGAAACGCGCCACATCGCGCGGCAGCGTATTCCAGTACATACCTTGGTACCTGTCTTGCACGTACTCCAGAAACTCCTTATAAAGACTTGCCGGATATTCATCCACGGCAGGCTTTCCAACGAAGTCCATGTAGTCCGGGTGGGTGAGCGAGAGGGCCATTCCACCATGGCGAACGACCCAGTCCAGTTTCTGCTTCCAGATGTCAATATTGGGGTTTTTCATAAGGATAAAGGCAGTGTAATCCTGCGGGAGGGTGTAAGGCAGTTCCACGTAGCCCCTGCCCTCACCTCCGTTTGGGACAACACTGAATGGAAAGAGCGTAAGCATCCCGTCGGGCTGGGGTTCGAAAGGATCGATATCAAAAGTGGAGCTGTCGTATTCGATGTCGAGATGACACAGCCATTCCAGGTTGTGATACATGCACGGGGAGCGGAACCCAACGATATTCCATTCCCGCAGCACCTGGTTTATCCGAACCGACTGAGCGCGGAAATTTGACCAGGAATGATAGAGAACACTGTTGTGATGCAGCCCGTGGAGTCCAACCTCAAAGCCGCGGCGGGTCAATTCCTCACGAACCTCCCGGGACACCTCGTAGTCATCTACTACGAAGTTAAACGACGACCTGAAGCCAAGAGTCTCCTCAATATCGGCGACTTCGCGCCACTTTCGGTATCCTTTGGCCGAATCCACATCGTGGGTAAGAACCAGAGCAAACTTTTTGCCCCCCGGCCATCCTTCCCAACCCGCAGGCATGTCAGGATCATATGTAGGCCAGGCACTGCCGAGTTGAGTCCATTTGCGCTTGACTAACCATCTCCTGATCGCGATTTGGAGCCATCGCGGCGTGCCCTTCTTGAGTTGATGGTGCATTCGAATCTTATAACTCAGCATTGAGACACCGTCCTTCAGCCTTCGTTTGCTGTCTTTTCTCCGGACACTGTTCTCATCAGCCCATATGCCTGTAGAGCAGTTCTCCGGCAAAACGCAGAAATGGAACAGGCGTACTGCGAAATATTCTTTTTTCAAAACTGCTCATGTCCGGTGACCCTTCCACAAAAGCCGATTTCTTAAAATCATATCTGTAATAATGAAGCGACTCTTCCCGCGCACCCCAGCCGACTTTGAAACGAATCAGCCCGGCATCTGCCGGGTCAGTGCGCCCGAAACATAGTTCGTCAAACCCGTTTTCCGAAAACCACCCGATAGCTTCCCACATGACCAGGTTGGCGGGTCGAAGGTTCTGATACCTCATATCGGTGGCGCCGAACTTGTAAATGGCTTTTTTGCCGAAGTGGAAGTAAACCGCTCCCGAAATCGGCAGGCCATGGATAGTAGCCAGAAGCGTAAAGCCTTTGTCTTGGGAGATAACGTTGCTGTGAACGGCTTTGAAGAAACCGAGCGGCTGTGGCGGCGCGCCGTGGCGCTTTCTGCTCATGCAATGAAGCCGGTAATACTCATGCAGGTCCCTCTCGGAGGCGGAAATCGTAACTCGAAGCCCCGAATCGGCTGCCTTGCGGACATTGCGCCTCGTGGCGGGACTAAGCCGCTTCAATCGTTGCTGCTCCTGACCGTGCAAGGCCAAAACGTGTCTCACGTAGCTTCGATAAGGCACCGCACCGTTAAGCATGCCCCATCCACCTCTAAGTTCCAGGTATTTCCACCCCGCCTTTTTTCCGTACCTCACAATTTCATCGAAAACGGAAGGAAAAGAGTCCTCATTGAGAAAGATCGGCTCACAACGATCTGTAAAAGGTATCCCAACCCCCCTGCTGCCGGTTAAAGGGCTTTTAATTTCCATGATAGGAATCAGGGCTGCTATTTTCGATTCCCGCCGGCTCATAAAATAGAGCGGCTCATAGCGGTAGGAATCCCTGAGAACCGCGGCCCAGTTCGAAGAATGGAAAAACGTATGCTCCGGGCTGGAAGCGATCATCTCATTCCAGTCAGGGTACAGTGTCGGATCGATTATTTCCATGCGGAATTGTCTGCGCGAGATTTCTAAGTATTGCCGTGATCCTGCCAGAGGTATTGCCGTCCCAAAGCTCGATCCTTATCGGTTTTCGCGCGTTATTGCCGCAAATCTCCTCAACCTTTCGCTGCATGTTGCCTATCTCGCAAAGGCGATTGGTGCCGTGAGTGATTGTGATCGGCCTTTCGGTATTTTCCCTGAGGGTCAGGCATGGTATGCCCAGGTAAGTAGTTTCCTCCTGTATCCCGCCCGAATCTGTAATCACAAATCGGCAGTTGGAGACCAGACTCATGAACCGGATGTAATTCAAAGGTTCAGGCATAAGCAGCTTGCCGGAATTTTCCAGTCTTGTGGAAAACGGCCGCTCCATGTTTCGGCGGGTCCTAGGGTGGACAGGAAAGATCAGAGGGACACTGTCCGCAATTTGCTCCAGGACACGGCAGATCTTCCCTAAAACTGCCGGATCGTCAACGTTCGAGGGCCGGTGCAAGGTGACAACCCCATAGCCTCCCGCCTCAAAACCAAAGTCGAGATGGGTCTTTTGACTCTCGATCTTCTCCTTCAGCATTTCAAGGGAATCTATCATTATGTTGCCGACCATCTGAATTTTGTCTCGGTCTATCCCCTCCCTGAGCAAGTTTTCCACAGCGTCTTCGGAAGGCGCCCAAAGCAAATCCGACAGGATATCTGTAACCATCCGGTTGATTTCTTCAGGCATCGTTCTATCAAAAGATCTCAATCCGGCCTCCAGATGAGCAACTCTAATACCCAGCTTGGACGCCGCGAGGGCGGCAGCCATTGTAGAATTGACATCTCCCACAACCACAACCAGGTCAGGCCTCCGGTCAACAAGCACTTTTTCATACAATATCATTACATTCCCGGTCTGCTCCGCATGAGTGCCGCTGCCAACCCCAAGGTAGATGTCCGGGGCCGGCAAATCAAAGTCCTGGAAGAAAGCCTCAGACATTTTGAGGTCGTAGTGCTGTCCCGTGTGGACGATTACGGGACATGCCCAGTCCTCTTTTTTCAAAGCATGGTACAGGGGAGCGATTTTCATAAAGTTGGGCCTCGCCCCACAGACTAAATGAATCAACATAATCGATCCGGGAATTTAGGAATTTAGAAATCTGAGGACTCTGGCGGGGTTTCCTGCTACTACGGCATTGGGAGGGACGTCCCTGGTAACAACGGCGCCTGCGCCGACGATTGCATTCTCACCAATGGTAACGTTGGCCAGAATGGTGGCCCCCGACCCAACCGAGGCGCCTTTTTTTACAAGGGTCGGTCCGACCTTCCAGTCGGCTTCGGTCTGGAGTCCACCCGCAGGGTTTGTCGCCCGCGGAAAAGTATCGTTGATAAACACCACTCCATGACCGACAAAGACGTTATCTTCGATAGTCACTCCTTCGCAGATGAAAGTGTGACTGGAAATCTTGCAATTCTTCCCAACTTTTGCCTTTTTCTGGATTTCGACAAAAGTTCCTATTTTGGTATTATCCCCTATACTGCAGCCATAAAGATTTATAAACTTCGCAAGCTTGACGTTTTCTCCAAGCTCTACGTCATCGGCAATGCATGAATGGCTTACGCCACCCAAATCAGTTCTCCCCTCTTTTTAAGCGACTTCTCTGCCGCCTCCAGCATCTTGACCACCCGGTAACCTGAATGGCCATCGCTAAGCGGCTTTCGATCGTTTACAATGCAATCTATAAAGTGCTCTGTTTCAAGTTTGAGGGCCTCGGTCTGCTCGACCTTGGGCGACCACATATCGCCGGATCGATAGCTTACGAGCAGGTCGTAGACGCCCTGACGATTCTGGATGTCCACACCCTTATCATAGACTTTGATCTTCTCATCAGCGTCCAAATCGTTCCAGACAAGCATCTTCTTTTCACCGCCCAGCAGCGTAGTCCTGACCTTCACCGGGGAGAGCCAGTTGACATTGAGGTGCGCGATTACATGATCGGAAAAGTAGACCGTGACGTAGGCCACATATTCATGCTCGCTGAAGTGATTTTCGCCGGTTGCCACAACCGCCTCCGGCTTCTGCACGATCACATAATCCATTATCGAAATATCGTGGGGAGCAAGGTCCCATATGACATTGACATCGTGTTGAAACAGGCCCAGATTGACCCTTGTGGAATCATAATAATATATGCGGCCCATTTCGCCCCCATCGACCAACTGCTTGATCTTTCGAACCGCACCGGTAAAAAGGAATGTGTGATCGACCATTATCTTGAGGCCCCTGCGTTCGGCAACCTCGATCAATTGCTCGGCCTGGGCAGAGGTAGCGGTAAAAGGTTTTTCGACAAATACGTGCTTGCCGTTTTCCAAGGCCTTTTTCGCCAGATCGAAGTGAGTGGACACTGGCGTCACCACAGCAACTGCGTCTATATCGGGAGCTTCAATAAGGGTATGCAGGTCACAAGTCGTCTCCACGCCGGGGTAGGCCTTTTTGGCACGCTTTCGCGCATCTTCTCTGCCGTCACAAATCCTGACAATTCGGCATCCTTCAGTGCTGTTAAAGTTTCGGGCAATGTTTGGTCCCCAGTATCCGAACCCCACTATGCCAACTCGTACCATTTTTCCCCTCCTTGGATTGCAGCACCGGATCGAATCCTTTTCCGGAGCAGGTTTGCCGCAACGGCACAGAAATCTCTGCCCTCATTTCAGACGGCTTGCAGAAACGGCCGTCCCATCAACAAGCACCCTTGCCGGTCAAAACTGCCAGCGGGGTTTTTAGCAAAAGCTTCAGGTCCAACCAGATAGTCCAGTTGGTCATGTAATGAATATCGAGTCGCACCATGTCATTAAAAGTCGTTCTGCTCCTTCCCTCTACCTGCCACATGCCCGTTATGCCCGGTTTCATGTCAAGCAGCCGTCTCCTGTGCCAAAGATCATAATCCTCGATCTCATATGGAATGGGAGGACGCGGCCCGACAAGTGACATGTCGCCCATGAGCACGTTTATAAGTTGAGGCAACTCATCCAGGCTCGTCTTCCTGAGGAATTTGCCTATCGGCGTAATCCGTGGATCGTCTTGTATCTTGAATATCTCAGACTTCTGCGACTCCTTGCGCAACCTATCTTCAGGGGCAGCAATCAGCTTCCTTACATATTCCCTGTGAATCGACGGATCGTTATTTGCAAACATGGACCTGAACTTGAGGAACGTGAAAGTCCTGCCGTATTGGCCCACACGATTCTGGCGAAACAGAACGGGACCCTCCGAGGTAAGCTTGATCAAAACGGAAATCAGGAGTAAAAGAGGCGCCGACAGTACCAACCCGATAAGGCTCCCTGCGATATCAATGACCCTTTTGAGAAAAAGGGCATTCCTATGCGAATTCCGACTCTGACTAATATCGGGGTAAAGCGTAAGCCGAGTCGATGAACCCTCAGAGCCGATTCTTTCGGGGAAAAGATAAATGGATACATCAATCCTTGTCATTTCATTCGGATCAAGATTCGAAGCCAGACTCGACCTGATTCTCTCCGTAATGCTGGCCGGTACCGCTCCATCGCTCGAATTGCCTAGCTCGGTAAAGATGATTCCTACAACGGATTCAGACCTGTACCATCCCAGAACGTCTATGTCCCTCTTGCTGGATGCAAGGCACGAAAGTATCTTTTCGCGAGGGTTGCTCCCGTTTTCGCCGGTAGAGATCCTCTCAAGGGACAGGAGCATCAACATGAAAGGTCTCCCCGACCTTTCCGACCTTTTGCGCTCCAGGGCAAGGATTCTGTTGAAAGACTCCTCATCGTATTCAAGCGAAGGCAAATCAACTTCAACCCGCAAGCGGCACTCGCAAGGCATGCTTTTTCGAACTGAGGAAGAATTGGAAACCTTCATTGCCGATGTCTGTTTCATGACTGCTTCTTGCTCTCGCCTCCCTTATCCATGCTAAACACACCCAAACCCACTTTATAATATGATTAGATGATTGAATATTGGGAGCGTTTAGTAAAGGGCTATTTGACGGGGGATAAATTGGGTAGACAGGATGCCTAATCTGTACATAACATCTAATAGATACAGTGACTTAACAATGCAGGCCAACTCATTCAAATCCCAAAAAAAAATCTACTCCGTCCAGGAGATCATCGCGGAAAACTCAATGGCGCACCCGTCCCGCGAGACGCGGGATCGGCCCTGCACAGGTTTAGAAGTATTTGTAGATGGATTGGGGTATGTAGAAGCGCCTTTTGTTCAGGACGACTCCAAGTATATTTCCTCCAACTCTGGAAATATTGTCCCGGGCCTGTCTTACCGTTTGCCACCTTGTTTTTTCGGCCTCAACCACCAGTACGATTCCGTCAACCTTCGAGGCGATGGCCAAGCCGTCCGGGGAAATCGTCAGCGGCGCCGAATCGATCACGACCAGGTCAAAGTGCGTTCTGAGTATTTGGCACAAGCTATCGAACCTGGAGTCAAAGATTTCAGGGGTGGCGCTTGCGGAATTGCAGCAAGGACTGATGAACAACTTGGACTCCCCGACACGGTGAAACGAATCGGTGGAAGGCCTCCCACTCTTAAGAACGTCTATCCAGGAGCAGGCTTGTTTAATATTATAGAAATGGTCCTGAGTGGGATGTTGTCTGTCGGCATCCAGCAACAGTACGGAATTTCCTATGAGGTCAGCGGCTACTCTGGAAAACTCTCTAACAATCGTGGAAGTTCCCTCCCTCTCCTTGGCGCCAATGAACTGAATTATCCTTGGTCTTTCAGGGGGTAAGATGGTATCGACCATCTTGAAAAGACCCAGCATCTCGTCTTCCATTCCAAACCCCGCCAGCGCCGGCGGGGCGAAGGGAACCGGTACAGGGGGCGACGCTTCATCGCCTTCTTTCTGTCGTTGGACATTTTGCAACGCCTCATATATTTTGCTCATGGCTACAATCTTTCGCTCAAAAGATGCTTCCAAAATCTCCAAATCTTCATTACTTATAAGCCCATCTTAGTTATTCTGCAATTTTGGCAGGACGATTTCCTCACCTGTCTTGATTTTATCGATGTTAGTAATCTGTGGATTGGCGTCCTGAAAGGTCTTCAGCAACTCTTTGTCCACCCTGCCGTAGGTATCCATGAGAAGTTTGCCGACGCTGTCTCCCCTTTTGACCACATGCGCAGGCAGGGTTTTCTCCGGCAACCGGTCGCTGGGCGGGTTCTCAGCTTGCGTCTGCACGGAAGGTTGAGCGGTAGCTGGTGAGTCTTCGGACCCTATCTGGGAAATTCTGTCCCGGGCAAAGTAAGTATTGAACCATCGCCCCTTTCCCAGAGCCTGTCGGGGATTCCGCTGCGGAAGGTCCTGGGGCGGCGGGGAAGGATTTTGGGGCTCAGGAGGCGTAGCCGTTGCCACCTCGTCGCCTGCCGGGGACCCGGAAGCGGCAGGCGCAGGTCCAGCTTCGGGAGCGCTCTGCGCTTGATCGGCGGCAAGGCCCTCCTCAGCGGCTGCCGGAGCAGCCTGTTCGGTTTGCTTTACCAGCTCAGGGGCGGCTGAGGGCACTTGAGTAGTGAGAACTTGCGTTGTGACCGATGGAACGTTTTCCTGCCTGACAATGCTCCGCGAAGCAAACCCGACCAATCCAAGGAACACAAGCATAGACACCCAGGCAATTCTTCTATTGAGACTAGCTCGATGTCGTTCGCCTTGAAAGTCTTTGATCACCTCCTTGATGATTTTGCCATCCACGGGGTTACGCTGATACCCAAAGCCGGTAATTAGTGCATTGTCGCACAGGACATTAATTATCCGTGGAATTCCATTAGCCTCTTTTACAACGAGCTTCAGGGCTCCCTTAGTAAAAACCGGGTTGTAAAATTGCGATGCCTTCATCAGCCTGTGCTGTATATAAGCAAAACTCTCGGCGGGTTTTAGCGCTTCAATACGGCACCGGACCGCTATCCGCTGCTTGAGCTGTCTCAATTCGGGCAGATTCAGCTTGTTCTCGAACTCCGGTTGGCCTACGAGTATTATTTGCAGCAATTTATCCTTGGAAGTCTCCAGGTTTGAGAGCATCCGCAGCCGCTCGAGGGTCTCCACAGGCATATTCTGCGCTTCATCGATTATCAGCACGACATTGCGGTCGTTTTTGTATTCATCGATCAGATGAAGAAAAAGGCTGTTAACAAGTTCTGATGGGGCCTCATCGACAACCGCAATACCCAGCTCAGAAACGATGTGCTTCAACAGTTTGTCGAAGGAAATCACCGCATTGAAAACATACACGATCCTGATTCTTTCCGGGTCGGTTCCCTCCAGATACGACCTCAGAATCGTCGTTTTTCCCGCTCCCACCTCGCCGGTGACGGCGACAAACCCTTTGCGATTTTCTATAGCATAGAAGATCGCAGCAGAGGCTTCCCTGTGACTGGGACTCAGAAATAGAAATTCAGGATCCGGAGTTATGTTGAAAGGACTTTTTTTGAATTTGAAGAAGTCCAGATACATCGTATCCCCTAGTTCTTGATCGGAATGGTCACCAGCACCGGGAGGTCCAATCTCCTCTCCGCCTCCATGGCCGTACTCATCACCTGCTTGGAGAACTCCCGCACAAAAACGATCCCTAAGCTGCCGACGATGGCCCCTGCGAACGCTATAGCAATCAAACCACTAAGAGGCTTTGGGTTTACCGGGACGATGGGGATTGCAGCTGGTTCAATCACACTCACACTCGTCATTTTCTGGCGGTTAAGTTCGTCATATACCTTAGCCTCTTCAACCCTCTGCTGGTAACTGTGATATTTTTCCTCGTTATCTGAAGCTTCTCTGAGCAATTCTTTGTTTCGATTTTCAAGGGCTTCCATGGATTGAATTTCAGCACTGAGTTCGGCAAGCTGCTTCTCCGTGTCGGTATATCTGACCTTTAAAACGCTCATTTCAGCCTTGTTATTTACGATCTGTTTCTGAATATCCAGATATAGCGGGTCGGCAGGCGCTATATTTGCCGATTTCTTTTTCATAAATTGCTCTACCATTGCTATCTGCTCGCGGATATTGGCAACCATGGGGGTATCTTCTTTATATTTGAGCAGCATCTCTTTTTCCTGAAGTTGAAGACTGAGCAGCTTCGATTGAACATCCCCAGTTGCACTGCCGCCGTTCACGCTTGTCCCTGTCTTTGGGAGTATACTCAATTGCTTTTCGAGTTCCGCAATCCTTTCCTGGGCTTCTTGTATTCCATCTGCGGCGCCGTTCAAAGCTGCCTCCAGGGCCGCACGTCGTTTGAGAAGAATGGTGCGCTGTTCATCGAAAGAAATAATCTTGGTCTCATCGTGAAAAGCCTTCAGCCTGTCCTCGGATTCCGCCAATTTTTGTCTGTATTCGTCAGCCTTTTTCTCGAGAAATAGAATTGTTTTGGGGTCCCTGTAAATCTCACTGCGTTTATCGATATAACAGTTCACCAGTTGATTGACCACAGCAGCCGCCCTGGACGGATCACTTGCGTCGAAAATTACGTCGATGACACTGGCGCCGATATCATTATCAAGCCTTCTGGCAGGGCTTATAACAAGCTGTTTTTCCATAAGCAGCAGCGCCGCTTCATTGTTGCTCAGACCCTCAGGATGGGCCTTAGCCAGCTCGGGGAAAATCCCTTCAGGTTTCAACAAACTAATAACTTTCTCTTTCAAGTCTCTGGACTCGAGAATACGGATTTCGGAGCCAAGAGCTTCGGCATGGTTCAGGGAAGGACCTTGCCGTTTTTCAGGCGACAGATCCGGAGAAAAATTCTCCCAGCCGACCTTGACCAAAAGAGAGGATTTTGCCTCGAATTTCGATGCATAGAACCATGTTTTGTATGCGACAGCAGAAGCACAGCCGATAACACTCAGCACGAAGAAGCCGACAATGATGCCCACCTTGTGTTTGAATATAATGGACAGGTAGTCGCGAAAATTGTTGGTCTGAGATGTCTCTCTGACGAGGAGCAAACGTTGGGACTGCTGTGCCGAATATCCTGTCGCATCGGCAGGCGCGCTCGATCGCGCGACCAGAAAGTTCTCATTTGGGGTATCAGGCCCAGTCATTTCTTCATCTCCAGGCTAAGGACAACCTTGTGCTTTTATTTTGTAAAGAAATAATAACTGGTGAATGGACTGCCAATGCTTGTTAATGTACCGATGTACTGCTGTACCCAGACGTCTACATCTGCGATATTGCTCTTCGGCACGAGCACCAGATCGAAAGGCTGCACGTAAATGTCCTGCGTCAAATCGATGCCCTTCATTGCTTTCTTGGCGTCCAGGGCAATTGTAAAGGGTTTGTTATTCTCATCGCGCCGTATGATTATGACCTCATCAAGCCGGGCAGTGTCCCTGAAGCCGCCGGACATCGCAATAACCTGCAAAACAGTCGTGGGACCTACGAGTTCCTTGACCCCAGCCGCCCCGACTTCCCCTCCGACAAACACCTTCTGGCCTGCAAACGAGTTCACAACTACGGCAACCTCCGGTTGCTGAAGATACTTGCCATAATTTTCGATCAACTGCTTGGTCAGTTCCGACGGAGTAAGGCCCACTGCATCCACCTCGTGCACGAGCAGCAATGAAATTTTGCCGTCCGGCCTTACCGTCACCTCCTGGTTGAGGTCCGGATTATAAAACAACTTGATGTTGATCTTATCGCCGACTGCTAGTCGGTATTCCTGCGGCCTAGGGGACACAATCGTTCCAGGCGCCCCGACGGTTACTGCATTCTTGCTGTAAGCTCCGCAGCAACAGAGCGCAAATGAAAGAACAAAAAGGCTAAAGGATCTTGGTTTCATTTTCACCTGCCAGTTATGTAGATTCACTTCATGTCTGTTACCAATACGAGATCGTCCCATTATAAGAACTGTGTGTGCACCCTTCAAACAAAATAAAAAGCGCTGCCAAGGGTTAGGGCGCAGTAGCCCCGTGTCCCCCATGGCCGTTCAATGACCCATCCCCGCTTCGGTCTTTCTCGACTCCATCCCTCGCTCGTAAATTTGCATCCGTTGCGCTTTCCTCCACTCCCAGGGCGCAATTGCCGGCGGTTGTGCCCAAAGTCCAATGAAATTCATTTGCGCAAACTCCTCCTGCTTTTTCCACTGCTCGCACAGCCGGGATTTGGAGTCGCATGGCTTCACCCACGCCAGTCCATAGCCGACGAGCTGGTTGTTGAGAAAGTCCGGCAACCCTTCGATTCGTGCTAGAACATTGTCTATCCCATCGGCATCTTTGAAGACGGGAGTAATTTCTACGCTTCTTCGAAGGGCTAGATTATTGGCCAGGAATCGCGCCTTGTCGTGAAACGGCTGCCCGTACACAGGGCAAGCAATGCCGTAGAGGCGAACTTTTTGCGTTGAACCGGCCACGTCAACCATCAACACATCTCCTTCAAGAACGTCGACAACTGTGCCGGAGTATGCCCGGCACATCGGCATGAACAGCAAACCGGCTACTAATAAGGCAAAAAGTGTCACGGCATTCCTGTGTTTTCGCGGTTTATTCACAGCGTCCATATCCATCTCCTGGGGAGGGGGCCGGCTAAAGCTCCGCCAACTCGGTTACGTCCGTCGCTCCATCTGTGAAAATCGGCAGAACAGGGGACAGACTATACCTAATTTAACCGTCACTTTCTATATTATAGGTTTGTTCGTACAGGTAAAGGGTGAATTATAATGGTACGAATTGGGTATGCTGACTACCTAATCTTAAATAAACAAATAGTGATATTCAGTACATATATTTTCACAACATCATAACGATTCAGTCAATAAAACTCAGCGAATAAAACATGACGGGGGAGCTAAAAAGCTCCACCCGCAACGGCTTTTTTTGACCTAATCAAAATTTGCCCTGAGCCGACAGCTAATACTTCCTTAACGATTCTGAACGGTTACAGAACATTTGGATATTGATCTCAGCCCGTCCTGAGCGTCGGTAACCGTGAGCCTGAACACGAGGTTGTCACTTTGAGCGCCCGTGGTATCGGCAGGCGCGAAAAAGGTGGGGTTTACAGCCGTGGGATCGGAAAGCTTAACCGGTACCCCACTGATTTGTTTCCACCGGTATACATCGGTCCAATGCACCTCCGGGTCGAGCGAGCGGGAGCCATAGAGCGTGACAGCGGCGGTTGCTGCGGCAGTCTGATTGGGACCCGCATTGGCGACAGGCGGCTCATCATCGCGCACCACGTTTATTGTGACCCAGTCTCTGGTTGTCAATCCGAAATTATCTTTCACCCACAGCGTGAAAACTAGGGAAACACCGGCAGGACCGGGATCCGGCGCCACAAATGTTGCGGTGTGGGTATCGGCATTATGGATTTCAACAGCCGGTCCATGAACTTGGGTCCATGTGTAGGAAGCTATCCTGCCTTCAGGATCGGAGGATCTCGATCCGTCAAGGTTGACAATATCATAGGGATGAACGGAACGGCTGGCGCCGGCATTAGCCAAGGGAGCTTTATCGACCGTACTCACATTTACGAGGCAGAGAGCGCTGCTTGTAAGGCCAGCTTTATTGGTGACCTGAAGTTTGAACACAAGGCATGCCCCATGGGATGTTCCGGGAGCATTAAAGGTACATTCCGGACCGGCCAATGGGCATGACAGATTGACAGGAGGCCCGGCGGTCTGGGTCCATTTGTAAGAAGCGATTCCGCTCAGGAAATCAGTCGAATTGACGCCGTCAAGTTTGACTATGGAGCCGCTTTCTACGTCCTGGTCTGGCCCTGGATCGGCAACCGGCGGAGGGATATTCAAGAAGACGGCCTGAATTGTATGGTCCGCGGACACATCGGTGAAAGAGTAAGTATACGCGTCGCCCGATGTCGCCCCGGAAACCTCACGCGTCAACGTCCCGCAGGAAACCAAGCTGAATGATTTCCCGTCAATCAATACATCTGAGAGTTTGTGATGCTTGGCGGAGGTTATCGTGTAGGTAACATTTCTACCCGCGCGAACCTTTGTCGTTCCTGACGGGGAAATCGACCCTCCACTGTTGGATGCTGAAGATATAAAGTATTCTAAGGGTTCAAAATGTGCGGCAATTCTATGATTAGCAGCTACATACGAGAATGTGTATGTTGAAGATGCAGGGATGGGTTTTCCGTCCACATGGAGGGAGGAGATTTTGTAATTGGCGGCCGGAGCAATCGTAAACGACTGGTTGGTTCCGAAGGGTACTGCCTGGCTGCCGGCAGGTGAAATGGAGCCGCCGGTCCCGGCAGAAGCGGTTATGGTGTAAATGGTCTGAGTGAAGGTTGCCGAGATGGTAT
>Ga0187771_10001774_pt1 | contig 14705 bp, 11 predicted proteins | sample 0116_SJ02_MP15_1_FD_133139 | JGI IMG/M metagenome (GOLD analysis project Ga0187771, IMG submission 133139) | Tropical peat soil microbial communities from peatlands in Department of Meta, Colombia - 0116_SJ02_MP15_10_MG | ecosystem: Environmental > Terrestrial > Soil > Wetlands > Peat | place...
CCCGCCTGGGATACTGAGCGCATGGAGGATCTGGGTAGCGTCATCACCGCGATCGTCACGCCGTTCGACGAGGAGCTGCACGTCGACGAGGAGGCGTTCGTCGCGCTGTTGCACCACCTGGCCGCGCACGGCTCGGACGGCTTCGTCGTGTGCGGCACGACCGGCGAGGCGGCGACACTGACCGACGAAGAACAACTCGGCCTGATCGAGCTCGCGGTACAGGAGCGTCCGGACGGCGTCAGCATCATCGGCGGCGCCGGGTCCAACGACACGAGGCATGCGGTCGACCTGACCGAGCGCTGCTGCGGGCTTGGAGTCGACGCCGTGCTGTCTGTGACGCCGTACTACAACCGGCCGAATCGTCGTGGCATCCGGCGCCATTTCGAGGAGGTCGCGCGGGCGAGCAGCGTGCCGGTGGTCCTCTACAACATCCCCTCGCGCACCGGCACTGACATGCCGAACGACCTGCTCGCCGAGCTCGCGCAGATCGAGCGCATCGACTACGTCAAGCAGGCCAACGACGATAACCTCGCGCCCGTCGACGGGCTGCGGATCTACGCAGGCAATGACGGCATCTTCGCGCGGACGCTCGACCTCGGCGAGCCCGGCGGGATCCTCGTGTCGAGTCACGTCGTTGGACCGGAGATGCGGCGCATGGTCGACGAGCCCGAGCACCGCGGCGAGATCGACGCTTCGCTTCGGGATGTCTACGAGACGCTCTTCATCACCGCGAGCCCAGCTCCGACGAAAGCGGCGCTCGCACTGCTCGGCCATCCGGTTGGCGGCCTGCGCCTGCCGCTCGTCGAAGTCGATGAGCGCGAGCTCGAGGCGATTCGCGCGATGCTCGTTCGACATGAGCTCCTCGAACAGCTGACGGCGTGAGCGCGCTGCGGATCCTCGCCCTCGGCGGTCTGGGCGAGATCGGCAAGAACATGACGGTCGTCGAGCAGGACGGACGCATCGTCGTCGTCGATGTCGGGCTGCGCTTTCCGACGCCCGAGATGATCGGTATCGACCTGGTTCTGCCGGACTTCAGCTACCTGCGCGAGCGTGCCACGGACGTCGAGGCGATCGTCGTGACGCACGGGCACGAGGATCATCTCGGCGCGCTGCCCTGGGTGTTGCGCGAGCTGGCGCCGGTCGCGCTACCGCCTGTGTACGGCGGCCCGCTGACGATGGCGATGGCGCGCTCGAAGCTCGACGAGCACAAGCTGCGCGATGCCGTGCTGATCGACGTCGAACCGGGGGAGCAGCTCGAGCTCGGGCCGTTTACAGCCGAGCTCGTCCACATGACCCACTCGATCCCCGACTCGTGTGCGGTGGCGCTCACAGGCGAGCTCGGTACGGTCGTCGTGACCGGGGACTACAAGTTCGACCAGACCCCGGTCGACGGGCCTCCGGCGGATGTGTCGCGGCTTGCGCAGCTCGGCGCGGAAGGAGTGCTGCTGCTGTGCGGCGACTCGACAAACGCAGACCGTGAGGGCTTCTCCCCGTCGGAGTCGGTCGTCGGTCCGCAACTGGAGCGGGTCTTCTCGCGCGCGAGGGGGCGGATCATCGTCACCTGCTTCGCCTCGAACATCCACCGGGTGCAGCAGGTTGTCGATGCTGCCGCGGCGCTTGATCGCAAGGTCGCGCTGATCGGCCGCTCGATGCGCAAGAACGTAGGCATCGGGGGCCAGCTCGGCCACATCGAGCTGCCCGCCGGTTTGATCGTCCAACCGCGGGAGATCGACGACTTCCACGATGAGGACCTCGTCATCATCTCCACCGGCTCGCAGGGCGAGCCGCTCTCCGCGCTGCGGCGAATGGCCTACCGGGACCATCCCCAGGTCGCGCTGCGCGACGGGGACACGGTCGTCTTCTCGGCGACGCCGATCCCCGGCAACGAGCGGGCGGTCAACGAGACCGTCGACCGGCTCTACCAGATCGGCTGCGAGGTCATCACGACCAGCGACGCGCCGATTCACGCGTCGGGCCACGGCTTCGCGGAGGAGCTGAAGCTGATGCTCAACCTGCTGCGCCCGCGCTACCTGATGCCTTTCCACGGCGACTACAAGCGGCTGCGCCTGCATGGTCAGCTGGGTGAGGCGGTCGGGATGGACCCACGCGCGATCTTCCAGGGGGTCAACGGCCAGCCGCTGGAGATCAAGCAGCGCGGCGCGCGTTTCGGTGAGGCGGAGCGCGCCGGGATGATCTTCGTCGACGGTGTCGACATCGGCGACATCGCCGATGCGGCGCTGCGCGACCGGCGGATGCTCTCGGCCGACGGGATCTTCATCGTCGTAGCGACGATCTCCGAGCAGAGCGGCGGCTCGGTCGCAGACCCCGAGGTGATCTTCCGCGGCGTGCCGTTCATGGACGAGGCGGGCGAGCTGGTCGATGAGATCAAGCAGGCGGTCGAGGAATCGCTCGAGCGCGCCGTAGCCGACGGCGTGCGCGAGCTCGACGTGCTGACAGACACGCTCCACGACCATCTCGCGGCGCTCGTCTACGACAGGCTGCAGCGGCGCCCGATGGTGCTACCGGTCGTCGTCGAGGTCTGAGTGATGAGCAGCGCGGCGGACACGCCACCTGTCAACTCCGCGATCGCGACCGCCGAAGACTGAGCCCTCAGACGGACGCGACTGCCGCCGGCTGCGCGCCATCGCGGCTCACATCTGCGGGTCGGCCGGGGAGGCGAACCGTGAACCGCGCGCCCTTGCCGCGACGGCTCGTGACCTCGACTGTGCCGCCGTGATTCTCCGTTACGGCTTGGACGATTGCGAGGCCGAGGCCGAACGATCCGCTGGCCTCGCCGCCGCCGCGCACGAAGCGCTCGAAGAGGTGCTTGCGGATCTCGGGCGGGACGCCGGGGCCGTCGTCGGCGACAACCAGCTCGACCTCACCATCCTCGAGCGTGCGGGTGCTCGCACGGATGTGGGTCCCGGGCGGCGTGTGGCGGATCGCGTTCTCGATCAGGTTGATCGCGAGTCGCTGGAGGTCGTCGGGGCTGCCGAGCAGCTGCGCCGGCTCGATCACGAGCTCGAGCTCGTGATCTTCACCCGATGGCTCCAACTCGGCTGCGGCGGCGATCACGATGCCGCCGAGATCGGCGGGCTGTTCGCGTGCCGGCTGCTTGACGTCGGAGCGCGCCAGCAGGAGCAGGTCTGCCACGAGGCGGCGCATCCGCTGCGTCGAGCGCAAGGCTGAGTGTGCGATCTCGCGCTCGGGGCCGTGCAGCGAGTCCTCGAGCAGCTCGAGGTTGGCGAGCACGCTCGTGAGCGGTGTGCGCAGCTCGTGCGAGGCATCGGCGACGAAAGCGCGCTGGCGTGTGAGAGCGGCCTCGGTACGGCTGCGTGCGTCAGCGAGTGAGCTGAGCATCGTCTGCAGCGTGCGCGAGAGCTCCGCCACCTCGTCGTCCGCTGTCGGGGCAGGCAGGGTGACCGATGGGTCGCCCGTACGCTCGATCTCGGCGGCGGCGGCCGTCAGCTCAGCGATCGGGGTGACAGCGCGCCGCGCAACGAGCCAACCGGCGGCGAAGGCGAGCGCCGTCGCGCCGAGGACGCCAAGAATCACGAGCAGATCGAGATTGGCGATCTCGGACTGCAGCGATGCCAACGGCAGGCCGTACTGGATGATCAACGCGTAGCCGCCGCGGAAGGTCGCGGTCTCGGTAATCACGCGGTAGCCGCTGAACGTGTCGATGCGATACGTCTGTGGCTGCGGTAGAGGGTTGCCGAGGTAGGCGGAGCCCGCGTCGATATTCCCAGCGGGGGAGCCGTCGATGTAATAGATGCGGGTCGCTCCGCCACCGACCGCGAAGTCTGCGAGCGTCTGTCCGGAGTAACCGAGGCTGGGCGTGCCGAAGATCGGGTGAAAAGCGTCCTCCAGGTTGCCGCCCTGGGTCACGAGCTGCGAGTCGAGGTTCGAGCGCAGGCGGTGGGCGGTCAGCTCGCGCACCGCAACACCGAAGACGGTCAGCAGTCCGAACGTGACCCCGGCGACGCTGACTGCCAAGCGCAGGCGGATCGGGAGCCGCGAGAGCGGCGTCCGCCTGCGGCCCCTAGGCGCGGAGGACGTAGCCGGCACCGCGGATCGTGTGCAGGAGGCGCGGCTCATCGCCCGCCTCGAGCTTGCGTCGCAGGTTCGAGACGAAGACTTCGATCGTGTTGGTCGTGGAGAACGGGTCGTAGCCCCAGACCTCGTCGAGCAGACGCTGACGCGAGATCACGATGCGCTCGTTGCGCATCAGGTACTCGAGCAGCTCGAACTCGCGCTGCGTCAGCTCGATGTCGCGGTCGCCGCGCCGCACCTCGTGGGTGTCCGGGTTCAGCGACAGGTCGGCGACGCGCAGAGGAGCGCTGCCGCGTGGCGGACGGCGGCGCAGCAGGGCGCGCAGGCGAGCGAGCAGCTCCTGGCGCTCGAACGGCTTGACGAGGTAGTCGTCGGCGCCGGCGTCGAGGCCGGTGACGCGCGCCTCGAGCGCGTCGCGCGCCGTCAGCATGAGGATCGGCACGTCGTCGGAGTCGGCGCGCAGCTGCTTGGCGACCTCGACGCCGTCGAGACGGGGCAGGCCGAGGTCGAGGATCACGAGGTCGGGCAGGAATGCGTGGGCGTCATCGAGCGCGCGGACGCCGTCGGTGGCGAGGCGAACGTCGTAGCCCTCGAGCCGCAGCGAGCGAACCAGGACGTCGGCGATGTCCTCGTCGTCCTCGACCACGAGGACGCGCGGCGATCGCGCGTAGTCGTTCATGCACCGATGTTACGGCGCGCACGGGCGGTGCAGGCTCATCTTTACGTGCGGTTAGGGTCCGCATCGCAGGCATCTGCGCTTGCACGTCGAATTGCGTCGGCGATGGCCACGCGATCCTCAGCGACCCGCACTCGCAGGGCGCCCGTGCGATCGCGCGGCACGCGTCGGCGCCGGCCCGCGAGGCGCCGGCGAGCGCGGCTGCGACGGCCCAGCTACCAGCTCGATCAGCGCACGCTCGACGTGCTCGGGCTCGGGCTCGTGGCGCTCGCGGTGTTCATGGGCTGCGTGCTCTACGCACACTGGAACGGCGGCAGCGTCGGGAACGCGGCCGCGCAGGCGCTCGCGTGGCTGTTCGGCCAGGTGCGCGACGGCGTGCCGCTCGCGCTCGCGAGTTTCGGTGCCCTGCTCGTTCTGAGGCCACTGATCGGCTCGCCGCGGCCGCTGCGCGCGAGCCCCGCCTTCCTCTTCGCCGCGTCCACACTCGGTCTCGCGGCGGGGACACTCGGGATCGTCGCCCCGGCGTCGGCGACGCGCTACTGGCAGACCGGCTACTTCGAGCATCGCGGCGGGATCGTCGGCCAGGGGGAGCTGTGGGCGACGACCCACCTCGTGGGCACGCTCGGCGCGAACTTTCTCGCGGTCTTCCTCTTTATCGCCGGCATCGTCCTGCTGAGCGGCGGGTCGCTCGCGCTCCTGCTGCGCTCAGCTGGAGTCGGGATCGCCGATGCGACGTCGCGGATCCCGAGCGTGTCGGTGTCCGACCTGCGGCGCACGCGGCGCGAGGACCTCCCCGGCCTGGTGCCCCTGCTCCCGCCCGATCCGCCCGCGGAGGAGCTGATTCTGCGCGCGGCACGGTTCGACGCGGTCGCCGCGGAGGAGCGCGAGCCGAGCGCTCTCGACCCCGGGCACGAGGCGGCTACCTTCGGTCCCCATGTCGTCCGGGCGGAGCCCATAAACGAAGAGGAGGCTCTCAGCGAGACGCCGCCACCTGCGATCGCGGAGCCGCAGCTGACCCCGCAGGGGCGCTTTCGCGCGGCGGTGACCGACAACCCGAGCTTCGAGTGGCACCTGCCGCCAGCAAGCCTCCTGACGCGCTCGACGAACGAGCAGACACGCCCCGACACCGCCGGTCAGGCGAGGGTTGCGGCGCGCTTGATCGAGGCGCTCGGGCACTTCGGCGTCCAAGCGACGGTCGTCGGTACGGTCGCCGGGCCGCACATCACGCGCTACGAGCTGCGACTCGCGCCGGGAATCAAGGTCTCGAAGGTCGCTGCTCTGAAGGATGACCTCGCCTACGCGCTCGCCGCCACCGACGTGCGGATCCTCGCGCCGATCCCGGGCAAGCAGGCGGTCGGCGTCGAAGTGCCCAACGCGCAGCGGCGGCTCGTCCGGCTCGGCGACGTCTACCAGGAGCCGCCGGCGGAGTGGTCGCCGCTCGCGGTCTGGCTCGGCAAGGACGTCGCCGGCCGCGCGATCGGGGCGGACCTCGCGAAGATGCCCCACCTGCTCGTTGCCGGGACGACGGGGTCCGGCAAGTCGGCCGCCGTCAACGCGATGCTAATGAGCATCTTGCTGCGGGCGACCCCGCACGAGGTGCGGCTCGTGCTCGTCGATCCCAAGCAGGTCGAGCTCAACCACTACGACGCGATCCCGCACCTCTTGACGCCGGTCATCACCAACCCGCGGATGGCGGCCAACGCGCTGATGAACCTCGTGCGCGAGATGGAACAGCGCTACGGGATCATGTCCCTCGCGCGTACGCGGTCGCTCGTCGAGCTCAACCGCCACCGGGCGGCGCGCGGCGAGAGGCCGCTGCCCTACATCCTCTGCGTGATCGACGAGCTGGCGGACCTGATGATGGTCGCGCCGGCTGATGTCGAGGACTCTGTCATCCGCCTGGCGCAGAAGGCGCGCGCTGTCGGGATCCATCTCGTGCTGGCGACGCAGTCGCCGCGCGTGGATGTCATCACCGGGATGATCAAGGCGAACGTGCCGTCGCGGATCGCGTTCGCGGTCTCATCGCAGATCGACTCGCGCGTGATCCTCGACCAGAACGGCGCCGAGTCGCTGCTCGGGGCGGGGGACATGCTCTTCGCGCCGATCGGCAGCTCCGCCGCCCAGCGCATCCAGGGCGCGTTCGTCGATGAGGCGCAGATCGCGGTGTTGACCGAGCATTGGCGGCGTCAGGGCGAGCCGGAGCTGCGCGAGGAGCTGCTCGACGAGGTCGAGGCGCTGACCAGCGACGAAGAGGAGGGGGAGGGCTTCGACCCCGACGAGGATCCCCTGCTCGAGCAGGCGATCGAACTCGTGGTCGAGATGGGGACCGCATCGACCTCGATGCTGCAGCGGCGCCTGCGTCTCGGCTACACGCGGGCTGGACGCCTGATCGACATGCTCGAGCGGCGCGGGATCATCTCTGGCTACGAGGGCTCGAAGCCGCGCCAGGTCTTGATAGGCGAAGCGGATCTGCCGCGCGTGCTCGCGATGGTTGACAACCGCGCGCGCGACGGGGAGGCGGCGGCACCGTAGAGCCGGCCGTGGTTGGCGGAACTTCTGGCTAGCCGCCGTGTCACAGTGCGTGTGGTGCGCTCGCTGACTTTCGCAGCCTCGCTCGTCGCAACCGGCTTGGCGGCCAGCGGGCCGGGCCTGGGGGTCCGCGTGACGCCACCGGTCGGCAGCGCGAACACGACCTTCACCGTGAGCTTTCGCGTGCCACAGAGCACGGGCAGCCACAGTGGAGTGCGCCGCTACGACCAGCTGACCGGCTCGACGGCGGCCGGCGGCGGGTGTATCGCGACGTTCTCGGTGCGCGCGCCCGACGCGGGCGCGGGCACACGCGTAGCAGTGACGCTCGACCCGCGCCTGCTCGGCGGGAGCTGGTGCCGGGGCACCTATGCGGGGCGCATCGACGAGCTCCAGAGCCCGATCTGCAGCGCTGGTCACGCGTGTCCGATGTACGTGCTGCTGCGGCCGCTCGGGCGTTTCTCGCTGCGGATCGACTGAGCGTAGCGTCGCCCGCGCGGGTGGGGCAGGCGAGGGTACGCTTGGCGAGCGATGACCGACATCGGACCGACTCTGCGCGAGGCGCGGCTGCGCGCCGGCTGGGACATCTCGGAGGTCGAGGAGCGCACCAAGATCCGTGCGAAGTACCTGCGCGCGCTCGAGAACGAGGAATGGAGCCTGCTCCCGGGACCGACGTTTACGAAGGGGTTTCTGCGCACCTACGCCGAGAACCTCGGGCTCGACTGGCGGCTGCTGATCGACGAGTACAAGCGCCAGTGGGAGCAGCCGAACGAGCTCGACCACGTGCCGGTGCGCCCGACGCTCGGCTACGAAACGCGTGGGCGGGGCCAGCGTAGGCTGCGGCGCCTGGCGGGAGCTCTCGCTCTCGCCGCTGCGCTCGCGGTCGCGGTCGTGCTGATCGGCCGGCTCGGGTCATCTCCGACCACTCCACCGCCGGTCCACAAGCACTCGGCGTCGCTGCGATCGACCGGGGCGAGCGGCCGGACCGCGACGACGGGAGCGGTCACGACGAGCTGCGTGCCTGGGCCTGCCGGACACCTGGCGGCGAGCTGCGTCTCGCTGCGGATCGAGCCGCGCGTCACCGCGCTCTACGTCTGCCTCGTCGGTGACCGCCGCATACGCATCGACGGGCGCCGGCTCGATCCCGCCACGCCGCGGCCCACGTACCACGCGCACACGTTCGTCGTCACACTCGGCAGCAGCAACGCCGTCCTCGTCGTGAACGCGCATCGCTTCGTCATCCCGGCGGCGACGGGCGCTGTCCGCTACGAGATCACGCCGCACCGCCGCCGGCGGCTCGCTGCACCCACGACCCTGCACTGCGCCGCGTGAGTGCTCGCGCCGCGATTGTCGTCACCGGCACCGAGGTGCTGGCGGGGCGGGTCAGCGACCGCAACGGACCGTGGCTGTCCGAGCAGCTCGCCGAGCTCGGTGTCGACGTCGCCCAGATCACGGTTGTTGGCGACCGTCCCCGTGACATGCGCGATGCGCTCGAGTCGTGCGCGCGGCTCGGGGTGGCGCTGATCGTCACGAGCGGCGGGCTCGGACCAACGGCCGACGACCTGACAGCAAGCGTCGTCGGTGATTTCTGCGGCCGAGCGATGGTGCTCGACGAGCGGCTCGAGGCGCAGATCGCCGAAATCCTCGCATCGATGCGCGGTCGCTGGGCGAACCTGAGTGAGGAAGCGGTCCGTGCCGCCAACCGAAAGCAGGCCGTAGTGCCTGAGGGTGCGACGATCCTCGCTCCCGTCGGCACTGCGCCCGGCCTCGTGGTGGCGCCGGCGGAAGGGTGCGGGGGACCGACCGTGGTCGTGCTGCCGGGCCCGCCGCGCGAGCTGCAGCCGCTCTGGCGCGCTGCCACGCAAACCGAGGCTTTCGCGCACGCGATTGCTGGGCGGACCGTGTATGAGCAGCGGATGCTGCGGCTCTATGGGCTGCCGGAGTCGCAGATCGCCGAGACGCTGAGCGTCGCCGAGAAGGCGGGCGTCGTGCTCCACCGGCTCGAGATCACGACCTGCCTGCGCGGCGGCGAGATCGAGATCGTGACGCGCTTCGAAGCGCCGCACGCCAGCGTGTACGACGCGTTCGCTGCCGTGGTGCGCGAGCGTCACCCTGACACGCTCTTCTCCGAGGACTTCAGCCGCGTCGACGATCAGGTCGCCGCTATGTTGCGCGAGCAGCACCTGTCGATCGCGGTCGCCGAGTCGTGCACCGGCGGCCTGCTCGCCGCACGGCTGACCGAGCTTTCCGGGTCGTCGGCCTACCTTGTCGGCGGGATCGTTGCCTACGCCAACGAAGTCAAGCAGTCGGCCGTGGGCGTCCCACACGAGCTGCTCGCTCGGTACGGCGCCGTGTCGGGTGAGGTGGCGCTGGCGCTCGCCGATGGCGTGCGCGAGCGGTTGGCGGCGGACATCGGTGTTGGCATCACCGGCATCGCGGGGCCTGACGGCGGCAGCGAGGAAAAACCGGTCGGCACCGTCTGGGTGGCGGTGCGCGCCGCCGACGGCCGACGGATCGTGCGCGGCACGCTGCTTCCCGGCACGCGCGCCGACGTGCGCGAGCGCACGACGACGGTCGCGATGCACGTGCTGCGCCGCGTGCTGCTGGGCGAGGGCGACGCGGAGGGCGCGTGAGCGAGCACGCACGCCTGTTCGTCGCGGCAGAGCTGCCTGACGGTGTACGCAGCGAGCTCGCGCGCTGGACACGACGCGCGGTGTCGGGGCACGGCGCCATCCGACGCCTCGGCGGCGAGAACCTTCACCTCACGCTCTGCTTCCTCGGCCAGCAGCCGCTCTCGAGCACCGCGGAGCTCGCGGGCGTGCTCGGCGGCCTCGCCGAGCTGGTGGCATCGGTTGGCGAGCTCGCCGTCGGCGCGCCGGTCTGGCTGCCGCCTCGCCGGCCGCGGGCGCTGGCCGTCGAGATCGGTGATCCAGAGGGCGGGCTGCGCGCGCTGCACGCGACGCTCGCGCGGGATCTCGCTGCCACGATCGACTGGCAGCCGGGACCCCAGCGCTTCCGTCCGCACGTGACGGTTGCGCGGATGCGGCAGGAGGGGGCACGCGCGGTCGAGCTGCCGCCGACGCCGCCGCTTCAGTTTGCCTTTGAGCGGGTGGCGCTCTTCAGGTCTTATCTGGAGCGCGACGGGGCGCGCTACGAGGAGCTCGCGAGCGTCGGGGGGTGGTGATCGCGGTCAGCGGGCGCGGGCCGGCAGGCGCACCAGCAAGATCGCCAGCGATAGCCGCCAATCGACCGCACAGTTCCGTCCGCGTCGGCGCGTAGCTTGGGCGAACAGACATTCGGCGCAAGAGGAGCTGCACATGACCGTGACAGAGGACGAGAAGGCCGCCAAGGCCAGGGTGGCTGCGCTGCAAGGCGCGCTCACGCAGATCGAGCGCGAGTTCGGCAAAGGAACGGTCATGCGCATGGGCGACGAGGGCGCGCAAGTCCGCGTCGCCGCGATTCCGACGGGCGCGCTGTCGCTCGATCTCGCGCTCGGCATCGGCGGCGTGCCGCGGGGACGCATCGTGGAGGTCTTCGGCCCCGAATCCTCGGGCAAGACGACGATCATCTACCACGTGCTGGCCGAGGCTCAGAAGCTCGGCGGGACCTGTGCGTTCATCGACGCCGAGCATGCGATGGACCCGCTGTATGCGAAGGCGATCGGCGTCGATATCGATGAGCTGCTCGTCTCCCAGCCCGACTACGGCGAGCAGGCGCTCGAAGTCGCGGACATGCTTGTGCGCTCCGGCGCGATCGACGTGGTCGCGATCGACTCCGTCGCGGCGCTGACGCCGCGCGCTGAGCTCGAGGGGCAGATGGGCGACCAGAGCGTCGGCCTGCAAGCGCGGATGATGTCGCAGGCGATGCGCAAGCTCGCCGGCAACCTCAACCGGACACAGACGCTGTGCATCCTCACCAACCAGATCCGCGAGAAGGTCGGGGTCCTTTTCGGTTCGCCGGAAGTGCAGCCCGGCGGACGTGCGCTCAAGTTCTACGCCTCGCAGCGGCTCGACATTCGCCGCATCGAGACGCTCAAGGACGGCAGCGAAGCAATCGGCAACCGCGTGCGCGTGAAGGTGGTCAAGAACAAGGTCGCGCCGCCGTTCCGCCAGGCCGAGTTCGACATCGAGTTCGGCAAGGGCATCTCGACCTCGGGCTGCCTGATCGATCTCGGGATCGAGCACCACGTGATCACGAAGTCCGGCTCGTTCTTCTCCTACGGCGAGGAGCGCCTCGGGCAGGGGCGCAGCAATGCGAAGGCCTATCTCGAGGAGAACCCTGATCTGGCAAAGGAGATCGAGGCACGCATATACGCTGCACTCGGCGTTCACGGCACGCTCGTTGTGCCGATCGATCGGGAGGATGGCGCCATCTCGCCAATCGACGTCGAGGAGCCACTCGATTTCGAGAAGGAGGCGGCGGCGATCACCGTTTCGGACGGGCGAGTCGCGTAGGTTGTGACCCGGAGCGCCTCCGAGTCAGAACAGCCGACAACCGCCGACACGGATGCGCTAACGGACGCTCTCGCTCGCTGCTACGCGCATCTCGCACGGCGTGAGCACAGCGTCGCCGAGCTGCGCACCAGGCTGACGCGCGCCGGGATCGACGGCGAAACGATCGAGCAGGCAATCGCGATCGTCAGCGAGCAGGGCTACCTCGACGATGCTCGCTACGCGCGGTTGCTCACGGAGGACCGCCGCACGCTCGACGGCTGGGGCGCGGAGCGGATCCGCGCTCGCCTCGAGCGCGCCGGCGTCGACGCGCACCTGATCGAGGCGACGCTAGCGCCGTTCGACGCCGCGAGCGAGCTGGAAGCGGCGTGTGCCCTTTTGCGCCGACGCTTCCCAGCCACGCCGCAGAACGATCGGGAGCGCCAGCACGCCTTCAGCCTGCTGATCCGCCAGGGGTTCGAAAGCGACGTCGCCTATGACGCGCTTCGCGAGCACAGGCGGCGCCTCGCGGACGATTAGATCGCGCTGCGTGTCGCGGGACCGCTGGTCCCGACCGACGGCGTACTCGTGCAACCCACCGCGGCGCGCTGCGTCACCGCCGTGGCGGTCGGGGTCGGGCTTGGCGCTGCCGGGTCGAGGCCAGCGAACGCGGCGGGGGTGCTGTAGGCCGGGAGCGCCGTGATGTGCGCGAAGACGCAGGCGCAGTAGCCAGCGCTCGCGCCCTCGCTCTCACAGCGCGTCAAGTAGGCGGAGCGAACGCTCGTCCAGCCCTGTGCCTGCGGCGGCGCCGGCGCGAGTGCGCTTCCGCCCGGCCTCATTGCCAGCTCGATGATCAGCGCGACCGCAGCCATCACCGCGAGCACGGCGAGGATTCGGACACGCTGCGCGTGCCTGCTCGGCGCGGCCGAGGGTGGCGGCAGCGTGGACGGGTGCGTGCCCCAGCCCCAGCGGCTGCTGGAATCAGCCATCGTGCCGTTCGTATCGGCGTTGTGGTTGCCTGCCTTGATGGTCGCGCTGCGTAACCTTCCGCAGGTGAGGCGCTACCACGTCACGACGTTCGGCTGTCAGATGAACGAGCACGACTCCGAGCGGATGCGCGGGATGCTCGAGGCGCTCGGCTACGAGGAGGCGACGAGCCGCGCCGAGGCCGACCTGATCCTGTTCAACACTTGCTCGATCCGCGAGTCGGCAGACAGGCGGCTGATCGCGCACCTCGGCGAGGCGAGGCGGCTCAAGCGAGACCATCCCGAGCGGATCGTTGGTGTCGGCGGCTGCTGGGCGCAGTCGCTCAAGGACGAGGTCTTCGAGCGCTTCCCGTTCGTCGATGTCGCGTTCGGTCCCGGGCAGGTCAACCGGCTCGCCGACTTCCTCGTCAGCGACAGCATCGGTGCTCAGGGCTTTTTCGAGTTCGAGTCGTTCACCGGTGATCTGCCGGCCAAGCGCGCGCGTGAGTTCCAAGGCTGGCTTCAGATCAGCGTCGGCTGCAACTGCCGCTGCTCGTACTGCATCGTGCCGTCGACGCGCGGGCGCGAGGTGAGCCGCCCGCTAGCGAGTCTCGTTGCCGAGGCCGAGCGGATGGCCGCTGACGGTGTGCTCGAGCTGACGCTGCTCGGGCAGAACGTCAACTCCTACGGTCGCGACCTGCGGCCCGTGCCGGCGAGCTTCGCCGAGCTGCTCGCGGCGATCGACGCTGTCGCGGGGATCCAGCGGATTCGCTACACGAGCCCCCACCCGAAGGACATGCGCGAGGACGTGATCCGGGCACACGCGGAGCTGCAAGCGGTCTGCGAGCACATCCACCTGCCACTGCAATCCGGCTCGTCACGGATCCTGCGGGCGATGCGGCGCACCTACGACCGCGACCGTTATCTAGACCGCGTCGCGCTGATCCGCGAGCACGTGCCCGACGTTGCGCTCACAACGGACATCATCGTCGGCTTCCCGGGGGAGACGGAAGCCGACTTCGAGCAGACGCTCGAGGTGGTCGATGCGGTCGGCTACGACGGCGCGTTCACGTTCATCTTCTCGCCGCGGCGTGGCACCGAGGCCGCCGGCTTCAGCGATGCGCTCGTGCCGCACGAGGTCAAGGTCGAGCGTCTCGAACGGCTCGTCGCAATCGTGCAGCGACGCGCGCACGAGCGCGCGCAGCGCTTCGTCGGCCGCACTCTCGAGGTGCTTGTCGAGGGCGTAAGCCGGACCGATCCTGACCGCCTGCGCGGCCGCAGCCGCCACAACAAGGTTGTCAACTTCACCGGCCTCGCCAGACCGGGGGAGCTGGCGCTCGTCGATGTCAACGCGGCGACCAGCCAGACACTCGCGGGGGAGGAGCGGCTCATGGCGCGCGCCGCCGCGACAGGTGCGCGCGCGAACTAGCATCGGTCGCGTGACGGTCCACGAGGCGGCGAGACGCGGATTCGAGCGCGAGGCCCAGGCTTATGATCGCGGGCGCCCCGAGTATCCCGCCGCGGCGATCGACTACCTCGCCGACCAGCTCGGACTACGGCCCGGTCGGATCGTGGCCGACGTAGGGGCCGGCACGGGCAAGCTCACGCAGGCGCTCGAGCACACTGGGGCAGAGCTCGTCGCGGTTGAGCCGGTGGCTGCGATGCGCGAGCTGCTGGCGCGCGCGCTGCCAGCCGCACGCGTGCTCGACGCGACGGCCGAGGGGCTGCCGCTGGCGGGGGGCAGCATCGACGCGATCGTGGTCGGCCAGGCGTTTCACTGGTTTGACGGGCCACGCGCGCTGCGCGAGTTTCATCGCGTGCTCCGCACCGAGGGACGGCTTGCACTGGTCTGGAACCGTCGTCGCTACGAGCAGCCGCTGCACGCGGCGATCGAGGAGATCATCGCGCCGTACCGCGGCGCCACGCCCTCGCACCGAAGCGGGCAATGGCGTGGCGCCCTGGAGGCCACCGATCTGTTCGAGCCGATCGGCGAGCGCGTGCTCCCCTTCGTCCACGTCCTATCCCGCGAGCAGCTTGTCGACCGCGTCGCGTCGA
>Ga0187771_10001775_pt1 | contig 14703 bp, 15 predicted proteins | sample 0116_SJ02_MP15_1_FD_133139 | JGI IMG/M metagenome (GOLD analysis project Ga0187771, IMG submission 133139) | Tropical peat soil microbial communities from peatlands in Department of Meta, Colombia - 0116_SJ02_MP15_10_MG | ecosystem: Environmental > Terrestrial > Soil > Wetlands > Peat | place...
ACGAGCGTATGTTTCGCGCATCCATTTTGGCATGCAACAAAGAGACGCGATTGTGACGGCGACGAAGATTCTGTCAGCCTCGCGCTCGATGTGCTCCTGAACTTCTCCAAAGCTTTCCTTCCGTCTAGAATTGGTGGAATCATGGATGCCCCGATTTTGCTCACTCAGGCCATAAATCCAAAGGAGATAGCTCGACAAGCTTTCAACATTGAAACAGTTGAGCGTTTTCCCTTGCGATTCTTTGAGGAGACTTGTAGGCGCTCAGATCCCAAGGGACTTACCGACATAATTGAGGTCACATCTGCGCGATTAGGCTCTGACAGCGTCCTGGACTCGTTAGGATTTACCCATGACACAGAGAACATTAACAGTGGAAACTTGGAAAGTGCGTATAAGAAACTTGATACGATGTTCGAAAAGGTCGCAGAACAACTGAAACTCGCTGAATCAATAAGAGCAGTGGATGCTCGAGAAGTTGCGCGGCGAGTTTTATCAACTCACTTCATGCGTGATCTTGTCGGTAACGTCAAAGCGTATGCAGGACAACGGTTCCGTTGCACTAAATGCAACATGAAGTTCAGGCGCGTTCCACTGAAGGGCAACTGTCTCAGATGCGGTGGGAAGTTATCATTAACCGTCTACAGAGGAGGCGTAGAGAAGTACTTGACGGTAGCCGATGACTTGGTCAAACGTTACAATTTAGGGGAATATCACAAACAGCGACTATTGCTCCTTCATGAGGAGATCAAATCGCTTTTCAGCGAACACCAAGAAGAAAGAAAACAACCATCTTTGGCAGAATTTGTTTGAGATGGTTCAGATGAGTAAGAACATAAGCCTTCATCCGAAGGCCTACCTAAAGTCAAAGAGGAACGTACAAGCGGGACTAATTTCGCGAACTAAGATCCTTCAATCGCTTGAGAAAGGTCGAAAGAGTGTTCGGGATACCGCGAAAGAAACGGCATTGTCATACGCATGTGTTGCATACCATCTTAAGGCCATGCAGAAGGATCGTCTAGTTGAGAAAACAAGTCAAACTAAGCCGCACGCATGGCAAGTCACGCCATATGGACAACAAAGACTTTCCGTGAGTGATTGAGATCCAATAACTAAGGGTAGCCGCGCCAAGAAATACCTTCCCGAACCATACCCGCATAAACATACTAATTACCTGCCGCAGTTCAATTAATCTATAGAACTCTTCGAGTCGATTGGAAATGCGCACTGAAGTACGGTATCATCTAGAACCGCAAGTCACCAAACCGGTAATGATCTGCGGACTTCCAGGAATCGGGTCCGTAGCATGGTTGGCAGTGAACCATCTGCAAAACCAACTGAAAGCAGAACTGTTTGCTGAAATTCTTTCCCCAATGTTCTCTCCAAAAGTTTGGTTGACTGACGAAGGTCTAGTACGTCTCATGAAAGGAGATTTTTATTTCTGGAAGAACTCGCCCGGAGTCACAGACCTTCTTCTGTTCAGTGCCAACGAACAACCATATTCACCAGAAGGACAATACGAACTCGCGGAAATCGTCCTAGACGTAGCTGAACGGTTCCAAGTCCGTAGAGTAATTACTATGGGGGGCATGGCCACTGAGAAATTCACAGAACAGCCAAAGGTATACGTTGGGGGAACCGACCCCGGATTAATCAAAGAGCTGGAAGGATACGGGGCCGTAAAACTTTCGGGCGGTGCGATAACCGGAACAAACGGCTTAATCTTCGGTTTGGCTAAGCCGAAGAAGATACCCGCCATCTGTCTGTTAGCTGAAACACCCGGCTATCTATCGCTCGACGCCAATGCGGCGAAAGCAACTCTGGCACTGTCAGCCAAACTCCTGAGTATTAATTTAGATCTTACTGCCCTGGAAAAGCAAGCAAAGGAGAACACCGAAGCCGTTCGAAGAGCGAAGGATCTCTCCAAAGTAGGATCGGGTCATGAGGCACGGAAGGGTGGAGAAAGAGAGCTTCCATATGTGAGCTAACTTCGGAACACCGCTCGAAATTGAAAGTAATCTGCAATCAATGTGGACAGGTATTAGATCTGATGGTCTCCAGCTCATTTGTAGTCGATGAGGATGGAAAATTGAAGTCATACAACTTTTGTTCAGAACAACACAATGGTCTAGCGTAGACTGAAACCGGGCTTAATCTTGATAGTTGTACTTGCCGGGGGTGTCGGCGCCGCAAGATTTCTTGAAGGCTTAATGCATGTAGTTCCACAGCGGAAAATTACGATCATAGGTAATGTTGGGGATGATACAGAAATCCATGGATTGCACATCTCTCCTGATCTCGACATCGTCACCTACACGTTAGCAGGGCTCGTTGACCCCGTTAGGGGTTGGGGTTTTCGGAGAGACACCTTCGAGTGTCAAAAGATTCTCGGGAAATATGGATATGAGACTTGGTTTAATTTGGGTGATAGCGACTTGGCCACACATATTTACCGCACGGAACAACTTCGCAAAGGGCAAGAACTGTCAGAGATTACACAGCAATTGATTCGCCATCTGGGCCTCCAAATTAGGCTCCTACCAGCCACAAACGACCCAATGCAAACGCATGTTCTCACTGACAAAGGGTGGATTCAGTTTCAAGAATACATGGTGAAGCACAAGACCAACCTACAAGTCCGCAGAGTGAAATTCGAAGGAGCACGATCTGCTAGACCAACAACGGGAGTAATAGACTCCATTGCAAATGCGACCGAAGTCATAGTAGCTCCGAGTAACCCCATCGTAAGCATAGGAGCAATCTTGGCGATCCCGGGAATCAGGTCTGCACTTCGACAAACCAAACAAAAAGTAGTCGGCATAAGCCCGATCATAGGGGGCAGAACAGTCAAGGGACCAGCAGACAAACTGATGAAAGCGTGCGGAATCAAGCCTAGCGCACTAGGTGTAGCAGAGTGCTACGAGGATTTCATGGGCACATTGATAATCGATCGAGTGGACAAGAGACTGGCGAGAAGAATTGAGCGTCTAGGAATCAAACCGCTCGTCACTGACACTCTAATGAAGGATATGAGGAGTAAAAAGCGGCTGGCTCACATCACGTTAGGTGCCTTGAATTGAAGGCTAATCGCCCAAACAACGCTTCAATGCATGTCGTAGTACCGGTTAAGGCGCTGACGAAATCGAAAACTCGTCTCTCATCGATACTATCGCCAAAAGAACGAGCAGCATTGACAATAGCAATGCTAGCGGATGTCCTTTCAGCGGTGAAGAAATCAAGGATGATAGATTCCATTACGGTTGTCAGCCCCGATAGGAACGTGCTTAGGTTTGGACAACAACTTGGTGTCGATTCGCTTCGAGAGAAACCTGCACGTGGATTGAATAGCGCTATAACTCAAACCATTTGCAAACGCAAGTGGGAAAATGCAATAGTGCTCATAGTTCACGCGGATTTACCGCTCTTAACGCCAGAAGAAGTAAACGCGTTCCTAAGAGGAGCTCGGGGCTGTTCGGTAACGATAGGTCCATCAAAGGACGGAACTGGAACAAACGCTATGGTACTCAATCCGGCCCGGGTGATCAAACCGGCGTTTGGTAGGGGAAGTTACAAACGCCACATTTCGCTCTTTCACAGGAAAAGACTCCGGTTTAGGGTTCAAATGACCGAGGGTTTTGGTTTCGATGTAGACGATCCTCAAGGTCTTCTTGAGCTGATGGACCACAAAAGGCATACTAGAACCGCTCATTTCCTGAGAGAAGTGGGTGAACACGGTCTTCGGAAGTCACTCCGTATGCAGAACAGAACTAAGCTACGCATCCCTCCTAAACCACCAACAGACAGTGAAGAGAGAAAAGTTGCGCCGGTTTTAGCCTTCTCTAAATGGAGATAGAGGAAAAAGAATTTAGAGACACAGCATTTCAGCATCCACGAGGTGTTTGACATACCACCAGTGGATTACCATGACAAAGTCCTGCAGCTTCTTGAACAGCACCATAAGTGGTTCTCTGAGTCGATTCCGCTGATCGCATCGGAGAACGTTCCCAGCCCCGCGGTTCGCGAAGCAATAATCTCAGATTTCGGGAACCGATACGCGGAATAGATCTAAACGCACGTTTGGGTCTCCGTAAGGATGGGTAGGGGAACGCGTATACGCGGGCTGCGTATACATTGATCAAGTTGAGAAGCTCTGCATAGATCTAGCTAAGGAGCTTTTCCGGGCGGAATTCGTGGATGTCAGGCCAGTTTCAGGTGTTTGTTCAAATCTAGTGCTGTATACGGTCTTCACTAATCCCGGCGACCGCATGCTCGCTTTGGCAATTCCTAGCGGAGGCCATATTTCGACAGGGCGCAAGGATTTCTTTGGAACAGCAGGAGCAGTCCACGGTCTTGACGTGGATTATTTCGCCTTTGATAGGAAAGAGATGAACATAGATGCAGATAAGACGAAACAAAAGATAGAGAAAATGGTGAAAGACGAAAAGAGACCCCCAAAGCTCGCCATGTTTGGAGGTAGCCTCCTCCTATTCCCTCACCCCATAAAGGAACTCGAGGGCACCCTTCGCGCTGCTGGCACAACCATAGCCTATGACGCAGCGCACGTAGCAGGCCTGATCGCTGGTGGCCAATTTCAAGATCCTCTGAGAGAAGGGGCAGACGCGGTTTCGCTGAGCACGCATAAAACACTCTTCGGGCCTCAGGGAGGAACAGTACTCTCCTTCGAGAAATACGGTGAAAAGATCAAGAAGGCCACGTTCCCAGCAAATACGAGTAATCACCACCTGCATAACCTCGCCGGAAAAGCAATCGCATTTGCAGAAATGTTGGAATTCGGGAAACAGTACGCGACGCACGTTGTGGCAAACGCTAAAGCCCTAGGTCAGGCACTTCACGAATTGGGTTTGACCGTTTTAGCTGAGCATAAGGGGTTTACGGAATCGCATCAAGTAGCTGTGGATGTCACGAAGTATGGCCTAGGCGGAGACTTGGAGAAGTCACTGGAAAGCGCGAACATAATTGTCAACAGACAGCTTCTACCAGGAGACATTCAAGCCGGACGGCACTATACAAATCCTGGTGGTATCCGTATCGGAACTTCAGAGATCACACGGATTGGGATGAAACAGAGTCATATGCGAGAAATTGCGGAGTTCATCAAACATATAGTGATAGACAGAGAGGACCCAAAGAAAGTAAGACAAGAAGTTACTGATTTCAGAAGAGACTTTCAGAAAGTACACTACTGCTTCGAGACCGCCAAGAACGCCTATGAGTACATCAAAATACGTTAAACCGCCTAGGTCAGCGGAAGAGTCAAAGTTTAATTGTTTGAGTCGCGGTCAAACGCGTAGTGTAACTATTTGTCTACCAAACGTGAGAAAAGGCGTAAACGCGAGGCACCAATGCCTGCGGCAAGTGCAGGGCTCCTTAGGTTCTTTGAAGAGGAAACTCCAGGAGTAAAAGTGCGGCCGGAAGTTATCATCATGATGTCCATCGGATTAGTGGCCATAAGCCTCTTCATGTTCCTCACCTTCAAACAGTAACCTCACCAAAATCCAACAGCTTAGTCTGCGTTAACACTGGCAAGGGATCGGCACTAATATCCATCTCCCGCTCAATTTGTCTAGACAATACGTCAGCGTAGCCAGTAAAAACGTAGACTCTCTTAGGGTTGACAGCGGCCACGAAACGCATGAGCTGATGGTAATCCGCGTGGCTACTCAAAGGAAATGAGGTGGATCTCCGAAAGGCCTGCTTCAAGGCCCAACCAGTAGTCACCGCTCTTGAAGCTTTGCGCGGTGCGTGATCAGAACGTGAAGCCGTAATGTAAATGCAGCCTCCGGCTCTTAGTGCTTCTTTTCCTTCGGGCATTGAGGCATCCAAGTAATCGAGTTGCAATCCGCTCGTGTTGTGGACGGCGTTAGCACGCGCAATTGATGGCGCGCAGACTACCGGAATCTTAGTGTACACATTGAAAAGTCGAACGATCTCCTGTGGTTTTCCAGAAGAGTATACTTGGAAAATTGGAATTCTTCCATTCTCGATTTCTGTCAGAGCCCACTTAACGATATCAGCATACATTGTGCTCCTACGCGGGAATAGGTAAGATGGATGACCGTAAGTTCCTTCGATAATCAAGTAATCGCAGCTTCCATGTTCAGCTGCCTTCGTAGTGAGAGTATCAACACAGTTGATATCTCCAGTATAGATTGCGGTGAACTTGGGCGTTACTATCTTGAACTGACATGAGCCCAACATGTGGCCGGCATTTAACGTCGTTATCTCGCAATTATCAATTTCAATTCTCTCTCCGATGCTGAACGTTTGACAATTCTTAACCGGTCGCTCCCTGAGTGCTTCGTAGATTTGCAACGTCTCTTTAGTACAATGTTTCTTGCTAGTTGTAGTAAACCCGTAGGTATGATCAGAGTGAGCGTGAGTTATGAAGACATTATAATGTGTGCCTAACGGCCTACCCGATACCGGATCGAAAAGCAGGTGTGTTTTCCCTAAGTCGAATAAGATCCCATTAGCCCATCCCACTCTTTCTTTAGGCAAAAAGCCACTCTCAGAACTGAACCTTCATAATTCTCAACGAATGGTTTTCCGTTCAAGGACATATTGCCCAAATTTGATTGATGCAAGTTCACGCCTCGTGAGTCTGTGTTTTCTGAGTTTCTTTGGGTCTGTTGATATTAGTCCGCTGTTGCCGAATGGATCTTTCATGATAAGCGTGAAGTGCGGCTTTACTTCCCTCGCTAGCTTCATCCTTTTGAGAATTCTTTCTCCTTTTTTCAACTTGTTGCCCCTCGCTGAACTGAGCATGAATGTTAGTGCGTCTTCAATCCTTTGCAAAACACCTTCAACGTTCGAAATGTAACCATCGCTGAATGGTCCGGGCGTAATTGATGCGCCAAATTCAGGTATGGTGATCGTCGCGGTGCCCGATTTAATTACTCGCATCTTAAGGTCCTCGATGGAATTGATACGCGCCGCGATCGCGATAGGTTCTCTCCTCGTGAGCATTAGCACGTCGGAGTGTTTGTGGCCGCACTGTTGGCAGGTAGTAACATTGAGCAAAACAGGGCCGAAATTCTCCGCCCGATATTCCGTATCGGCACTCGTTATCGATTCTGAATCACAACAAGGGCAGCGCAAGCCGTAAGTGATTGCCATCGTGAACCCAAAACCCGTCTTTCCGTCCGGGTTACAAGATCATCTCATAATAAGCTTGGATGGCTATGAAAGGGTCGGACATCTGTGATTGATCATTGATAATTAGCTGATTTGTTCGGCCCAGATTCTGTCGAAGAGTGGCAAAATACTACGCCCGTAACCTTTGTCAGGTTCATGTCATTTTCACCTATCTCTCAACCCTATATATATGCAGACGTGTATACCCCGTGTTTGTGCGATGGAGAAGACGGAAGGTAATCTCTGCCCAATATGCAGTCAACGGACTCTTAGCATATATTACGAGGAAGGTTCGGATCTGCAGCTTGGAGCTCACTGCGATAATTGTGGGCTAAAGGGTTTCTTCATCAACGGCAAGTTAGTCCCATTGGCCACAGTCTAATTCTCCCAGTTTCCCTAAACGCGCTGTAACTCTGATTCAACGATAAAACAATCAGGCTAAATCACACAAATTCCTCCGAACGGCAATCTTTCACATTACAGACTAGTCAAGAATCTTGAAGAACGCAAACGCCTCTAGCCCCTATCTAGAATGGTAGTGAATTTCTCAGCAATTTTAGGAATGGCGAATCTTTCGCGGTTGGCAATCGGGTTCAGTCGCGGAAGCTCTTGTTCTTGCGCTCGTTGATCAAAGTAAAGATCAAAAGAGCGTTTTCTGCTTACTTGCTTGGGTTCTTGCATGCCGCTGTACTCACACATTCCGCAGGTCCAACATTCAGTGCTTGACAAGCCAGAATGGTTGCGGGTGAAGTACAGTAACGGCGAGAACCACGAAAGAATAAAAGCGGTACTTCAGAGGCACAATCTGCATACTGTATGCAAAGAAGCGCACTGTCCCAATATGGCAGAGTGTTGGAGAGGTGGAACTGCAACCATCATGTTGATGGGAGATACCTGCACTCGTGGTTGCGGCTTCTGTGCGGTTAAGAGCGGAAATCCACACGGGCGACTAGACGCGTTCGAGCCAGTGAAAGTTGCCAAGGCTGTGGCTGAGTTGCGTTTGAAATACGTTGTATTGACGTCAGTAGACCGCGACGATCTCGCGGATGGAGGAGCAAGTCACTTCGCGAATACGATTCAAGCCATAAGACAGTCTGATGCGAACGTAATTGTTGAAGTTCTAATACCTGACTTCCTCGGAGATCTTAACAGCCTGAAGAAAATTATAGATGCTCGACCTGACGTAGTTGCACATAATGTTGAAACTACTGAGCGTTTGACATCGAAAGTACGGGACCGACGGGCTGGCTACAAACAATCTGTTCGCGTTTTGAAAGGCATTAAGGAATTGGATCCCTCAGTGTACTCGAAGTCTTCGATAATGCTCGGACTAGGTGAAACTGAGGACGACTTGATCAAGACGGTTAGAGACCTCAGGGAGGCTAACGTTGACATCCTTACATTGGGTCAGTACCTGCGCCCCTCGAAACGGCATATCCCGGTCGAAGAATATGTCTCGCCCGACAAGTTCCGATACTATCAAAGAATGGCGGAGGAATTGGAATTCCTTTACGTAGCCTCAGGCCCCTTCGTGCGTAGCTCTTTCAGAGCAGGAGAATTCTTTCTTGAAGCCATGATTCGACAGACAAAGTGCGAGGGCGCGAATTCTTCCTTAAACTCCTGAATTGTGTTCTCAAGTCGTGATACAAACTAAGCTAGTTAGCGCGCGCTAATTCAAAGTTAGAATTGAAAATTCGCGTTCGAATGGAGGGAACTTAACTTTTTCCGTTCAAGAAACAACCTGTCGCTGGGCAGATTCTCGTTAGGGTGCTAGCATACGGTTTCGAGAACGTCTCTGGACGCACATTAGATATCGCTACTTCATTCTTTCGTTCGCACTTTATTCAATCGGGTAAGTGGGAACACTCTTAATGATGAGATCATGATGCGTAGATGCTAGCACCATTGCTTGCGCTTGCAAAATTGGGTTGTAGGGTGATATGACTCAGAAAGCTGAAGCGGTTGTGATTGGCGGTGGGCCAGGCGGTTATGTGGCTGCGATAAGGCTGGGCCAACTCGGTAAGAACACGATCCTGATCGAGAAGGAGAGCCTTGGAGGAGTCTGCGTGAATGTAGGATGCATTCCGTCGAAGGCTCTGATTCGCGTTGCGAAATTGAAGAATCGTCTGGAAGCAGCTAACCAAATCGGTTTGGAAACGTCTGGTTTGAAAATTGATTTGGCTAAGGTTCAAACATGGAAAGATGGCGTTATCAACCGCCTAGTGACGGGTATAGACTATCTCTGCAAGAGCAACAATGTGAAGATCATTAAAGGGGAAGCTAAATTTGCGTCCCTCCATCTGATCAAGGTCAGTACAGCAACCGGAACGGAAACAATCGAAACACAGAACACAATAATCGCGACAGGTTCTCGCCCAGTACAATTATCTGGTTTCAAGTTCGACGGCATCAACATCATCACGTCAACAGAAATGCTTGCCCTGCATGAAGTTCCAAGAAATCTTGTCATTGTAGGTGCTGGCGTAACAGGTTTAGAGATGGCCACCATGTACGCCGAACTGGGCAGCAAGGTAATTGTTATCGAAATGTTGGATCAACTATTGCCCGGAGTTGTTTCGGACACAGCAATAATCAGAGTCATAGAAAGAGCATTCCGAAGGCTCGGAATTGAATATCATGTGAAATCAAGAGCTAAAGAGTATCGTGACGGGAAAGTTTACGCAACACTTGAAGACGGAAAAGAAGCCATTTTTGCTTGCGATAAAGTCATGGTCTCAGTTGGACGCAAGCCTAACAGTGATCAGATAGACTTGGAAAATGCGGGCGTGAAGACGGACCAACAAGGTTGGATTCAGGTTGATAAGAGGTTGGTTACGAATGTGCCGGGAATTTACGCAATCGGAGATGTCATTGGTCCTCCCCTGTTCGCTCACAAAGCTTCTAAAGATGGCATAGTTGCCGCGGAAGTGATTGCTGGAATGAACAGCCAAGCCGATTACCGGGGAATAGCTTGGGCTATATTTACTGATCCTGAGATCGCTTCGGTCGGATTAACTGAAGAACAAGCCAAACAGAAGGGCTACGACCCAATTGTCGGCAAATTCCCGTTCACAGCTTTAGGAAGAGCATTACTTGCAGGAGAGACGGAGGGATTCGTGAAGATAATTGCTGACAAGGAATCGGAAGTCGTCTTAGGAGTACATGTCGTCGGGCCTGAAGCCTCGGACATCATCAGTGAGGCAGCCCTAGCTATTGAGATGGGAGCGACCATCGAGGATATCGGCTTTACAATCCATCCTCATCCAACACTTCCCGAAGCCATTATGGAGGCCGCAGAGGCGGCGAAAGGAACCCCCATTCACATCATACAACAGCTATCCCGTTAACTTCTGATAATTCTTCAGTCGGCAACGATTGTTGGATCCAATGGCATGTTACGCTATCTTACGCGTTCGCCTCGTATCCTGCGTGGAGGAGGTGTTACAGCGACATTTCGGGCCAGCCTCCGAACCTCATCTTCCGTCATCCAGTCCACTTTTAGGTACTCAAAGATCTGCAAATCTGACATACCCAACGAGCGCGCTTCTTTCACCGCATGCCTGTAAGCTTCTAATTCAGTTGGTCGTTCATAATACTCATAGGCTTCATCAAAGAGAGGTCTACCTTCTCTAAACTGCTTCACATGCACCAACTCATGAACTACGTCCAGATACTTGTTTACTGGATCACCGTCCCTCAAGTAGTGCGCACTCACTAACAGATGCCCATCTTCGTCGCTTACCCCCATATAGCCGAAACGGGAACTGAAGAACTCTACGCGGAGCGCTGCTAATACTTTCTCTGTCTCGGAACCGAAAATCGCTCTGACAGCCGGAATCTTCTCGAAACCCTTGAAGTAATCTGTGAAAGGGTATTTCATTATAGGAACTTGCGTAGGGATCTGGACATCGGGAAAAGAACGTTTGCTTGAAACCTCTTTTGCCAACCTGATCACGGCCGCACTCATATCGAGTTGCCATATTGTACCGACATTAGGATTTAAGAGCTAAACATGAATCTGCAAAGCATGGAAATGATAACCGGCAACCTTCTCGACCTAGGTCGGCGCGATTACAACGAAGTTTGCGAGCTGCAGCGTAAGCTCGTTAACCTACGGGCCATTAACCAAATTCCTGAAACCCTAATACTCGTAGAGCATCCCCACGTCTTCACGGTGGGGAAAGCTATCGCGGGTGAAGTTCCATCCCAGATAAACGACATCCCCGTTATTCGGTCCGAAAGAGGAGGTCAGTGGACCTACCACGGTCCCGGGCAATTAGTGGGATACCCCATTCTTGATCTAAATGCAAGAGGACGAGATTTACACGCCTTTGTGAACGGTATTGAAGAAACATTGATACTTTCACTCAACGAGTTCGGAATCCATGGAACGCGAATGGAAGGCAGAGACAAAGCAGGCGTTTGGATCGAAACAAAGAAGATAGCATCAATAGGAGCGGCAATAAGGAACTGGATAACCTTTCATGGATTTGCTCTCAACGTAAACACTGACATGGAATATTTCGCAATGATTGACCCATGCGGCATGCCGAGCTCAACAATGACCGCCATGAAAACGATCCTCAATCATCACGTCGATTTCACTCAAATCAAAGAATCCATACAACGCAACTTCGGGAAAGTCTTTCAGATAGAACTCAACAGAACGATCGCTCCGCATGTCTCCCCCACGCATACGGACGGCCTATAGCGGAGACGCGAAAGACCGTATCAACAATGGTCAAAACTATACGGCAATCTTATAACTAAAAGGGAGAGTAGGTTTCTAGAAAACTCTTACACCAACACCATTCACAATCGATTCAACAACATAACTGTAGGAAGAACAATGAGCGAACCAAATCTTGTGCGCATAGGCAAGAAACCCATCATGAATTACGTTACTGCATGTGTTACCTTATTTAATTCTGGAAATGGCGACGTGATGGTAAGAGCAAGAGGTCAAGCGATCGAAAAAGCGATTGACACAGTTCAAATGCTGCGACGCGGCTTTCTGAAGAGCGTGATCATAAAGAAGATAAATTTAGGTTCGGAAGACGTAACTCGGTTTGACGGGAGTAGAGGCAATATTTCGATAATCGAGATCATTCTCTCACGAGAAACATGGGAAGACGGGGCTGATGAAGATACCTTCGAAGAACCCGCCTAACGTTCTTATTGACGAATAAACTATTGGGCGCCTTTGTAGCATAAGTACTGCAGTACATCACAGGATCTTCGAAAACACTATAGCGACGATCGGGAGTGGAGCCATTAAACCGTTAAATGGTAGTGCACGTTTCGTAGTCAATTTCACAAAACGTCATACGCTGTTCGAGTAGCATCGGCGGTTCACGGACGTAACGCTTTTACAATTCGCGCAGCAATCGCGGTCGCATTCGGGGGAGTTTCGTTGTCAGTGAAACCGAAGATTGTTGTGATGCCGCCTGGACCAAAGGCTCGTGAACTTCTTCAGAAGGATTCGCAGGTCCTATCACGTTGCGTTTTAAGATTGTACCCACTAGTCGTAGATTCGGGCTTTGGATGCATAGTGAAAGATGTTGACGGAAACGAATATGTTGATTTTAATTCCGGCCTGGTTTGTCTTAACGTAGGACACTCGCACCCGCGAGTTGTCAAAGCAATTAAAGATCAAGCTGAGAAACTTATCCATTATTCTTGGACTGATTTCTACTATAAGCCCATCATCGATTTGGCTGAACAGCTTACAAATATAACACCCGGATCGTTCAGCAAGAAAGTCTTCTTCGCAAACAGCGGAGCAGAGGCTAACGAGGCCGCGATGAAAATGGTCCGATGGCATTCACGAAGACCATTATTCCTGGCATATACAGGCTCGTTTCACGGTAGAACCTTTGCTACTATGAGCCTTACCGCAAGCAAACCCATTCAAAGAAGACATTTCTTTCCTCTCGTCCCTGAAGTAGCCCATGTTCCATACCCATACTGCTATCGATGCCCATTTCGGTTAACCCCTCCCGAATGCAACATGTGGTGTGTCGACTTCATCGATGAAGAAGTGCTTCAGAAATATGTGCCGTCTGAAGACACAGCCGCTATGTTTATCGAACCTATTCAGGGGGAAGCCGGGTATGTGGTTCCACCTGAAGACTATTTTCAGCGCCTCAAGAGAATTCTTGACAAGTATGGCATTTTCATGGTGGATGATGAGGTTCAATCGGGGATGGGACGTACAGGGAAATGGTTTGCGATAGAACACTTTGGTGTTACGCCGGACATAGTTACTACGGCTAAGGCGCTTGCTTCAGGTCTTCCACTAGGCGTCACAATCGCAAAAGAAGAGATAATGGATTGGGAAAGCGGTTCACACGCCAACACTCTAGGCGGAAACCCAGTCGCATGTTCAGCGGCACTTCAAGTGATTAGCATCATCAAAGATGAGAGACTACTTGAAAACGCGACGCGCCAAGGGGTCTACCTCATGAAACGACTGAAGGAGATGCAGCAAAAATATCCGATCGTCGGAGACGTTCGCGGTAAAGGATTGATGATTGGAGTCGAACTTGTCAAGGATCCAGAAACAAAAATCCCTGCCCATGACGAAGCATTGGACATTATGAACAAGTGTTTCAAACGTGGATTAGCCATTATAGCAGCAGGGAGATCCACAATCCGCATAGCCCCCCCACTTACAATCACACACGAGATAATTGATGCAGGTTTGGAAGTGTTCGAAGGCGCGGTCAAGGAAGTAGGAACGTGATCTGATTAGTCGGAACGTCTAACGGATTAAGTCGAAAGCCGGGTTGAAAAATAAAACTAGACTCAAGAAACCCTGGACTCCGCCCGTGCTGAACTAGTAAGTGTTTCAATAGAACGGTAAAGTCCTCAAATCGCTTGAATAGCCCTAGATAAAATCATATGTTGGATTCTAATCACAATACGGCGTCGCGATAGTGTTGGAGATTAAGCGTGTCGCTGTACTCGGCGCGGGTTTGATGGGGCATGGCATCGCTCAGGTCTGTGCACAAGTCGGCAAACTCGATGTCGCCATGCAAGATATTGAACAAAGTTTCATCGATAATGGAATGAGGATGATTGAGGACAGCCTCCAGCGATTTGTCAGAAAGCAAAGCATCAGCGAAGGCGAGTCAAGAGAAATTGTTAACCGGATTCACCTGACCCTCAACTTGAAGGAAGCTGTTAAGAACGCGGATTTGGTAATCGAGGCCGTAACAGAAAACCTGACCGTGAAGAAGGCCGTGTTGGGGGATGCTGGCAAGCACGCGCCACCTGAGGCAATAATTGCTTCGAACACGTCCTCGATTAGCATAACTAAGATCGGTGCGGCAACGAAGAGACCTGAGAAGGTGTGCGGTATGCACTTCTTCAACCCACCGCAACTGGCGAAACTGATTGAAATCGTCCGCGGCATCAAAACGTCAGATGAAACTATCGAGACGATCCGAGAACTGTCGCTGAAACTCGGCAAAGAGCCTGTAGTGGTTAAGAAAGATACGCCCGGGTTCATAGTAAACCGAATTCTTATACCAGCGCTAAACGAGGCCG
>Ga0187771_10001776_pt1 | contig 14701 bp, 13 predicted proteins | sample 0116_SJ02_MP15_1_FD_133139 | JGI IMG/M metagenome (GOLD analysis project Ga0187771, IMG submission 133139) | Tropical peat soil microbial communities from peatlands in Department of Meta, Colombia - 0116_SJ02_MP15_10_MG | ecosystem: Environmental > Terrestrial > Soil > Wetlands > Peat | place...
CTGGGCGACGGGGTGTTCAACCTCCTAGCCGTCAGGCACGTTCCCTCATTCGTGGCCGCCGCGACCGGGGAGGCGGCCATCGACCTCCCGGACAAGTTGCTGACCGTGGCTCTAGCCCTCGGGATCGTCCGCGCCCTCCAGGATCGTGTGCTCGTGAAGCCCACCACGCGCCCGTCACACCGAGCCAGCGTTGCTCCCAGGGCGCCCGCGCCGTGCTGAAGAACCGGCTCAGCGGAGCCGCACGCCCGAAGGGCGGACCTGCCGACTGCACTTGAGGCGGCGAGCACATCCTCGAGTCGCCGACCAACGGAGTCCCGCTTGAGCACGTCTACGAGGACCGCTGCCCAAGGAGCCCGCCCCCCGAAGCCTGGTCGCCATGTCGGTCGAGGATTACCGGACCAACGGCACGCCGTGTGCCTGCACCAGCGGTTCGTCTGGGTACATCGTGGGGTCGAAGCGGAGATCCGCCTCGATCTCATCCCAAAGCCGCGTCAGCTCTTCGTCCGTCATCGCACTTCACCTCGAGAGAGGCGCGCCCCCTCCCCCGCCTTGGTGACCATCTCCATATCCTTCCAGGGAACCTCGATTCGCACTCCGAGATTCGCTGTTCTGAACGACACCGTCTACCCCCGCTGGGAGGACCTCGCAATCCCACCTTCGATGCACTCCTGGCTGCAGCCTTTGACCTGAGCAAAGGCGCACGCAGTCTCACCTGAAAGGGATACCGCGAATCCATCGAAGGATTGAGGACCCGGGGGAGGTTTCACCGGCCAGCGGTCGGCCCGTCAGGACCGGCGCGGGGTGGCAGCAAGAGCGGCATCGAGGCGAGACGCAATCTGGGCGCGCCGCTCTGCCTCAACGATCGTGGGACGCCACATCCGCAGCGCGGCGAAGCGGCGCTCCGCGGCGGCGGCTTCGGCCGCGGGGTCAACCGCCTCCGCAACCAGGACGGATGGCGTCAACCTGGTGAATACGATCATCGCGCCCTTCCCTTCCACGCTCCCTGCTACAACCGCCACCCACCCATCGCCGCCCTCGAGTTCGCCAGCGCATCCTCGAGTCGCCGACTCGCAGCATCGCGTTTGAGCACGTCGACGATGACCGGAGCCCAGACGCCCTGGAGCGACCGCCACCTGAGCAGATCGGCCTGCTCCAGAGTGTCGACCAGCTCCGCGAGGCGACAACGGTTAAGGATCACCGCGTCACTCTCCTGATCGTGGTGCGTACATAGGCCCACCATTGCTCGTCAGAGATGGCCGGACGCTGGATCAGGCGTGCTGGCAAGGTCCGCGGCGAGGCCTGCCGCGGCCGAACCATCACAGCGCGACCACGCGCCGCCGGAGAGGGCATCCCCCTGCCCGCCGGCTCGGTCACCATCTTCAGCCCCCACGGGGCACCTTGATTCACACTCCGAGATTCGCTGGTGTGGACAGCGCGGTCAACCACCGCTGGGATCACCCCGACATCACCCATTGGGTACACTCCGGTCCTCACGCCTTCGATGACCGCGAGGGCCTCACCCCGCCACGATCTGTTCGGCAACGCGGGATTCAGGTGCGACTCAGCCGTCCAGCGCGCCATTCAGGGAGTGGCTGCCCACCTGGATGGACGCGAGGCATCCCCGGAAAGATCGACGCCGCCGGCCTCCTGACGGGTCAATTCCCGGGGCCCCCGAAGTTGCATCCCTGCGCGCTCCCTACGACCGTTGAAATGGGCAACGCATCCGCCGAGTATCGGCCAGAGATGCAGGTCCATCGAGCAAGGAGTAGATCAGTGATCACCCTCATTCGTTTGATCGAGCGGTGGGCCCGGCGGGCCAGGGCACGCCTTGATGACATCGAGCTGGAGCATCCGCATCATGGTCGGGCAGGGCGAGACGGGGCCATGGCCACCATGCCATTGCATCGCTCCGGACTCTTCTGAAAGGAGGAGATGGGCGAATGGCCAGCTCTCCGCCACTCACGGCGCCGGATGTGGGGCAACTGGCTGGCAGCTCGTGGCCGACGACGGCTTCGGCTGGAGCCAGGGGCGCTGGGGCACCGTCATGTCCCCCCACGCCAGGTCACGCGGTCGAGCTCCCATCAGTGAGCAGGGCGTACGGCCGGCGCCGCCGTGCCAGTCACGCGCTGAGGGACATCACCGTTGAGTTCCCCTACCGGACCCTCACAGCCGTCATGGGCCTGTCGGGGTGCGGGAAATCGACCCTCCTCCAGTGCGCGGCGGGCCTGGATCCGCCATCGGCGGGCAGGGTCCACATAGGTGGGATCGACATCACTCACCTCAGCCGAAGGAAGCTCTCCGTGCTGCGCCGCCAGCGGGTCGGATTCGTGTTCCAGGCACTGAACCTGGTCCCCACGCTCTCTGTAGCAGACAACATCGCCCTGCCCCTGCGCCTCGACGGCCGTCGGGTCGACCGGAGACGCGTGCGTCAGCTGGCAGGCCGGGTAGGGATCGCACCGGAGCAGCTGCGGCGGCTGCCCGGCACGCTGTCCGGGGGCAAGCGACAGCGGGTCGCGATCGCCCGGGCGCTGATCACAGACCCCGAGGTGATCTTCGCCGACGAGCCGACGTCATGGGGTTGGTGACCCTGCTCGGCTCGGTGTCACTGCTGAACACGCTGGTGATGGCGACCATCGAGCGACGGCGGGCCCTCATCCTGCTCCGCCGCATCGGCGCGACCGCTCGGCAGGTCATTTCGATGACCATATGGCAGACCGCGGTGCTGTGCGTTGTCGGCATCGCGCTGGGCGCAGCCGCTGCCACCGCCTCCCTTCTCATGGTGGCCAAATCCCTGACGGGTACCTGCATGCCGTACCTCACGTGGCCTCCAATGGCCATCATCGGAGAGACGGCGGTCGGATTGACGCTCATCGCGATCCTGGTGCCGACCGCCTGGCTATTGACTCGCCCGGCCGGAGGAGGATGACGCTCTCAAGCGTCCGCGACGATCGGGATCCGGCCTAAGACGGTGGTCCCTGAGCCTGGCAAACTCTGGACTCGGACCTCTCCCCCCAGCGCCGACACGCGCTCCCGTATCGTGTCCAGCCCGAAGTGACCAGCATGGCTGGCCCCGACGTCGAATCCGGTGCCGTCGTCCTTGACACAGACCACCAGAGCACCATCGTCAGCGGCCAGCTGGATCCATGCGTGTTTCGCGTGGGCGTGCTTCACCACATTGTTGAGTGCTTCCTGCACGATTCTATATGCGACCAGCTTGATATCGAGGGAGACCTCAGGTTCCAAGGGGAGCTGCCTGATCACCTCCAGGCCACAGCGCTTGGCCACCCCCTCAGAGTGCTCCTCCAAGGCTGCGATCAGCCCCTGCTTCTCCAGCGATTCCGGCCGCAGCTCGAGAACCAAACTGCGCATGTCGCGGAGTGCCCCCTCGGCCAGCTCGACGATGTAGTCGAGCGGTTCGACCAGCCTTTGCGGGTCACCATCCAGGCGTTTACGGGCTGACGTGGCGCCCAGGACTATCCCATACAGCGCCTGTGACAGGGAGTCGTGAAGCTCACGGGACAGCCGGTGGCGCTCCTCGGAGGCTATCTGTCCCTTGCGCGCGGCGACGAGCCGGCCAAGCTGGACCGCCGATGCCACCTGGGCGGCGATGGTGGCCAGGAAGTCCATGGTGCGGCGGTCCACGCGCTCGCCACCAGTGAAATAGGCGCAGAGAGCTCCCAGGGCTTCGCCGGACTGAAGCAAGGGAGTGGCCAGCCCCTGCCACGGGCCAGGTAGGGGTCCAGCGGCAAACTCTATGGGGCGCAGCAGCGGATCGCCGCGGTCGGTGCGCTGGAGGTCCGGATCGAAGCTCGGAGCTCTGGTCCGGATAGCCTTCATCATCGGCAGCTCGGCCCCGCGGCGTACCGCATCGTCAATCGCGGCTGGCCAGCTGTCAGGCAAGCCAAAGAACCCCGCCACTCTGGGCCGACCCTGATCGTTCAAGAGATAGATCGCACAGGCCTTGGCCGGGCTGACCTCCACCACCCGTCGGGCGACGGCCTGCAAGGTGACGTCAAGCCGATCGGTGACCGCGAGGCTGGCGGCCGTCTCCGCCATGGCGTTGGACTCGCGGAGCATCCGGTCGACCTCGGTGAGATCTCGAACCACGACGGCGATCACGCGGCGGCGCTGTACCACGATTGGTGTGTGCGTCACCTCGAGCACGCGCACCGCACCATCGCGTCCGCGAGCTGAGAAGCCGAGGGTGCCGGTTCGGTCAAGGGCGCCAGAGTCTACATAAGAGAGGACGCGAGGACGATCCTCGTCAACCACGCCAGCCAAGAGCTCGGCAGTTTCGGGGTCAACGGGACCACCAAACATCGCGGCCGCGGCGGCGTTGGCGTAGAGGATCCGCCCGGCGTCATCGATGGCCGCTACCCCGTCAGCCGACGCGTCGACAAGGTATGTGAGATTCTCCAGCCCAAAGACACTCGCGGCTCGCGACTTCGATTGCAGAGTCGTGCCTACGAGGAGGCTGTGCAACCTGGCTGCGTACAAACGGGCAGCGGCCGTCAGTACAAGGCAGGCCCCGGCCTCGGCAGCGGCCACGGTGTGCGCGACCTTGCCAAGGGTCGCGTCGGCGAAGAACAGCCCGACCGCAAGACCAGTGACGCAGATGGCGAGGGGGGCCGAAAGGAGCCACGCCGCGATGATCGCGGCGACCAGCACCACTGGGATCGGATCGACGGAGGCTGGCGTAACCACGTCAACGAGGAAGACCAGGCCGATCGCTGTCGCCAAGAGCGCTCCGACCAAGTACTCTCGGTAGCCACCAACCAGCCCGTACGGCCTCAGTGAGAGTGCCAGCGCTCCGCGTCCGGAATCCGGCGCCGTCGTCGGCGCTTCCGTGGAGTCAGGAAGAGCAGACGGGGCCCCCACCTGTACCTTCGTCTCCCGCAAGCGGACGCGAGCTTGTGGCCAAGCTCTTAGCGCTTCAGACGCCCTGAGGCCAGAGGCAAAGGACCCTAATCTGGGAGGTCCTCCTGATGGCTCTCCGAGTCCGCCGTGGGTGCCTTACGTTCTACCCGCTCCTACCGGCCGCTAAGGCTGGTTCTCGGAGATGAAGCTCCCGGGGGTCCCTGCGTGTCAGCAAGTCAGGTGTTGGGCCCCGCCCTCCGCTCACGGGATTCGGCCACGTGCGGTCGAATACGTGGCGGAAGATCCCGGCCACACATGCTTCCAGCGACCTCTTGCTCCCAAACTGCGAGCTCTGCCCAGTCGGGTCTCCGGCGGTCGCCCTGAGATCATTTGGTGCGCCGAAGTTCCGAACGTTGCTCTATCAGAGCAATTGCTTCCCAGCCTGCGCTTAAGACGCGATGTCGTCGCCAGTCGGCGGACAGCTGGCTACCCGACCCGGGAGCCCATCTCCGAGCAGGCCCGATACCAATTCCCGGTCTTCCCTGCACGGCGCCGGCCGGGACATGGAGGCGGCCTTCAAGGCCCGGCCACACATGGGGTCTCGAGGTGAAGCAGGAAGCGGTCCACCGGAACGGCCCAGATCCCGCCGCCGATTCGGAGCCGCAGCCTGCTCCCCCGGGTCGCGTCGCGGTCCGCGACTGTGCCCCGCCTTCCCTCCAGACTTCTCTGCCGGCGCTCGCACCTCGCACATGGCTAGCCACTAGTAGGAGCTGGTAGCTAACCAGCTACCTGATATTCGTCGGTCAACTGGCAAGCCCGAGGCGATGGGCTAGGAGCGACTCAACGGCCGAGTACGGCACTACCCTGCCGAACCGAACGTACCACTTCTCGCGGCCAACCGCATAATGCGCGCTCGGTGCGTCTGAACGAATGATCCGCAGGACCGCCCTGGCGACGGCTTCGGGCGCGACACCTGCGCGCTCTATGGCCGCCACTGCTCGGAGTTCGTGTCGCTCGTACGCCTCGATGGACGTTGCCACCTTCAGGCGGCTCATGCGCTCCCCTGGGTGGGTCGCCACGGCTCCGGGTTCCAGCACCGACACCTTGATGCCGAGATGCTTGACCTCCATGCGGAGGCTATCCGAGTAGCTGCTGACAGCCGCCTTGGACGACACCAGCCAGCCGTGGTATGGGACTGGCAGATGCGCAGCCACGGATCCCAGGTTGATGATCTGGCCGCGTCGCCGCTCACGCATGCCGGGCAGCGCTGCCGCGACCATCCGGCCCATTCCCAAGACATTGGTCTGGTAGAGATCTCCTGCCTCTGCCATCGAGGTCTCCTCAATGGCTCCGACCATGCCGACGCCAGCGTTGTTGATCAGGATGTCAAGGCGGCCCTCACGCTCGAGCACGGTCGATACACATGAAAGGACCGAGGAGTCGAGCCGGACATCCAGCTCGAGCATCTCGAATCTTCTCGTCCACTCAAGCGATGGAACCCTCGCTGTCCCGTAGACCCGGTAGCCCTCGTCTGCCAAGAGATTCGCGATCGCCTCGCCGATCCCCTGGGAAGCGCCCGTGACCAGCACCACCGGTGCCTTCTGTGGCGATTGTTGGGTCTTCATCGTTCATGCCTCCACCATGTCAGTTCTCGAACCTCTCGCGGATGACGCGAGCTACTCGCTTCGCCATCGCCACCGTGGTCAGAATCGGCGGGTTGCCCAGCGCGCCCGGCAGCAGGCTGGCGTCCGCGACGTAGACATTTGCCGGCAACCTGTCATTGTGGAAGGAAGACGCCTCCCGCTCGCTCAAGGGCAGCATCCCCCCGGGATGCCCGGCATTGAGGACGCCGAGGAAGGTCTTTCCCTTGGCGACTCCGAAACGTTCGACGATCTCGGTGGCAATCCTCAAGCCCTCACCAAGATGCCGGCGATCGTCGTCCGTGAGGGCCTTCCTGATCCGGCCATGCTCGATTGAGCCGCGGCTGTCGTCCGCCAGCTTGACCATGACGCTGAGAATGTCTCCTGCCGGGTGCACCCTCCACGCCGGGTGGTTCAGGAAGCTCAGGTAGTCAAAGTACGGCGAGAGGATATAGCGGTCGCGCTGGACAAAGAAGGGCATGCTGATCTCCTGCTGCGCGCGGACGCCCGGTACCAGGCCGGCGACGCACAGCACCGGATCAACAGCAAGCCTCGGCTCGGTCGCGATCCCAGATCGCTCGAGGACCACGGGAGTCCCGAGCCCACCGGCGGCCACGATGATCACGTCTGCTGGGTAGAAGCGCCGGCGGCAGCCCTCGCGCACCACCACGCCTGAGGCCCTAATGCCTTCCCTGACCACGTGGTCCACGAAGCTCTGGGTTCGCAGCTCGGCCCCCCTTCCGACCGCGGCTTCAACGAACTGGCGGCTGTCCCACTTGGCACCAGTCGGACAGCCGGCCACACAGCGACCGCAGTGGGCGCAGCGTCCCGCCCAGCCCATCTTGGGCATGGCCTGGGGGGCCAGCCCCATGTCGGCCGCGATCTCGAAGAGGCGGCGGGTGCTGTTCTTCCACCCAGCCTGGTGAGCGGTCGTGACCGGAATGTCCGAGTAGACGTCGGCGAACTCGGCGTCCAGGTCGATGCCCATCGCACGCAGGTCTTTGTCCATGCGGAGACCGTTGCCGGTCGCGATGGTGGTCGTACCACCCACACCGTGGCCGTTGACCAGAAGCATGCTCCCTGCCCTACGAACCCGCATCGCCGGGAAGATTCGGTTGATCATCGGCGGGTACAGGGGAGCTCCGACCGTATGCAGCCGCTCGATCGTCTGCACCCCGATTCGCAGCCGGTTGAAGGGCTGTCCAGCCTCGAGCATGGTGACCTGGAAGGCACCCTGGAGGTCCTTGGCGACCGTCGCCCCACCCGCCCCCGTTCCAATCACCAGGGCCGTCTTCACAGCGAAACCTCCGTGAGAGTCGCCAGGCACCGAGGCGCACCCTCGGTGATCCGCTGCCGGAACTCGAGCCGACCTCCCCCACTCAGTCCAGCCAGGAGGCCCTGGTCGAGGGTCGATATCAGGTCACACACCGGGGCGGAGTAGAGCCTGCTGAAGTAGCACCGCTCGATTCGGATCTCGCCATCTATCGTGCCCCGGAGGTCAATGCCGAGGACTCGATATACAGCCCGCGCCGCGACCATGACGTCAGCGGCGGATTTGACACCGAGCTGCTGCCGCAACCTTCCACCCATGCCGAACGTCGAGACATAAAGTGCCCGCCGGGTCGCCCTCAGGTCCCTGCCGCTTCGCAGCGCCGCCTTGGCCTGCTCCGCGGTGAAGGCTGCATAACGCTGCAGGAGCTCGTCGACGCTCCCGTCAGCCGAAGGCGAAATGACCCCGAAGGCGTCTGCTGTCACCTGGAGGAGTTCGCGGAGGGCGCGCCGGCGGGCAACGCCCGGTGCGTGGAAGCGCAGAATCTGGCCCGCCAGGGTCACGTCCCCGCCCCCACGGTGCCGTCAATGTCCGCGACGTGGAGCGCTCCGTCACCGCACGCCGGTTCAGCATAGAGGCCATCGATCAGTGGCCTGAACCGGCTGAGGACGCGCGGCCGCTTTGGCTTCAGCGTGGCGGTCAGATCGCCGCCTACGATCGAGAGGTCATTGCGGAGGAGGGCCCAGCGCCGCGGGCGCTCCGGAGGAGCCAGCCGCCTCCCGGCTGCGCGGACGCCCTGGTCGATGACCCGCATGGCGTCCGCGCTGAGACCGGGATCTTCCACCCAGATCAGCGCTGTGCAGTAGGGACGCTGGTCGCCGACCAGCATCGTCTCCGACACGCCTGGGATGGCGCGCAGCAGCGCCTCCACCTTCTCTGGTGACACCTTCTTGGCGTAGGACGTGGCGATCATCTCCTTGCGCCGTCCGTCCACCACCAGGCGGCCCTCTGCGGTCAGGTACCCGAGGTCGCCGGTGTGCAGCCAGTCGTCCTCGAGCGGCGATGGGATCGCCGCATCGTCGTATCCCGCCGCCACCTGCGGTCCGCGGACCAGGATCTCGCCATCGAGAGCGATCCGCACCTCAGTCTCAGGCAAGGGCTGCCCCACCGTGCCGATGCGGTTGTGACCCAGGCGGTTCAGCGCGATGAGGGGTGCCTCGGTCATTCCGTACGCGTTGTGGATCTCTATGCCGGCCTGCTGATAGGCCTGGAGCAGCGCCTCGCCCAGAGGAGCCGAACCGACGATCAGCTGCTCGCAGTGAGCCAAGCCCATGCCGTGAAGGAGCAGCGGCCGAAGGGCACGCTTCCGGAGCCTGCGAGGCAGCCGCATGAGGAGGCGACCAATGCGGCTGCCGAAGAGTTGGCCCCAGGCCTTCTCGTAGATCCGCGGCACGCCGAAGAAGATGGTCGGCCGCACCCTGGGTAGGGTCTCGGCGAGCGCCCGGAAGTCCTCCAGGAAGTAGATATCCGTCCTGCCGGGCAGGTTGTAGGCCGCGTAGGTGCAGAGGATGCCTTCCACGACGTGATTCAAAGGCAGAAAGGACAGATAGCGGTTGCCGCCGCTACGGGTCGCCCAGGGAAGCACCGAGACCACCGCCTGGGCCATCCACCGCAGCTCTGCATGCGAGAAGACGGTGCCCTTCGGCGCTCCCGTCGTGCCCGAGGTGTAGCGCAGCGTGGCCAGGTCGCTGAAGTCCACCGCTGCCTCGCTCGCTTCGGAACTCATCCTTCCGCGAGAGAGGAAGTCCCGCCAGTCGACCACACATCCGTCGAAACAGGCCGGGATGGGCCCACGGCCGAATGACACCACCGGCACCGAAGCCCGCAGCTCAGAGAGCCGGCTCAGGATTGCCGGGGTGCCCACCAGCAGAAGCTTGGCGCGGCTGCTTGCCAGGATCGCGTCAATCTCGTGCGGCGGACTGGTGTAGTACAGGGGCACGCTGACCGCGCCGCACAGGCCAATCGCCACGTCCAGGGTGAGGTAGCGGCTGCTGTTGAGCCCGACGATGGCAACCCGATCGCCCCTCCGGATGCCCATGGCCCGCAGGGCCGCCGTCGCTTGGAGCATCTCCTCGCGCACGTCTGAAGCCTCTCGTGTCTTGACCTCGCCGTCGACGATGTCGTGAAAGGTGACCTTCCCGGCGTGCGAGCGCAGCCGGAACATGATCTGTTCGTGAACCGTCCTTGTCGAGTTGTGCATGAAGCCGCGGGTGGTCGCGTACTCCAGCAGGCGGGGCAGGTAGGTTCGCCAGTCGAGAGGGTACCGTCCGACCAGCCGGTCGACGTTGTCGCGCACGAACACGCGCCGCTCGTTGAAATAGGGGAGCAGCGAGGCGAGCGCGTTCTCCTTGAGCCTCAGTAGCGGTGCGCCCAGCGAGTATGGCGACCTCACACAGCGTGGCGGCTTGGTCCCCAGCGCCTCCGCTGCCCACTTCCGAACCGCCTTGAGCAATGCGCCCGCCGTCGGCAGCGTGTCGTGCGGCGCGGTCAGGTGGAAGGTCAGCCCGGCGGCCGCTGGATCGAAGGTGAGGCGGGCTATGCAGTCCGCCACATAGTCCACCGGGACGATGTTGATCCGCAGCCCGGATCCACCCGGCATCAACCGCTGGTGATGGACCAGGTACTGGCGAATGGGCGCGTAGAAGGTGTTGAAGGTCAGGATGTAGCCGGTAGCCGAGTCGCCCACGACCATGCCCGGCCGGAAGATCGACACAGGCACCTCGTCGCCTGCATCGTGGACGAGACACTCGGCCTCGTATTTGGTCTGCTCGTAGAAGTTGGTGAAACCGCCTTCACCCGTCGGCCGCTCTTCCCCGATCGCGCCGGTCCGCCGTCCAGCCACGTAAGCCGTCGAGATGTACGCCAGCCTTCGTAGCCCGTGGTCCGCGTTGACCGCCTTGGCCAGGTCGATGACCTGCGCCGTCCCGCCGACGTTCGTCGGCCGGAGCACCTCGAGCGGGCTCCCGAGCCGGATGTTCGCGGCCCCATGAATGATGTGGGTGACGGTCTTGACAAGCCCCCTGTATGCCTCGGGGCTGAGCCCCAGCTGCGGCTTGGCGAGATCGCCGGCGATCGCCTCGATCCGGTCGCCCAGGTGACCCCGCAGTTCGCGCCAATCCCAGTAGGCGCGACCCAGGAGCCGGATCGCGGCGGCGTCGTCAGGCGCCTGCACCAGGACGACCAGCCTGTGGTCTGTCTCCTCGATTAGACGGCGGGCGACCTGCGTGCCGAGAAATCCGCTTCCACCGGTGAGAAGGATCAAGCCGCCCATCTCGACGCCCCCCAACCATGGTCGGAGACGAACTCGCGGAGCAGCTCGCGGTTGCGCCGACCTCGGGTCAGCTGATCCTTGTAACCAAGGCGGAGTCTCTCGACCTGCGCTGCCGGTTGCCACAGAAGCCTGTCCACGATGCGGTCGAGCGACTTGAAGCGATCGTCAGTATGAGCGTCGATGAAGTAGTCCGGATAAAGGCCCAGCTCCTGATACAGGGTCTTGAGACGCAGGTCGTGTCCGAACGCGATCTGCGGTCGCAGCCCGGCGAGCGCGAGCACACTCCCGTGGTAGCGCGCGGTGATGAGGAGATCGAGACCGTGCAGCACCGACGTCATCTCCGACGCGGTGTGGACACGTGCTGAGAAGATCCGCGTCTGTTCTGGATAGCGGACTGACCCCTGCACACGACGCGCGAGCGCCTCATCGAGCTCTTCCATACAGATGAGGGCGACCGGCCGGTGGTGCTCGGCCCACAGCCTGTCGATCATGGCGACGTATCCGACCGTCAGCGCCTGAGAGCTGGCGTGCTGTTCCGGAGTGTGCGCGAAGTAGGCCGGCCAGCTGTAACGGTCGGCGCGTCGGCCCCATGGCCGGATCACCACCGGGAATCGGTAGAAGTCGACCATGGCTACACCGACGACTCCTCCCCCAGCAGCCGGCCATTCTCGACTCAGCACGTCTTGGTCATCGGCATCCACCGGGAAACCGACCGCCAGATCGGCGGTGACCTCCATCGGCGCGGTCAGCCCCCACCTATTGAGTGTTTCGGCGGCCGCATGAGTGCGCGTTACGATGAGGTCGGTCTTGTTCGCCTCCCTCCGGATGTGTCCCTGATTCGCCAGGGAGGCGGATCCAACGTCGACCGCGTACGCCAGGCAGGGCTTGTGATACGTACGGGCCAGTCGCGTCGCCCAGAGGAAGTACCACAGGAACAGCGAGCTCCAGCTGTCCATGTAGACGCTGCCCTCGACGAGCAGGATCAGATCGTGCTCGCGCACCAGCTTGCGCATCACCAAGAAGTACACGAGCGGAATGTGGACGAGCCTGACGTTCGCCGTTTCCTCGATATAGCGGCGCGTCTTCTCGACGTTCAAGGTGGGCACCGTGATCTCCGCTTCTGGTCCCATCACGGCGCGGACGTCCTTGATCGCCGCTACAACACGCGCCTCGGCACCGGTGTTGTCAGCGCCGTTGTAGCCGACAAGCAGCACGCGGGGTGCGTTGGTCATCGTTCTCCTCCCCGAGCGTGCGTCAGGTGCCGACTCGCCGGGATCCTCTGCTTCTCGTGCTCATCCGGGTAGAGGGAGGGATCGAATTGCAAGTCGCTATCAATCTCCTCCCAGAGCTTGTCGAGTTCGCCCTGGGTGATCTCGCTGAGTTTCGGGGCCATCCCGTAGCACTCCTGTCCTTGGACCGGCTCCGGCGGCCGGTTGTAGGCAGGCTCGATGGTGTGGCTCAACCACCCCCCGCCACATCCACCGTTGGACAGAACTTGCTGGTTGAGGTCAGCGGCTGCTGGACGAGAGGAGCGGTGGCGTCCTCAGGGAAGGAGGCCGAGCTCCCGGCCTCGAGCCACTGCCTCGACCCGGTTGGCCACCCCGAGCTTGCCCGAGATCGTGTGGAGGTGGGACTTCACGGTGCCGACCGTGACGAACAGCTTCGCAGCGATCTGGCTGTTGGACCGACCGAGGGCAACCAGCTGGAGCACCTCGAGCTCCCGCTCGCTCAGCGCCTCGACGAGGCTGCCGGGGCCTGAGGTGCTCCTGGCTCGGCGTCCGGCGCCGGCTGCGAGCAACGGCGCGAGCCGCGCGAGAGTGGCTCGGGCGGACTGGGCGATCGTCTCGTCGCCGGCGCGAGTGGCGAGTTCGAGGGCGTGACGCGCGGCCGTCTCAGCGGCCTCGAGCTGCCCGAGCTCGACGCGAGCCCGGCCCAGGGCCGCCCAGATCGCCGGGCTCGATTCCGCCGATGCGGGCCCGCTCCGCTCCAACTCTCCCTCGCAGACGCGGAGCGCCCCCCGGGCGTCGCCCCGGGCGAGCAGGATCGACGCCGTGCTGGCGATGGCGCGGCCGGCGGCGAAGACATTGCCAGCCCGGCGCAGGTCAGGCAAGGACTCCTCGTAGGCCGCCGCCGCCCCCTCTAGGTCACCGGCCACTAGCAGGCCGACGCCGAGGAACTCCGTCGCGTCGCCTCGAAGTGTCGCCTCCATGTAGGCTGGAAGCCCGTCCGGAACCAGCTCACGCGCACGGCGCGCCTGAACGATCGCCGTGGCGCTGTCCCCAGCCAACTGGGCGAGCCGTGAGCGGAGAAGGGCCAGCTGGGCTGGAACCGCCGGGCCGAGCAGGCCACCACCCCGACCCGATTCAAGCGCACGTTCGGCAGCCAACATCCATCCGAGCGTCTCTTCGGACTCAGTCGCGAGTGACACACACCACGCGTATGAGGTGCAGAGCTGAGCATGGTCGCGAACGACCTCGACGGGGAGCGCGTCGAGCCATCGCCGGACGGTGCTGAGTTCGCCGGCGTGGATATGTCGTATCGAGGCCTCGGCAACAATCTCGCTGGTGCGCTCGAGATCACCCGACTGAATCGCGTGGGCGATGGCCGCCTCGTCGTCTCCATGCTCCTCGCACCAGGTCGACGCCCTGGCATGGAGGGCGGCCACATCCTCTGGGTGGAGGACAGCCAGGCGGGCCTTGAGGACCTCGGCGAAGAGGGCGTGGTACCGGTACCAGACCCGCTCGTCATCGAGGGGGACGAGGAGAAGGTTGGCTCGCTCCAGTGCCTCGAGTCGCGCCTGGCCGCCGGAGCTTCCGCTCACCGCGTCGCAGAGCGCTCCGCTGAGCTTCTCAAGGATCGACGTCCTCAGGAGGAAGTCCTGGGTCTCGGGTGGCAGCGCGGCGAGGACCTCCTCAATGACGTAGTCGAGGACGAAGCGGTGGGTCGCCGCGAAGGCGCGGACCCGGCTGGGGATGTCCGAACGCCCCGCCAGGGACAGGGCGGCCAGCTGAAGCACCGCCGGCCAGCCCTCGGTCCGCCCCACGAGCGTCTCGAGGTCCGGGTCGCCGAGGGCCACCTCCATCCGCTCGGTGAAGAATCGGCGAGCCTCGTCAAGGGTGAAACGAAGCGCGTCGGCCCGGACCTCGACCAGGTCATTTCGCGCTCGCATACGGGCGAGCGGCAGGGCCGGGTCCGCCCGCGTGGAGAGCACCAGGTGAGCCTGGGGGGGAAGCCCCTCCAGCAGGACACCGACCGCCCTCTGCACCTCCGGCGCCGTGATCAGGTGATAGTCGTCCAACACCAGGATCGATGGCTCCCCGCGCTCAGCGAGCAGGACCGCAAGCCCGCTGATCGCCTGGACAGGGTCGCCCCCAGGTGCCACCTCCTCGACCGAACCGGTCTCGGTGGGGGCCAGCTCACCGACCGCAGCCGAGAGGTAGCGGACGAAGCGAACCGGGTCGTTGTCCGCCTCGTCCAGGGAGAGCCAGGCATGCCCGATCGATAGGGCGGACAGCCAGTCGACCAGCGCCGTGGTCTTGCCGAATCCCGGTGGTGCCGAGACCACAGTCAGGCGCGCGTCGAGTGCCCCCGAGAGGAGCTGGA
>Ga0187771_10001777_pt1 | contig 14700 bp, 14 predicted proteins | sample 0116_SJ02_MP15_1_FD_133139 | JGI IMG/M metagenome (GOLD analysis project Ga0187771, IMG submission 133139) | Tropical peat soil microbial communities from peatlands in Department of Meta, Colombia - 0116_SJ02_MP15_10_MG | ecosystem: Environmental > Terrestrial > Soil > Wetlands > Peat | place...
ACAAATCATCTGCACTTGTGCGGGCCTTCACATGGGCGATTAGGAAAGTCACCGCACACACCGCTGTGTTGGTGATGAAGTCTGGAACAAGTGACATCAACGCTTTCGCAACCGCAATCAAGCGACCGATGATCGCATACGGGCCGGGAAATTCGCATCTAGACCACACCGCGGACGAGCACGTGAGCATACAAGAATACCTAGACGCCATACAGGTTTTGCAAGAGGCGTTGAACAAGCTCGCCCTATTAGATACAAGGAAAGTTCCACTATCTTGAGGCCTCGTGAAGTGAGCATCAGGCTCACAGGAGTAGAGCATCGTAGACCGGGTAAGAAGAAACACTCTCAATCTCGGCACTTCGTCCGGCGCGTAGTCCGATACAGCGGCGGCGCACATGTCACGTGACGGAAATTCAGTAATTTCGCAACAATTCCTGGACTATCCTATCGCCCACTTGACTCGTCTTGGACGCCCCGCCTAGGTCGGGCGTGCGAACCTTTGGGTCAGCTAGGACTTTTTCCACGGCTTCATCGAGTCTTGCAGCTTCTCGTCTATAGCCTAGGTAATCGAGCATCATCTTTGCTGAAAGGACTGAAGCTATGGGGTTAGCGATCCCTTTTCCAGCTATGTCCGGCGCAGATCCGTGAACCGGGGCGAATGCCGCATATTCCTCCCCCACGCTTGCGCTTGGAGCAAGTCCAATCCCCCCGACCACCTGTGCAGCAAGATCCGACAGTATATCCCCGTAAAGGTTCGGAGTGACAAGGACATCGTAGCTAGCAGGAGATGCCACTAATGACATTGCGGCGGCATCAACAAGTTTCTCCTCAACCTTGATGTCTCGATAGTTTCTCGAAACTTTCAGGCAAGTTTCTCTGAACAGACCATCGCTCTCCTTCAATATGTTGGCTTTGTGGACTATTGTTACCTTCTTTTTCCTGGTCTCCGCGAGTTCAAGAGCGACTCTCGCGATTCTTTCTGAGCCTTCGACCGTTATAACTCTGAGAGCGCACGCGCCGTTGCGAGTACGCCATTCTATGCCCGAATACAGCCCCTCTGTGTTCTCTCGAACGATCACGAAATCCGCATTACGGGCAATACAGTCAATGCCTGGGAATGATTTTGCGGGCCTAACGTTTGCGAACAGGTCGAACATTTTCCTGATCTTCATAACGGTGCTCTCGTAGTCTTTCCTGTCGACCGGTGTGGTGAAGGCGCCCATTAGCGCTGCTTTACACTCTCGCATTACGGAAACTGTTTCGGCTGGGAGATTTTCACCTCGTCTATTCCAGCAGTCATAGCCTGCGTCAAGCTCAATGAACTCAAAGTCTACGTCTAAAGCTCTCAGGACTTTCAGAGTCTCAGGAATGACTTCTTTCCCTATTCCGTCACCAGGCAAAGCTGCGATCTTGATCAAGTCTGTTCATCTTGGATTCATGGCGCGAGTGTGCATCTAGTGCTTCGAACAGATTGGCTCCGGAGGGTTCCTGCCCTATCCTAGCGTTCCTCCACTCTTAAGATAGTTGATTATTCCTCCAGATCGATTAATGTCTGTTACGAACTGGGGCGGTTTCGGCAAATCGTGTATCTTTCCCCGAACCTTGAGTTTGAAGTTGTTCAGATCGATCTCTCCCGTGTCGCCATCTTGCACAGCTTCCGGAATGCCTTGGGAAACAAAAACCGGTAGCCCGAGGTTCAAAGCGTTCCTGTAAAATATCCTTGCAAACGAGCTCGCAATAATGGTTTCGATTCCAGAGGCTTTCAAAGCAAGAGGTGCCGTCTCCCTGCTTGAGCCACATCCAAAGTTCCTTCCTGCAGCTATCACGTCCCCCTTCTTGACATTAGCACAAAAGTCAGGCCTGATTTCGATGAATGCGCACCTAGCCAGTTTTTCCGGGTCTACGGTCAGGTTGTATCGTCCAGGGGTTATTTGGTCTGTGTTCACATTATCTCCGAATTTCCATATTCTCACATGAATCGCCTCGGATCAGTTATCCTTCCTGTAACGGCGGTCGCCGCTGCCGTCGCTGGAGAAGCCAGGTAGATCTCAGAAGCAGGGTCACCCATTCTTCCAGTATAGTTCCTATTTGCCGTTGACAGACAAATCTCCGCCGGCGCCAGAACCCCCATGTGTCTACCAAGACAAGGACCGCATCCAGGCGGACAAACGAATGCTCCACACTTGACGAAAGTTTCAATCAAGCCTTCGCTCAGAGCTTGGAGCAAGACTGTTCTTGACGCAGGGATTATGACGGTCCTTGTTTGGGCCCGTCGCCCCTTCAGAATCGTGGCCACAATTCTCAAGTCCTCAATTCGTCCGTTCGTGCATGTGCCGATAACGACTTGATCCACGGGCACATCTTCCACTTCTTGGACAGATCTGGCGTTAGATGGTTTGTGAGGAACTGCCACTTGCGGTTCAAGGTCTGATACGTCGAGGTCCAAGGTCTTCCCACATTCAGATCCGTCCCCAACAAGCCCGGTCTTCGCGCCCATCTCAATTGCGAGATTTGTGAGCGTCAACCTATCTGCAAGAGCCATCTTCTCCGTCAGCCCGTTGTATTCTAGTGCCATGTAGTTTGCTCCTTCATCACCGACTACGGAGCAGAGCTTCAGGGCGATGTCTTTCGCACTAACGCCTGAGGGTAGTTTTCCTTGTAATGTAACGCCGTACGATTCCGGGACTCTGAGCCAAATCTTTCCGGTGGACATGGCGACAGCGATATCTGTGGACCCCATACCCGTGGCGAAAGCACCGAGAGCGCCCGCAGTGCACGTGTGCGAGTCACCGCCGACTATGACCATGCCCGGCTTGGCGAATCTCTCAGCGATTATTTGGTGGCAGACACCGTCTGCTAATAGCTTGATCCCGTGTTTCTTTGCAAAGGTTCTCAACATCTTCTGAAGAGCCGCCGCGTCGATATTTGACGGTGGAACGACGTGGTCCACAAAGAAGACCACACGTGTTGGATCCGCGACGCGTTCGCTTAGCTGTTTCACAGCCTGAATCGCCAAGGGAGCCGTTGTGTCATGCGCGAATATCATGTCCGGCTCTATCACTATGATCTCGCCCGATTGAACATCTCGTCCAGCCTTGATGCTCAGGATCTTCTGGGCAAGTCCCATAGACCTACGCTCCCGAGATCGGTTGATTTTCGAATGTCTTGAGTACAAGTCGGGTGTTGGTCGTGACAACTCCGTCGATCGATCTTATTCTCTCGAGACAATCATTCAACTCAGGCGTGGTGGTGCCCGTGAAAGATAACTCAATATCGTAGTCTCCGCTTATTTCGCACACGCGTTTAACACCTCTAATTACGCGTATCTTTCGAGCGATAGAAGAGGTATGCACATTCGACTGACATTTTACTAGAACTAGTGCCTCAGTGTATTGGGGTATTTGAGGTGAGAAATCCAGTCCTGTAGATTTCTCGACCAAATCGATCAGATCAGAATCTCTGAAGCTACCGATCTCGGTTCTCTCTTTTATCTTCTGCGCGACTCGTGAGATCTGATCATCACTAATCGAGATCCCCAATCTATCGAGCCTAGCTTTGATCGCGTGGGTGCCAGTATACTTGTCGATGATGATCTCTCTGTGCCTTCCAACAAGCTCCGGTGGAAAACCTTCGTACGTATTTGGATTGGACAGCACCCCCGCTGTGTGTACGCCCGCCTTATGCGAGAATGCATTTTCTCCGACTATCGGTGCATTCGGCGCGATAACCAGCCCGCTACATTTCTCCACTAAAAGAGAAAGCGCCGGCAGTTCGGCAAGCCTCACGGTTTCTATGCCATAATTTAGTTTCATTGCGACCACGAGTTCGCTCAGTGATGTAATTCCAGCTCTTTCTCCCAGTCCGTTAACGGTCGCGTGAGCGACAGTGGCTCCTGACTCTATAGCAGCGAGCGTGTTTGCCAAAGCAAGTCCCATATCGTTATGGCAATGCACATCCAGTTCGGCTCTCAACCGTCTCCTGAGGTACCCGAACAGATCTCGGAAAGTTTCTGGAGTCGCGACTCCTACTGTATCCGGTAGACTTATTCTATCAGCCCCAGCTTCGATAGCAGCTTGGCATATTCTGACCAGGAATCCGTAATCGGTTCTGGTTGCGTCTTCAGCTGTAAACCTGACCTTCAGCCCCGACGATCGCGCGTGTTCAATCGCTGTGCAAGCCATGTCGATCGCCTTCTCTCCATCACGTCGCAGTTTGTAGGTGAGGTGAGTCTCTGAAGTGCCTAGGAAGATCGCAACCCTCGGCACATCGCAGGATATTGCTGTGTCAACGTCTTGAATGATTGCGCGACAGTGTGCCAGCACCTCGGCTTCGAGGCCTTCCTTAGCTATTCTCTTCACAGCCTCGTATACATCCCGAGAAACATTCGGATCCCCAGCCTCTATCATGTTCACGCCCACTTCGTCAAGCTTCTGAGCGATCTGCAGCTTTTCTTCTACTGTGAACGCCACACCAGGAGTCTGTTCCCCTTCGCGCAAGGTTGAGTCAAGTATGCGCACCCCGTGATCGATCGCTCTGTGGGCCTTCATGGCGACGCACTTTCGCGGCCATGCAAATCGGATCTTTTATAAAGTTTTCGCACTTCTGGGAGGATTTTCAGCGCCTTTCCGTCGCGACATGACGATTTTCGGACCCCGATTCCATGCGTGCTCCACGGGAGCACAATTCGAAGGACCCAACCAGAACAGCGATCCCCAGAGCTTGCTCGTGTCTCTATCGTCAGGGAGACTGACAGCGCCAAACATCGATGTTCTTCTCTGATTTCCGCCTCGTTTTGACGAATAGCGGCGTTTTGGGGTCGCGCCGGTCCGAAATTCTTATAAAGAATGCGAGTTGCGTCAGTTGAGAAGGCGCGCGATGCGGAGGTTCGTCCCTTGATGGCTCTCCAATGGTACGGCTCGGGGTGCCCCGGGATCTATGGCACTTGTGACAATTGCGACTACTGCTACTTGGAGCACTTCTCTCATCCTCCGTGTCTTGAAAGCATTGGATGACATCGTAGTTTTGAGATTCCAGAGTGCCCCCTTCTAGTGCCGAGAACTACCTTCTCCCAGCTTAGGCCATTGACAAGCCAGGCGCATGGGCGTATATGGTCGGGACGCATCTCCGAGATCTCGTATCAACTCGGAACAGAGTCTTGACGTTGAACCCTGTTGCTTTTCGGACGTTCTTGACGCCCTTGTATTCCGGCTTTTCTAGAACGCAGAATATGTCCCTGATAGTCACACCATTCTTCTGCAGCACGGATACGAGGGGGGCGAGCGTCCCACCCGTAGATATTGCATCGTCGATAATCAGAACCTTGTCTCCCCTCGAGATTCCATAGACCCAGTAGGTTCCGTGCTCGAACCCCGATGCGTAGGGAACCTTTGCAAGAAGGCTCGACGAATCGTGGAAGTTTCTCTTCCTAACGATTGCAAGCGGTTTGCCCTTGAGACTCGCCACTAGCTGAGCGATTGGGAGCCCAAGTGATTCCGCGGTCACCACCTTGTTGATGTCGTCCGATGTTTGTTGATGAATCATGTTCGCGATCCATTCTGACCAAATAGGATCCGGGGGAGGTATGTTCTCAGTGAGTGGGTTGATGATATACCGGTAGACTCGCCTAGGGCCCCGTCCGTGCCACTCTCGCTTGACCACTTTACTTCGTGAGTAAGCTTGAATGATTTGTTCGATCGTTCTTCTCTCGAACTTTTTCTTGGCATCCTTCGATTCCTGAAGAGGGCGGTGGAAGCAGGTGCGTTTTCCCAGGTGGCAGGCTGGGCCGGTCTGTTCGACTCGGTACAGCAGAGTGTCAGCGTCGCAGTCTACGAGGATTTCGATGATTTTCTGCAGGTTGCCGGACGTCTGTCCCTTTTTCCACAATTCATGTCGCGAGCGGCTCCAGTAGTGCGCGAAGCCGGTTTTCACAGTGTCCTTTAGGGCTTCGGAGTTCGTGTAAGCAACCATCAAGACCTCACGCGTTCCATAGTCTTGCACCACAACAGGGATCAGCCTCTGCTTCTTGAACGTAGTCTTGTAGCCGAGCTCATCTATCTTCATAGTCTGATCTCGACTCCGTTTTGTTTCAGGTATTCTTTCACGCAGAGAACTGTGAAGGTCCTGTAGTGGAAAACAGATGCTGCAAGAGCGGCGTCAGCGGAAGTTTTCTTGAAGACGTCCAGGAAATGCTCTAGCGTGCCACAACCGCCGCTGGCGATCACCGGCACTCGAACAGATGAACAGACCGCCCTCGTCAGCGGCAGGTCGAAACCGTCTAATGTTCCGTCGCGATCAATTGATGTAAGCAGTATCTCACCTGCGCCCGCTTGCTCGCATCGGCGAGCCCACTCCAATGCGTTCAGTTCAGTCTTGGTGCGCGCGCCGTAGGTTCGAACTTGGAACCATTCCTTGCCGCCATGGCGAGTTCGGCCTGCGTCCACCGCCACTACGACGCATTGTTGGCCGAAGATGTCGGCAATCTCGGTGATCAGGGAAGGATTCTCAACGGCGGCTGTATTAACAGCTACCTTATCCGCGCCTGAGCATAGAATCTCCCTCACGTCCGCAAGGTCTCGGATACCTCCGCCGACTGTGAACGGAATATCCAACACGTTTGCAGCCTCTCTGACCAGGTTAGTACGGATGTCCCTTTTCTCCAGGGAGGCCGTTATGTCCAAGAAGACTAGCTCATCGGCTCCTTGGTCACGGTACAGTGAGGCCAGCTCAAGGGGGTCACCTGCATCCCTCAGGTCAACGAAATTCCTGCCCTTAACGACTCTTCCGGCTTTGACGTCGAGGCAGGGGATGATGCGCTTCGCAAGAGGCATGCAGTTAACCAGCTCCCGCCTTGATGGCATCTGAGATCAATAGAGTTCCATCCAAGATCGCCTTGCCAATTATGACGGCGTGAGCTCCAGCTTCTCTCAATGAGGAAACATCGGCGGCGGATCTCACGCCTCCGCTCGCGAAAACTTTAGCCTCGTGATGTAGCTGGCAAACGCGTTTGATCGTGCCAATGTCCGGCCCATCCATCGTTCCGTCCCGCTCAGCACATGTGAGAAGAAAACCTTGGACACCTGTTCCTATGAGATGGCTCAAGGCTTTGTCGAGCGTTATTCCTGAGAGTTCGCGCCAACCCGCGATCAGGACGTCCTCCCCGCGGTAGTCAAGCGCCACGATGATCTTCGACGCGGTAACAATTTCCATGAGCCCGTTGAACGTCGTTTCGTCTGTGAGAGCCACCGTTCCAACGACAAGCTCGTCTGCCCCAGCCTCAACCAGTTCATGCGCAATCGCTGCCGTCCGTATGCCCCCTCCCACCTGAACAGGCATCGGTGCTGCCCGAATGATCCGGCGGATAGCATCGAGATTGTTGCCCTCGCCGAAGGCTCCATCCAAATCTACGACATGAATGCCGCTTATTCCTGTCCTCGACCAACCTCGAGCCACAGCCACCGGATCTTTGGAGTAGACTTTGGGATCACTTGCTTGGCCTTTCCGAAGCCTCACGACGTTGCCTCGCATCAGGTCAATTGAGGGATACACTTTCATCGTCAACCTACCTTCTGAGAACCTTCGCAAAATTGCGCAACAGCGCCGCGCCAATCTTGGCAGATTTCTCCGGGTGGAATTGCGTGCCAATCAGAGTCCCGCAGTCGATGACCGATGGGAATGTCACTCCGTACTCCGTGTGGGCTGCAACTAGCGATTCATCAGCGTGCGGAATGTAGGAGTGTACAAAGTAGCACCAAGAGCCGGAGCTGATCCCTTCAAGGATGCCATCAGATTTGCTTACGTTCAGTTGGTTCCATCCCATGTGCGGGATCTTCACCGAGTCAGGTAGCCGTACAACTCTTCCCTTGACCAGACCGAGTCCATTGGCGGGTCCTTCTTCGCTCGACTCAAACATTAGCTGCATGCCGAGACAGATTCCAAGGACTGGCTCTCCTCGCGTAGCCATTTCGGCGATTAGATACCGGTATTTTCTCAGTCTCGACATGGCGGGCCGAAAGTTCCCAACTCCCGGCAAGACGAGGCCATCGAACTCTGGGCTTTTCGGCATCTTGTCAACGATTTTGACTTCTAGTCCCTGCTTTCTAAGGGCTAGAGCAATATTAAACAGATTTCCGGCTCCGTAGTCGAAGACCCCGACGCGCAACTATACGGCCCCCTTTGAGCTTGGAGGGCCCTTTCGGCGCGTGTCGATCGTGCATGCTTGTCTGAGCGAGAGAGCGAGCGCCTTGAATGCGGCCTCAACTTTGTGGTGGTCATTTCCGCCGTACTGCACACTAAGATGCAGACTGGCTTCTAGTGAAGTTGCGAGCGAATTCACGAAGTGGTATATGTCCTCGCTCTTGAGCCCCTCGATGCTCGAGTTCGCTATCTTCAGATCAGTTGAAGTGAAAGGACGACGCGCCAAGTCCATCGACGCAAGAGCCAACGCATCATCCATAGGCACTACGGCCCACCCGAAGCGCGTCACTCCGTCTCTATCGCCAAGTGCCTTGGACATGGCTTCCCCAAGCGTGATCGCCACATCCTCAACTACGTGATGCGCGAGGTCGCCGGACGCGACGACCTCGATATCCACTAGGCTGTGCGCTGCAAGTGTGACAAGGAGATGATCAAGGAACGGGATTGTTGTCTTCGCCATTGCGTTGCCTGTTCCGTCGATCTCAACCTTTGCCTGGACCTTTGTCTCCCTAGTGGTTCTGACAACGTTTCCTGTTCGAGACAAATCAATCACCGTAAACTCGACAACAAGCCGGGCAAATCATTCACCGACTCCAAGACCGCGTCGGCTCCACATTCCGCAAACATGAATGCTCTACGCGGACTGTAGGCCGCACCTACTACACCGCAGAAGGCAAGATTGGGACGCACTGATTTCGCATTGCTCGTCATAATCAGGTCCTCCGCCGAATCTCCCACGTACAGGATAGTGCCCGAGGCGCGCGTCTGTTCAGCTGCGAGTAGAAGCGATTCCGGATTGGGTTTGCCCGGGATTGGTACGCTTGCATTGATGTTTGCGTCGTGATCTTCGAGGAATACCATCGGGCTGTCCTGAAAGAACTTCATCAGTTCCCTTAGGGTGTACTCGGTTCCCAACCGTGATCTCCCCGTTACGACAGCCATCCTACTCTTCGGCAAGAGTGACGACAAGGAACACAGCGTTTCCCGTGACACGAGCACCTTCTCGGAATCTATCAGACCGGCCCTACAACCGACAACGGGTGGAATTCCATGAAGTTGCTTCAGGAGTGCAGCGCCGTAATAGTATTCGTCGAAGACCCTGGCCAGCAAACTTGAGGCCGGACCACCAGGATAGGCGAGCCTTTCCAGCAGTCTGTCTACGCAGGGAGCGGAGTTTGGAAGTTCTGCCTTGATCGCCTTGACGAATGGGTTGAACCCATGCGAGGCTATTTCGAGTAGGCGCGACACTTGGCCACCGAAGGCTTCCGAGTCGAGCGTTTCTTGAAGCCCTTCGAGTGTCTCGCTCCGGCTCTTGAACCATCTAGCAACTCTGTCACAGGGAAGATTCGCTGTTATGCTCGCGAGGATAGTCGCAGCTGCGTCTATGTCGTTGTTGTACTGTCCTGTTCCTCGAAGATTCTCGACAAGTTGCTGCGTCGGGAAAGTTGGATTCAGCTTCAATCCAAAAATGCTTGATAGGAAATAGGCTACAGTCGCATCAATCGCTCGGTCATACGAGCCACGCGAGTCTATGAGGACGCCGTCACAATCGAATATTATCGCGTCAGTGAATCTAAGCGAGTTGATACTCGAGTTGCGCAACAGCGCCGATTTGCCGCTCAATGTAACGTGCTTATAGCCCTCATAGTTGTTCGTCGCGCATCACCTCTTCAAGCGCATCTAAGAACTTCTCACTCATCGACCTCGTGCCAACAGTCACTCGCAGGCAGCCTCTGAAGCCAAGCATATCGCTGAAATCTCTCACCAAGATCCCAAGGGACTGCAGTCTGGCAGAGAACCTAGAAGAGTTCCGGCCCGTGCAGACGAGAACGAAATTCGCCTGCGAATCGAAAACTCTGATACCCTCCACTCGTCTGAGGTGGTCTATCAGCCAGCTCCTCTCTTGCTTCATCTCGGAGACGCTGTCCTGCATGGCCTTGAGGTTTCGTAGGCATTCTATTCCGAGCCTAGCAGTGAACCTGCCGATAGGGTAGGGGAGCTGTGCCTTCTCGGCGAAAACCTTGCTCAGTTGTGGGTTTGCCACCATGTAACCAAGCCTCGCCCCAGCTATTCCGAAGGCCTTCGAGAAAGTTCTCATCACTGCCAGCCTGGAATACTCACGGACCAACGGAACAACAGAGCAATCAGCAAACTCTGCATACGCCTCATCCAAGATTACTAGACCTCGGAACCCGTTCAGGATCTGCACGATGCTTGCTTCGGAGAACTGATTCGCCGTCGGGTTGTTGGGCGAGCACAAGAACATCATCGACGCACGCGACTCACCTGCTACGGAAAGAAGACGCTCCACGTCAAGTGAGAAGTCTTTCCGCAGAGGAACCTGAATCAGTTTGGCTCCAATCAGCTCTAGACGAAGCCTGTACATCGAGTAAGTCGGCGAGACGGAAACCGCGGATCCCTCCTTCGATAGAACGGCTGCAGCTAGGTCGATCACCTGATCCTCACCATTTGCAAGCACGACGGATTCAGGCTCAACTTGCAGCCATGATCCGAGCTTTTCACGCAATTCGATCATTTCCTCGCGCGGGTAGATTCTGAGGTCGCATTGCACAGCCTTGCGAGCCATTTTCCGAATTGACTCTGCATCCGCAAAGTAGTTCTCGTTACTGTCGAGACCGATCAGATGGTTTCCCGATTCTGCGCCGACTCTCGCGGACTTGTAGCCCTCATAGGACTGAAGTCTCGCCAGAATCTCATCGACCGAACTGCGTTCAGAGGTCAACCTGTTAGACGCTCCAGTATGGCGAGAGCATGATTCTCCAAACCCTCAGCTCTCGCGAGCACAATCGCAGACGGGCCGATGCTCTGGAGGCCCCTCCGAGTGCAGTTTACAATCTCTACTCGACGCATAAAGTCCCAGACAGAAAGCCCGGAGTATGATCGGGCAAGGCCTCCGGTGGGGAGTATGTGGTTGCTTCCGGCAGAGTAGTCGGTTACTGCGCTTGAAGAATAGTCTCCCACAAGCAGCAATCCACAAGTCTTGATGTCTCCTTCGATCTCTTTGGCGGATCCCATGAGCTGAACGTGTTCAGGCGCGAACGCATTAACAAACTTCGTCGCATCCTTCAGGTTCTCGGCAGTGCAGACAAAGAAGCTGCGTTCCAACGCTTTTGTCGCTATTTCACGGTCGCTTTTTTCCGCAAGGACTCTAGATAGTGCAAGGATGACACGTCTAGCATTTGAGGTCGAATCGGTGACAAATCCGCATATGCTCCACGATGAATGTTCCGCCTGCGCCACCAAATCTCGGGCCACAAACAACTCGTTGAACTTTCCGAAAGCCACGACAAGCAACTCTGTTGGCCCAGCAGGCAGGTCTATGGCCACGTCGCTGGAGACGATGTGCTTCGCAGCCAACACGTACGGTCCGCCCGGCCCAACTATCTTGTTCACCGGTACGATGGACTCAGTCCCGTAGGCCATCGCTGCGATTGCTTGAGCTCCGCCTAGCTTGTAGACCTCGTCCACATCGCATAGTAGCGCAGCGCAAGCTACTAAGGGGTTAAGTGTCCCGTCCGTAAGCGGTGGAGAACACACCACAGTTCGCGCAACTCCGGCTGACTTCGCCAACACTGCGCTCATGATGAGCGAACTTGGGTAGGCAACACGGCCGCCAGGAACATAGCAGCCCACACTGTCGAACGGTTGGAGAACTCTCCTGATTCGAACCCCGCTTCGTCGAGAAACTGCAAATGGTCTGATCATTCTCAGATCTTGCATCACCTGACTGCGTAGTTGTTCAGTGACAAACGTCAGCGCTCTTCTCTCTTCAGAAGAGACCTTTGCGGATGCAATACCAATTTCGCGTTTTCTTGCGGCAAAACTCGTTAGGTCTGTTCCGTCAAGCCGATGAGACCACCTTCGGATAGCGGAATCTCCATGCTTCTTCACATCGAGTGTGATCTTCTCGGCGGCCCACCTCACTGAAGGTCCCGCCGCCTTTTCGCGGAGAGCTCTTGCAGTCTCGTGGGCGTCTCGAGATGTAAGACGAATGATCCTAGTTCTGACCAGGGGCCCCATTGTTCTCCTCTCGACCGATCTGTTCGAGCGGAAGAATCTGCTGCGGCTCGTGTACTACAAGTCCTTGCGCGAGCCTGCGTAGAGTAGGCAGCAACCGGAATAGCTCTGACTTGTCGATGACAGTGTTGATCGAGAACCAGTCAGGATCAGATAGCGGACTGATCGTGGGGCGCTTAAGCGCTGGAAGCTGAGAAAGAAGTTCATTCAAGTTCTCTTTCCTGACATTCACGAATATGTGCAGCTTGCGCTCAGCTTCCACGACTCCCCTTAGCAAGGTGAGGATATCGAAGATCTTTTCGCGCTTGCCCTTGTCTTTCAGCGATTCTCTGTTCGCGATCAACGCAGCTGTTGACTGGAGGACAGTCTCTAGAACTTTGAGCTTGTTCGCCTGCAAAGTAGTTCCAGTTTCGACGACATCTAAGATACCGTCGGCCTCTTCGGGCGGTTTTGCCTCTGTCGCTCCGAAAGAGAGATAGATTCGCGAAGCTGGATTGTCGCCTTTGGTCCACCACGGAGTTATGACCAAAGGCAACTTTTCTCCGAACCTTTTGCGATAAGATGCCAGAGACGCTACGTATCTTGCAGCGACATTGAGATACTCCGTTGAGACTCGAACCGGTTTGCCTGACTTCCATAATCCTTCAACGTACTCGTCAGCTGAACTTGCACGCGTCGATTCAGGAACGGCGAAGACGAGCTTGACTCCGCCATAACCGAGGTCGAGTAGGATTTCAACGTCAACGTTTGTCTCTTTGATCCAGTCTGCCCCGGTGATGCCGACATCGTAGGAACCTTCGTTGACGACGATGGGTATCTCTTGGGGGCGAAGAAGCTTTACCTCCACATCTTGATCGCTCAGCACGGGCCGGTAGGTGCGGTCCTTGCCGTAGATTCTGTACCACGCCCTCTCCAGAAGAGTGAACGTATCCTTCTCAAGAGATCCTTTTGGAATTGCTAGCCTAACCCTAGTCAAGCACCAGGCCCCCTTACGAGCCAATTCAGGCGGGAAGAGATGGAGATCAAACAGGGCAATGAACCGAATACTGTCGCGTTAGAAAGTCGCCGTTCGATCAGTGAGAGGTGCAGCGTTCTAGACGTGAACGCAATCGCCTGTTGTGAACTATATCCCTCACTTGAGTCACGACCGGCGGCACTCACCCCTGGGCAGTTATTTAACCATTGTTCCATAGGCACCATGCCGTTCAATATCGGCGACCTTTACCTGAGAGCACTTGGAAACTGGCTTGCACCGCATTGAAGAAATATTTGCGAGCCTTCAAGCGACGTCCACTGTCTAACGGTGGAAACTCGACTGCATGATAGTGGACAGCAGACTTTGAACCATGATTCTCGTTCTTGTCACGAGGGGTTGTCTCGACAAGCCACAAGTCACTAATACGTTGTCGTTCTGAAGAAGTAAGGGCAAAGCGTCAGCGATTTGGCATCTCAAACCCCGAATCCCGGCGGCCGCACCAATGAAAATTCTCGCCGAATTATTTTCTCTCTCTTGGTTGATTGGGTTTGAGCGTGGTTGGTTGGCTTTCTCATGGAGCCTGTAGGCTGTGAGTTTTCTTCCATTCTAGGGCGCCTAAGCTTTCTTTCTCACACACTGAAAACACTCAATCAACGGTTTAGTCTGCGACTTGTCTCGAATGACTTGGATCGCATACTGAGCGGGGTAAGCAGGCTCAATGTGCCAGCTGGAAATGACAAGAAAGGTTTGCCATTTCCAACCGATCGAACGAAGCAGCGTCCAACAACACAATGAGAATACTTCAAGATAGCCAGTTCCTGAAGCAACGTCGATCACCGTACACTCAACCAAACACCGAGATGCGATCATGGGCTCGCAACTACATCATGGACCGAGCTTCCAGAGCTCATACGATGTTTCGAGGTCGCCCGACATCTTACCCCTTATTCATGGTATCATACAAACAACGAAAACGATGATTGACGTTTCAAGCACCTTGAGCTTCAGACCTGCGTCAGCAATTGCTAAAGGCTGGATTATTGGTTCGCGAAATTCTGACCATTTCTTCTGGTCAAGTTCACCAGATATGTTGCGCTAACGTAAATTAGAAATCCGTGAACCACACATAACTCTTGAGGAATCCTTGAGTAACAAGCAAAGACTGGAAAGCCTGAAGAGATCCAGTCGAGGCGCGACCCGAAGAAGAGGACGTGCTCTTCTCGTCGACCAACACAAGAAAGTCGAAGGGCCTCTTCGTGAAAATGAGGAGAGATTTAGGGAACTGGCGGACCTGTTGCCGCAGATCGTGTTTAAGATCCAAGCGAATGGGAGGATCGAATTTCTCAACCGCGAAGGTCTTCGCTGCCTCGGATACACGCAGGAAGAGCTTCAGAAGGGCTTGAACGCTTTTCAGATGTTTTCTCCAGCTGACGTTAAGCGGGCCAGAAGGAGCGCGCGTGATGTGATGCGTGGGCAGACTTCGGAAGACCTGA
>Ga0187771_10001778_pt1 | contig 14700 bp, 16 predicted proteins | sample 0116_SJ02_MP15_1_FD_133139 | JGI IMG/M metagenome (GOLD analysis project Ga0187771, IMG submission 133139) | Tropical peat soil microbial communities from peatlands in Department of Meta, Colombia - 0116_SJ02_MP15_10_MG | ecosystem: Environmental > Terrestrial > Soil > Wetlands > Peat | place...
GAGGCCGCGCCGGCAATCCGCGAAGGCGCCGACACCGGGGAGCACGACCCGGTCGGCGCGCCTGACCACATCGGGATCGCTGGTGACCAGGATCGGCTGCTCATGGCCTCGCTCGCGTGCCGCGCGCTCGAAAGCCTTGGCGGCCGAATGCAGGTTTCCCGAGCCATAGTCGACGATTGCCACTGTCACCGGCGTGCTCCGGACTCGGGAAACAAGCCAATCACATCGGGCGTCGCCGACGCCACCCGGTGGGAGGCGGCCGTCGGCGACGCCTTCGCGGGCGGCTGCAACGGCTGCCCTCGGCCCACCCAGGCATCGAAGAATCGGCGCTCGGCGGCCTCGATGTCTTCCCCGACGACCACGCCACGACCGGCAAAGCCACGGCGTTCCAGCGCCCAGCGGCGCAGGCTCGGTCCTTCAACGCCGAGGAACAATGCGGGCAGCAGGGTGCCGAATGCCGCGAGCGCGGGAGACGCGCCGACTGATCGCAAGGCAAGGCCCAGCAGGGCGACCGCGAGCAGATACGCCACCAGCGCCAGCCACAGCCGGTGCCGCACCATCCACACCGGGCCGAACAGGAACGCGACCCAGGAAAACGAGTCCCGGACGAACACGAAGTGCTCGGCATGCGAAAGCAGATCTTCGCCCCGCCGCGGCGGCTCGTACACCGTGTAGATCGCCATGCTCCGCTCCTGACGGACTGCAGCCTCAACGCCCATTGCGGCGCCCGTCGCCGGAAAGGGGACGCGGCGGCCACCGCCGCTCCGCCTCGGACGAATGACCCGGCGAAGTCCTCACTCTCCCGTCGCCGCGGCCGCGCCGACACCCCGCAGCTGCGCACGCGGCATCGGGTCGACTCGGATCAAGTGCCGAGCCGGCCCTTGGTCGAGGGCACCTCGCCGACAGCGCGAGGATCGATCGCCACCGCGACCCGCAAGGCGCGTGCAAGGCCTTTGAAGCATGATTCCGCAATATGGTGGTCGTTGGCGCCATAGAGCGTCTCCACATGTACCGTCATGCCGGCGTTGAACGCAAAAGCCCGGAACCATTCCTGCACCAGCTGGGTGTCGAAGGCCCCCACCTTGCCGTGCCCGAATGCGGCCCTGAAAACGAGGAACGGTCGGCCCGAAATGTCGATCGCGACCCGAGTCAGCGTCTCGTCCATCGGCATGTGGACGTCCCCGTAGCGTGAGATGCCCTTCATGTCGCCAAGCGCCTGCCTCACGGCCTGCCCCAGCGCAATTCCGATGTCCTCGGTTGTGTGGTGGAGATCGACATCGAGATCGCCCTTGGCGGCAATGTCGAGGTCGATCCGGGAGTGCCGGGCCAAAAGATCGAGCATGTGGTCGAGAAAACCAATGCCGGTGTGGATCGCCGCGGCGCCGCTGCCGTCGAGATCGACCGCGACCTGTATGTCGGTCTCCTTGGTGTTCCGCCGCAGCGAGGCCTTGCGCATGGAAAGCCGCCCTTTCGATGGCCGGTTCAGGCGCGCCGTTCTACCAGGGGCGTCGTGGCGGCGCCACTCCGCCGGCGACGTCGCCGATGACGTTGCCGACCAGGCGATCGCCCGACTCGGGTCGGCGTTTGCGCCGAGCCTCGATCGTGCCTACATCAGCGCTCACCCCTTCGAGCCCATGCGGTCGCATTCATGCAGCAAGCCTCCCCTGTAACCTGGCACGGCACCACCATCCTGACCGTCCGGAAGGGTGGCGTCGTGGCGATCGGAGGCGACGGCCAGGTCAGCATCGGACAAACCATCGTCAAGGCCAACGCCAAGAAAGTCCGCCGGCTCGGCAAGGGTGAGGTCATCTCCGGCTTCGCCGGAGCGACCGCCGACGCCTTCACTTTGTTCGAGCGGCTCGAGGCCAAGCTCGAGCAGTATGCGGGCCAGCTGACGCGCGCCGCGGTCGAGCTCGCCAAGGATTGGCGAACCGATCGCTATCTGCGCCGGCTCGAAGCCATGATGATCGTCGCCGATCGCGAGGTGTCCCTCATCCTCACCGGCACCGGCGACGTGCTCGAGCCCGAGGGCGGCGTGATGGGCATCGGCTCGGGCGGCAACTATGCGCTGGCCGCCGCTCGCGCGTTGATCGATGGCGATCTCGATGCGGAGACGATCGTCAAGAAGTCGCTGGCGATCGCCGCGGAGATTTGCGTCTACACCAATCGCAACGTTACGATCGAGACATTGGCGTCATGACTCTTTCCTTTGGGGCGTCGCGGTCGGCAGGTCCGACCGAGTCGCTCGCAACCGCGTTCTCCCCGCGTGAGATCGTCTCCGAGCTCGATCGTTTCATCGTCGGCCAGGGCGATGCCAAGCGCGCCGTGGCGATCGCCTTGAGAAACCGGTGGCGGCGGCTGCAGCTGGACGACAAGCTGCGCGAGGAGGTGCTGCCGAAGAACATCCTCATGATCGGCCCGACCGGCGTGGGCAAGACGGAGATCGCACGGCGGCTCGCCAGACTCGCCGGAGCACCGTTCCTCAAGGTCGAGGCCACGAAATTCACCGAGGTCGGCTACGTCGGCCGTGACGTCGAGCAGATCGTGCGCGATCTCGTCGAAGTCGGCATCGCGCTCACCCGCGAGCGGCGGCGCAAGGACGTGCAGGCGCGTGCGCAACTTGCCGCCGAGGAGCGCGTGGTCAATGCGCTGGTCGGCGCCAATGCCAGCTCCGCCACCAAGGACACCTTTCGCAAGAGGTTGCGTGCCGGGGAGCTCGACGACAAGGAGATCGAGATCGAGGTTCAGGCCGCCGGGCCGGCGATGCCGTTGTTCGAAGTGCCCGGCATGCCGGGGGCGCAAATGGGAGCGATCTCGATCGGCGACCTCTTCGGCAAGGCGTTCGGCGGACGCACCAAGTCGCGCCGCGTCACCGTGCGCGATTCCTACGAGATCCTGGTGAATGAGGAGTCTGACAAGCTGCTCGACCAGGAGCAGCTGGTCAATGAGGCCATCAAGGCCGTGGAAAGCAACGGTATCGTGTTCCTGGACGAGATCGACAAGATCTGCGCGCGCGAAGGACGCCTGGCAGGCGACGTATCACGCGAGGGCGTGCAGCGGGACCTGTTGCCGCTGATCGAAGGGACCACCGTCGCCACCAAGCACGGAACGGTGAAGACCGACCATATTCTGTTCATCGCCTCCGGGGCGTTTCACGTTTCGAAGCCTTCAGACCTGTTGCCGGAGCTGCAGGGCCGTCTGCCGATTCGGGTCGAGCTCAAGCCGCTGAGCCGGGACGATTTCCGCAAGATCCTGACGGAGCCGGAAGCATCCTTGATCAAGCAGACCGTGGCGCTGCTGGCGACCGAGGGCGTGGAGCTGAAGTTTTCCGCCGACGCCATCGACGCGATCGCCGATATCGCGGTCGAGGTCAATGCCAACGTGGAGAACATCGGCGCGCGCCGACTGCAGACCGTGATCGAGCGCGTGCTCGACGACATCTCGTTCGCGGCGCCCGACCGCTCGGGAGAGACCGTGACGATCGACGCCGCCTATGTGCGCGAGCATATCGGCGACCTCGCCAAGAACGCGGACCTCAGCCGGTTCATTCTGTAACCGCCGGCGCGCCGCCAGGATCAGCGGGCCTTCGCTCGCCGCGCACGCCGGATCCGGACATAGAGCGCACCCTCGCCGCCGTGTCCCGAATGCGCCGGCTCGAAGGCGAGGACGTGCTCGCGCAGCGCCGGAGATTTGAGCCACAGCGGAACCTGGCGGCGCAGCACGCCACGGGAGCCGTGGAGGGATGCCCCGTCGGCGCCCTTCCCGGTAATCACCAGCACCACGCGCGCCCCGTCGGCACGCGCGTGATGCAAAAAGCCGATCAGCGCGCCGTGCGCCTCCGCCTGCGTCAGCCCGTGGAGATCGATGCGCGCGTCGATTTCGGCGGTGCCACGTGCAATCCGCCGCTTGAACCGCCGATCAAAGCCGCCCAGGGCCGGCGTCGCAGCCGGTGAGGGAACGCCGCCCGGCGGCGGCTCGCGAGCCGGAGCGGGCGACGCCGGTCGTCGCGACGCCGACGCGGCACCGGCTGCCGTCGGGGGTGCGGCCTTGACCTGCCTGAGCGGCTTGATCGCCCGCGTGACGCTGCTCCAAAGCTCGCTTTCGTGGTCGCTCAAGGCCCGCTCGCGGCTTTGCCGGGGCTTATCGGTGGCGTGGGTCATGGCCACCGGCCGTGGTGGCGGTGGTGGACAATCCGATGATCAGCTCGCGTTCGGACCTCGGTCCCGGACTGCTCGTGCCCACCCCTGCGAGACCTCGGATGGGCCCTTTCGCCCTTCGGGGGCTTCGCCTTGACCCTGGCCTCGAACACCGGTCGCGACCGCGGCAGCGGCATGCGCGCGCCAGCCTGCACCGGGTCGATTTCGCGCGGAACCAGCATCGCGAATCGTCCCGGATGGCGGATGCGCCCGGCGACGTGCCCCGCGTCGTTGCCGGCACCAAAGAACAGGTCGGCACGTGCCGGTCCGACAATGGCCGATCCCGTATCCTGCGCAATCATCAGGCGGCGAAACGGGGACGCCGACCCGTCGCCGGCGGTCGGCAGATCGGCGGCGATAAAGAACGGGGTACCGTAGACATGCAGCGCCTTGTCGACCGCGATCGACCGGCCGGGTGTCAGGCGCACGCCCTCTCCGCCCGCCGGCGGGTCGTCATTGCCGAGCCCACTGATCCGGAAGAACACGAAGGACCGGTTGGATCGCCGCACCTCCGGGGCCTGCTCCGGATTGGCCAGCATCCATTTGCGGATCCGGTCGAGCGAAATCTCTTCCTTCGGCACCAGATTGCGCTCGATCAGGACGCGTCCGACCGGCGTGAACGGAAACCCGTTGTGAGCGGCGTAATTGACGCGCAGCATCAATCCGTCCTCCAGCCGGATGCGAGCCGAGCCCTGGATCTGAATGATCATCGCCTCGAGCGGGTCCTTGATCCAGCAGATCTCCAGATGGCGACCGTCGAGGGCGCCGTCCTCGATCTGGCCGCGATCGAAATACGGCACCTCGACGTGGTCGTCGACCCTGCGGCCGACCTGCGCACGGTTCGGAAAGCCATCTCCGTTGGGCTGTCCTCCGAGAACGACGAGATCGTCCGGCCGGCGATAGATGGGGGCGTGGAACTCCGGCGTCGGAAACCGCGAACCGTCGACGATCGGCTCGTAATACCCGGTCAGGAAGCCTAGCGGATCGCCGAGCTTGGCGATCTGCACGGGACGGAAATTGGCTTCGAAAAACGCACGGGCCTGGGCCGCATCGGGCGATCGTGCCGCCCTGGCACGCCGGCAGACGGACTTGAGGGCAGCCGCCATCGGGCGCGGATCGCCAGCCAGATTGCTGTCGTTGACGATCGGGCCGCAGCTCGCGACAAACGCCGCGAATGCTGCGACGTGATCATCGGATTGCCATCCGTCGAGTTCCTTCCATGCCACCGGCTCGAACCAGGCGTTCGGAATCTCGATCGGTCCGGTCTGCTGCGCAAACGCCGGAGAGGCCGAGCCGGCGATGATTGCCACCGCAATGACACCGCCGAGCATCCGGGCAACGGCGACCGTCATTCCAATCCTGGCTCCTGCCGGTCATTGACCCGCTTCGGTGGCCACCAGCTTCCAATTGGGATCCCGCGAAGACACGTTGCGGGCAAATGTCCAGACGTCCGTGACATCCGTCACCTTGTCCGGTGATCCTTCGATCACGGCGCCGGAGCGGTCATGCGTCACCGAAACGAGCTGTGAGACGAAGCGGACGGTGATCTGCGCGGTCTGCATCAGCTGATGAGGATAGACCGCCCGGACGGTGGGCTCACGTCCGCTCAGCTCTGCGCCGGTGATCTCGGCCTTGTCGATAGACACGAATCGCGTGTCGACGGTCTCGCCGCGGTTCTCGCGCTCGCGAATGGCAGCCTCGAAGCCCTCGTACACATCTCGGGACAACAGCCCCTTCAGGGCCCGGCGATCACCCTTCGCGAACGCCGTCACGATCATCTCGTACGCGGCGCGCGACCCAGCCAGAAAATGTCTCGCATCGAAGCTTCGATCGGCCGCCGCAATGGCGTCGAGGCCCGCCGCCAGCGGTGATCCGGCATCCGCCAGGCCCTTCCATCGTTCGCCCTGCTCGGACGGCTCGATCGGCGCCGCCGACGGCTCGGCACCACGGACAGGCAGGGCCACGACCTTGTCGGTCGGAGAGGTTCGCACTGCGTCGCGTGCCGAATACGGATCGTACGGCGGCCGTTCACGGCCGGTGCGCTGCCCCAGCACGCTGCGCAGGCGCAAGAATATGAACACCGCCAGCGCCAGAAATATGATGGTGTAGATGTCGAACACGTCTCGCATGCTCTCGGCAGTACCGGGGGCCGGATCGACGGCGGGCCGGCGCCTTGACCGGCTGGATTGGACGCCAATTCCGTCGACATTATGTAGGTGCACGGACTCGCTGTACCAGAGGCCGGCATCAACGCCCGGGCCGGCCGGCCATTCACCGCGGACCGTGGATGGACCATAGACGATCCGCGTGCCCGCGCCAACCTCGGGTCCGCGGCAACCATGCGATATGGTGTTCTGCATATGATGTTACGTGCCAAATGGATCGTATTGGCTCTGCTCGCCTTGCCGGCCGCGGAAATTCTGGTTTTCATTGCCGTGGTCCTGAAGATCGGCTTTCTCGCCGCCTTCGCGCTCACTTTCGCGACATCGCTGGCGGGCGTGTCATTGCTGCGAGCGGCTGGCGGGGCTCAAATTGCCCATTTTGGCGGCACGACGATCCGCGCCTCGCTCGACGGCGGGGCCGGAAGCGGGACCCTTTTCAGGATTTTCGCGGGTGTGCTGTTGACCGTCCCGGGATTTCTGACCGACATCGCCGGAGCAATGCTGCTGTTTCCGGTCACGCGGCAATGGCTTTTCGCCGCCGTGGCCGCGACCCTGCACCGCCTTCGCACACCTGCTTCGACGAACCAAGTGCTGGACCTCGATCCGGCGGAGTGGAGGCGATTGCGCGAAGATGACGATTTCGGGGACCGGCCGGATGCCCCTCGGCGTTGACGGCACCCACGTTCTTGTCCGCCCGGATGGCCTGTGTTAGCCAACCGACCGCCAAGCAGGATCGAACGTTCGGGTCACCCCTGCATCGCGTCCCGAGGAGACGTCAATGACCACAACCAACGGCGGGCCCGTCCTGGAAGATCCGCCCCAGCTCAACGTTCTGGCTCAGTACATCAAGGATTTCTCGTTCGAAAATCCGAATGCGCCGCAGTCGCTTTCGCCCGGCCAGCAGCCGGGCATCAATATTCAGATCAATGTCAATGCACGACCGCTCGCCGATACCGACGTCGAGGTCGAGCTCAAGCTCGACGGCAAGGCTGAGGCGGCGGGAAACGTGCTGTTCGCCTTCGATCTGACATTCGCAGGGGTGTTCCGCATCCAGAACGTGCCCCAGGAACACGTCCACGGACTCGTCATGATCGAGTGCCCACGGCTCCTCTTTCCGTTCGCGCGGGAAATCATCGCCTCGGCGGTGCGCAACGGCGGATTTCCGCCATTGCTCATCGACCCGGTGGATTTTGCCAGCCTCTATCGCCAGCGGATGGCGCAGATGCAACCGCAACAGCCGCGGACTATGATGAGTTGAGCCAGGATGAGTTGAGCCAGAGCTATCCGACCGCCGCTTCGCCCCGGACAGTCCTGTCGTCCAGCCGGGTATACTCCAGCCAGATCGCGTCATCCCCGAGCGTGCCGATGAAGGCCAGGTGGGCCTTGAGATCGGCCGCGTTCAGGCGCGGGGCAAGCGGTGTCGGACGCTGCCTTCCAGCGATCAGACGCCGGTCGGCGATCGCCGCCGGCCGCGCTTCCTCGAGGCCGAGGGCGGCCTGGCGCGCACCGATGAGCTCGACATACACCTCGGACAGTATCTCGGCATCGAGCAGCGCCCCGTGCTTGGTCCGCCGAGAATTGTCGATGCCGTAGCGGGCGCACAGGTCGTCGAGCCGATTCGAGCTCCCCGGGTGCTTGCGCCGCGCCAGCACCAGCGTATCGACGATCCGCTCGCGTGTGATCAGTCCCTTGCCGAGACGTTCGAACTCCGCGTTGAGGAACGCCACATCGAAACTCGCATTGTGGGCGATCAGGAGTGCATCGCCCAGGAACGTCAGGAAATCGTCTGCCACTTCGGCGAATACCGGCTTGTCCTTGAGGAATTCAGCCGACAGTCCATGAACCTCATAGGCGGCACTCGGCATGTCGCGCTCGGGATGGATGTAGCGGTGGAAGGTTTGGCCGGTCGGAATGTGGTTGTAGAGCTCGACACAGCCAATCTCGACCACGCGATGACCCTGGAAGGGATCAAGCCCCGTGGTCTCCGTATCGAACACGATCTCGCGCATCGCGGCTCTCCGGATGGTCGGTCGGATATGTTCGCGACCGGTGCAGCGCTGGCAGCGGCCCCAATTCCGGGCGATCACATGGCCGATCGCCCGGAACCGGGATCAGGTCCGCCGTCCCGGGAGGCCCGCGACGGCACGGAGAATGCCACGAACCTGCAGGCCAGCGGAATCGACCCCACGCGAACTATCCACGACGAAATGCGCCCGTAGGAGTTTGTCCTGATCGGACAATTGCTTGGCAAGAATGGCCTCAAACATCGCCACGGTCATTCCAGGCCTTGAGAGCACTCGCGCCCGCTGCACATCAGGCGGAGCCGATACCACCACGACGGCATCGACGCGCTGCTCGCTGCCGGTTTCGAACAACAGCGGAATATCGAGCACCACCACGAATGCACCATTGGCGGAGGCCTTGGCGAGGAATGTCGCCGTCGATTGGCGCACCAGCGGATGGACGATGGCTTCGAGCTTTGCCATGGCGGCGGCGTCGCCGAGCACGCGCGACGCAAGCCGCGCCCGATCGACCGTGCCGCCCACGGTGGTTCCCGGAAACGCAGCCTCGATCGGAGCGCAGGCCTCGCCGGCATAGAGGCGGTGGACGGCCGCGTCGGCATCGTGCACCGGAACACCAGCGGATGCGAACAGGCGCGCGGTGACGGATTTACCCATCCCGATCGAGCCGGTGAGCCCGAGGATGAACATCACCCCGCTCCCTCCCGCGCCCGGATGTCACTCTCCAGCAGCTGGCGCAGCCCTGGTGTCACCGCAGGCCGCACTCCGAACCAGCGGGCAAAGCCCGGCACCCCCTGATGCATCAACATTCCCAGCCCGTCCGCCGTGCGATGCCCGAGGTGACGGGCCGCACGCAGCAATCCGGTTTCGAGCGGGACATAGTTGATGTCGCAGACCACCGCCTCGGGCCGAACCCTCTGGAGATTGATATCGAGCGGCGGTTGGCCCTTGGCGCCGAGCGAAGTGGTGTTGACCAGGAAGCGGGCATCCGGCAGCAGGCGCGGCAGCTCTTCAAACGCCCAAGATCTTGGCCAAGACCTTGGCCAAGACCTTGGCCGTGCTCGGAAATGGCGAACGAGATCGTCGCCGCGCGCGACCGTGCGATTGACGACGCCGACATCGAATCCACGCTCGAGCAACGCATACACGACGGCACGCGCCGCCCCGCCGGCGCCCAGCACGATCGCGAGGCCTCCAGCCACATCCCAGCCGGGAGCCTGCTGGTCGAGATTGGCGAGAAACCCCTCGGCATCGGTATTGCCACCAGCAAGCCGGCCGTCCTCCAGCCATACGGTGTTGACCGCTCCGATCGCCTCTACCGCCCCGTCGCGATCATCCACCAGTCGAAAGGCCGCATCCTTGTGCGGCCTCGTCACGTTGCCGCCGACATAGCCATGGCGCGCAAGGTGACGAAGAAAATCCTCAAAGGCTTCCGGAGCGACGTCGACAAGATCATAGCCGCCGTCGAGTTGCAGGGTCCGCAGCCAATGGCCGTGCATCAGCGGCGACCGGGAATAGGCCACGCCATGTCCCATGACACAGGCCCTGGGCTCGGCGCGCGGGCTCATGCCATCAAGTATCCTTGGTCGCGCAAGAAGCCGAGTAGCGGCACCAGCGGCAGACCCAGGATGGTAAAATGATCACCTTCGATGTGATCGAACAATTGCACCCCCAGTCCCTCCAGCTGATAGCCGCCGACGCTCTGCGCCACCGCAGGTCCCAACAGGTCGAGATAGCGCTCGAGGAATTGGGTCGAGAACGACCGCATGCGCAGCCGAGCGACGGCGACGTGCCGGTACAGCGTCTCGCCGTCGCAGACTGCCGTCACGGCGGAATGAAGCTCGTGGGTGCGGCCCGACAGCATGAGAAGCTGTTCGCGTGCACGGGCGCGGTCCGATGGCTTGCTGAAGCGCCTGTCGTCCAGCGCGAGCGTTTGATCCGCCCCCACGACCAGCCGGCCCGGGCACGCGGACGCGATCGTCCGGGCCTTCTCGGCCGCAAGCAGCTCCGCAACCGGACCGGGCCGATCGACCGGCGCCGACGCCTCGATGCTCCGCTCGTCGACGTCGGCGGCCCGGACCTCGATCGGAATGCCAGCCGCCTCCAGCAAGGCGCGCCTCGCGGAGCTGCTCGAAGCGAGCACAAGTGGCGCGGCGGCGAGCCAGAGCGTCATGGTATCAGGACACCGGACGGCGACGACGCTCCGCCAGCAAGGTGAGAACGGCCGCGGCCGTCTCCTCGATCGAACGGCGGGTGACGTCGATGGACGGCCAACTGTGCTTGGCGCACAGCCGACGCGAGAACGCCACCTCCTCAGCGACCGCCTCGCGGTCGACGTAAAGGTGATCGTCGCGGTGGGCATTGAGACCGAGCAGGCGGTTCTGACGGATCTGCACGATCCGTTCGGGGCTGGCGTAGAGCCCGATGACCAGGGGCTGCCGGAGATGCTCCAGCGATGGCGGCAGCGGTACTCCGGGCACCAGTGGAACGTTGGCGGTCTTCACGCCACGGTTGGCGAGATAGATGGACGTCGGCGTCTTGGACGTGCGCGAAACACCGAGCAGCACCACTTCGGCATGCTCGAGGTCGTCGGTATGCTGCCCGTCGTCGTGCAGCATGGTGAAGTTGAGAGCATCGATACGCTTGAAATACTCGGCATTGAGCGTGTGCTGCGCGCCGATCCGGGCCGTCGTTTCGGCCCCGAGATAGGACTGGAACAGCCCCAGAACGGGCCCAAGGATGGAAAGGCACGGGACGCCGAATTCGCGACACTTGTCTTCGAGCCGGTCCATCAGCTCGCCGTCGAGCAGCGTGTAGAGCACAATTCCCGGCGAAGCTTCGATCTCGCTCACCACGCGGTCGAGCTGCTTGTGGCTGCGCACCAGCGGATAGATGTGCTCGACGGGGGACACTGTCGCGTATTGTGCCGCTGCCGCGCGAGCCACCGTAATCAGCGTCTCACCGGTTGCATCCGATACAAGATGAAGATGGAAAAAGCTTCCCGGACGGTTCGACATCATCCGCAGGCCTGTGGACAGACGGTGAAGAGGCCATGGCTTGATCCCGCATGCAAGCCTCGTCGGCAGGTGGCGGGGTCCCGAACGCCGAAACTATGCACAGGCGCGGCAACCGGGACGATTCGCCGGAGGGTACCGGCTTGAATCGTGGGGAGGGGTGCGGAAGCATCGCCGTGCCTTCCGGAAACATGCCTTTCACTCAAGGGGGTTACGGCGATCCGAGCGGATCTGCAAGAGTGCGGACGGGAGAGGATCGAAGTGTGGGCAGGCCGTGGACAGGTTGTTGACGACGCGACATGAGTCTAATCAAGCCCCTAAGAGACTCAGACTCTTAAGAAAAGATTAATCTAGGAGTAGGGTGTGAAGCAGTCTGGATTGCCGCGGCCCGTGACCGAGGTGCTCGACGGGAAATCTCGAAAGATCCCTCCGGTCTGGTTGATGCGGCAGGCCGGCCGCTATCTGCCTGAGTACCGTGCGGTGCGCGAGCGCGCCGGAAGCTTCCTGAACCTGTGTTATTCGCCGGAACTCGCGGCCGAGGTGACGCTGCAGCCGATCCGAAGATTTGGCTTCGATGCAGCGATCCTGTTCTCGGACATCCTAGTGGTACCCCACGCGTTGGGACAGCGGGTGAGCTTCGAGGAAGGCGAAGGTCCTCGGCTGGAGCCCGTCGCCGACGGCAAGGCGATCGATGGACTGAGGCAGCAGGTGGATCACGCGACGCTTGCGCCGGTATACGAGACGATCCGATTGGTCCGAGGCAGACTGGCCCCGAGTGTGGCGTTGCTGGGGTTTTGTGGGGCCGCATGGACCGTCGCGACCTACATGGTCGCAGGTCGCGCCGTCGAGGGACAGATCCCCGCCAGGCAGTTTGCGTATCGAGATACCTCCGGATTCGCGAGATTGATCGATCGGTTAGTCGATGCGTCTGCGACCTATCTGGTGCAGCAATTCGAGGCTGGGGTCGATGCGGTGCAGGTGTTCGACACCTGGGCCGGGGTGCTGGGTCCGGATGAGTTCATGCGGTGGGTCGTCGAACCGACGCGCCGGATCGTGGAGGCGGTTCGACGCGACGTGCCCAACGCCAGGATCATCGGGTTTCCACGAGGGGCCGGGACGTTGTTGCCGCGGTATGTGGAGTCGTTGCCGTTGAATGCGGTCGGGATCGATTGGACCGTCGATCCGGCATTCGCGCGAGCCAGCGTCCCGCCGGGCATGGCGATCCAAGGCAACCTCGATCCCATGGCGCTGCTGGTGGGTGGTGCCGCCCTCGACCGGGCGGTGGACGGTGTGCTCCAGGCCTTTGGGGACAGGCCCTTCATTTTCAATCTGGGCCACGGCATTGTGCCGGCGACGCCGATCGCGCATGTCGAGCGCATGCTTGCACGGGTCAGGCGGTGTTGAGGCCTGCGGCAGCATGTACGAGTGGATGAAGGCGTTCCACATCATCGCGGTCATCGCCTGGATGGCCGGGATGCTCTATCTGCCGCGGCTGTTCGTCTATCATTGCAGCGCGGTCCCGGGATCGACGCAATCGGAGACCTTCAAGGTCATGGAGCGCCGGCTGCTGCGGGCGATCATCAATCCGGCCATGATCGTGGCCTGGGCACTGGGCATCTGGCTGGCATGGGATGGCGGCTGGCTGACCGCAGGGTGGTTTCACGCCAAGCTTGCATTGGTCATCGCCCTCTCGGCGGTTCATGGCTTGCTGGCCAGGTGGGTGAAGGATTTCGCTGCCGACCGCAATCGTCGGTCTGCGAAATTCTTCCGCGTTGTGAACGAGTTACCTACCTTGCTCATGATCGGCATCGTGATCCTGGCGGTGGTCAAGCCGTTCTGAGGGGGCGAATTGCCGGCGCTGCCCTCTTGCGCAACGGCGGGTCTTTTCTTATTCTGTAGTCACTCCCCTGAACGCAGGCAGACGCATTCCGAGTTCTGGTCCATGTGGACCGGCCAATGCGTCGGGCCAAGGCCTGTGCGGCGCACGCGCCCAAGATCTGCGATTCGCACCTTTCCACCAGTCTCGACCGGTCTGTTGCCAGGACGGTCACCCCCCATAGGATTTACCCGCATGCGGGAAATGAAGTTACAGGATCTCAAGTCCAAGACTCCGACCGAGCTGCTCAGCTTTGCGGAGGAGCTCGAAGTCGAGAACGCGAGCACGATGCGCAAGCAGGAACTGATGTTCGCGATCCTCAAGCAATTGGCGAGCCGGGAAATCGATATTATTGGCGAAGGCGTCGTCGAAGTGCTGTCGGATGGATTCGGCTTCTTGCGGTCGCCGGAGGCGAATTATCTGCCAGGTCCCGACGACATCTACGTGTCTCCGTCGCAGATCCGGCGCTTTGGGCTTCGCACCGGCGACACCATCGACGGGCACATCCGCAGCCCCAAGGATGGGGAACGGTATTTTGCACTGCTCAAGGTCAACACCATCAATTTCGAGGATCCGGAAAAGGCTCGGCACAAGATCAATTTCGACAATCTGACGCCGCTCTATCCGGACGAACGTCTGGTCATGGAAGTCGACGAGCCGACCAAGAAGGATCTCTCGCCGCGGGTCATCGACATCGTCGCGCCGATCGGCAAGGGCCAGCGGGCGCTGATCGTGTCGCCGCCGCGCACCGGCAAGACCGTGCTGCTGCAGAACATCGCGCATTCGATCACAGCCAATCATTCCGAGTGCTATCTGATCGTGCTGCTGATCGACGAGCGGCCCGAAGAGGTGACCGACATGCAGCGCTCGGTCAAAGGCGAGGTGATTTCCTCGACGTTTGACGAGCCGGCGGTACGTCATGTCCAGGTCGCCGAGATGGTGATCGAAAAGGCGAAGCGTCTGGTCGAGCACGGGCGCGATGTGGTGATCCTGCTGGATTCGATCACCCGGCTCGGTCGAGCCTACAACACGGTTGTTCCGTCCTCGGGCAAGGTGCTGACCGGTGGGGTCGATGCCAATGCCCTGCAGCGTCCGAAGCGCTTTTTCGGGGCTGCGCGGAACATCGAGGAAGGCGGCTCTCTCACCATCATCGCGACCGCGCTGATCGATACCGGCAGCCGGATGGATGAGGTGATTTTCGAAGAGTTCAAGGGCACCGGCAACTCGGAAATCATTCTCGACCGGAAGGTCGCCGACAAGCGCACGTTCCCGGCGATCGACATCACCCGTTCCGGCACCCGCAAGGAAGAGCTGCTGGTTCAGCCGGACGTGCTCAAGAAGATGTACGTGCTGCGCCGCATCCTGAACCCGATGGGCACCATGGACGCCATCGACTTCCTGCTCGACAAGCTGCGCAACACCAAGAACAAC
>Ga0187771_10001779_pt1 | contig 14694 bp, 14 predicted proteins | sample 0116_SJ02_MP15_1_FD_133139 | JGI IMG/M metagenome (GOLD analysis project Ga0187771, IMG submission 133139) | Tropical peat soil microbial communities from peatlands in Department of Meta, Colombia - 0116_SJ02_MP15_10_MG | ecosystem: Environmental > Terrestrial > Soil > Wetlands > Peat | place...
AGGCCTCAGCCTCGACGCCGGCGGGGAGGCGGTTCATCATGTAGGCCCCAGCGACGCCTGCGCCGATTACTGCGAGCTTCAAATCTAGGGAGACCATTATCCCGCGTCTCATGGCGTTATTCTACTTGTCGTTTGAAGCGACACGGCGTGACCTAAAATTCAAATAGCGGGTAACCTAAGTAAACTTGGTAACTCGATTGGCAAGACAGCAATCCGCCTCGAAGGTGGTCAAGGTGAGCGACGATACACATGCCAAGCTCGTCGCCCTCGCGAAGTGGGGGGAGCCCCTGGACCAGGTGATTCATCGCCTCGTAACCCAGTCAAAGGGCCTGGAGGACGTCGTGACGGGGCAGAGCTCCATCTGCTTCATCGACGGAGTGCAGGGGAGACTTCTGTACAGGGGGTACGATATAGTCGACCTCGCGCCCAATTCCAACTACGAGGAGACGACCTTTCTTCTCTGGAACGGCCACCTCCCGACCGTCTCTGAGCTCCATACGTTCTCCAGCGAGCTGAGCGCGAAGAGGGCCGTGCCTGACGGTGCGCTCTCCATCATGGCCAGTCTCCCGACAAACTGCGATGCCATGGACGCTCTGCGGGTTGGGGTCGCGGCGCTCGGGATCTACGACGACCCGATGTACACTCCCCAGGAAAAAGCCCAGTCCATTGCCGCAAAGATGGCCACCCTGGTCGCCGCCATCCACAGGCACAAGCACAACCAAGAGATACTTGCGCCCCGAGACGACCTTGGGCACGCGGCGAACCTGCTCTACATGGTGACGGGGGAGAAGCCATCCAGAGATGACGAGAGGCTGATGGACGCGCTTCTGATTCTCCACGCGGACCATGAGCTGAATGCTTCGACGTTCACGGCGCGCGTAATAGCCTCGACACTGTCCGACGTCTACTCTGCCGTGACAGGAGCCGTAGGCGCGCTCAAGGGGCCCCTACACGGCGGTGCCAACGAGAAGGTCATCGAGATGACTATCGAAATCGGCACCCCAGAGAACGCAGAATCTTACGTCGACGCGATGCTCGCCAAGAGGCAGAAGATCACCGGGTTCGGCCATAGGGTGTACAAGACGATGGACCCGAGGGCCGCCATATTGAAGGACATGGCCCAGAAGTTCATCAGGACAGACAAGGAGCGGAAGGTCTTCCAGATCCTGGAGAAGACTGAGGAGATGATGAAGACATGGAAGAACCTCTACCCCAATGTGGACCTCTACTCGGGGCTGGCACTCAACCACGTGGGGATACCGAGCTACCTGTTCACTCCAGTGTTCGCCGTTGGACGCACCCCTGGCTGGCTCGCACACATCCTCGAGCAGTACGCCGACAACAGGCTCATCAGGCCGAGGGCAGAATACATCGGCCCGACACAGGCGGAGTACGTGTCAATCGAGCATAGGACACAATCGCCGGTCATGCAACATTGAGAGTCGAAGCACTAGTCAAGCGTTCCCCAGTCACCATAAGCTCTGGGGCCAGCATCCGCCAGGCAGCAGAGGTCTTCGCCAGGGAGAAGATCGGTCTACTTGTTGTCGCAGGCTCCGTGAGCCCCGTGAAGGCACAGGCGGTAATATCGGAACGGGACATCGTCCGAGCAGTGGCCAAAGGGACGGCGCTCACTGCCCCGCTTGAGGGAATCGCGACCAAGAAGCTGATCAGCGTGAGACGATCCGACAGGGCGTCCAAGGCGGTCCGCCTCATGACAGACAACGGGATCAGGCACCTAGTGGTCGAGAATGACGATGGGACCCTGTTCGGGGTCCTCTCCATTCGAGACTTCTTCCGGGAGAAGAAGCTCCTCGAAGGGTTCCTCAGGGACGAGGCGGAGGAAGTACATGGCGTCGACTGAAAGACAGGGGGACTGTTTCACGCAAACTCCTGACACCAATCTTAAATAGCGAAAAAGGGTTGTGAGCTTCTCAATGGCTCTTTTTGGGGACATAGGCACAGTCTTCGTCATGGGCCTTGTCGGAGTTATGTTCACCCTGCCGGTGGTCATCCTCCCCCGGCTCTTCGCCCCCAAGCACCCCAACCCGATCAAGGGCCTGCCATTCGAGACAGGTCAGGTGCCCCAGGGGGCGGGGAAGATGCACTTCATGATGCAGTACTATGCCTACCTGCTGATGTTCATCGTCTTCGACGTGCTCGGTATGTTCCTCTATGCCTGGGCCTCCGCCTATAAGCCCATGAACTTGGGTCTCTCCTCAGACTGGACCGTAACCCTGTTCATGGCGATGCTCTTCGTCCCCATGGCCTTTGCACTGATTCTAGCCGGGAGGCGCGAACTTTGGTAGTCGCACAGCAGCAGAAGAGCGGGACATTCCAGGTGCTTGTCGGCAAGATCGAAGACATCCTCCAGTACGCCATCGGGGACCCAATGCGCTACGTAGCAAACTGGGGGCGACTCTACTCTCTTTGGCCAGTTCACCTTGAGACGGCGTGCTGTTCCGTCGAGGTCGGGGCGGCCGCAGGATCTAGGTTCGACATCGAGCGTTTCGGTGCCCTAGAGGCCTTCGGCTCCCTCCGCGCCTGCGACCTGATCATAGTCATGGGGACTGTCACCCGAAAGCTCGCTCCTCGGCTGAAGCTCATCTACGACCAGATGGCAGAACCCAAGTGGGTAGTGGCAATGGGCGCTTGTAGTATCACTGGCGGCCTCTACTTCGACTCCTACAATGTGCTGAGAGGCATCGACGACATCATCCCCGTCGATGTCTACGTCCCCGGTTGCCCACCGAGGGCCGAGGCCCTAATCCAGGGACTAGTGCTTCTGCAGGAAAAGATACGCAGGTCTCCGTCCCTCAGCGGCAGGTGACGGTGTCATGAGCAAGGTGAATTCTCAACCCGCCTCAGCCCCGGTTCCGTCTACAACCCCGTCCCCGACTGCCGCCAAGCCTGCTGCATCTCCACCCCCTGCCTCGCCAGCGCCCCCGAAACCCGAGCCCATCAGAGCGAAGGGCTTCGTGTCTCAGATCACATCTCGCTTCCCTGATGTTAAGGTCGAGTGGATGAAGGAACGCCGCCTCAAGGTATCGACGTCCCCTGCTCGCATAAGGGAGGTCAGCCTGTTTGTCCGTGACTCTCTGGGTTTCGACCACATCAGCACGGTGAGCGGCGTCGATTGGATAGCTAAGAATCAGCTTGAGGTCGAGTACTTCATAGGTTCATCGACCCCAGGTCAGGAGGACTTCATCCTCGCTGTTTCGGAACTCGTCGCGCGCGACAACCCGGTCGTCCCTACGCTCATCGACGTCTGGAGAGGGGTCGAATACCACGAGAGGGAAACTCACGAGATGTTCGGCATCAACTTCCAAGGGCACCCCAACCAAAGCCACATCCTTTTGCCGGAGGACTGGAACGACATCCCTCCGTTGCGCAAGGACTACGTCTCCCCAGGGAGATGAGAAGATGGCAGTAGAATCAGAGTACTCGCCTGACGCTGACAGGATCATGTCCGTGTCCCTTGGTCCGCAGCACCCGGGAGCTGGGCACTTCCGAATCAGGCTCTGGCTCGACGGGGACTACGTCGTCAGATCCGAGCCCGACCCAGGCTACGTCCACAGAGGTGAGGAGAAGATGGGGGAATACAGGAATTACATCCAGAACGTCCCACATCTTGAGCGGCCAGTCATCCTCGACAGCTCCAACATCCTGTTCCCCTACGCACTAGGGGTGGACGAGCTGATGAACAGCAAGATACCGCCACGGGCCCAGTACCTGCGCGTCATCATGTCAGAGATCAACCGCATAATCTCCCACATGTACTTCCTTGCCATACAGGGGTACTTCATGGGGCACACCACCATGATCACCTGGTGCATGGGGGACAGGGACTTCTGGATCGACCTCGGCGAGCGCATAGGGGGCGCTCGCGTCACCTTCGCATACATCATCCCTGGCGGGGTGAGGAACGACATCCCTCCCTACGCCATCGAGAAGGGGCTCAAGACATGCGACTGGTTCGACAAGAGGATGGACGAGTACGAAAGGATCTTCTTCAACAACCCGATGGTCCACCAGCGCTCAGACAGAATCGGGTACCTCTCCAGGGAGGACGCCATAGCCTACGGCGCGACCGGGACGGTGGCGAGGGCTTCAAGCCTGACCTTCGACGTCAGGAAGGACGAGCCCTACAGCTCCTACGAGGATTTCGAGTTCAAGACCCCCGTCCTGAACCAGGGGGACAGTTGGGCGAGAGCGTACGTTGCGCTGCTCGACATGAGGGAAGCCGTCAAGATAATCAGACAGGCCCTGAAGAAGATGCCGCAGGGCTCGGTCAGGTTGAAGCTCGGCCCGCAGCCAAGGGTCCCGGCGGGGGAGGTGTACGCCCGCACCGAAGCTGCGAGGGGGGAGATGTCTTACCACATAATCAGTGACGGGTCCCCAAGGCCCTACAGGCTCAAGATCGGTGTGCCGTCGGCAAAGAATCTACGAGTCCTCCCGCACCTGCTGAGGGGCGTTCACGTCGCAGACATCCCAGTCATCTACTGGGGACTTAACTACTGGCCGGTGGAAATGGACCGGTAGGCCAGTTGTTCAGTTGCCAGCACGGGATTTCAGGGCTTCTTTCGCTTCACGCACGAACTCGTCACGCCCAACCTTGACGGAGCGAACGAGCTCGTCCCACTCGTTCACGAAGTCGATGTAATTCCCAGTTGTAATCACGCTTCTCCGACTTAATGCCAATCTTGCTTTTGACACCTTCTCGGGATGCCGAAGGGGAAGCGCTTTGAGTAATTTTTCCACCTTATCCTGTCGCCACATTCTGAGATGATAGACAGAGTTCTTGTTTCTGTAAAGATGCAAGGGAAAGCCCAGCCGCTTCATTCTGGCCATGATGGTTTCGAGCAACCTCAGATTTGAATTCGTCAAGGACATCTCAAACCAAAGTAAAGAATTCTCGTTAAGCGATATCGATCCTTCTGCGTCGAAGAATCCCGCAAGGAAGCACAGAAAGTATGTCCGCCTGAAGATCCATTTGGGAAGTGTTCGTCGGAACTCCAGCAGGAACGAGAAGGATTCATCCAGATCGACTTGAAAGGTCCATTCGAAACCTGCGAGTTCAGACCACCTGGGCCGGATTAGGGCATGGCCATAAGGGCAGAACAACAATTTGAGGTGTTCAATCATCAACGGATGAGTGGTTGCTGTCTTAATCCGAATCGCTCTCCCATGCCGAGATACATTCAAGTCCCCCCTGGCGAACCCAACCAGGTATGCTTCCTCTTCCCGAGTACCGGAAAAATGATACCTCGGATACTTTGTAACTGCTGAAATCTGGGCATCGACTCTGTTCCTTCGATCGATCCTTCTTTCTTCAAGGTGCAGCATCACAGTGACTGGAGAAAAGGCGCTTCCCGCAATCTCTTTGAGCGATTTACCAGCCTGGTACCACTTGACCCAGTCATCCACCATTTCCTCCGTGACTTTTCTGACGTGGTCGGCGGGGTCTCTACGCTTGATCCCATTCTTCTTGAGCTGGTAAAGGATGGTCGACTCCGCGACCTTCGGGCTCTTGTACTTCAGGCCGTAGACGCTTGCGATCTTCGCGGCAGACAGCTTCTCGACGATGTACAGCCTCTCCAGATCCTCTTTCTTCGGTGGCCAGGGGAGGCCTTCGGACAACGGTAGCGAAGTTGTTCTGTCTATTTAGCGCCCAAGCTAGGCTGAGGTCAGTTGCTGCTCGCTCCTCCTGAAAAGGTACACGCCTAGGAGTATCAGTGCTCCCCCGGCCAGCTGTCCCACGGTAATCTGCTCCCCCAGAAACACAAAAGCGAAGAGAGCCCCGAAGACGGTCGACGTCGACCACACCAGGAGCATCTTGATGGCGCCAAGGCGCTTGATTGCAGCGATGAACAACACTGTGGAGGCCGAGAGGGTGACGGCCAGGAGCGCGAGCACGAATTCATCATAGGATGTGAAATCGAAAGTGTACCCACCGAGGATCACGACAGCCATTAGCACCACGCCGCCGATTAGGTTCCTGAACTTGCTCAGGGTGGCCACGTCAAACCGTTTCGTCGCCATGGCCACCAGGTTGTTCTCCACTGCCCACCCAACCGTTGAACCGAGTACTAGCATGTTCCCCACGATTCCCTGGAGGAAGGAGATGTGCGCGATGTCCAGGTTTGTTGATACAACGACCAGGCCCGCGACGATCAGTAGGCCCCGGGTCGCCTGAGCTCTCACGAGCCTTTCTCCGAAGACCGAGTACGCGATGACAGTGGTGAACAGCACTTCGCCGTTGGCAAGGAGCGCAGCGTTGACGGCAGTTGTCTGGTTCAGGCCGTAGGTGTACATCAGAGGGGACAGGGCCGCCCCAACAAGCCCCAGGAACAGCAGGTAGGGTACGCTCTGTTTCGCTGGTTTCAACCCCGGCCGATAGAGCAGGAGCATGAGCCCGGAGATGAAGAAGGAGAGCCCTGTGATGGGGATCGGCCCGTTGTTCTCTAGAAGGATCTTGATCTGGACCGTGAGGGAACCCCCACACACGGCTCCGACCACGGCGTAGACGTAGCCCCTTGTCGTTTCTGTGATGATTCTGCTCCCCAAGGGACCCGCCCCTCCGTCGTCGAAGGTGGGGAATTAACAGTGACCCAGCTGCGGCCAATTCTTAAATCACGACTCCCGACGGCGACCCCGTGTCCTCGAACGAGGAGATAGTTGCCGAACTTCAGAAAATAAGGGAGCTCCTAACACCCAAACCAGCGCCCCCTCCGGCCCCGGTACCAAAGGGGATTTCGGCCGAATTCAAGGCATTCCTGTCGAACTACAAAGTCCTCGGCCTCGCGGTAGCCTTCATCTTGGGCGTCTATCTTGGCGCTCTTGTTCAGGCTCTGGTCAAGGACCTAATTCTTCCAGTCATTGGTATCCCACTGAGCAGCATAGGGAACCTCACCACTTACCAGGTGTCCTTTGACAAGCAGACCTTTTCAATCGGAGACTTCCTCGTCGCCGTCATCACCTTTATCATCGTCGCCTTCGTCATCTTCCTCATCGTCAAGATAGCCAAGCGGTACCACATCGACTAGGAGCTCTCCCCCTCATTTCTCCGCCCATATCACGGTGTGATTCGTTAAGCAGTAAGTCAATCGTTCTTGCTATAGTCAGTATTGTCCGCTTCGGCGGATATCAGGCCGGATATCACGATGAGCAGCAAGTTCGAAAAGGGATGGAAGGCCCAGGAGACGGAGCCCTTCGGGAAGCAGGTCCGCGAAACAGTCCGCGGCCCGCAGCCGTTGCGTCCCCAGATTCAGAAGGCGACCCAGCAGCTGACTGGGGAAATCAACCGTCTGGACCAGGCGATGAACCGGCTGAAGCAACGCGAGAGCTCCATCTTCAAAAAGACGGTGACTGCTGTTCAGGCACACGACCAGGAATCCAGCAAGGCGTACTCCAACGAGCTCACTGAGGTCCGCAAGATGGAGAAGATCGTCACGCAGTCAAAGATCGCTCTGGAGCAGATCACAACCAGGCTGCAGACTGTCACAGACATCGGAGACTTCGCCGCGACCATCGCCCCGGCCATCGGGGTGATCAAGAACGTGCGCGCCACCCTCGGGGAGGCCGTTCCCGACGCCCAGGGAGCGCTCGGAGAGATCGGGGCCCAGCTCAACTCGATAATGGTGGACGTCGGCCAGATTACTGGTACCTCGTTCTACCAGCCGGAGAACAGCGAAGAGGCCAACAAGATCCTTGCGGAGGCTTCGGCCATAGCCGAAAAGCGCATGGCGGAGTCCCTGCCGGAAGTGCCGAACAACACGGGCCAGTCCGTCTTCACAAGCGAATAGACACCCCCAGGCAGCTCGGCCTTGGCCGGGCGGCCTTTTCTTTCTGTTTTCAAAATGTGAGAGGACCATATGCCGACGACCGAAGGGTTATACATGGATGATTCAGACCGCCCAAGAGTTTGCCCAGCACAGCAAATCCCGACTACGACGTAATCGTAGCGGGCGGGGGGATGGCGGGCCTAATCACCGCTGCCTCCATCGGCTACCACTCAAAGGGGAGTGCGCGCGTCCTTATCATCGACAGGAACAAGGAGAGCGAGCCTGGGAAGAAGACGAACAACGGCTGGACCTGCGGGGACGCCACAAGCAAGAGGTCCCTGGACTACCTCGCCGAGCACATAGGCATAAGGTACGGGTCCCCCGAGCTGGAGCACCCGGTCAGCGGGGTCTATGTCTACTCCCCCGACAGGAAGACCAAGGTGCTTTTCGAAGGGGAAGGGTACCTCTTCAACAGGAAGCTCGCTCCGAGGAGGCAGGTCAAGGATGCGAAGAAGTACGGGACCGAGCTCATCTTCGGCGCAACAGCAGAAAGGCTCCTCTCAGAGGATGGGAGGATAACGGGGGTTACAGGTAGGAGATCTGATGGGTCAAGCTTCAGCTACACAGCAAAGGTCACGATCGACGCAACAGGCTCCTCATCGACGCTGAGAAGGTTCATGCCCATCCCCTCGATGATCGAGAAGGAAATCAATCCAGACGATGTCGTCGGCACTGGCAGGTACATACTCGACTTCGAGCCTGCGATGGAGAACAGGGCTTTCTTTGACCCCGACTATTGCATCATCCATCTAGACCAGTTCATCGCGCCTTCCGGCTACGCTTGGACATTTCCGAAGGGGAAGAAGAAGGTCAACATTGGCCTTGGGGTATCCCACTCCGGCCTCGCAAGACGGAACAGGATTTTTGGGCTAAACGACAACCTCCAGAGCTTGATCGACAAGTACCTCGCAGACAATCCTGTGATCAAGAACTACTCTCAGCCCTCCGACGACGCTGACTCTGGAAACACGAAGGGAAACTGGCAGGTCCCTGTCAGGCGCCACAACGACTGCATGGTCGCCAATGGGTTCGCAGTGGTTGGGGACGCCGCATGGATGCCGAGGCCCATAGACGCCGGGGGAATCAGCCCGTCGATCTACGGGGGGACAATCCTCGGGAGGGTGGTGGCCCAGGCTCTCGAAGCGGGGGACACCAGCGAAGCAGGCCTCTGGAAGTACAACGCGGAGTACATGAACACCCATGGTTACCCCATGGCTAGCTTCGAGGTACTCAGGCGCTACCTGCAGACTGTGACCAACGAGCAGATCAACTATGGGATGAAGCACTTCCTCTCCGAGGAGGACGTTACCGCCATAACCGAAAGGAAGCACCCGGAGTTCAATCGTGCACGGTTCATGAACCCAGCAATGTGGTTCAGGGTGCTTGGGCAGCTCTCTCTCGCAAGAGGGCTGAGGTACACCGTGTCTAAGAGCGCGGCTCTGGTGGAAATCAACCTCTCCTACCCCGAGTCACCCAAGGGGTTCACTGAGTGGCAGAAGCGCCTTGGGAAAGAGCTGGCGGAGACTGTCGAGAAGTTCAAGCCGCTCGACGTAGCCGCTGCATAGACAAAGCGGAGCGTCGCCATTGGCCGAGCATGACGCCGTAACTAGAAATAGCCCACCCAGGGCCCTTGGCACACATGATTTCTGACCCTCTCGATGACCAAATCATGGACTTCCTGAAGGAAGTCGCCCCGTCCGTGGCATACCTCATGGGGTTCGACGACTATGCAGGGAAGCTCTTCATTGCGTCTGAGGCGAACATAAGCGCCGCCCTCAAGAAGGTCCGCGCCCTAAGGGCGAAGGCGAAGACGGAGCTCCAGAGGAAGATCCTCGACGCCATGGAGACCGCCATTATATTTGACGAGCCACAACCGGTCCTGGACGACATCGTGGGGACAATCTTCGCCCATCTGGCGAAGGAGGGGGTCAACGATGCTCACATGCTACCGCTCCTGGATTACGCCATGAAAGACGTCGACGCCTGCAAGGCAAGGTATTCCAAGAAGAAGATCCCTGTCGCAGTTAAGTCACTGACCCTCTACAGGCTCGACGGCGCCCTCGATATCCTGGACACGGTGAAGGCTGAAAGCAAGAGCTCAAAGGTGAAAGAAGCATGCGACGCCCTGAAGGGGAAGGTCTCCGACTACGTCAAGCTCTTCGAGCTGGAGGGGTGGGGGAAGGGTGAGTTCCCGAACGTCGAACGGATTTTCAAGCAAAAGGGTTTCGACCTCGGGAGGCAGAAATTCTACCCGCTGGCTCTCAAGAAAGGGTTCGATTATGGCGAGCCACCTGAGCAGCTGGAATCGAATGCAATCAGGTGGATCGATGAGGAGCTGCCCAAGTTCAGGAAGGTCACCCAGATCCTGGCGAAGCAGTTCAAGTGCAAGCCCTCACCGGAGGAGGTCGAAGCGAAGATCATCGAAAGGAACGCCCTGAATCCTAAGAAGCTTGTCGCACTAACCATTGGGATGAGGAAAGTAATTCAAAAGCTAGTCAATGAGGACGTCGCCAGGATCAACCCGAAGTACGACACACGTGTAATCGAAACGCCATCCTACCTAACGGGAACGATGCCAACCGGGGCGGCACAGTTCTTCGACACCTACACGAAGAGGCCCTTCCAGGTGTTCTTCCAGACCACTGATCCCAGTCGCGACCCCGACAGATCTGTCGCCGCCCTCGTCAACCTCCTCGTCCACGAGGAGTACGGCCACTGCGTCCATCACTCCAACAGCGCTCTGGAGTTCGTGGGGGAGCTCCCCATCCTCCAGGTCATGAACGCACCACTGACGAGCGGTCCCATAACCGAGGGGCTCTCCTTCAACAGGGAGCTAGAGTTCTTTGACGTCTCAAAGGGTCTCGAGACGAAGAAGAGGCTAACGCCGACGGAGAAGGCCTATGTCAAACTCATGAAGAAGTACGGCGGGCTCAAGCAAATCAACCTGGAGCTAGAGTTCATGACGCGGCGCTGGAGGATTGTCAGGTTCCTCAGGGTCGTCGGGGACGTCTGGGTCAACACGGGCAAGAGGACGCTCCTTGAGTTCGTCGACTGGGGGCACGAATACACAGGGGTGCCCAGAAGCAGCGTCTACTTCCAGCTCTTCCCCGCCCACGAGGGCATGTTCCCGGGCTACGCCACAAGCTACGCCGTCGTCGGCCAGGAGATCAGAGACATCGAGAGGAAGATCAAAGACCCCAAGAAGAGGGTGAAGTTCTCGACCTATCTCTGCAGCATCGGCTTCCCGCCGAGGAGCATGTACGGGAAGATGCTGAGAAATTACGCCGCGAAGTTGAAGTAGGCAGGTTCCAGCTCTAGGTCGTCACTTCATCGCGCGCATGAAGAAGTCTGTCACGAAGCGACCGTAGGCTTCCCTGTCCGAAATCTTCGCGAAGTGGATGTGTTGGAATATCACCCGGTTCAGCATCCCGAGAAGGCAGTCTGTGGCCAGACCGGAGTCCGTCTTACGGAATAGTCCCATTCCCATCGACCTGTCAATGAGCCCGACCGCAAGCGCCCTTATCTTCTCGAGGTCTTCCGACACCATCTGGGCGCTGTGCTTGTCGAGGGTGGCAGAGTCACGCATGTAGAGCCCGACGTCGAAGGTGTGTTCAGGGAAGGACGATAGGTACGTCGAGACGAACGATTCGAGCCCTTTCCGCGGATCCTTGGATTCGGACACCCTGGAGAGCTTCCTGATGAAGTCCCCCATCGAAATCCGCTTCCTTGCCACCGCCTCGAAGAGCCCCTTCTTGTTCCCGAAGTAGTAGTAGATCACGGGAGGGGTGGTCCCTGTCTCCCTGCAGATGTCCCTCACCGAGACGTTTGCGAACCCCTTCTCGGCGAACATCTTGGATGCGACCTGAAGTATCTTCTCCGCGGTTGCGCGGGTCTCCCCGGCCTGCATCAAAATACGAAACACTCCCAGTGCATATATAACGGTTGAAGCTCTTACGGGAACTTCATCGCACTCATCAGAGACGAGAACTCGGGGTCGCCTCTGAGCCAGTCGAACCTCGGCTCGACGTTGCACCAGACGAGCCAGCTGGACCGCTCCTCGTACGCTCTTTGGAGCCACTTCAGGACCTGTTCCCTGTCCTTGAACCCGTTGTAGACCACGGCCACCCAGTAAGACGGAACATACCGGGTCTTCGAGCGCTCGACGAGCTGGTCGAGTATCTTTTGGGCGTCTTCCTTCTTCCCCGCCGACGCCAGCCCATGCCCGAGCATCGCAAGCGCAAGAGTCCCCTCTCCCGAAAGCTTGACCGCAGTCTCGAGCTCAGATATGGCCTCGGTGTACATCCCCTTCTCCAGATACGGCCTCCCGAACCAAATGTGGGTGAGCGTGAAGTTCGGATCAAGGTCCACGGCCCTCTTGTACTGTTCAATCGACCTGTCATACTGCTTCGAAAGATAGAGCACGTGCCCCGCGCCTGTGTTTATGGCCAGGTTCAGAGGGTCGAGCTCCTGCGCCTTTCCTATTTCTATCAGCGCCTCGTCGAATCTCCCCATGGCCTTCAGGTAGTCAGCAAAGAAGTGGTGTGCGGGCGCATAGCTCGGGTTGATTCTGAGGGCCTCGTTGAACTCCTCCTCGGCTCCCTTCCAGTCCCAGTCGTACTGGAACCTGATCAACCCGAGGGACGTGTGCGCCTCAGCGAGCATCGGATCAAGGGAAAGCGCCCTCCCGACGGCCTCTTTCGCCTTCGGATACGCCTCGTTTGGTGCTATGAACTCCAATAGGGCAAGGGTAGAGTAACAGTCCGCTAGACCTGAGTACGCCCGGGCAAAACTGTCATCCTCCTCAAGAGCTTTCTGGAAGAACCCCACGGCCTGCTTGATGCCGGCTTCAGTCCGGGTGTTCCATAGTTGCCTCCCCCTCAAGTGTGCGACGTAGGCCTCGGGGTTGCGTGTGTTTGTCCCTGTCGCCGCGCTGCCAAGAATCTGCAGTCGCAGTGCTTCTGCCACCCTGTTGGCGATATCGCTCTGTATCGCGAACATGTCGCTGATCTCTCTGTCGTACTGCTGGGACCACTTCGGTTCCTCGTCAGCCGGGTCTATCAGCTGAACGTTGATTCGAACCCTGTCCCCCGCCTTTCTTACGCTCCCTTCAAGGATGTTCCCCGCCCCGAGCTCCCTGCCAATCTCGGAGACGGGCTTACTAGTACCCTTGTACTTCATCACAGATGTCCTTGCAATGACCCTGAGGCCCTGCGTCCGGGAAACCGAGGAGATGAGCTCCTCAGTCAGCCCGTCCGCGAAGTAGTCATCTTCACTCTCCCTGGAGATGTTGGTGAACGGAAGAACCGCAATCCTGTCCTTCTGGACAGGGGGTGCGGGCGCCACCCTTTCCAAACGCGCCCCGAACCCCGAAACCTGATACACCTCGACGGGGGCAGTCACGTTCTTGAGTTTCGGGGTCCCGATGGAGTTGAACGTGTACCGCGTCTTGTTGAGGACGCTGTCCCTGACCTGGGCGCTCACGCATATCCCTCCCGGAGGGGCCAGTGGCTCGATGCGCGACGCCACGTTGACCGCATCGCCGGCGACATCACCCGCTACGTGTATGATATCCCCCAGGTGAATTCCGATCCTGAGCGTTATTTTTGTCCGCGAATCGCCGATTATCTTCTCCTTTAGAGCGCCCTGAATCTCACCCGCGCAGTTTACGGCTTCGAGCGAGCTGGCGAATTCTACCAGAAAGGCGTCTCCAATCGTCTTCACCTCCCTCCCACTGTGCCTGAATATGATGGGACGTACGATCTGCCGTTGCTCGTCAAGGAGTCTCATCGCCATCTCTTCGTTCTGCTGGGCTAGCGCTGTGAAGCCGACCATGTCGGTGAACATGATGGCGGCGAGCCGCCGCTCGCCCTCCAGTTGCCCGGAATCAGTCAACGGACTTTTAGCGACGAGCCGCCTTCAGCTAATAAGCCTTGGTAAGGCGTGCCGCTTGGAACTCTGATTAGTCGAATTCGCCGCCGCCCTCGCCGCCCATGCCACCCGCTCCGCCTCCAGGCGGACCTGGGGGTGCCCTCGTCTTCCCAGCGGCGATGACGTCATCGATCCTAAGTATCATCGAAGCCGCTTCTGTTGCTGACCTGATGATCTGGACCTTCACTGCCAGAGGCTCGAACACCTCGCGTTGGTACATGTCCTTCACCTTGCCGTCAGCAGCCTCAATGCCGTACCACTTGCCGTTCTCCGAGGCGTGCTTGGCCCTGAACTCTACCTGGGCGTCGATGGGGTCCATACCCGCGTTCAGCGCGAGAGCGATGGGTATCGACTCGAGCGCTTCGGCAAACTTCTGGGCCGCCAGCTGCTCCCTTCCTGAGAGTTTGTCAGCCCACTTCAGGACTTGAGATGCCGCCTCCGCCTCAGGCGCCCCTCCACCCGCAACCACTGCAGGCCTCTCAATGACGTCCTTGGTCACCATCAGTGCATCGTGGAGCGACCTCTCCCCCTCGTCAACGATTCGCTGGGTCCCTCCCCTGATGAGGATGGTTACGGCCTTCGGGTTCTTGCACCCTTCAACGAAGACCCACTTGTCCTCCTCGACCTTTCTCTCCTCGACGTGGGCAGCGTATCCCAGGTCTGACGGGGATAGGTCCTCGAAGTTGTTCACCACCCTCGCGCCCGTCGCCTTGGCGAGCTTGGTCATGTCGGACTCCTTGGCCCTCCTGACCGCGAGGATTCCAGCCTTGGCGAGGTAGTGCTGGGCGATGTCGTCGATCCCCTTCTGACAGACGACCACCGTAGCACCCACCTCAACAATCTTGTCAACCATCCCCTTCAGCATCTTGGTCTCCTCGTCCAGGAACTTCTTCATCATGGATGGGTCATTGATGTTGAGCTTGGC
>Ga0187771_10001780_pt1 | contig 14693 bp, 14 predicted proteins | sample 0116_SJ02_MP15_1_FD_133139 | JGI IMG/M metagenome (GOLD analysis project Ga0187771, IMG submission 133139) | Tropical peat soil microbial communities from peatlands in Department of Meta, Colombia - 0116_SJ02_MP15_10_MG | ecosystem: Environmental > Terrestrial > Soil > Wetlands > Peat | place...
GCCGCATTTCCGTTGACAATTCCCAAATTTGGATATATTCGTTAAAACATGAGCTCAGAATGACGACCGAAATGCTCCTCTTGCGGGAGACTGTGTCTCAATCCTTTTCTTGTCATTGCGAGCGAACGAAGAGAGCGTGGCAATCTCTCTATTTTCATGGCCTGTGAGATTGCCTCGGTCCTTTCATTCCCCTGCAATGACATTGCGATACAATCTCTGCTGGGATTGGAGGAGTCTTCGCTTGGAGGGATACAATGAATATTGGAGTGCCGAAGGAGATTAAAGAGGGTGAGAAAAGGGTGGGCATGACCCCGCTAGGTGTGGACGCGTTAGTTGCCCACGGCCATCGTGTCCTCGTGGAAGGAAGGGCGGGGAAAGGCAGCGGTTTTTCTGACCAGGAATATAGGAAGGCTGGTGGAATACTCGTCGAAAAGGCAGAGGATGTCTGGAAAGAAGCCGAAATAGTGGTGAAAGTCAAGGAGCCCTTGGAGCCAGAGTTTCCACTGATGAGACCCGGCCAGGTCCTCTTTACCTATCTTCATCTCGCTGCCGATCGGGAGCTCACCTTAGAGTTGATGAAACGCAGGATCGTCGCGATAGGCTATGAAACGGTTCAGGGGCAGGACGGATCCCTTCCCCTTCTTCGGCCCATGAGCGAAATTGCGGGAAGGGCATCAGTCCTCGCAGGAGGGATGTGCTTAGAGGCGAGGTATGGAGGAAGGGGCGTTCTCCTCTGCGGGGCCTCGGGTGTTCCCCCGGCCAAAGTGGTCATCCTTGGTGCAGGAGTGGTCGGTGCCAACGCCTGCAAGGTCGCTTTGGGGATTGGCGCTCGTGTCAGCATTCTTGATATCCGTCCGGAAAGACTGAGTTATCTCCATGACATCACCCAAGGGCATATTGCCACTTTCATTTCCAATCGAATGACGATCGGGGAAGAGATCGCAGGTGCGGATCTTGTCATCGGGGCGGTCCTTGTCCCGGGCGCCCATGCACCGAAACTGGTGACTCGCCAGATGCTGAAGAGGATGCGCCCCGGTTCTGCCGTAGTGGACATCTCTGTGGATCAAGGCGGATGTTTTGAAACCACACGTCCCACCACTCACGAGAACCCTACCTACATCGAGGAAGGGATTATCCACTATTGTGTAACCAATATCCCGGGCGGTTTTCCAAGGACTTCTACGTTTGCCCTCACCAATGCGACATTTCCTTATATTCTTCAGATTGCGGACAAAGGGTTTGAAAAGGCAATGCAGGAGAATGAGGCGTTGAGAAAGGGACTGAATCTGATTGACGGGCAGGTCGTTTATCAAGCCGTGGCGGAGAGTTTGGGATTGAAAACTCCTTCCTGATATGATAAACCCCTGTTAGAAAATGGAGCAGTCGGAATTGAAATGGGGAAGGCATCCAAGAGAAAAAGGTTGACCATCGCGATCGATGGTCCTTCGGGTGCCGGGAAGAGCACGGTAGCGAGCTCTTTAGGCAGAAGATTGGGCTACCTTTATATTGACACGGGAGCGATGTACCGGTCTGTTGCGCTCAGGGTTAAGAAGAAAGGCATTATTCCAGAGGATGAATTGACGGTCGGCCAATTGGCTTCATCCGTTCATATCACCTTCGCTATGGGAGGAGAACAAACCCGCATTTTTTGTAACGGAGAGGATATTACAGAAGACATCCGCACCCCTGAAATCAGCCGCCTCGCCTCTTTTATTTCGAGACAAAAGAGGGTAAGAGAAGCTCTTGTTCGGATGCAGAGGGAGATGGGAAGAGAGGGGGGTGTCATCCTGGAAGGGAGGGATATCGGGACAGTAGTATTCCCCGACGCAGATGTGAAATTCTACTTAGATGCCGAGAGCGATGAACGGGTTAGAAGAAGATATGATGAAATGGTTGAAAAGGGGATAAAGGTGGATTTCAAGGAAATGCAGGAAGAGTTGCTGCAAAGGGACCATAACGATATGCACCGAAGCCATTCCCCTCTCAAAAAGGCTGACGATGCTCTGTTCGTTGACACCACCCATCGCTCCGTAGAAGAGATCGTAGAGGAAATGGCCCGTACTGTGAAAGCAAGAACCAAGGGCGTCAAGGCAGTCCCGTACTAATACAAACGCATTTTATAAATTGACATCCGCCCCTCACCCTTCCCCTCTCCCCCGATGGAGAGAGGGCGGGTGAGGGGGCAATCAATGGTATGGAAAAAGAATTACCGCGTCTATATTAAATGAGCGTGTTCTTTTTTATGGTCGATTCTTATCTGATTGAAATAACTTATGAATCTTATCCATGGCTGGCGGTTCGAAGAGAGAAGAAAGCGGCTGTCCAGGGAGAGCCTAGAGTGCTTTTCAAGGTTGCAACCCCTCGATCTTAGGGGCGGATGGGTTGGCGATTTGTAATTTTTTGGCCGGTGTGCTATATAATTCCGATTATGGAAAGAAGGGAGTTTTTAAATGGCGAAGGAAAAATTGGTTTCTTCGGAGGAAGAGAAGAGACAGGCCTCTCTTAGAAGAGAAGCCGAAAAGAGAGAAGGAAAAGAGCTTCCACGAAGGGATGAATCCGAGGATTTTCAGACGCTTTATGAAAAGAGCCTAAAGACCTTGGAAGAAGGTCAAATCCTCAGGGGAACGGTTATCGACATTACTCCGGATCATGTGACCGTGGATGTGGGATATAAATCCGAAGGACAAATCCCTATGCAGGAGTTCTTGAAGAGGGATAGGAAAGTCGATGTTAAGATTGGGGACCACATTGAGGTGTTTTTGGAGAAGAAGGAGAGTGAGGAAGGGCTATTGACCCTCTCGAAGGAGAAGGCAGATAAAATAACAATCTGGAGGGATGTCAGCAGATCCTGCCGGGAAGGGGAGATTATCGAAGGGGAGATCGTTGGCAAAGTGAAAGGAGGGCTTTCCGTGGACATTGGCCGGATTCGCGCTTTTCTGCCCGGCTCTCAAGTTGATATAAAGCCCGTTCGAAATCTGGATGCGTTGATCGGTCAACGATTCAAGTTCAAGGTGATTAAATTCAATCGAAAACGGAACAATATTGTGCTCTCCCGGCGTATCCTTCTCGACGAGGAGCGCAAGCAGTTGAGAGGGGAAACCCTAAAAAATCTCAAAGAGGGGGACATCGCAGACGGGACGGTGAAGAATCTCACCGATTATGGCGCGTTCGTCGATTTGGGGGGAATGGATGGTCTTCTTCATATCACGGACATCGCTTGGGGCAGAATTGGACATCCTTCGGAGAAACTCTCCGTCGGAGATCGGATCAAGGTAAAAGTCCTTCACTTTGATAGGGAGAAAGAAAAAGTTTCGTTGGGGCTAAAGCAAGCCTTGCCCGACCCTTGGGAATCTATATCCCAGAGATATCCAACGGGCTCCCGCACTAAGGGGAAAGTCGTCAACGTGACGGATTACGGGGTCTTTGTAGAGTTGGAAGAGGGGATCGAAGGACTAGTCCATATCTCGGAGCTGACTTGGAGCAAGAAAATGAAACACCCTTCCAAGGTCGTCCGGATTGGCGACACGGTCGAGGTTATGGTCCTCGATTGCGACCCGATTAAGCGCAGAATCTCTTTGGGGATGAAGCAGATTGAACCCAATCCGTGGGCGGTGATTGAGGAAAAATATCCGGTTGGGACCAAGGTGGTAGGAAGAGTGAAAACAGTGACCGATTTTGGGATCTTCATCGGATTTGACGAAGGCGTGGATGGGCTCGTCCATGTCTCCGAGATGTCGTGGACAAAAAAGATTAAACATCCCGGTGAACTTTATAAGAAGGGGCAACAAGTAGAGGCAGTCGTTTTGAATATTGACCGGAATAACGAACGCTTCTCGTTAGGCATTAAACAGTTGACCCCCGACCCGTGGAGGGATGTGGCCCGGCGATATCGAAAAGGAGAGGTGGTCGCAGGGAAGGTTACCAATGTGACCGATTTTGGCGCCTTTGTGGAGCTAGAAGAGGGGATCGAGGGGCTCGTCCATGTCTCCGAGATCAGTCGAGAGAAAGTGGAGAAACCCTCGGATGTCCTGAAGGTCGGGGATACCCTGTCGGCCGTGGTCCTTCACATCGATCCCCATGAACGAAGGATTGGCCTCAGTATCAAAGGACTCAAGGAGAAGACCGAGAAGGCGGAAGTGGAAAAATATATCTCGGACCAAGGGTCCACTTCTCCCAGTCTGGGTGAGTTGATTCAGGAAGAGATGGAAAGACGAAGAGGAGAACTGCCTTCCAAAAAGGAGGGAGATTAAGAATAATGCCAAAGTCCGCACGAAGTGATGAACCAAAGGTGAATCAAGTTCAAAGGAAACCCAAATTCCAAATGATTAAGAAATTTGACATTTGAACTTGCCGCCCACGACACTGACTCCTCGGTAAAATGGACAAAGGGCCTAAACCTGAGAATCTGCCTTTCGAGGGTCATACCTTTTTGACATAAATATTCTTCACAATATCCCGATCCAACGCAAGCGTTGTTTCCCCGATCTGCAGGACATAGGAAGGATTTTTCTGGTGCATCCTGAGGACGCTTCCCGGAACGATCCCCAGCGTGCTCAACCGGTCGAGTCTTTGATGTGATTTGGGTGCGATAAAGACGATTCGTCCCTCCTGGCCCAAACCCAATTCCTCGAGAGGAATGACGAGAGGTTTCATCTCCTTTTTGAATTTTGCACAACATTCCCCTCTCGGAATTGGCTTTCCATGAATGCAGGTCGGCGGATGGCCGAGAAAGGTACAGACGCTCTCCGTCACCCCGGGGCTCAGAATATGTTCGAGTTTACAAGCCTCTTCTTCAACTTCCTCTTCGGACATTTCGAAAATCTCGTAAAGGAGCCTCTCCGTCAAACGGTGACGTCGGACGATCTCGCGCGCCTTTTCCTCTCCGCGCTCTTTCAGCATCATTCGTTTCCCTTCTATTTCAAAGAGATCGTCCTTGATCATTTTGCGGAGAATGGATTTTGCTTCAATGTCCTGTGTCGTCTCAAGAAGGTGATCCATATCGGATACCCCTTCTTCTCTTAAGGTCCAGATGAGCTCAAGAAGCTCATCGATGCGGTCCTCTTCGACTCCGTCAACGGATGTCCCCATCCTTTGATGAAGCCCTCTTTTGGGTTCAGATCCCTTTGTCATGGCTTCCCCTTTCTTCTCCATAAGGATTTTAAAAAATCGACGATGGCCGATTGTTCCTTATAGCTGTATCCACAATGAGGACAACAGAGGAGATTGCAGTTCTTTGAAAGAAGGCAACCCGAATGGCATTTCATCTCCGCAGGAGAGAACTCCTTGCCACAGAGGGGACACTTGTAAGAGGTAGGTTTCTCCATCTCACACTCCGAAAAATCTTAATAGAAAATTTACCATCCCTCCGACTCCAAAGGCAATGGGGATGATCACCGCCGATATCCACAAAGCTTTTCTTAAGCCTCTCTCTTTAATCATCATAAAAAACTGGGCAATACATGGGATGAAAAGAGTAATGGTCACCAGGCTCACCAGGATTTGGTGGAAATTGAGTTGGCCCTCTTTGGCCAAAACGAATAGGCCTGCTGCCCCATAGTCTCTTCGAAGAAACCCGATGAGAAATGCTTCCGTAGCTTTGGCAGGAAGCCCCAGGAAATGGACGATCAGAGGAGTGGCAACCCTTTCTAAAAGGGTTAAGATTTCTGTCTTGTGGAGCGCAAAAAGAATCAGGGTGCCCAGAATGAAAAGGGGAACAGCTTCTTTCAGGTACCATTCAATTCGAGCCAGGGTCTTGACGATCACATTGGAGATGAGAGGAATCCTCAGGGGTGGAACCTCCAAGATGAAATCAGAGCCTTCACCCGGAATCACCCGCGATGCCAGATAACCCACCAAGATCAGGATCCCGACGACGATAAAGATCCACAGGAAGAGATAGAGGGCGGGAAGGCCTGCAAACATCCCGAGGATGACGCCGAGTTGGGCAGAACAGGGTACCGCGAGGGCTAAAAGAAGTGTCACAATGGTGCGATCCTTCTCGGTCTCCAGGATCCGGGTGGTCATGGTGGCCATGGTGTCGCATCCGAGACCCAGGACCATGGGCAAAACTGCTTTTCCATTTAATCCCATCTTTTTGAGGATCTGATTCGTCATGATGGCCAGTCTGGGTAAGTATCCCGAATCCTCCATCAGCCCAAAGACCAAAAAGAAGCAGCCGACAATGGGGAGAATGATCGCAATGGCATACGTGAGAGCCATGGTGATGACGCCATAAGGGCCGATAAAGAATTCCTGAAGGAAGGTGACAGGGACAAACCGCTGGAAGAGGTAGGCGATGGGTGGAAGGAGCCATTTTCCAAATAGGGTTTCCTCCAAGAATTTGACGCTGGTCTGTGCCCCGAATACTCCGACAAATTCGTAGGTGGCCCAGAGGATGAATAGAAGGATGGGGATCCCCCAGATAGGATGGATGGAGAGGTTTCCTAAAAAGGAGGAAATGGATTTAGGCGCTTCTCCCCGCAGTCCCATGACTCTTGACAAGAGTTCATCTACCTTTCGGAGTCTGGCCTGATTGATCAAATAACCGACCGAATCAGCGAGATGAATCTGGATCTCCTGGCGGATGTTTTCAATTTGCAGAACATCGTTTTCTGAAAGATTCGTGTGGAGCCATTCGGCAAGGCTCTCGTCCCCGGAGATCAGCATGAGTGCTAAAGACCGTTTGGAAATAGAGGCTTCAGGAAGGAGAGAAGTTATTTTTGAGACGCCTCTTTCAATGGCGTCCGGATAGCTGATTGAGATCGAAGAGGGAGGGCGGGCCTGAAGATTTTCTTTGATCTTCTCAAGACCTTTTTGTCTCGTGGCCACCGTCTTTAGGACAGGGGCTTCCAGGATCTCGGATAGGATCTGGATCTTAATGTCAATGCCTCTGCTCTTTGCTTCATCCCACATATTCAAGAGAACGATGAACGGAAGCCCCATCTCCAACAGCTGCAGGGAGATGAGAAGGCCCCGACGAATGTTTTTCGTATCGATAACCTGGACCAAACGGCATTCGGGCTCTTTGAGGAGGATGTCCCGGGTAACCTTCTCGTCTTCTGACATCGGAATGAGGGAGTTGACCCCGGGGGTATCAAGCACCTGAAACTTCTTCCCATGAGCGGTCAGCGTTCCGGTAGAAACTTCTACCGTCGTCCCTGGATAGTTTGAGACGGTCACATATTTGCCGGTGAGATAATTGAAGATGACCGACTTCCCAACGTTCGGATTTCCGATGAGAATCAATTTTTCTCTGGAGACATCGGTCCATTTTAAGGTTATTTTGCCGGAAGGTATCATCCCCTAACTCTTTCTCCTGACGGTTCTTTTCTTGCGGTTACATTCCTCACAGCGACCATAGAGTTCCAGGCGATGATGGGAGATCTTAAATCGGTGGCGTTGGGCAATCCCATTCTGGAGGGCCTCAAGCGTTTGGTTCTCGAATTCGATGATCCTTCCGCAATCGAGACAGATCAGGTGATCATGATGGGTTCCTTCTGACGCGGGTTCGTACCGCGTCTCGCTATCACCGAATTTTCGTTGGGTTGCCAAACCGAGGCGGGTGAGGAGCTTCATGGTGCGATAAACAGTTGTGTAGCCGATCTTAGGGTCTGTTTTGGCGACCTGAGCATAAATCTGTGCGAGGCTTTTGTGGCCCGAAGAATTCAGGAAGATATTGAGAATCTCTTCCCGTTGCTTGGTTGCATTCAGCCCCTCTTGGGAAATCCTTGCTTTTAACAGATTGGCGTTCAAAATCCTACCCTATTTGAAATTGAATTCCAATTTCATTATGACCCACCCCTGATGATTTGTCAATGTTGGAATTGACCTTGCCTTTGCTCTCTGGTAAAATTTCTTAAAAGAACAATTACAAGCGATGATCTCTCCTAATAGTCTCAATTCAGAAAGATACGAAAAGATCGTCACACACAATGACTTTGATGGTATCATCAGCGCCTCTCTCTGCTCATGGGCGTTAGAAATTCAAAGGGTCCTCTTTGCGGGCCCTCTTGCCATCACCCGCTCTCAAATCACGATCACCGAGAAAGATGTGGTATGTGATTTGCCTTACCCTCTCCAATGCGGACTCTGGTTCGATCACCACGAAGGAAATCTTCAGGAATTGACACTCCGCAAGATCGATGCCCAATCGATCCCCGGCCGGTTCGATTTGAAACCAAGTTGCAGCCGGGTGGTTTTTGAATATTTTTCTGAAAGAAAAGAGCTTCCTCCCTATTTCCTGGGAGCGGTGGAGGAGGCGGATGTCATTGACAGCTTTTCTTATGCTTCGATAGAGGATTGGAGGAGGGAGACCCCGGGGAGAGTGATCGATTTAACTTTAAAGGCCTCTTTTCAATCGGCCAACGATCAGGCGAGTTATATGAGAAACTTGGTCCAACAACTTCGAGACCGTCCGATCGAAGAGGTATCCCATCTGGAATTTGTTCAGAAATGGCTGAGAAAATATCGAGAAGAAGAGGAAAGGATGCTTCGGATCATTCGGGATGTTTCTTCTTTTACCGAAGGGGACGAAAAGAAAGAGGTGGTCGTCATCGATCTCACCCCTTATCAGCGGAGTCCCCACCTCATCAAAAACCTGGCCTTCTTGATCTATCCCGAGGCCTTAGGGGTTCTGGAGGTCTATAATTTGAAGGATCACCAGGGAGTGAAGAGTAACAACATCGGGGTCTCCATGTCCCTCTCCATCAATGGGAACAGACAAGACCGGAATAAAAATATCGGCGAGATCATGCGAAATTTGAACATCGGGGACGGCCATCCTGGGGCAGCGGCAGGGACAGCTCAGTGTAAATCGAAGCAGGAGATGCTGAAGAAGAAAAAGGAACTCCTGGAGCAGATCCTCAGACTCTGGTCTTCCCAGTGAGGTTTGCCGAAAGCAAGGAAGTCAAGAAAGGGAACCCTGAGCGCCTTTGGAAGGCCCCCCCTCCTCCCCGTCCACTAAGAGAGGAGCGAGATTGGGTTACATTCTGAAGAGAGATTCGTAGGCTTTTGCCCCGGCTTTATACCCTGCTTCATCCTTACCCCATTCTGTATGACACCCATTGCATGAATTGGGGACTACATTTTTTGGGTCTTTCTCGAACATCTCTAAACTTGTTCGAGGTCGGATGATTCTAAAGTCGTGGGAGTGAATGTCTCCGGCTTCGGCTGAAGAGGCGGTTTTTACCATATGACAAGAGGAACATCGGCTGGTTCCTCTTGTCTCCGGAGCATAGTTGTGCTTGGTATGGATACGGATGGCCCAGGGGGTAGCAAACTTTTGATTTTTGCCGTGGCAGGAGAGGCAGAGCGTGTCATTATAGTCTGCCTTGACCAGTTGGGACCGGCTAGGCCCTCCATGGGGGTTGTGACAATCGAAGCAGAGAACCCGTGCATAGAAATGGCCACTCTTTTGAAAGTCAAGCCACTGTTGATGTTGCGATTTTGAATGGGCCTGCGGATCTCCCCAGATGCCGGGCTTAAATTGGTAATAAATGGACAGGGGCTCCCCTATTTTATAGGCCTTGTTATCCTTGTCGTTCCAAGGAAACTCAAATGTCCCATTGGGAACGCTCACTCCCCTCGAATGGCATTGACCACACACCTCCAGACTTCGTTCGTAAGATAATTTTCGAGGATGGATGATTTTTCCCTTCGCCCTGGGAGACTTGATGTGTTCGGAGGCTGGGCCATGGCACTTTTCACACCCAATGTTGAGCTCGACATACTTGGATTCATACCCTTTGTCAACTTTCTTCAATTCGAGGCCGGTATTGTGACAACCCGCACAGCTCATATCAAAGGATTTCTCCGCCGGCGGTTGTTTGAGACTCCCATCCTCATTATACCAATCCTGCAGATTATACGGAACCCACCGCGAGGTTGCCTGGTTCCACTGAAGCGGGAGGATGTAATGGCGATTTCCGATCTTGACTTGATAGCGCTGTTTCCAGCCCCATCCCCCAAAAGTCCTCGCCACGTTATAAGTGACCTCTTTCGAAAGGTCTCTGGCATCTACTAAGGTGGCTTGATGAACATCTCCGGGTCCATCCTCCAATTTGACAATGACTTCCGGGATGTTTTCGGCTTTTAGTTTAATCATACCTTTCCAATCGACCACAAGGGTATCGTTGGTGCGACTTAGGATCTGTTGAGATTTATTGTGAAGGGTATCCTTCCAGATCTCATAGATCGAACTGTGACAGGACATGCATTTCTTAGAGCCGACATAAGTCGCCTGAGCCATGGTCAGGGAAGGGACGAAAATGAGAAGGGAGAGGAAGAATGGCTCTGTCCAAACTAAAAATTTCTTCATCAAATCTACCTCCTTTTGTTAAAGTAATTCAAGAATGCAAGCTTGTTCATCTCCTTTGTGCTCATTTCCCGTCTTCCTTGGCTACGGATACGGCAATCGTCCTTTTCTTGCCAGGGTCACATGTTCTTCCTTTCCGACGTGGGGACGATGGCATCGGATGCAGGATTTTAGGGCATTCCCCCTCGCTATTTTTCCGCCCTCCGGGGCATTCGCACCCATCATCATTTCTTGGTATTTTTCCCCCGGGCCATGACAGGCTTCACACCCCACATTCTCTTCTTTATACGTTTTCTTCTCCGGGTCGTATCCGGTGGCATGGCAAGGAATACATCTGGTTTTGTCTTTTTCATTTCTGATAAGAGAGAACGCCTTCGTCGTCATGGGCGACTTTCTCCAGGCGTTGATTTGTCCCTTGTTAAGATCTTCATGGCACCCGATGCATGTTTCGGAGCCGACATAGGCTGCTTCTTCCTGAACGAAAGCGGTCTTAGGGGGTGCTTCTTCCACCGGAAGGGCCGGCGCTGTTTTCTCCCAACCTCGAATGAATGCCACCAGATCCCTGATCTGTTCCGGATTGAGCGGACCTCCTTCTTTGTCGGCCAGGGCGACCATGCCCGTCCCAGGGATTCCTCGTTCAATGATTTTGTAAAGGATGGTATCATCCACATTCTTAAGGTAATCCTTTGAGTTAATCGGCCTGATCCCTCTCCGGGGTCCCCCTTTCTCTCCGTGGCATCGGGCGCAGTGCGTCATGTAGAGGATTTTCCCTTTTGTCGCAGCCTTTGATCTTGTCCTTTCGGCTTCTACCTTCACACGATATGGTTCAAGTAACCAGTAAACGGTCAGAAAAATGGCTATGGCCGCTGTCAACATTGTCGCTAAGAGGATTTTCTTCTCCATTGGGTTGTCTAAGCCTTAATGAGCTGGGACGGATCGAAGCTCTTCCTTTCGATGGCCGTCTCTGTATCTACCACCACGTTTCCTGCCGCGACTTCAAGCTTATGAAGGTCCAAGGGCCTGGGGGGAGGGCCTTCAAGCACTTCACCTTCTTCGTTGAATTTAGCGCCGTGACAGGGGCACTCAAACCTTTTGGTCAACTCATTCCAATTAACGATACAGTGGAGATGGGTACAGACGGAAGAAATTGCCAAAAATCCTCCTTCCAGTCTCACGACGAAAGTCTTTTCCCTTCGAAAGGGCACGACCTCACCGATCTTGAAATCTGACACCTTCCCGGCGATGAAGATCTTTTCCTCTTTCCCCCTTCTCTTTCTTGGCCAGAGGAATGCAAGAACGCCGCCGGCAAGCTCGCCGACGACGAGGGTCCCGGCCACGATCCACGCGTAAACAATCAGTCGCCTTCGTGAGATTGGTGTCTTATCCACCTGAAATTTGGTTATCTTTTTCCCGTTCTTTATTTCCACGGCAGAACGAAGCTCCAGTTTTCTCCTCGGAAGAGACATCCAATGATCGTAAAGATTAGCGCGCCGAAAATGAACAGGGTAAATAAAGTAATCAATATTCCCCGTTTCTCACCACCGATAAAGATTCGGTTAAAAAGAGACGTCCATCTGTTTTCCGGCTTCCTATCGATATAGGGGATAGAGAAAAGCCATAGGAAGATAAGCAGGGGAAGGATGATTGCCGGAATCACCGGTTTATTCGTGTAATGGATTAGCTCCTGAATTCCTGTAAAATACCAGGGTGCCTTTCCGGGATTCGGAGTGACAAGAGGGTTCGCGAGATCTTCTAAAGGGGCATCGAAGAAAAGGGAGATCAGCAAAAGGGCGAAGGTGACGGCCAAAGAGCAGATCGTTAGAAGAATGATGTAATGCGGAAAGGTGTCCACCGTGTCTTCCGGAGCCTTCTGCACCATCGGCGAGGTCCCTTCCACAATCTCCATAAGACCGTACGTCTTGTTGGGATCTTTGACGAAAATTTTCTCCTGATCCTTATCCATTTTAAATTTCATCCTTTATGTCAACTGTGGATTTTCCCCCTCACCCCGCCCTCTCCCCAGCAGGGAGAGGCGGAAGGGAGGAGACTCCGCAATCTGCATTCCGAAATCCGCAATATTATAGCGGCCCCGATATTCCCCCGTCTTTTCTCACTCTCCAGAAATGGACGACCATCAGGCCACCCAGGATAAGAGGAAGCTCAACACAGTGCACAACATAAAAACGAAGCAAGGCCTCATGGCCCACTTCATCCGCTCCCAGAAGAAAAAAACGAATACCATTTCCAATGAAGGGAGTATAGCTCATAATGGTCGTCCCTACGGTAATGCCCCAATAAGCAAGCTGATCCCAAGGGAGAAGGTATCCTGTATAACTCAGTGCCAGGGTAAGGATGAGAAGGCCAATTCCGATCACCCAATTAAACTCCCGGGGAGGCCTGTATGAACGTGTGTAGAAGACCCTCACCATGTGGAGGAAGACCGTCACCACCATTCCATGAGCAGACCATCGATGCAAATTTCTTAAAATCTTGCCGTTGAAAATGAGGGCCAGGGCCTGCATATCGAAGTAGGCCCTTTCAACAGAAGGCGTATAGTGAAACATCAGGAGTATGCCGGTGACCGTAAGAACGATGAAGAGGAGACACGAGATCCCTCCCAGGCAGAATGTATAAGAGAAGCGGAGGCCGTGACGTTTTATCTTGGCCGGGAAGACATGGAGGAAAAAATTGTTAAAGATCAACAGAGAACGCTTCAGGTCGGTATCCGGCATTCCGGTTCTGAAGATCGAGCGCCACACCGCCGAATCCGAGATGCGTTGTAAAATCCCTCTCTTCATCCTTGTTCTCCTCTGTAAAGTGCTGATTCACGATGGTATTCTTCCATCGTGATGGTTCCGGTAGGACATCGTTTAACACAGAGGCCGCATTGGATGCAACGCGATTCGTCTTTGAAGATGACGGAGGCCAAGTTGAGTCTTTGGGCTTCTCCTAAAGAAACGTTGTAAAGGGATTGAACCAATCTTGAGAGCTTTTCATCCCCCTCTATTTCGTCGAGTCTTGCCATCCGAAAGCAAGATTTTGGGCAGATATCAACACAGCCGCCACAAAGGATACATTTTGTCCGGTCGAAGACGGTGAAGATGTGGCACTGGAGACACCGAACAGCTTCTTTTAACGCCACCTCTATGGAAAAGCCCAATTCTACTTCTTTATCCAAAGCCTTTCTTTCCTGCATGGAAATGGTATCCATTCTCTGTCGAGGGATCTTCTCCAGGTCGGGATCGATCTGGACTTCCGGAATCGGAGTGAAATAAGCGGGCTTCTTTTCGAATACTTCTCCACTGAGATACCTGTGAATCGAGAGAGCTGCTTTCCTGCCATCGGCGATCACCCGTATCACATCCCTGGGGCCTGTGACAAAGTCTCCTCCGGCGAAGATACCGCGCACATTCGTTTCGAAAGTTTCTGGATTGACGGACAGACGGTCCCATTTGGAGATTTCGAGGCCGATCTCTTCGGGAAGGAATGAGATATCCGGTGATTGACTGACCGCTGGTATGAGGAGATCGATATCGATGTCGAATTCAGTTCCTTCGATGGGGATCGGCCTTCGGCGGCCATCCTGTTCAGGGTCGCCCAAGCGGTTTCGGATACATTGAACACCCGAAACTCTTATTCCGTCTCTCGAGAGCACTCGGATCGGTTGGGTGAGGTAATGGACCTTGATGCCCTCCTCTTCCACTTCCTCTAATTCTCTTGGATCGACGGGCATCTCTTCTCTGCTCCTGCGATAAATAATGGAAACCTCCTTCGCTCCTAATCGAAGCGAAGAACGGGCCGAGTCCATGGCTGTATTTCCGCCGCCGACCACTGCAACTCTTAAGCCAATTTTTGGATTCTCTTCCAGATTGACCATTCGCATAAAGGTCACGCCGTGGATCACACCTTGAAGATCCTCCCCGGCGATTCCCAATTTCTCAGCCTTATGCGCGCCCGCAGCGATATAAACGGCATCATGCTTCTTCCTCAAACTTTCTAAATTCAGCTCTTTTCCGATGGGAGTCCCGGTGGCGATTTCTACCCCTAACTGTCTTACCTCCCCAATCGCCCGCCGCACGACTTCCCTGGGAAGGCGGTAAGGAGGAATTCCGACATTGAGCATTCCGCCTGGAATGGAGAAGGACTCATAGATGGTGACAGAATAACCGAGCTTGGCGAGATCATTGGCGGCCGAAAGTCCGGAGGGTCCGGCACCGATGATCGCCACCTTTTTGTCCCTCTTTATGATCGCTGGTTCTCCTTGGCGGTCATGAGTTTTGAAATCCGCAGAAGCCCTCTTCAATGAGCAGATAGAAATGGGAAGGTCGAGCAGAAGACCTCTTCGGCATTTCTCTTCGCAAGGGTGGACGCAGATTCGGCC
>Ga0187771_10001781_pt1 | contig 14693 bp, 7 predicted proteins | sample 0116_SJ02_MP15_1_FD_133139 | JGI IMG/M metagenome (GOLD analysis project Ga0187771, IMG submission 133139) | Tropical peat soil microbial communities from peatlands in Department of Meta, Colombia - 0116_SJ02_MP15_10_MG | ecosystem: Environmental > Terrestrial > Soil > Wetlands > Peat | place...
CAGCGCTCGACCACGATGGAAACGCGTCCTTTTGCCACCAGATCCCCCAGCTCAGGAGTAAGAAACCCTCCCGGCAGTCATCGCAGGAATTGATTATGCGTCCGCAGCCTGAAGCCTCGGTGTGACTGCAATCACAATACGCGGTGAGACGGAGCACCCCGCGCCTCCGCGAATCCAACACAAGTGCTTTCGAAAACAATGGCTTAGGCGCCTTATGCACGGTCGGTCAGGCTCGGGAGATCGTGCACACAGGTCACTGTTGGGGTTCTGTTGCCTGCGAGTGTTCGCCCGGTTTGCCTCTCCCGCGCGAACCCACTACACTCGGATCCTTACCGCGACATTTGCCGCGGTGCTCTACGTCTCGCCTTTGTTGCGAGACGTGGGAATGATTGCTCGGCTCCGCTCGCGCCGGCCGCCGCCCCTGGAGTATCTTTGGAAATTCTCGACCTCAGGCATTTTTCCTCCGCCGACCTGCGTCCCCTGCTGGCCGACGAGACACAACTTTGGGCGCGCCTGCTCTCCTGGGACTACTCCGGCTCGGCGGAAATGATTCTCCGCTATGTCGACGCCAAAATCCTGCCCGGCTATGCCGCCGTCGAGCGCGGCCGCGTCTTCGGTTATTCATTCTTCGTGTATGAAGCGAGCAAGGGGGTCATTGGTGACCTCTATGTTGCCAACGGCAGCCGGCTGCCCGATAGCCGTGAGGTCGAACTGAAGCTGTTGACGCATGTGATTGAAACCCTGCAGCAGTCTCCGGGAATTAAGCGCGTGGAGGCGCAACTGCTGGCCCACGACGCCAACGCTGTGTCGCGCCCTTTTCTTGAGACCGGATTTCAGCGCCATCCCCGCCTGTTCATGGTGCTGACGCTGGGAAAGTCGGAGGACGAGATTCCGGTTCATCCCGAAATCGAAATCTGTCCCTGGAGTGAAGCTTACTATCAGTCTTCGGCCGCAGTAATCACGGCCGCTTATCGCGGCCACGTGGATGCGCAGATCAACGATCAGTACCACACGCTGAGTGGATCGCTGCGCTTCCTAAACAATATCGTGCGGTTTCCGGGATGTGGCGTGTTCGACGCCGAGTCGTCTTTCGTGGCCCTCGATCGCAGAGCCAACACCCTGGTCGGTTTGATTCTGTGCTCGCGCGTCCGCCACGATGTGGGCCACGTCACCCAGGTCTGCGTCCTGCCCGAGTACCGCACGCGGAGGATCGGCGAATCGCTGATGGCCACGACTACCGCCAATCTCCGCACGAGAAACTTCACCATGTTGTCGCTGACCGTCACTGAAGCCAACACGCGCGCGGTCGCGTTGTACCGCCGAATGAATTTCGATACGAAGCGGATTTTTGATGCGTTTGTGTGGGAGGGATAGCTGCGAGCTACGAGCTTTGAGCAAACCCAAACCGGTTAGCGATATGTTTGCTCGAAGCTCATAGCTCACTGCTCAAAGCTATCTTCGCAACAGCCACATCACCCAACCCGCGGCCAGCGCCCCGCCCAGAAACATGACAAAGCAATACAACCCATAGCGCACCATGTCGCGCGTGTTATCGCGATGAGTGATGCCGAATACGATAGAGGCGAATAGAGCAAACACCGTCGCCGCGCTGAAATGTGTGAGTGTGATGGTCACTGCGTTCGCATCCGCAAAGGGATTTTACTGACCACTGACAACTGACTACTGATCATTTTTTCTTCCCAATCGCAATATGATATGCATCGGCGACGGAAATAAAATTCAGCAGTCCGGCGACGATCATGAATTTCGTTCCGTAATCGGCGGTCGCGAACGCGATCGCGCCCTGCCCCCAGTCCATGGCCAGGCTCACTATGTAAAGCCCGCCCGCACCCAGATCTCCGATGAAGCCGAGAATGTCCAGAATATCGCCGCCGTTGGCCTTGTAGATGCGGCCCTGCATCCCCATCCCAAGCAGGAACAGCGTCGCAATCGAAACGAACAGCAGGCCGCCCCGAACCCAGCGCTTCTGGATCAGGTGCCCCGCGCCCGGAATCAGCCAGCCGATTGCGGGCGCAATCACGGCCGTCATGGTCAGCGGCGCTGCCTCGGCTGCCTTCGCTTTTTCTTTCGTGGAATTTGCCATTCAGATGGTCACAATCTCGCGTTGAATTTTCCCCGTCACTTCCGCCGACTTCACTCGCACCAGCACATCAACCTCGCTGCGGACGCCAAACTCCGGCAAGTAGATGCCAGGTTCGATCGAGAAGCAGGAATTGGGAAGAATCTGCCGCTCGTCGTGAATTTCAAGATCGTCCATGTTGGCCCCGTTGGAATGGACGTCGGTGCCGATGGAATGTCCCGTGCGGTGAACGAAATACTCGCCGTAACCCGCTTTTTGGATGTGTCCGCGGGCGGCGCGATCCACTTCCCACCCACAAATCGTTCGGCCGGCGCTTACGGCGTCTATGACGGTTTTCACGCCCGCATCGCGCGCGTCGCGCACGATCTCGAAAATCTCGCGCACCCGCGGCGAGGCCGCTGCACCCACAAAGCCCATCCAAGTGATGTCGTAAAAGACCGCGTCCGGCGTCTTCTTCTTCCCCCAAACATCGAGCAACACTAAGTCCCCTTCACGAATCGGCACGGGATGACTGGCATGCGGTTCATAGTGCGGGTTCCCGGCATTGGCATTGACAGCCACAATCGGCGGATCGTCGGTCTCAAGATTCTCGCGGTCAAACGCTTCCATGAACCACTGCTGAATTTCGTGTTCCTTCGCGCCACCGTTCCGCACGCGACCGCCGATCTCCTTGAATGACTCGGCGACGATCGCATCAATACTGTCGCGAGCCGCGAAGTGCGAGCGGATCTGCTCTTCGCTCCACGTAGATTCGAACTGCGCCACCAAGTCGGCTGAACTGACAATGTTCTTGCCGAAACCGCGCAGCAGGTCAATGGTGCCGCCATCCACCAGCGAAATGGTGAAAACGAGATTGTTGGGCGAGTATTGCATGGCCAAGTCGCGATGCTTCGCCAAAATCGCCTTCAGCTTGTCAAACAATTCCCGCCAGCCGGAATACTGATGCTTTTTTCCGGGCAGGGAATCCAGATGTCCGGCCTCGATCTTGTGCACCAGCTTGACCGGTTCACCATCGGCGGGAACAAGGTAAAACCAGCGCCGCGTCACCATCAGATTCGTCGGCAATCCCAGCACGCGGTAAGCAATCGGATCGCGATGATGATGGTCGTAGAACAGCCACGCGTCGATATTGCGCTCGCGCAGCGCAGACTGGATTGCAGCAAGGTCCATGAGCAAACTTCTATTGTAAACAAGTGGGCCGCTTTGGGCGAATGGCGGCTTATCGAGGTAGCGGCTCAGTTTAAATTCCAACTGTTCCACCGTTTCCGAGGGCGTCATCCCGAGCGAAGCCGTTTTTCAGGCGGAGCGAGGGATCTCCCTGCTGCGACCGTGTCGAGGGGAGATCCCTCGGCCCGCTGGCAAAAAACGCGGGCCTTCGGGATGACTCCCCTGACGGCGGGAAGAATTCACACTGAGCCACTACTCTTTTGGACTGCCCCGATTCTTGGCCGGTTCAGCACCTCATTCTTGCGGTTGAAATTCACCTTCTATCAATCAGCTTTTCCAACTTGAACGACAGCGATATTTCTGCTAAAAGGAATTTACCGACTGGCCTTCGCCGTTACGTCCTTGCGCTTGGGGAAAAATCGAGGCATCTGCCTCCCGTGGTGTCCGTCTCTGACGAACGGGCATATATGACTGCTTGTGGGGTCCGCCGGACGAATTCCACAGGTGTAGGTCATGGGCCCCAGCGAAATCTTTGGAGTTCGCATGCAGTCAAGTGACAGGGTTAAAGTCGGCGGGAATGCTGCCTTTCTGAGTTTTTCCTGCACCCTTGCTCGCATGGAACCCGTACAGTTCCGAAACTGTCCTCTGCTCGTCACACGCCAAATCACCCGCATATCACATTTCATCGTCGGAGGAAAAGATGGCAACCCATCTCGTGAGCATTGAGAATGACGCGGAGATCAAACAGCGCCTCGAAGCAGAACGCGCTCGCCTGCGCAGGATTGCCGGTCTCGACAAGCCAACACATTTCCATCGGCCAGTGGAGCGAGCCTTCACTGCCGAGCAGCGCCCTCACACCACAATCCTGTTTGGTGGCTTCACCTGGAAGCACGAGGATCTCATCCGCTCCGTGTTCCAGGGCTGCGGCTATCGTTGTGAAAAACTGCCCGTGCCAGATGTTCCAGCCTTCCAGATCGGCAAGGAATTCGGAAACAACGGCCAGTGCAACCCGACCTATTTCACCGTTGGCAATCTGGTGCAGTATCTCCAGTTCTTGGAAAAAGAAGGTCTGTCTCGCCAGGAAATTCTGGACAATTACGTCTTCTTTACCGCCGGCTCCTGTGGCCCTTGCCGCTTCGGCATGTACGAAGCCGAATATCGCTATGCCCTGAAGAACGCGGGCTTCGATGGCTTTCGTGTGCTTTTGTTCAAGGACAGCGACGGCATCAAAGCAGCGTCGGGCGAGCCAGGCTTGAAGTTCACCGTTGATTTCGGCTTCGGCATGCTGAATGCCATGCATCTGGGCGATGTCATCAACGACTTGATCTACCAGATTCGGCCCTACGAAGTGAATGCCGGGGAAACCGATCGCGTCTTCCGCAAAATGGTGGAAGGCCTCTGCGAGGATTTGAAGAATCGCAAATCCTTTGAGATTGAAAAGAGCGCGCCGGATTGGGCCAAACCTAAATTCAAGAGCAATAAGATTCTGCGCAACACCTTCAATGTCTTCGGCAAGTGGCATGAGCACATGTGGGGCAAGGACTATCTGAATGCGCTCCGCAGCGCACGGGAGAAGATGGATTCCATCGAGGTCGACCGCACCCGGGTCAAGCCGCTGGTCAAGATCACAGGCGAGTTCTGGGCGCAGATCACCGAGGGCGACGGGAACTTCAACATGTTCGCCTTTCTGGAGCGCGAAGGGGCGCAAGTGCTGGTCGAACCGATCGCAACCTGGGTCGCGTACCTCTTGTATCAGGCGAAGGCGCATGCCATCGCCAAATGGCCGGTGAACCGTCCGCATCGCAACCCGGAGTGGCACGAATTCAAGAAGCGTTTTGCCAACTACATCGGACTCCGAAAGAAGTTATGGGGGATTGGCGCTGGTGAGCGCATGTGGAATTTCTTCTACCATCGCACGGCCAAGAACCTGGGCGGCATCACCCACCACCTCGCTCCGCAAACCGAACTGGCAGAACTGGCGCACCCTTTCTACAACCAGTTCGCGCGCGGCGGGGAAGGGCACCTCGAAGTCGGCAAGAACGTGTATTACACCGTGCACAAGTTCTGCCACATGGTGCTGGCGCTGAAACCCTTTGGTTGCATGCCGTCGTCGCAGTCGGATGGTGTGCAGTCCGCAGTCATCAATAAGTTCAAAGATATGATTTTCCTGCCCATCGAGACTTCGGGCGAAGGCGAGGTCAACGCTCACAGCCGCGTGCAGATGGCGCTGGGCGAAGCCAAGGTGAAGGCGAAAACGGAGTTTGAGGAGTGCCTGAAATCCACGGGCAAGAGCATGAACGAAATCCGCGAGTACATCGAGGAGAATCCAGAGCTGAAGCGGCCGTTCTATCACGTGCCGCAGCGCAAAGGAGTGGCCGGGACAGCGGCGCAGTTCATTCTGCATGTCAGTGACCGGATCAACCGGGACACGCAATTGTGGAAACGTTCCCGGGTACGAGTGGAGACAGTTCCTGCGGTCTCCGGCGATTAAGGCCGTTTGCCGCCGGGCACACCGAGCTTGCCGGGAAGTTAGGAGTCGGTTTTCCCAGCGTACTCGGCGTCCTCTGCGGTGAGTTTTTGTTCTTGTGTTCGTTAAACCGAGTGAGGAATTCATGCACGACCATAAGGGCCCGCAACTGATCCAAATCGCTCCCCTCGAGCCCCAGGCCTCGTCCATCCAGCGAATGAGGCACGCGCACCAGCCGCACGACCACAGCACTCGATTTCTCGTCGGGCTCGACGTTGGCTCAACCACAGTAAAGGCTGTTGTGGTGGAGGCCGCTACCGACAACGTCCTTTGGCAGGATTATCAACGCCACGAAACCAAGCAGCCGGAAAAAACCCTCGAGTTCCTGAAGCGGATGGAAGCTGACGTCGGCATCAACCGCCACAATACGCGCATGTTCCTGACCGGTTCCGGCGGCACTGGAATCGCAGATCAGGTGGGCGCGAAGTTTGTGCAGGAAGTCACCGCGGTGTCTCTGGCAGTTGAGAAGCTGCATCCGGAGGTTTACTCGGTCATCGAGCTCGGCGGGCAAGATGCCAAAATTATCGTCTTCAAGGACGACGACGAAACCGGGCGCAAGAAAAAAATTCCCTCGATGAACGACAAGTGCGCCGGCGGGACCGGCGCCGTCATCGACAAGATCAATGCCAAGCTAAAAATCCCCACCGATCTTCTCGCTGAACAGAAGTATCACGGCATCAAGCTGCACAAAGTCGCCGGCAAGTGCGGCGTTTTCGCTGAAACTGACATCAACGGCCTGCAGAAAGTAGGCACTCCGCCCGATGAATTGATGGCCTCGCTCTTCGAAGCCATCGTTCTGCAGAATTTGAGCGTTCTCACCCGCGGCAACACACTGCGCCCGCACGTGCTCTTGCTCGGCGGGCCCAATAGCTTCATCCGCGGCATGCGCGAAGCCTGGCAGGCCAATATTCCCCGCATGTGGCAGGAACGCAAGGTCGCGATTCCGGAGGGCGCAAAGCCCGAGGATCTGATCAGGGTCCCGCAGAACGCGCAGTATTTTGCCGCGCTCGGAGCAGTGGAATTTGGCCGCGGCGAGGACGATTGCGTCGGCTGCTATCACGGTTACGAGCAACTGCTCCACTACATCGAATATGGTCGCCAGGAAGAGAAAGCGAAATCCGGCGGCAAGGGCCTGGTCGACAATCCCGCCGATCTCGACGTGTTCAAAGAAGCCTATCGTCGCAAGAAGTTCACGCCCGCAGTATTTCAGAAGAACAGCACTGTCGCGGGTTTCATCGGAATTGACGGCGGCTCAACTTCTACCAAAGCCGTCTTGCTGGACGAAAACGGCGACATTCTCTGCAAGTCCTATCAGCTCTCGAACGGCAACCCCATTCAGGACACCATCGAGATGTTCGAGAACCTGCGCGGCCAGGTCGAAGCGCAGAACGCGAAGCTGGAAGTCCTCGGCGTCGCAACCACCGGCTATGCAAAAGACATTTTGAAAGACGTCCTCAAAGCCGACGTGGCTCTGGTGGAAACCGTCGCCCACACCGAGTCCGCGCTGAAGTTCTACGAAGACCCGCACGTGATCGTGGACGTTGGCGGGCAGGACATCAAGATCATCATCCTGCACAACGGCCGCGTAAAAGACTTCAAACTGAACACGCAATGTTCGGCCGGCAACGGATATTTCCTGCAATCCACAGCCGAAGGTTTCGGGCTGAGCGTCAATCAATACGCGGACCTCGCCTTCTCCGCGCAAGCGATGCCGGTATTCGGCTATGGCTGCGCTGTGTTCATGCAATCCGATATTGTGAATTTCCAGCGCCAGGGTTGGCGTGCAGAGGAAATTCTTGCGGGCTTGGCAGCCGTGCTGCCCAAGAACGTGTTTCTTTATGTGGCAAGCATTCCGAACCTGGCCGCGCTCGGCTCACGCTTCATCTTGCAAGGCGGAACGCAAAACAACCTTGCAGTTGTGAAGGCCGAGGTAGATTTCATTCGTAACAGCTTCCGTGCCACCGGCAAGCAGCCGGAGATTATCGTGCACGAGCATTGCGGAGAGTCCGGCGCAATCGGTGCCGCCCAAGAATCGCTGCGCCTCTGGCGGAAGGGCCAAACGACCACGTTCATTGGCCTGGACGCCGTCCGCAAGATCGAATACCGCACCACGCGCAACGAAGACACACGCTGCCACTTCTGCAAGAACGACTGCTTGCGCACGTTCATCGATATTCGCACTCAACCCAAGAATGACCTCAGCTTCGTGCCCATCCAGAAGGTCACCAAGGTCCCGCTCATGCACGGCGAGCAGCGATTGATCATCGCCACCTGCGAGAAAGGCACGGTGGAAGATCTCAACGACATGAAGGAAATCAAGGCCGGCCTCGATACCATCCGCGCCGCACACCCGAATTTCGTCGATTATGCGTCGAAAGAAGTCTTCCGGCCGACGAATGCAAAGAATGTCGCCGACCCGCTACCGGAGCGCGGATGGGCTGGGTGGCGAAAGGGCGACAAAGAACGGCGCGCGCTGATGGAAAACCGCCCCAAGATCCGCATCGGCATTCCGCGCGTGCTGAACATCTACACTTATGCTCCGCTCTTCAATGCCTATTTCGAGAGCCTGGGCGTGCAGCCCGAGAACATCGTCTATTCCGATTACACCAGCTCCGAGCTTTACCGCGCCGGAGCCAGCCGCGGCGCCATCGATCCCTGCTTCCCCGCCAAAATCGGCATTTCTCACGTCTACAACCTGATTCAAGAGAAGCATCGCAAGAAGCCGCTCAACGCGATCTTCTTCCCGATGTACGATGTGCTGCATTCGTCTCTGGTGAAAATTGTCGCCGCCAATGCCTGCCCCACGGTAACCGCGACGCCCGAAACAGTGAAAGCGGCATTCACAAAAGAGAACGATGTTTTTGCCGAGCACAATGTCAAATACATCGATCCCGTTCTCAATTTTGGGGACCGGAAGTTGTTCGCGCATCAGATGCTGCAGGCCTGGCAGCCCGTTCTCGGTCTTTCACAGGAAGAAAACGATCGTGCGGTCGAGTCGGGATTTCAGGCTCTGAAGGAGTATGAAACCGGAATCCGCCGGCGCGCGCGTCAGGTGCTCGATCAGTTGGAACGTGAAGATCGCATCGGCATCGTCATGCTGGGACGTCCGTATCACCATGATCCCGGCCTGAACCACGAGATTCTCGACGAATTCCAGAAGCTCGGTTATCCGATCTTCTCCCAGAACACGCTGCCGCTCGATGAGGACTTGCTCGATCGCCTCTTCGGCGAGGAGGTGCAGGCGGGAACTATCAGCAGCCCGCTCGATATCAGCGATGCCTGGAAGAATTCCTACTCCTGCAGCACCAACCACAAAGTCTGGGCCGCCAAGTTTACGGCGCGGCACCCGAACCTAGTGGCGCTCGAGATGTCCAGCTTCAAATGCGGCCATGACGCGCCCATTTACGGCGTAATCGAGGGCATCATCGAACAATCCGGCACGCCGTACTTCTGTTTCAAGGATCTCGATGAGAACAAGCCGACCGGCTCGATCAGAATACGCGTCGAAACCATTGACTACTTCCTCCGCCGCTACCGCGAGGAGATCATTCGCCGACGCAAAGCCGAACAGGAGATCGAGGCCCAGATTGCGGCACTCGAAGCGCAGCTGCGCCGCGAGGCCGACTCCGAACTCTTACCCTCCGAGATGGAGCCCGAAGCTCAGGGCATGGCGGCAGACTAAGAAGCGCGTGGAACCCCAATGGCAGGAGCGAGCGGGGGTCGAACTTGAGGCGCAGAGCAGGCGTGAGTGAAAGCGGGCCCCTGCGCACGCTTTTCGCGTGATGCGGTGGGAAGCGGGAGCCCGCAGAGCCTGCCCTGAGCGTAGTCGAAGGGCGAAATCCCGAGTGCCGCCCAGGGAACGTGCGTGGCGGAAGCGAGTGGGGGTCGAACCCACCGGCGACGGGAGAACCCGCCGCCCGCCGGTTTTGAAGTTGAGCCGGTTTGCGGGCGTGAGCGCAGCGGGAGCCCGCAGGCGAAATCCCGAGCGCAGCCGAGGGAACCCCAATGGCGGAAGCGAGTCAGAGTCGAACTGACCGAGGCCTAGTGGACTAGACCCCCGCCGGTTTTGAAGACCGGGACGATCACCGGACCGCATGCGCTTCCACTCTTATTTGCAATAGGTTACAGCCTACTCTTTTGCGCTGCCGCATATTTGTTGCACAAATGCCGTTTTTTTGGGGCTGCAACCCCCGGCTGGCAAGGCATCAAAACGGGATACATCTTTGAGTCGAAGTCAGGTACATTTCACGTCCGGTACTACACAACCGAGATTGTAGACGGTCAACCTAGGCGAGTTCAAAAGTTCCACCTACTCTGCCGCAAAAACAACAACTACTACCATAACGGACGAATGCGCCGAGCTTCTACCTCGTGGTTTTACCTAAGACGACGAGAGTTCCGGCCTCTCTGCCGCTTCCAACTTGGGGATGTGGTCCAACGGATGAGGGCGCAAGGCGACGATCCGCTTTTAGGAAATATGAGATCAGAGTTCAATTCTCTGCATCCCTTCCAGATTTAGTTGGGCTCGCGTGGTCTAAGGCATGAAGACGCTTCGGTCCTAACTGGGTTAACCGAAGACGAAATCCGGGTTCCGCGATTTCCGGCGCGAGTTCCAGACGGGCGGGGTACTGTAACTGAACAACACGGTAGCGTCCGAAGCTGCAAATCCGGGTTTGACTCCCGGCCCGCCCACCAGTTGTATTGGTTGAGTTGCTTTGCCTTTGGTTAGTTCCGATTTGCCCGTCAAACCGCTAGTCGAGCATCACGATCCCGACGGCCCCGGAAACAACGAGCAGGTCTTTGCCCAAACAGCTGATATGTCCGGAGCTGCCATGCCGGACGATCTGATATTTCTTTATTCGGTTGAACCGCGCACAGTCGAAGTGCGTATCCAGATCAACGGTACATCGGTGCTTCTTTGAGTTCCGAGCCCGGGAGCTGTCCGGGCCCGGTAGAATGGCCAGGAAGTCAGCCCCTTTGAATTTGAAACCAGGAGGTCGGCAATCAAAGATACGGCGCTCTCTCAGCACATTTCGCTCTTAAGTCGAATATCGCCCGGTGTGGCACTTGTCTACTGCGTTGCACTGGTTCGCGCGGTGATCTATCTCGTGGCAGCCCCAAACTACGGGTATTTCCGGGACGAAATGTATTACCTGGCGTGTGGGCAGCATCCGGCGTGGGGGTACATGGACCAGCCTCCGTTGATCGCGTGGATGGCGTGGTTACTCGAGCATACGATCGGTGTGTCGCTGTATGCGCTCCGTCTTCTGCCGATGCTGGCCGATGTGGGCTGCATCGTGATGACCGGGCTGTTGGCCCGCAAGCTAGGCGGTGGCCGCTGGGCGATGTTTCTGGCTTCTCTTGCTGTGCTGGTCGCGCCGATCTATCTGACGTTGTCGCATTTGTTCACAATGAATGCCTTCGATCCGCTCTTGTGGACCGTGATTGCCTGGTTTCTTGTCGATCTCGTCCAAACCGGCAAAGAAAAGAATTGGATATGGATCGGAGTTTTGACAGGCGTTACGCTGCTCAACAAGTACGGCGTGCTGTTCTTGCTCGTTGGGCTTCTTGCTGGAGTTGTCTTTTCACCGCTACGACGGAGCCTTGTTCGGCCCTGGTTCTGGGCAGGCGTTGCGGTTGCAACGCTGATCGCGCTGCCGAATTTCCTTTGGCAGATGCATTGGAATTTCCCCTTTGTGCAATTGGTAAGGAGCGTGAGGGAAAATGGGCGCGATGTGATGCTGCCGCCTCTGCCGTATCTGGCGCAGCAATCTCAGATGTTGGGGTTTGTCTCGTCGCTTCTGGTGCTGTTGGCGCTGTGGTTTCTGATTTCTCCTCAGGGCAGACGCTATGGAGTTCTTTTCTGGGGCTTCCTGAGCGTGTTGGGTTGCATGCTTCTGCTCAAGGGTAAGTTCTACTACGTCGCACCGGTCTATCCCATCGTGTTTGCTCCAGGCGCAGTGCTTTTTGAACGATTGACCGAAAGCCGCATGGCTCGGTGGCTCCGGCCTGTTTATGCCTTGACGATGTTCCTGGTTGGGGCGCTGATTGCGCCCACCGCGATTCCTCTGTTGCCGGTTGGGGGGTACATCGCGTACACGAAAAGGCTGGGAATTCAGCAGCAGAGGTTCGAAAACCAGCCGGAGAGCCAGCTTCCTCAGATTTTTGCCGACATGATGGGGTGGGAAGACCGGGTGAGAATCGTCGCCGACTACGTTCACTCTCTGCCTCCAGACGAACAGAAAGTGACGGCGATTGGAGCTTCCAATTACGGCGATGCCGGGGCGGTTGATCTGTTTGGACCCAAGTACGGGTTGCCCAAGTCGATCAGTACGGCCAATAACTATTGGACATGGGGGCCTCGCGGGTATACCGGCGCGAGCCTGATCCTTATGGACGAAGATTCCCCGGAGAAGTATGTCGAGCATTGCAGGTCCTTCCGCACAGTTGCTAGTCCCAACGATCCGTACGCCCGGCCTGATGAAAACCGTCCAATTTATCATTGCGTCGGACTGACTCCAGACCTGCAGTCGCTGTGGCCAAATCTCAAGCCATGGCATTAGACCTGATGGCACGCTAAGAGAGAGCTTCCACGGCCCCGGGAGTATAGTCCGCAATTCGGAAGTTACCCTTATCTTTCGGGTATTGACGAATTACAAGAATGATGTAACAGTGAAGATGAGCTACAAGCAATGATGCGCAAACCCCATACCGATTACTGCCCAACACCGGCCACGTTTATGTGGCAAGGTGCGGGAGAAAGTACGTTCATGTAACGGGGGCTAATCCATAGCGCGTGGTTTTTCTGAGCCTCCGATACAAATCGGGGGCTTTTGGTTCTTAGGGCATATTTCGCCGATGCGGCAGAAAGGAGGCAGCGTCGTCTAACGGCCAGAGTCTAACGGTGAAGAGGCGGTCCGTTCAAGGCTGAGCGAGGGGAGTGAGGAGATCCCTCGCTGGGAAACGCTCGGGATTTCGGCAGAAGGCTCCCACTCGTCTCCGGTGGAGACTCGTTCACGCCTTCTAAACGCCTCAAGTCCGATTCTCCTCGCTGCTAGCAAGTTATGAATACCCAAACGATTGAACTCGACGGTTTTGAAATTGAGCTCGCATCGGAGCTGTATTGCGAGCATGGCGCCGGGAGTTCGAATCTCTCCTCCCCGACCAGTTTTATTGGGAAATGGAAAATGAGAACCGAATCTATCTCGCTGGACTTCGTAGCGGATCGTCTTACAACGGAAGATAATCCTCAAGATTGGAAAGAGATTCTCGCCATTATCAGCGAGGAGTTCGTGGAGCGCTATTGCGCTGAGCGGCGCGAGAACGAATCGTGGTTCTTGCGAATTGGCGCGTGCTCCCACTGGGTGCGCCCCCATCAGGGCCGCTGGACAGCGGCAGGCGGCTTTGCATTGGCAATCGGATACAAAGGTGCTGCAGGATGGTCGAACGGTCTTCCTGAGTTCGATTGGTCGGTAATTCTCTGCTTTCGCGGAGAATGTTGGAGGCGAGTCAACAAATTCTCAGGTAAGAACCAAATTGTGTTGCGTGTAGCGGTACCGACACGAACTGCGAGACACAAGCAGGCAGCCGTGCACAGCGTTTGGTCTACATCTCACCAATTCACGCTCTATGGGTTTCGAGATGTGGGCGGGAAGTGGGAATGCGTTGCAGCGTCCGATGAAGACAAGCGTGGGCGAATTCTCAATGCAAAGCCGACGCCGAAGACATGAGGTAGGGAAGAGACGATGACAGAAACAACCTACAACGTAATCCAGCCCGACAACGGCGTTCCCATTAAGGCATGGACAAAGGGCGTACCGCTGGAGGATGCCGCACGCCAGCAGCTTCTGAACGTCGCGCAACTGCCGTTCATCTACAAGTGGGTAGCGGCGATGCCCGACGTGCATTGGGGTATTGGTGCGACTGTCGGCAGTGTGATTCCCACTCGTGGAGCTATCATCCCCGCAGCGGTCGGAGTGGATATTGGCTGCGGCATGATGGCGGTGCAGACTTCGCTGCACGCCAATCATCTGCCCGACAATCTGCACGGGATCCGCACGGCGATTGAGCGTGCTGTGCCCGTAGGGCGCACCGATAACGGTGGAAAAAACGACCGCGGCGCGTGGAAGAATCCACCTGCGCATCACGCGGAAGTGTGGACAAAGCTGGAGCCTGCGTATCAGGCGATCATCGAGAAGTATCCCAAGCTGAACCATGTGCAGCGCATCAATCACCTGGGGACGCTGGGTACCGGCAACCACTTCATCGAGGTCTGTCTGGATGAGAACGACAACGTTTGGTTCTTGCTGCACTCAGGGTCGCGTGGTGTGGGAAATCGCTTCGGGACGTTTTTCATAGAACTGGCGAAGAACGACATGCGCCAGTGGATGATTAACCTGCCGGATCAGGATCTCGCGTATCTGCCACAGGGCACGGAGCACTTCGAGGATTACGTCCGCGCAGTGCACTGGGCGCAGGACTACGCGCTGGCGAATCGTGATTTGATGATGCGCAATATGATCGCGGCGGTGCAGGGCTCGGGAGAGGTCCCCGCGTTCGAAGCTGATGTGGAAGTCGTGAGCTGCCATCACAACTACGTGACCTGGGAGCACCACTACGGCGAGAACGTGCTCATCACGCGTAAGGGTGCGGTGCGTGCGCGTGAAGGCGATATGGGAATCATTCCTGGCAGCATGGGAGCGCGCTCATATATCGTGCGTGGCAAGGGCAATCCGGAAAGCTTCATGAGTTGCAGTCATGGAGCCGGACGTGCCATGTCGCGTGGCGAGGCTAAGCGTCGCTTCACGGTCGAGGACCACATGAAGGCGACGGCCGGCGTCGAATGCCGTAAGGATGCGGACGTCATCGACGAAACTCCGATGGCGTATAAGTCCATCG
>Ga0187771_10001782_pt1 | contig 14692 bp, 11 predicted proteins | sample 0116_SJ02_MP15_1_FD_133139 | JGI IMG/M metagenome (GOLD analysis project Ga0187771, IMG submission 133139) | Tropical peat soil microbial communities from peatlands in Department of Meta, Colombia - 0116_SJ02_MP15_10_MG | ecosystem: Environmental > Terrestrial > Soil > Wetlands > Peat | place...
TATCCGAACGTTTTGACCAAGTCCGGTTTTATGCTTGGGCTCGGTGAGAATCGCGAAGAGGTGTTAGAGCTCCTTCGAAATCTGAGGGAAGTAGGATGCGATCTCTTAACCATTGGTCAATACCTTCAACCCCGTCAGGATCGTTTGCCGGTCGTCCGATTTATCCCGCCGGAGGAATTTGAGGAGTACAAAACGATAGGGGAAGAGATGGGTTTTAAAGCGGTGGCCTCCGGCCCTTTCGTTAGAAGTTCCTTCCACGCCTTCGAGATGTTCAAGACAACCATCATTCAATAGCCTTGGAATAAGAATCGTAATGAAAATCTTGATAAAGTCAGCAATAATGGTATATTGCAAGTCAGGATGTGACAGAGTGAAGTTTAAAAAGAAGGTTTGTTAGAAGTATGCGTAAGGAAAAAAATCGCACAATTATCGTGTTGAGCATTTTTCTCTTTTTCTTGCTGCTAAGCACCTCGTGTACGCTCAAAGAAGTTCCGCCGGTCCAGCCGCCGGTTGTGCAACCTCCGGTTCAGCCTCCACCCAAACCGGCCAAGGTCGCTTTAGTCCTGGGAGCGGGTTACTCCAAAGGGTTTGCCCATATCGGTGTGCTCAAGATTCTCGAATCGAATAAGATTCCGATTCATATGATTGTCGGGACTAGCGTGGGGAGTGTTGTGGGAAGTCTGTATGCCTATGGTATCGACGCCTTTTCACTTCAGAAGCTTGCCATTTCGGTTAATCAGAATGATATTGTCGATCCTGTCATTATTCCGAACAATGGATTTATTAAAGGAGAGAAGCTCGAAGAATTTATTAATAGGTGGGTGAGGAATACCTCGATGGAAAAATTGAAGATTCCCTTTTACGCCGTGGCAACGGACTTGGAAAAGGGGAACGAGATTGTTTTTGCAAAAGGGAATACCGGGACAGCCGTCAGGGCGAGTTGTTCCATCCCGGGGATTTTCAGACCCGTTAGGATTTCTGACAGAGTGTATGTGGACGGGGGAGTCGTCAGCCCGGTGGCTGTGGAGGCTGCCAGGAGGCATGGAGCCGATGTCGTGATCGCCGTGGATGTTTCATCAGGGGCTGAGCGCACCGTGCCCGAAGGAACGATCGAGACCATCCTTCAAGCCGTGAATGTCATGTATTCGAAACTGGGAGCCATTCAGCTTGCTAAAGCGGATGTGGTGATCAAGCCAAAAGTGGGTCACATCGGCTCAGCCGATTTTTCGAAAAAACACGAGGCGATCCTCGAAGGAGAAAAGGCGGCGCTTGAAGCGCTGGCCCAGATTACGGCAATCATGACTCAACTCCGGCAGGAAGGAAGGCTGGAGTGAAGAAAAACGGATCAGTTGGAAATAGGAAATGGGAAATATACGGGAAAGGAGCGATTTATGAAATCAAGAGCAAGCCTAATTTTGTTATTGTCAGTGTTGGGTGTCCTTTTTTTTGCGGGGGTACCGTCCGCAAGTGAGAAAGCCGAGGAAGCTGCTCTCAAAGCTTCAACCAAGTGGCTGACGTTAGTGGACAAAGGTGATTACACGAAGAGCTGGGAACGGGCCGCAGGGATATTTAGAGATATGGTAACCAAATTGGAATGGCAGCTGAAATTGGATACTTACAGGACGCCTCTTGGCAAGATGTCGGAAAGGAAAGTTAAGTCGAAGCAATATACAAAAACCTTACCCAATGCTCCTGAGGGGGAATATGTTGTCATTCAGTATGAGACGGCCTTTGCGGATAAACAAACCGTCACCGAAACTGTCACTTCCGTTTTGGAAAAAGATGGAAAATGGAAAGTGGCGGGTTACTATATTACCTTCCCGGGTCAGGAATCTCAGCCTTCAGAAATTAAGAAGTGATCTCAGGCCGTCCAAGCACGACGTTGATTGCGGTGCGTTTGCTTGGAGACTTTTTCTACGGCTGCCGCACGGTTATCATGCCTTTATTTTCTTTACGCTCATAATCAAATCTGCAAATGTTCCTTCAAATCTCCAAAACATCCCCGCGGCGAAAAACATTAAAGATGAGTAGTAAAGATTAACCCAGTAAGTCGGGGGTGGGTGATAGCCGAGATTCCACCAATTGTAGACCTCGTAAGACCCGGACGCGCAGGTATAGATTATGGCCCCGCATAAGATTAACTTGATCGGCCATTTCGCAGGTCTATTCTTTACTAAATAATAAATTGAATTGACCGTCCAGGGCGCAAAGATGTAAGTGAGCAAACCCATCATCAAGGATACCGGCACGTCCCAGGTCGGACATTCATAATAGTACGCGCCCCAAATATAATAGGCCAGGGCGATAGATAGGGTGATTAGTTTCCAGGGGCGGACGAGTTCTTTGGCATATCTCTTGATATGAAATTGGGGATACATCAGTCAACAGAAAGAACAAATTTTGGATTCAAAAGAGTATCCATAAACTTATCATTTTCCAGATATTGATGATATTCTTTTTCAGATATTTTTCCTTTTTGGAAAGCAACCTTCATCCTCAGTTTCTTTACCTTATGGGCTTTTTGGGCCATGCCGAAATAAGCAAACGAGATCAGAATTGCCAAGACGATAAGGATTCTAATGATTGTTTTCATTCTGCTCCTTCTCTATTGTCTCCATCTATCGGGTCAGCGGACAATTTTAACGAAGGCCTGACTGGTGGGAATCGGGGCTTCTTAGTCTGGACTTTTACCACCTTTTCCCCGGGCTGTCTATAAAATTCTTGAAGGAAGTGGTTTTGAGGAAACTCTGATTGACTTTTTCTGTCTGAATTGTTATGGTTTGCATCCGTCGATCGAACGAATAGAAGGAATGAAATCTTTGAAAACGATCGTAGGATGTTGCACACGACTTGCAACATTAAAAGTGAGGAGGAATGATTCATGAGAAGAATATTATCTGGAGCGGTCTGCATTATGAGTTTTTGTTTACTCATTATCGGGATGACGTGGGGCGCGGAGGTCTGTGTTGACCCCGGTGGAGGTGGAAACTACACAAGCCTTCAGGCTGCCCTGACCGCGGCACAGTCCAATGGTCAGGATGATATCATCAAAGTCGTCCAAGGCACCTACAACGGGCATTTTTCCTACAATTCAAGCGAAGGGCACGGCATTACTCTTCTTGGCGGCTACACGGCAGGATGTGCCGGCAGGGTAGTAGATCCTGCAAATACCATCCTGGACGGCGGTACAACCGGAGGAGTCCTTTCCCTCACGAATGATAGCATTGGCGGTAATGTGTATGTCGAAGGCTTCACCCTACAAAACGGAGGCGGCGCGAACACGTATTATGGCGCAGGGTTGTTTGCAGAATCCCGTAACGACTTGGCAGCAGGCAACATGAATGCGGGGGATATCACGATTATCAAGAACATCGTTATGGGAAACAACGCGTCCACTTCCGGCGGCGGGATTTATGCGACTTCGCAATCAATGCATGGCAATACGGGTAAAGTCACAGTGTCTGACTGCATCGTTTTGAATAATACGTCTACTCTGTATGCCGGTGGGGTATATGCGGAGTCTTATGCATGGTTAGGCACGCCGGGAACTGTTACTCTGACCAATAACATTGTCAGCGGTAACGTCTCTGTTGATAACGGTGGTGGAATCTATGCTATTTCGGAGACGACTACATCAGTCGGCGTTATCACCCTCACGAATAACACCGTGACGGGAAACACCGGCGGGATCGGCGGCGGAGTATACACTGCGGCTTACAATGGTTCTTCCGGCGGCATTGTCAACTACTACAATAACATCATCTGGGGGAACACAGCCCCCACCGGAGGGGATATCTGCCTTGGAAGCTCGGGGACCAATAATGGTTACAACAATAACTATGACAGTACAAAGATATCCGGGACATGGACGAATTCAGGGAATAACATCAATGCAGATCCGTTCTTCGTTGGAAATAACGATTACCATCTTCGCCCCAGCTCACCCTGCATCGATGCCGGAAACAATGCGGCCCCCTCCCTTCCTTCGTTTGATATCGAAGGCTATTACCGGATTATGGACGGAAATTATGACGGTAAGACCGTGGTGGATATGGGAGCGTATGAGTATTCGAGCCAGAAGCATTGTGTAGCAACTGCTGCAGATCTCCAGACCGCCTTAAATAATGCTCAGGGCAACGGGGAGGATAACGTCATCATGGTCGTCCAGGGGACGTACACAGGGAATTTCAGCTATAACTCCAGTCAACCGACAAGCGTTACCCTGCTGGGCGGATACACTCCAAACTCAAACTGTCTCACCAGAGTGGTGAATCCCACAAACACAATCCTGGATGGCAACAATCTCGGACAGGTTCTTAAACTCCAAAATGGCAATGGCGGCGATATTTTTTTAGAGGGGTTTACCATACGTAACGGAAACTCTACCGCCAGCTCAGGCGGCGGAGTCCTTGCCATCTCTTTCACAAATAGCGGTGCTTCAGGTTCAGTTACTCTTTCCAACAATATTATCACCAATAATAAGGCTGTAGGGAACGGATGGGGCGGAGGTGGAGTCTTCGCCGCATCTGAGTGTGGCTCGTGTAAGACCGGCGGTGTCGTCCTAATTAATAACATCATCGCTTCAAACACCGCTCCGTACTACGGCGGGGTCTTCGCCTGGACAACCTCAACTTCCGGTACGGCGGGTGCGGTGATTCTTGCCAACAACATTGTTACCGGAAACAATGCTACCACGCAGATAGGGGGGATCGATGCTCGATCTGATTCAACTTCCGGTACGGCAGGGGCGGTGACCCTAACAAATAACATCATTGCTGCAAACAGCGCTCCAATCAACGGCGGAATCTCTGCGACTTCGCATTCAGTTTCCGGTGCAGCTGGGACAGTGACCCTAACCAATAATACCATTACAAATAATGATGGCGGTTCCTTCTCCGGGGGGGCATACCTCCAGGCCCAGGGTAATTCCGGAGGCACTGTCAACTGCTACAATAACATAATATGGGAAAATACCGCCTCAACAGGAGGGGATATCTACCTCAGTACCTCCGGTGTTACCAATGGCTACAACAACGACTATGACAGTACAAAAATGTATGGGACGTGGACGAATTCGGGCAATAACAAGGATAATATCGATCCCCTTTTTGTGGGAGGAGGAAACTATCATTTACAGCCATCCTCTCCCTGCATCGACGCGGGGAACAATTCCGCGCCCTCGCTTCCTTTGACCGATTTCGAGGGCGACGACAGGGTTGTGAATGGAGGTAAGAGTGCCACGGTCGATATCGGAGCGGATGAATATACCGGACCGCTCATCCTTGGAACACCATTGAGTGGAACTGTCTTTGAAGCCTCTACGCTTATCAATAAATACCAACCGTCCTTTCAATGGATAAACGACGGCACCTGTAAGAGCTATACCATCTACTTTTCCACTTCGCCTACGGATTTCTCAAACATTGCATATCTCATCACCAAGGCAACTATCCCGGGGACAAAAAGCAGTTACACTCCATCTCTCGGGATATGGCAGAAGATCATGAAGTCAAGCAACAATAATGGAAACATACGGGATATTTACTGGAAGGTCGTTGGGACAAAGGCGAACAAGACCACGGAAGGGAATGCTGGGCGGCATTTCAGGATTGATGACCCTTTGCCAGGGGTGGCCCAATCCTCCGGAGACGAATATCTGCTTCCTTCCGGAACGCCTCCAACATTTACATTCGGCGCATATTCTAATGTTAAGTTCCAGCTGGAGATAAGCTCTGTGAGTGATTTCAGCGACTCGAAAAAGATAAAGAAATTTATCTACACGGTCAGTGACCCCAATGTAACACCATCTTTTCAGAAGACATTGACGTTAGGACAATGGAAATCAATCAAACTGCTGATTGGGACCGGAACAGGATATTTCAGGGTCAGGGCATGGGATGGAATAGGGAGGGAGACCGTTTCAGGGGTAAGCCCCTTTATCATTGGCCAGTAGCTACCCTTTCCCCGTCCTCTGAAGGGACTAACAGCCAATAATGGCGTGGAAGGGTCATGAAAAGCTTTCGAAAAGAATTGTGGTTCGAGGTGCCCACTCGGAGGGCATTGATCAATATTACTCCCAAGGTTGAAGCATGTCTTAAAGAGAGTGGTATCAGAGAAGGTTTGGCGCTGGTTAATGCGATGCATATCACTTCGTCTGTCTTCATCAACGATGATGACTCAGGTCTGCATCATGATTTTGAGGTCTGGCTTGAGAAGCTTGCCCCCCACGAGCCAGTTAAACAATACCGCCATAATGTCGGGGAGGATAATGCCGATGCCCATTTGAAGCGACAGGTGATGGGGAGGGAAGTGGTTGTCGCTATCACGGAGGGGAAGCTCGATTTCGGCCCATGGGAACAGATTTTTTACGGGGAGTTCGACGGCAGGCGAAGAAAAAGGGTTCTTGTCAAGATCGTCGGAGAATGATATTTTTTAAAAAATGTGGGGAGGGTTGAAGAGATCACTGTGGTGTAATTAACCAAATACGGGGATGGTTTTTTAGTCCGAGCTGAAAGGAGGTTTTTATGAAACTCCATTTTCTATTGGCCTCTTTGTTAGTTTTTATCACGGTGAGTGCCATGGGTATTATTGGATGCGCTGTGACAGTTCAGCCCACATCCGAACCAAGTCCTTACACCCAACTTTCCCCCGAACCAAGTCCCTACACCCAACCTTCCCCGGGCCCGGCCGAAGGGGATGTGAGCTATTTCTATGACCAGCTCGCCCCGTACGGCGAATGGTCCCAGTTACCAAGTTATGGTTGGGTCTGGGCTCCGCACGATGTTCCGGTGGGGTGGCGGCCTTATACGGAAGGAAGATGGGTTTACACCGATTATGGCTGGACATGGGTTTCGGATTGGGAATGGGGTTGGGCTCCGTTCCATTATGGTCGCTGGCTTTTCGACCCCTATCGCGGCTGGGTCTGGATTCCCGGCAGGGAGTGGGCGCCTGCCTGGGTTGCCTGGCATTATGGAAATGGGTGGGTTGGTTGGGCCCCTCTTCCTCCGGGTGTCGACTGGCGAACCGGAGCTAACATTGATGCGTACATCAGGCCGCACTGGTGGTGCTTTGTAGAAGAAAGGTTCGTGTTTGAACGGAATCTTCGAGATAACATTATTCTGCCGGCCCGTAATATGACCTATCTCAATCTTACTCGGAATGTGACGAACTATACCGTCATTCAGAATCGGGTGTTCAATCGCAGCTTGAGTGCAGAGGAAATTGAAAGGAGAGTCCAGAAGCCTGTTCCCCGGTACCGCATCGTGGACCGTGATACTCCTCCGCCAGCCCGTGATCGAGTCAAAGGGAATGACATCTACATGTTCCGGCGTCAATTTGCAGAGGGACCGCCCAGCCGCACCCCACCTAAAGTGGAGCCATACAAACAGACGGAAGCACCGGGTGGAAAGACAGAAGTTGTCACTCCTCAAGCGCAGCGTCCCTCTCAATCGGAAATCTTTCAACGCCAGCAGTCTGAACTGAAGCAGTTAAATGCCCGGCATCAGGAGGAACTGAACAAATTGCAAGAAATTCACAAAAAAGAGATACAGCAGGCGCCCAAAGGGACCCCACTTGAAGCGATGCAAAAAAAACATGAAGCTGAACGGCGTGCCCTCACTGAACAGCATCAGCAGGAAAAGAACCTTTTAAAGCAGCGGCACGAACGGGAGCAGAAAGGAGAGGTCCAATATAAGAAGTAGCTTCAGCTCGCTACACGAGAGGTTTCTTAAATTCACGAGAGGAGGGAGATCAAACATGGTAAAGCGACTTTTCAAGATGGTTCTGTTTTTTAGTCTGTGTATGTTCTTGTTTAGCTGTGCAGCGAAGCAGACAAAGGCTCCGCCGCAGGTCATTGACAAAATGACATTGCAAGTGTTCTTCGACCTTAACAAGAACACCCTCACCGAGGCCGACTTGAAGGAACTCCCGAAGGCCGTTGATTTTGTGAAGAAATACCCCGGCGCAAAGATCCAGCTTGACGGGTACACGGATAGTACTGGCACAGATGCTTACAACATGAAGCTCTCTGAAAAGAGGGCAACGGCCGTCAGGGACTATCTTATTAAGGAAGCTGGCGTTGACAGAACGAAGATCACGGCGGTTGGACATGGTGCGGCAGACCCCGTGGCGGACAACAAGACTGCTGAAGGAAGGGCCAAGAACAGAAGGGTCGAAATCTCAATCCTGTCTGATTAGGTGCCGGAGGCAGCTGACAAAGTCTTACCGGAGTCTGGCCCAAGCTTTTGACAAAGCTTTGTTGGTCGTTGACATCTGCGCATTGGCCCCTCACAAAAAGGGCGTGGGAGATCCAACGGCAGGCGGGGAAAGAGCGTTCCCATCAAAATCATCGGACAATGATGCTTTTGAAAACGTGAAATTTTCCCCGCCCCTCCAATTCTAAGAAATATCTTCCAACTTGAAGGTCGTTTCAATCGAATGTCCAAGAATGTCTTCATCCTTATACCCGGGAAGCTCCGAAGTCGCCCTGTTGACCGTCCTGATTTTTCCCACCAGATCTACCACAACGAGCATCTCCGTCATGTTAACTAATTAATTTCTAAAAATTTTGCTTAAATAAGGAGTTTTCATATTATCGGATGAGAGAGATGAAAGCCCTTTTTCGCTATGGACTGTGTACTTATGTCATAAAATGAATTCGATATGGCTAAAAATTTCTCAGTTTGAGACAAGGTTCGCCATTTTCCCTTCTAAAGAGACTTCAATTTCTAAGGAGAACCTTTAAAAATTAAGGAGTTAATCTTCTCGGCACAGAAACTGCATCAAACTTGCATTGGGTCAGAAATCTCTAAGATCCAAGTTCTCGAAAAGGCGGAGCACGGATAGTTTCGTCGGAAGGGAAGCTGACCGCGGTTCCAATGACAAGTCGCCGTAAGGCATTAAACAGGCGAATCAGCGTTTGACAATTTACATATGCAGTAACAAGACAATTTGGGTTATTTGGTTGATGAATTCGATCCTATTTGATTAGAAACTACTCAAAATCGACTCACTCGGTAAAGCTGAAGTTACATGAAGCACGGTGACATTAAGGAATGAAAGATCAAAATCAGACAGAGATGCGACTCATCAATGAATTGGCGGAATTGCGCAAGAGAATTGCTGAATTGGAGACATTGGAAAATGAGCGCAAACAGACAGAGGAGGCATTGCGCCAGAGCGAGGAGAGATACCGAAGCATCCTTGAGAATATGCAGGAGGTCTATTATGAGATTGACCTTGCTGGTAATTGGATATTCCTTAACGAAGCGTTCTACGAGCATCTCGGATATAGAAAAGAGGAATTGATCGGGAAGAACAGCCGGCAGTATCAAGATGAGACAACCGCGAGAGAATTGTATCAGGCCTACACGAGACTCTACCATACGGGTGAACCGATTAAGGCAATAGAGGCGAAATGGATCAGCAAAGATGGGACTAAAAGGACTTACGAAATGTCGGCATCTCTTATGAGGGATCCAGAAGGCAAACCGATCGGATTCCGCGGTATTTCTCGAGACATCACGGAGCGCAAGAGGATGGAGGAGGCTCTCAAGGAGTCTGAGCGCCGACTGGCCGATATCATAGACTTTTTGCCCGATGCCACAATGGTGATTGATCGAGAAGGTAAAGTGATCGCCTGGAACCGCGCAATGGAAGTGATGACGGGAGTGGAAGCCAAAGACATGTTAGGCAAGGGCGGTTATGAATACGCCATACCTTTCTATGGGGAGCGCAGGCCGATCCTCATAGATTTGGTCACTCAGCCGCAAGAAGAAATCGAAATGAAGTATGAACATATTGAAAAAAGACCTGACGGGATGCTGATGGGGGAAAACTATATCCCGAACCTGAAGGGAGGCGAGCTTTATTTTTTTGGCGCCTCTGCTCCCCTGTATGATCGGAGGGGTAATCTGGTTGGTGCAATCGAAAGCATCCGTGACATTACCGAGCATAAACGGGCGGAGGAGGAGTATAAAACTATTCTTCGAACTGCGATGGATGGTTTTTGGGTCACAGATATTGAGGGACATTTTTTGGGTGTAAACGCTGCCTATTGTCGTTTGGTCGGTTATAGCCGGGATGAACTGCTGACCATGAGAATCTCAGATGTGGAAGCAGTAGAAAGACCAGAAGAAACTGCTCAGCGGATACAGCGGATAATGGAGACGGGTGGGGACCGCTTTGAAACCCGTCATAAATGTAAGGATGGAAGAATGATTGACGTCGAGGTCAGTGTCAATTATATGAAGGCTGGCGACGGACGGCTGTTTGTATTTCTTCGCGACATCACCGAACGCAAGAAAATGGAAGAGGCCCTGCGCGAATCGGAGCACAAGTTCAGAAGTCTGGTCGAGAGTTCAATCGTGGGTGTCTACCTCATACAGGATGGTGTATTCAAATATGTCAATTCACGATTTGCGGAAATACACGGGTATAAGATTGGGGAAATGGTCGATAAACTGGGACCGAAACAAGCGACCTTGCCGGAAGATTGGCCAGTCGCGGAGGAGAACGTTCGCAAAAGGACGAGTGGTGAAGTGGATTTCGCCCATTATGAACTGAGAAATGTTACCAAAACTCGGGAAATAAGAAATGTTGAGATTTTCGGCTCCCGTACCGTCTATCAGGGAAGACCTGCGGTCATCGGGACAATGTTAGACATCACCGAGCGCAAAAGGGTGGAGGAGGAGCGGAAAAAGCTGATTCATGAGCTTCAAGAGGCCATTGCGAATATAAAGCAGTTGCGTGGTTTATTACCTATTTGCGCCAATTGCAAAAAAATACGGGATGATAAAGGTTACTGGAATCAAATCGAATCCTATATCCAAGATCACTCCGGTGCAGAATTTAGTCATGGCATGTGCCCTGAATGTTTGAAAAAACTTTACCCTGATTTTGTTGATTGAGTGAAAAAGCATTAGGATTTGTTCATAGGTGGTTAAGTGTATCTACACTTCCTCCGATGATAAACCTTGCTTGTTCTCAAGGTGATCTTGGCTCCCACAAAGGTTAAAATTCCCATCCCTTCAAATCCCCCGGTTTGCTGCAATCATTAGCCCCGCCTGCTTCATCGTGAAAATTTACATAGAAAATGTTAAGGAGATGGAATATTATTGCAATCATAGGAGCAGAGCCATGTCAAAAGATTTGAGACGAACCGCCCTTTACTCATGGCATAAGGAGCATGGCGGGCAGATGGTTGAGTTTGCTGGCTGGGAGATGCCCGTTGCCTATGAACGGGGAATTCTCGAAGAGCACTTGAGCACAAGGAAATTCGGGGGTCTCTTCGATATCTCTCACATGGGACGCTTTTTAATCCGGGGAATAGATGCCGTGCCCTTTATGCAATATGTTTTAACGAACAATTCGATGGCCCTTGATCCTGGTGTGGCCCAGTACACGCTGATTCAGAATGAAGGCGGAGGCGCCATTGACGATGCCTACCTCTACCGATTGGAAGAAGTCCATCCATCTCTTGAGTCAAATTATCTTCTTGTGGTGAATGCGGCGAATAAGGAGAAGGTTTGGGATTGGTTCCTCGACCACAAGAGACGCTTCAAGAATATGGCGATTGAGGATAAGACCGATGAGATCGGAATGATCGCATTGCAGGGCTCTCACACCAAGAGGGTTTTGGAAAAGATTCTTTTGGAGGATTACACCAAACTTCCCGATCCCTGGAGGAATCGTCTGAGAGTTTGTGAGTTAGAGGGGAAACAGGTCCAGGTGACGATTTCCAGAACGGGATACACGGGCGAACCGATCTGTTTTGAATTATTCTTATCCTCAGACAAGCTGAGGCTCATCTGGGAGAAGATCCTTGCCCTCGGAGAAGAAGAGGGGATTGTTCCGGTAGGTTTGGGAGCGAGGGACACTTTGAGACTGGAGGCAGGGCTTCCTCTTTACGGTCACGAGCTCGGGTTCGATCCGCAGGGAATAGAGATTCCTATTTATGCGGTGCCTTCGGCAGCAAGATTAGCGATGAGTTTCTCTCGTCTAAAAGGGGAGTTTATCGGCAAGGATATTCTGAAAAGGCAATTCGAGGAGGTGACAGCAAGAGAGAGCGGGAAACCTTTGCCTCCTAAAGAAAGGCAGCTGGTTCCCAAGAGGATATTTCCGATTACCATCACGGGTCAGGGGATTGCAAGGCAGGGATACGAGGTTTTTGTAAAGGAAGAGCTCGTAGGTCACGTCACGAGCGGAACGATGGTTCCTTATTGGGTCTTCTCCGACCGGGGAATCCTTTCAGAACCTACCGGCGAGAAGAAAATGAGGTCTATTGCACTCGCCTACATCGATTCGGACTTGAAGGAGGGGAAGAAGATTGAGATTCTTCACCGGGGAAAGAGATTTGAAGGTGTGCTCATAGAGAGGCATCTGTCCGGTGAAGCTCCCCCCTATGCCCACCCGATTCTGATCGAAGAGCCAAAGAAAAAACCGGTGGTAGCAGGAAGCTTAAAGGAATTGACTGAAAGTCTTGTCGATCGTGTCGTGGAGAACACCCAATGGAGACAGGGAGAAACGTTCAATCTTATCCCGTCGGAGAGTACCCCTTCTCTTCTCGTGAGGCTTCTGACGATCAGCGATCCGTCCGGCCGATATGCGGAGCACCGGCTGATGAAGGCGTTTAAAGAGAGCGATGTCTTTTATTATCAGGGAACCAAGTTAATAGGAGAGGTTGAAGCTTGGTTGGCCGAAGAGCTCCGGCGCTTCATCGGGTGCACGGAAGTGGAGCCAAGGGTGATCAGCGGTCAGATGGCCAATACCGCTGTCTTCAGCGGTATCGTGGATTTTCTCAATCGTTTCGATCGGAGAAGCGAGCCGCGCAGGATCCGAAAAGTGATGAACCATCATATCGGAAGGGGAGGGCATCTAAGTGCCCAACCCATGGGCGCGTTGAAAGACTTCATTGCCCACGACCCGCTGACGGAAAGGCCGGCGACGATTCCTTTCCCTATTTTGAAGGAAGATCCTTACCGGATTGACCTTACTAAGACAAAGGAACTGCTGGAGGAGCACAAGCCTGAATTGATTATCCTGGGCAAAAGCATGGTGATCTACAAAGAGCCTTTGAGAGAAATTTGTGAAATGATCTCAAACATGAATCCAAGGCCGATCCTTCTTTATGATATGGCCCATGTCCTCGGATTGATCGGTCCATATTTTCAAGAGCCTTTTGAAGAAGGCGCCCATTTTGTCACGGGCTCCACGCACAAGACTTTTTTCGGGCCTCAGAGAGGAGTGATTGCAAGCAACATGTCGGAAGGGACGGCATACGAGGAGCTCTGGGAAGCGGTGGTCCGCAGAGTCTTCCCCGGAAGCGTGAGCAATCACCATTTGGGAACTTTGGTAGGCCTTCTTATCGCTGCGTATGAAATGAATGCCTTCAAATCGGATTACCAGAAAGCCGTGATCACGAATGCCAAGGCATTCGCTGGGTTCTTGAAAGAGAAAGGATTGAATGTAGAGGGAGATCCGAAAATTGGATATACGGAGACTCATCAGGTCATTGTCAGGGTCGGTTATGGTAAGGGGCCGTTGATGGCTGAGCGATTAGAAGAAAATAATATCATCGTTAACTATCAGAGTGCACCGGATGATGAAGCCTTTACGACAGCCAGTTGCCTGAGGATGGGCGTTCAAGAGATGACGCGTTTCGGGATGAAGGAGGACGACTTTGCGCAACTTGCTGAGTTTGTGAGTGATGTGATCCTCCATGACCGGCCCGTCGCGAAGGAAATTGCTCGATTTAGAAAAAAATTTACTGAGATGAGGTATTGCTTGCCTGAGATTGAGGCTGCTTCAATGGTTGAAAGATTGTTGGAAGCAATAAAGTAAGGGGTCAATGGGCCAAGGGCTCATGTATCTACGTAGCGCCCTCGCTCACCATCCTGAGCCTGGCAAGAGCCTTTTTTTGCACGTATAGCACCTACCAATCGTTGACCAACGATGGTATCTTTGCCTGCGGATTACGGGTTGAAATCACGGATCTCGGGTGAACATATGGAAATCGAATCCTCGCTTTTTTCAGGTGTCGGAAACAGAAGGTTTATAGCAGCAATCGCAACCAGCGGGCACTGATCACCTTTTTAGAGCGCTCAGTCCAGTCCATAAGAAGACCAATTCTTTCGAACGTGCGCTAAGGCCTTAGGATCAGGTCTCACAGGTGTCCCGGTGGGGCGACGGTTCTCCAATGTGATCTTCTTTGTGGCATCGATTCCCATCTTCCCGATAAATCCGAACTCCGTAAATCCTGTTACATCCGATTCACTCCGACGAGAGGCAGCCGGGTTTAATGGATAGACTCCGACCTCTGGGATAATGAGCACATCTTTGGCTGGATCCACTCGGGTGGCAATTGCCCAGTCCACCATGTCTTGGTTATAAATGTCGATATCGGGGTCTACCACCACAACATAGTTCGCCGCTGCCATGCCCTGGCCTGAACCGAGATAAGCGAGAATGGCTTGTTTCCCCCAACCCGGATAACGTTTTTCTATTTGTACCACTGCTTTGTAACCTCTCGAACTAATCGGAGCGTAATAATCGCGGAAACCGATCACGGCCCGTTTGAGGTTGTTATAATTATTCGCCTGGAGAAATGGAATCTTCCATAAGTCCCCGTCGCTCCGTTCATGGCCGAGTGTACACATCTGGTACATCCAATCCTTACGGTGTGTGATGGCCGTGA
>Ga0187771_10001783_pt1 | contig 14688 bp, 14 predicted proteins | sample 0116_SJ02_MP15_1_FD_133139 | JGI IMG/M metagenome (GOLD analysis project Ga0187771, IMG submission 133139) | Tropical peat soil microbial communities from peatlands in Department of Meta, Colombia - 0116_SJ02_MP15_10_MG | ecosystem: Environmental > Terrestrial > Soil > Wetlands > Peat | place...
ACGCAGCCAATGCAAAAGGTGCGGTCGGTGCAAGCCTTCCACGAAGAGATCGTGAGGGCCACGGCGTTGGGAGCAGATTTCCTGGTGGCCCACCCGGGTTCGCGGGGAACGTCGAGCGTGGAGCACGCCGTGGAAGCGGTGGCGCAGGCGATTCGCCAGGCCGCGCGGGGGACGCAGCTTGGGACGTTGCGCCTCCTGATCGAGAATACGGCGGGGATGGGCGCATCCATCGGCTGGCGGTTCGAAGAGATCGCCGCGATGCTCGAGCGCCTGGAGGGCCTGCCTGTCGGCGTGTGCCTAGACACGGCGCACACCTTTGCGGCAGGCTACGACATTCGCAGCGCGCGAGGGTTGGAGACGACGCTGGGACAGATCGAGAGAACAATCGGACTGGACCGGGTGTACGTGGTGCACATGAACGATTCGAAGACGGCGCTGGGGTCGCGCGTGGATCGCCATGAGCACATCGGGAAGGGAAGGATCGGGCTGGAAGCGTTCCGGCGAATCCTGAGGCACCCGCTCCTCGCGGCAAGCGGCCAGCATGGTTTGCCCGGCCGCGCGTTCATTCTGGAGACGCCCATTGACCGGCCGGGCGATGACCGGCGAAACGTGCGCCGGCTGTGGGAATTGGCAGGGCCGGCGCGCGTGGCGCCCAAGGCGGAAAAGGACTTTTCCATGTTGGCCGGAGGGCTGAGGAAGGCGAAAGCCGCCAGCAGGAAAGGCGGCAAGTCCAAGAAGCGAGCAGGGAAGAAGGCGAAGAGGCGCAAGTAGCGCCGTTCTAACTTTCTGGGCCAAAGTGCTGGAGCAGCTAGTGTGGTGAGTTGCGGATTCGATGCAAAACTCCATGACCTCAGGGGCTAAAGCTCCGCTGGAACGGCAGGGCTTGATGTCGGAGCTAAAGCTCCGACCCCGTGAGAACCATGCAACGAATTTCTGACTCAGGACACTAAGGCGAGGCAGGCGTGGGCGATTACGATCCGCAGACCATCGAAGCCAAGTGGCAGAAACGCTGGGCGGAAGCGCGCGCGTTCGAGAGCGACATGGACCCAGCCAAGCCGAAATACTACGTGCTGGAGATGCTGCCCTATCCCTCGGGCACGCTACACATGGGCCACATGCGCAATTACACCGTGGGCGACGTGGTGGCCCGGGTGAAGCGCATGCGCGGATTCAACATCATCCACCCCATGGGCTGGGACGCGTTCGGCCTGCCGGCGGAGAACGCGGCCATCCAGCACGGGACGCATCCGCGGGAGTGGACCAACCGCAACATTGTGGAGTTCAAGCGCGTGCTGGGACGGTTCGGCTTCAGCTACGACTGGCGGCGGGAGATTTCCACCTGCGAGCCGGAGTATTACCGGTGGAACCAGTGGTTCTTCCTGCGCATGCTGGAACGCGGCTTGGCCTACCGCAAGAAGAGCCGGGTGAACTGGTGTCCGAAATGCGGCACCGTGTTGGCCAACGAGCAGGTGGTGAACGGCTGCTGCTGGCGGCACGAAGACACGGCGGTCGAGGCGCGAGAGATCGAGCAGTGGTTCCTGCGCATCACGCAATACGCCGACCAGTTGTTGGACGACCTGAAGCTGCTGGAAGAGGGCTGGCCGGAACGCGTCATCGCCATGCAGCGCAACTGGATTGGGAAGTCGCGGGGGGCGCGGGTGGAGTTCAAGGTCGCCGACGCAGCCGGCGGCGCAGCCATCGAAGTGTTCACCACGCGCATGGACACGATTTACGGGGCCAGCGCAGTGATCCTGGCGCCCACGCATCCGATGCTGAGCCGGTTGCTCGACGGGACGCCGCAGCGGGCCGAAGCGGAGGCCAAGCTGGCCAAGATGCGCCAGGTTTCGGTCAAGGCGGAAGACTTGGCCACGATGGAGAAGGAAGGGTTCTTCACCGGGCGGCAGGCGGTCAACCCGTTCAACGGAGCGAAGCTCCCGATTTGGGTGGGGAATTTCGTTTTGCTGGAATACGGGACCGGGGCGGTGATGTGCGTGCCGGCGCACGACCAGCGGGATTTTGAGTTTGCGGTGAAATACGGGTTGCCGAAACCGATTGTGGTGCAGCCATCCGATGGACCGGCTCTGGCAGAAGCGCAGTTGAAGGAGGCCTACATCGAATACGGCCGGAGCGTGAATTCCGGGCCCTACAGCGGGCTGGCCACGGAAGAGGCGATCCGGAAGATGACGGCGGACGCGGAAACCAAAGGGTTCGGCCGCGCGGAGACGACTTACCGGCTGAAGGATTGGGGCATTTCGCGGCAGAGGTACTGGGGCACGCCGATCCCGGTGGTGTATTGCGAGAAAGACGGCGTGGTAGCGGTGCCCGACGCGGAGCTTCCCGTGGTCCTGCCGGCCAATCCGAAGCTGACTGGGATGGGGGAATCGCCGCTGGCGGCGACGCCGGAGTTTATCAACACCACGTGCCCGAAGTGCGGCGGGCGTGCCCGGCGGGAAAGCGACACCATGGACACGTTCGTGGACTCCTCCTGGTACTTCTACCGATACTGCGATCCGCGCAACGACCAGGCCCCGTTCGATTCGGCGAAGGTCGGCTACTGGTTTCCGATTGACCAGTACATCGGCGGGATCGAGCACGCTATCCTGCACCTGCTCTATGCGCGATTCTTTTGCAAGGTCATGCGCGACCTGGGAATCATCAACCACGCGGAGCCGGCGGCCCGGCTGTTCACGCAGGGCATGGTGTTGAAGGGCGGCGTGGCCATGTCCAAATCGCGCGGAAACGTGGTTGGGGCGGAGGAAATGGCCAAGCAATACGGTTGCGACACGGGGAGACTCTATACCCTGTTCGCTGCGCCGCCGGAGAAGGACTTGGAGTGGAGCGAGCAGGGAATTGAAGGGTGTTCGCGGTTTCTAAACCGGGTTTTCCGGTTAGTGGAACGCCACGCCGGGCGGCTGCGAGGGCTGCCTTCGGCCGTGCGCGGAGAGAAGCGAGAGGATTCGGCAGTGGCCTCGGAGAAGGAAAAGATCCTGCTGCGAAAGACGCACCAGACCCTGCGGCGGGTGACCAACGATTTCGAGACCCGCTGGCACTTCAACGCCGCGATCGCGCTGCTGATGGAGCTGACAAATGTGATCCAGGTGCATGAACCGTTGGAGGACGGGGTGCGCCCGCTCGTCGCGAAGGAGGCCCTCGAACTGTTAACGCTGATGCTGTTCCCCATGGCCCCGCACCTGGCGGAGGAGCTGTGGGAGATGCTGGGCCACGCGGATGGATTGACGCAAGCGCGTTGGCCCGCATACGACCCGGAACTGGCCCGCGAAGAGGAAGTGGAAATCGTGGTGCAGGTGAACGGCCGGGTGCGCGGGCGGATTCACGTGGCCGCAGGCTCGGCGGAGGAGGACGTGCTAGCCCTGGCGCTGGCCGATCCCGGCGTGGCCGCGCACACAAACGGCAAACGCATGCTGAGACGCGTGGTAGTGGCAGACAAGCTTGTGAACCTGGTGGTGGTTTGAGAGGGCCAATGAAAGCCGTCATCTTCGAGGCCAAGGACGCCGAGAAAGCGTATTTCCAAGAACGGCTGCAAGGCTGGACTTTGCATTTTGCGGCCCAGGGTGCGGACGCCAAAGCGGCAGCCGCGCAGTGGGGCGACGCAGAATGCCTTTCCGTGTTCATCCGGCCCGTTCTGACGAAACAGACGCTCTCCGCGTATCCCGCGCTCAAGCTGATCGCCACGCGCTCGACGGGTTACGACCACATAGACGTCGCTTATTGCCGGGACCGCGGCATTGCGGTGAGCAACGTGCCCACCTACGGAGAAAACACCGTCGCGGAACACACCTTCGCCTTGATCCTGATGCTCTCCCGGAAGGTGCATCAATCCTACAATCAGGTGCGCGCGGGGCACGTCGAGCGAGCCATGCTGACGGGGTTCGACCTGCAGGGGAAGACGCTGGGCGTGATCGGCGTGGGACGCATCGGCATGCATACGATCCGGATCGGACGGGGCTTCGGGATGCGCGTGCTGGCCAACGACGTGAGGCAGGACCACTTCCTGGCCGACCTGCTTGGGTTTCGCTACGTGCCGCTGAATACGCTGTTGGAAGAGAGCGACATCGTATCGCTGCACTGCCCGCTGCTGCCGGAGACGCGGCACCTGATCGGCAAAGAGCAACTCCAGCGGATGAAAAGGGGAGGGCTGCTGGTGAATACAGCCCGCGGCGGCTTGGTGGATACGGACGCGCTGGTGGAGGCGCTGGAGTCCGGGCGCCTGGGCGGAGCGGGTTTGGACGTGGTCGAAGGCGAGGAATTGATCAAGGAAGAGCACCAGCTCCTGGAAAAACCTCAGGACGTGGAGACGCTGCGCGCGGCCGTGCGCAACCGCGTGCTGCTGGCGCGGGAAGACATCGTCTTCACGCCGCACAACGCCTTCAACAGCGGCGAGGCCATGCACAGGATTCTGGACACGACCGTCGAGAACCTGGAAGCTTTTCGGGCGGGCAAGCCGATCAACCGGGTGGCCTGAATCGGGGGAGAGGGAAGCGAGACCATGACGGAACGCGGCGGCATCGTGGTCCTGGATTTCGGCGGGCAATACACGCAGCTCATCGCGCGGCGCATTCGCGAACAACAGGTATTCTCCGCGATACTGCCGTGCGACGCTCCCATAGCCGAAATTGAGAACCTGCAGCCGGCTGGGCTGGTCCTTTCGGGCGGGCCGAGCTCTGTGTATGACGCCGGAGCGCCCCGGTGCGATCCGCAGGTGCTGCGGCTGGGCGTGCCCCTACTAGGCATCTGCTACGGAATGCAGTGGCTGGCCAAGGAGCTTGGCGGGAACGTGGAGAAGGCCGAGCGCCGGGAGTACGGCCGGGCCGTGCTCGAGGTGCCGGACGGCGGGCAAGGGTCGCTGCTCTTTGCCGGCTTGCCGAAGACCTTGCGCATTTGGGCCAGCCACGGGGATCACGTGCGCGCGCTGCCTCCGGGCTTTCGGCTCAGCGGAAAGACAGAGAACGCCGTGGCGGCAATGGAGAACGCGGAGCGGGACATCTACGCCGTGCAGTTCCACCCGGAAGTGCGGCACACCGACCGTGGGACCGATTTGCTGCGCAATTTCCTGTTCAACATTTGCAAAGCCAAGCCGAACTGGAGCCGCGCTACGTTCATCCGCGGTACGGTCGAGGCCATCCGGCAAAGGGCCGGAACCCATCAGGCGATTTGCGCGCTGAGCGGCGGGGTGGATTCGGCGGTGGCCGCGTTGCTGGTGCATCGGGCGATAGGAGAGCGGTTGACAAACGTCTTCGTGGATACTGGCCTGCTTCGCAAGAACGAATTCGCGGAGACCCTGGAACTCCTGCGCGGGCCGCTGGGGTTGCGCGTGATTGGCGTGGACGCGCGCGCGCGCTTCCTGGAGCGGCTGCGAGGCGTCGGCGACCCCGAGGAGAAGCGCCGACGCATCGGGAACGAGTTCATCGCCGTGTTTGCGGAAAAGGCGCGGGAGCTGCAAACCACGCGCGCGCACGGGGAGATCAAGTTCCTGGTGCAGGGAACGCTCTATCCGGACGTGATCGAATCGGTTTCCGTGAGGGGGCCCTCGGCGACGATCAAGACCCACCACAACGTGGGCGGGCTGCCGGAACAAATGCCCTTCGAGCTGATCGAGCCCCTGCGGGATCTATTCAAGGACGAGGTGCGCCGGATCGGAGCGGAACTCGGTCTGCCGGAAGAGATGCTGGTGAAGCATCCATTTCCGGGGCCGGGACTTGCGGTGCGCCTGCTGGGAGAAGTAACCCCGGAGGGGCTGGATACGCTGCGGGAAGCCGATGCCATCGTGGTGGAAGAAATCCGGCGGGCGGGGTTGTACGACAAGGTGTGGCAGGCGTTCGCGGTGCTGCTGCCCGTGCGCAGCGTCGGGGTGATGGGAGACGGAAGGAGCTACGGGTTTACGGCCGCCGTTCGCGTGGTGGAGTCGGAAGATGCCATGACCGCGGACTGGGTGCGGCTGCCGACGGAAGTGCTGGAGCGAATTTCAAGCCGGATCGTGAATGAGGTGAGGGGAGTAAGCCGGGTCGTGTACGACGTCACCTCGAAGCCACCGAGCACGATCGAGTGGGAATAGAGAGCAGCGGGACAAACCGGCAAGAGAAGAGACAGAAACTCCCGGGGGGCGCTGGCGCGCCCTGGGTGGCCCGAACTCAGGCTGGGTTGTAGAAGAAGGCAGACGCCGGCGGTTCAGCGGCTGGCCATCTTCTGAGCCATGTAAAGAAGCAGCTTGCGGTCGCCCTCGTCCACTTTGCCGAGCAGCCTACGGAATTTGTTGAGCAGGCGAGCCTCTTTACCAGAGCTACCCCAGGCAATTTCCTCCGAAGTCCTGCGTTTCGGCAGGTTCGGCAACTGCGGCGGCTCTTCGCCGTCATAAAAGAGTTGATATAGAGGGACCTCCAGCGCACGAGCCATTTTTTCCAGCGTTTCGATGGCCGGCACGGTGTGCCCGTTCTCCACGCGGGAAATGTAGCACCGCAGCAGGCCCGTCCGCTTTTCGATGTCCCCTTGGGAAAGTTTCTTTTCTTCGCGCAGAGCGCGAAGACGGTCGGCAATAATCATATAAACATTATTCCATGACGGTTAAACCAAGGCAAGCCATTTCTTTGGACGGTAACGGCTAGAACGTCGTTATCCTGGTGGCCCAGGGGGCCAGAAAGCTGTAACCTACAGACCATGGTGAACGTCCCAAAAGTGCGGGCAAATGCACAGGCGCGCGAACCTGCTTCCGCAGGCAAGGAGGTGGAGACTGGGCCCCGGCGACTGGCTGCGGACGAGCGGGAACTTGTGGGTCGCGCGCAGCGAGGCGACGGCGAGGCGTACGAGGCGCTCGTCAAACGGCACCAGCAGCGGGTTTTTGCCGTGGTCCGCGGTATTTTGAGGCGTTCGGAGGAGGTCGAGGATGTCGCCCAGCAGGTGTTCATCAAGGCTTACTTCTCGCTCCGAGGCTTCGATCAGCGGGCTGCGTTCGGAACTTGGCTGTACAAGATCGCAGTGAACGAATGCTGGGACTTCTTGCGGAAGAAGAAAGTGCGGCCCTTGCTTTACGACGCGGACCTGAGCGAGGAGCAGTCGCGGCAGGTGGACGGAGCGGTGGAATCCGCCAGCGCGGCGGGCGGCGTGGATATTGCGAAGAGGCTGGAGTTGCGCCAGCAGGTCTCGCACTTGCTGGACAGATTGGACAAGCGCGACCGCGTTATGCTGCTTTTAAAAGAGGTGGAAGGGTTTTCCGTGGAAGAGATCGGCGAGATTCTCGGGCTCAACGTGAACACGGTCAAGGTGCGGCTGTTCCGCTCGCGGGCGCGGCTGGCGGACCTTTACCGGCGGAAATGGCCGCGTAAAGACCAAAGGACTCGCCCAGGGGCGGCCGGGGGCGGCGGGCAATCGGCTTGAGGGAGTGCGAACCATGTGGCTGAAAAAGAGGATCGGCTCATGCAAGCGGCACGGCGAGGCCCTGCGCAATCTTGCGGAAAGCGGAGTGGGCCAAGCTTCGGCGGAGGAACTGATGTCGCAAGCCGCGCCGTCCCTGCGAGAGCATCTGGCCATTTGCGAGGACTGCCGGAAGCTGTTGGAAGATACAGCCGCAGGGGCGATGTTGCTGCGCCAGGCCTATCCGCGCACGCCGGGGCCGGGGCCGGTCTTCTCGGCCAAGGTGATGGCGGCCATCGGCGCGTTGGAAGCCGACCGCGCAACGGCGATGAGCCTGTGGGCCGCCATGCAGGCGCTGGCCACGCGCGTGGCCTGGGTCTCGGCGCTGGCGCTGCTGGTGGCGTGCGGATGGTTGTACGAGTACCGCGCGGCGCAACCATCTACAACGGGGCAGGAATACACCGCGGAACGCCTTATGGAGCCTGCGCCGCAGTCAACCACCCCAGATGATGTTCTAACGAGCTTGGCGGAGACGAATCCATGAACGGAACCTCATCAACCAAGAAAGCGGCATTCGGGTGGATCTTTGTCGTGTTCTTGCTGGGGCTAGCGCTTGGGGGCGTGGGCGGCTACGGGCTGATGCGCCATCGTCTCGCGGCGCAAGGGGCGCCGCCCGCGGAAGCAGATCGGCGAGCGCATATCGTCCGGCGGCTGACCCGCGAGTTGAATTTGACCGCGGACCAGCAAGCACAGGTGGGGCAGATCGTGGATCAGCTCCTCGCGCGATACAAGGCCATCCACGATCAAACGGTCCCGCAGTATGACGCCGTCCGCCAGCAAACCAGAGACGCGACGCGGGCGATCCTCACGCCCGGGCAGCGGCAGAAGTTCGACGCGCTTCTTCAGCGGCTGGACGAGGAACGCAAGAAACACCATCTCGATTAATTGCGAGGATGCTCAGGCTCTTTCCAGAACTCGCTCGCTAGAAGGGGATGTCTTCGTCGGACAGCTCAGGGCCTGAAGAGGGAGCCTGCTGTTCTTCGCCGGCCTGAGAGAAGGATTCGGTTTCGGTAGCGGCTCCCGCCGGCGCGACCGCCCCCGCGCCCATGCCTGCCTCGCCGCGTCCTCCGAGCATGCGGAAGTTATTGGCTACGATCTCGAAGCTGGTGCGTTTTTGTCCTTCCTTGTCGTTCCATTCGCGGGAGCGAATGCGCCCCTCGACATAAACGAGGGAGCCTTTCTTGAGATACTGTTGAGCGATTTCCGCCTGCTTGCCCCACACCGTAATCCTGTGCCACTCGGTGTGCTTCTGGCGCTCACCGTTGCGGTCCCGATAAGTTTCGTCCGTGGCTACGGAGAAATTGGCGACCGCCTGGCCGCCGCCGGTGTAGCGCGTTTCGGGATCCCGGCCAAGCCGCCCAACGAGAATCACCTTGTTGACGGACATAGAAACGCCCCCTTCGCAGTGGGGAAGATAGCACGGCAATTGGAAAAAAGGAAATGAGCGAAGTGGATTTTCGGGCGCGCTTTAAAGCTGAGCTACTTTACGCCAAGCTCCTGGAGGGTGGCGCGGGCGTGGTTCGCCTCTTCGGTGCCGGGATAGCGGTGAATCACTTCCCGCAACTCGCGGATGGCGGCCGCTTTCTGCCCAAGCTTGAGCATCGCCTCGCCTTTCTTGTACTGTGCCGTGACGAGCTTGAAGCTTCCAGGATAGTTCTTCAGGACGACATCATATTCAGCGATCGCCTGGGCATACTTCCTTTGCTTGTAGGAGATCTCCCCCAGATAAAACTGCGCGTTGGAGGTTACATCGGTCTGAGGATAGTACTTCAAGTAGTCTTGAAACTCTTGCCTGGCAAGTTCAAGGTTGCCGGCGGAAATATCACGGAGACCGTTGGAATACAGAGTTTCCGCCGACGGAGCGGAGGCGGGCGGCGCGACCGACGGCGTGGGACTAGGCTTACCCGGCACATCGGAAGGGGGGACGCTGGCCGCGCCCGGTGAGAGCTTGGCATCGAGGCTCTGAACGGTGTTCTGGAGGTCGGTGAGCTGCTGGTTGAGTTTACCGATGCGCGCCTTGATTTCTTCCAGATTGTCCGAGAGGCCTTGGACCTGGGTGGACATGGTGTCCAAGCGGGAACCGGAATTGGCCTGCACGTCGAGGACGGACTTTTGCAGGCCGCTCATGGTGACGCTCATTTTGTTGACCGCGTCCGTGGATTGCTCGATGAGAGTTTTGAGGACGGCCTGGTTCTGGTCAATGGAGGACTGCATGTCGTGCTGGCCCTGCAAGAGCAAGGTAACATCCTGCTGCAGGGCAACGATCTCGCGAGCTACGGCTTCGGCCGGACGGGGACCAACAAGCGACGCGCCTACCGCGCCAGCCAGGATGGCCGCGGCAAACCAGATGACTTCCCGATAGCGCACAGAGACTCTCCTTCGCGCTACTTCGTCAGATTCCGCTGTGCCGCGGCTTCACCGTAGGGCTTGGCCGCGGCACCGGGCGCGAATGTTTGCCAAGAAGCGTCAGTGGGCCATTACAAAATGGCCGCGGCGGTTCTGCTGCCAGCACTCTTCGGCATGTTCCGCGCAGAACGGACGTTCCTTGCCGTAGCTGACCGTGTTCAGGCGGTCGGCGGTAATGCCCAAGGAGATCACGTATTGCCGAACCGCTTCCGCGCGGCGATCACCCAAGCCAATGTTGTATTCGGTCGAGCCGCGCTCGTCGCAATGGCCTTCGATGGTGACCTTCACCTCGGGATAGCGGCGAAGGAAATCGGCGGTCTTGGCCAGGGCTTCGCGGGCGTCCGCCCGAATGTCGGATTTGTCGAAGTCGAAATAGGCGTCCTGGACCTCCTTCAGGAAAAGCTCCTCGACACTTGGCTGCGGCGGCGGCGGAGGCGGCGGAGGGGGTTGCGCGACAGAAACAGCCGCCGAGGCATCCGCGGAGCCGCCCGGACCCGTGGCCGTAATCGTGTACGTGGTCGAGTCAGCGGGAGAAACCTTCGTCGAACCTTCCGGAGAGACGGTGCCGAGGCTCGGCTCGAGCTTGAGCTCCGTGGCGTTCGTGGACGACCAACTGAGCGTTGCGGATTCGCCCTTCTGAATCGTGGTGGGGGAAGCCTGCAGCGTTACGGTCGGCTTCGCTGGCGGCGGAGCCGGGGCAGGCGGTGGCGGCGGTGGTGCGGGCGGCTGCTTATGACAGCCCCAGCCAAATATGGCGACAGCGAGTACGGCAAGAAACAAAGTGCGATAGTGTGAGTGCACTGCCTTGCGCATTTGTGCGTATCCTCCTCGACAATTTCCCCGCGGGAGAAACCGGGGGCTATTCTACCATCATCACCGAGTCCCAAAGCTGAAAACTGGCCGCGTCCAGCGGACCCGCGGGCGCTGCGGCGTCTTTTTCACCGCGGGGACCAGTTGGCCGATTCATTCTCGCCCGCAGAGGTCAACTGCCGCGCTTCTGTGCCGTCGGCGAGCATGGCCCAAATCTGCCGCGAGCCGGATCGCGTGGATTCGAAGACTATATGGCGGCCGTCGGGGGCCCAGCTGGGACGCTCATTGCGCCCAGCGTCTCGGGTGAGCTGCACGATGTGACGCGTGGCCACTTCCATGATGTAGATGTCATAGTTTCCGTTGGGGCGGCGCCAACTGAACGCCAAGAGCTGGCCGTTGGGGGCCCAGGAAGGGTCCACTACGTAGCCCATGTCCGGCACATCCAGCTTCTCCACGTTAGAGCCGTCGGCATTCATCAGGTAGAGCTGCGGGCTCCCGCCGCGGTCGCTGACGAAGGCAATCGTTTGTCCGGTCTTGGGATTCCAGGAGGGCGAGGTGTTCACCCCGGCGGAGAAGGTAAGCTGCTTAGCCCGGCCGCCATTGGCATCACAACTGTAAACCTCCGGGCTGCCGTGCATGGAGGAGGAAAACGCCAGGGCAGAGCCATCGGGCGACCAGGCCGGCGCGCTATTCGAGCCGGGGGAGCGGGGAAAGGCTGCGAGCTTCCCCAAATCCAGCGAGTACAGGCAGATTTCCGGGCGCAGCGCGCCGTAGGCGCGCACGTAGCAGGTAAACGCAATGAGGGAAGCGTCCGGAGACCAGCGCGGCGTAAGCGAGATGGAATTCAGCGAAGTGAGCCGGCGCTGATCGGCGCCGTCGGAGTCCATCTCCCAGATCTCTTTGGCACCACTGCGCGAGCTGACAAAGGCGATATGTGTGCTGCCGATCCCCGGCACGCCCCCGGAGAGCTTGTTCACGATCTCGTCGGCAAATTCGTGGGCCAGCTTGCGCACCGCCGCCTCGGTCGGCTGGTCGCGATAGACCTTGCCAATTACGGGCGGCGCCGAGGGGTTGCGCACGTCGTAGAACCAAGCTTGGACGGCGACTTCCGAGGACGACTCGGACAGATTGCCGAAGGCCAGGAAAAATGCGGAGACCGGAGCGTCGCTCCAGACCGAAGATTGCAACTCGGCAGGGACGCTGGGCGTTTGCAGCGGGTAGAAGCTCTTGCTCACCAGGTCTATGATCCCGCTGAAATCCAGGTCGTTGCGGACGACCTCGCTAAAGAGGTCCGCGTGGGGTTTTGCTTCTGCGCTGCGAGCAGCGAAATCGGACACCGCCACGCGGGCCTTTTGCACGCCCAGCCCCGTGCCTGTGCGGAACCAATCTTGCGCCCAAGCTAGCGGAGATAGGAAAAATGCGAAACACAGAACCATCAAACAAACGCAACGCTTACGCATGGGGACCACTGTGAGTTGACCTCATCGTTGAAAGTCAAACCAGAATTCGACGTTCACGCTGGAACCCGAGTAATCGCCGGGCAGCGCCGGGAGCGGATTGGAACCCAGCACGGCGCGCCGGGCGGAGTCGTCCACGGACTGGTTTCCGCTGGACTGCTGGATATCGATGCTACTGATCGAGCCGTCGCGGTGGACCTGGAATGTGACGATGACGCGCGGCGCTTGGCGCACGCTGGGGTCCACCGTGGTCATGAGCCAGTTCCCGCTGATGCGCCGCTGCACAGCCTCCACGTACCACGGGTAGCGCGAGCCGAAGTTGCCTCCTGCTGGACCATTCATGCCCAACCCGCCTTGCGTGTTCCCGCTCATGGTGAAGGTCGTGCCAGAGACAGCGGGAGTGCCGCCCTGTCCATAGGGCACGGCATTGGGAGGCGGCGGAACAGGGTTCTCGAATACGCGCGAAGGGTGGCTTATGCGCGGCGGCTTCTGCTTGGGGAACTGAGGAATCTCCTCCACTTCGGCCGGTGGCTCGGGTGGACGCGGCTCTTCTTTGTAAAGCCCTTTTGTAACGTCCACCACCTGGCTGGGCGAGGCCGTCTCTTGCGGCAGCGGCACATTCAACCCAGCCACCAGGCCTACGGTCACCGCCGCGCCACTATCTGCGCCGCCCCAGCCTTCTCCCCGGTTGGAAAGGAGCGCGGAGAAGATCATCAGAGCGAACAAAAGCCCGTGGAACAGCAGGGAATACACCAGCGGGCCCCGGAGGCTGGGCTGGGCGACGGCGATGGAGGCGGCAGTAGCCATATCACTGGGTCTTAGGACGTGAGCTGATCGGCTCGGTGACAATGCTGATGTTAGTGATGCCCGACTGGCGCAACTCATCCACCACGGTGGCGAAGCTGCCGAATGGCACGGTCTCGTCGCAGCGCAAAAAGACGGCTTGCTGCGGCTGATGCATTTGGGAGTGCAGCTTATCGCCCAACTGGTGGATATTCACGGGCTCGTTGCCCAAGTAAATGCGCTGGGCCTTGTCAATGGTAACGACCAAGCGCACCTCGTTGATTTCTCGGACCGTCTTGGTCTTCGGAACGTCCACCTCGATGCCGGACTGAAGAATCGGCGCGGCGATCATGAAGATGACAAGCAGAACGAGAACAACGTCCACGAAGGGCACAATATTGATGTCCGAGAGGGAGGTTTCCGTTTGTTTGGCGATTTGCGGCATTGGTCCGCGCGGCCGGCGAGAGCCGGCTTCAGGCGCTTCAAGTGAAAGTCTTCTCGATTTGCGCCGCCACTTCCGTGGTGAAGGCGTCCATCTGCTGGCCGAGCTGCTTGATATTGTGTAGAAAATGGTTGTAGGCGATCACCGCGGGAATAGCCGTGAACAGGCCGGCGGCGGTCGTCACCAGGGCCTCGGCAATGCCCGGGGCCACCACGCGCAGGCTGGCGGCGCCGGCTTGCCCCAGGCCGGAAAAGGCGTCCATCACGCCCCACACTGTGCCGAACAAGCCGATGAACGGGGTGACCGAGCCGGTGGTGGCCATCCAGGGCATCCAGCGCTCGAGGCGGCGGACTTCCTGTGCGGCGGCAAGCTGCATCTCCACGATGACAGCTTGCAGGCTTTTCAGTTTGCCATGCGGATTGGCGGCAGCGAGCTGACTCTGCAACTCGCGGTAGCCCGCCCCGTAGATCGTGGCCAGGGGCGAGCCCATGGTGGCCAGCGCCTTGGGATCGGCCAAGCCCCGGCTGGCGCGGAATAACCGCAGGAACTGCGTGGTTTCGTGCTTGGCTCGGCTGAACGATCCCAGCTTTTGAAAGATTACCGCCCAGGAGACCACGGAAAAGATGAGCAGCAACAGAAGCACCACGCGGGCGACCCAGCCCGTCTGCTCCAAAATGTGGACCAGTTGGTCGTTTACCGCCCAGAGGAGCGCTGCGAGAATGGCCACCTCCGTTCAAGAATCTCAAAAAACCGGTTCAAAAGCCAACCTAGCACACGCGTGCAGAGGGGTCAACGCACGGCGATTCCTCCGTTGACAATCCCCGCTCACGCGGCATACAGTTGGGCCACTGGTTATCGAATTGTCTATGTTGTTAGCTACCAGCCCTGCTCCACGCGCACCGGTACGTTGTGCGCTGGCTTACTGTGTTGCCTTGGCTTTGTGCGGCTCGCCAGTGTGCGCGCAAGAATCCCCGGCTCTTGCTTCCGCGCCCCAGGAAATGCCGGCGCGCGGCCAGAATTTCACGTTCCAGAAAATTGACCTGGAATTGCTCAAGCAGGTCAACGCTTTTGACCGGTACATGGAGGAAAAAGGGTTCGTTTACGACGATCCCGCCACAAACGCTTATCTTGAAAGCGTGGCCGCGCCCCTTGTGCCGGAGAAAACACTGGAGAACGTCACCTGGCGTTTCCGGGTTTTGCGTGATCCGACTGTTAACGCCTTCGCTTTGCCCAACGGGTCTGTGTATGTGAACTCCGGCTTGTTCGCCCGCATGGAGAATCAAGCGCAGCTTGCCGGCGTGCTGGCTCACGAAATGACCCATGTCACCAACCGGCACCTCTACCTCGAAAACCGCAGCGTTCGCA
>Ga0187771_10001784_pt1 | contig 14686 bp, 16 predicted proteins | sample 0116_SJ02_MP15_1_FD_133139 | JGI IMG/M metagenome (GOLD analysis project Ga0187771, IMG submission 133139) | Tropical peat soil microbial communities from peatlands in Department of Meta, Colombia - 0116_SJ02_MP15_10_MG | ecosystem: Environmental > Terrestrial > Soil > Wetlands > Peat | place...
GTGCCCATGGACCGCGTCGCTCCATGTCTCCTGCACGAACTTCGGGCCTGCGCAGAACCAGTCGTAGAACGGCATTTCCGGCAAAAGCACAAGATCGCTCTGATTCCTCTTGACATGACGTACCAGTCGGGTCCACTCCTGCTCGAACCTTACAGGGTCGTCGGGCATCTGGGTGACTGTGATCTTCAATACATCGTGACCCTTGGAGCCACCCTCTTATCCTGTTTTCCTAGGCTGAGCTCTCGTACAGCTTCCTCTGCTCCTCGCCGATGAGCTCGGTAAGCGCCTCGAAAGCCCTGCTGGCGTCCTTCATGTCCACAACCATGATGGTATCTGTGTAACAGCTGACAGTGTCCTCGATGTTCACTTGCCTCCTCCAGAGCTGGTTGTAGAAGGCGCTGATGCACCCCGGGGTGGCTGTGATCTCCTCGGGGCTGTGCACTGTGATTGCCGCTCCTTCCTCCCCTTCCTCCAGCACCTCGGCGCCCGCCAGGGATCTCTTCACCTTAGAATGAAGCCGCTGGTCGAAGATCAAAGTAGTCGAGGAGAGAGACTCGGAGACCTGGATGAAGTCGTTGGGGTAGGTCGAGAGGAGAGTGCTGACCGTCTGAACCGTCCTCTTGGTCTTCTCTACGGAGAGACTGGACACATGGGTCCTTACGCTGACTGCGCTTCTCGCTATCACCCTGCTGACCTTAGGGGAACTCGCCGAATACGCTCCCATCATCCTCTTGAGGGCGGTCGCTATGCCCACCTCGCTGACGTCCTTGACCCGCTTCCCCGTCCGGGCCGCCACCTTCGGGACGAGCATTCTAGCGAGAGCGCTGAGGTTCAGGTAGTCGCGAGCAATTGCATCCTGAATTGGGAGGTCTGACCCTACCTCGTCCTTGACCGCCCGGGCCACGGAAACGGCCCTGGCCAGTTTTTGGTCATGCTTGGCCAATTTGTGAAATTCTTGTCCATAACCTATAAAAGTATTCCACGGACACTCGCGCTACAAATTTGCACAGGACAGTTGCCCTTGCTTTTTCCGGCGGACTAGATACATCAGTCTGCGTGAAGTGGCTTCAGGAGAAGTACGACGCGGACGTGGTGACCGTTACCCTAGACCTAGGTCAGAGGGAGGACATGGAGCTGATTGAAAAACGCTCCAGGCAGATTGGAGCGAAGAACCACTACACCATCGACGCGAAGGACGAGTTCCTCCGCGATTACGTTTGGCCGGCAATCACCGCAAACGCACTCTACGAGGGAGCTTACCCTCTAAGCACCGCCCTGGGCAGGCCTCTTATCGGGAAGAAGCTGGTCGAGATCGCTGAGAAGGAAGGGGCTGACGCCGTCGCCCACGGGTGCACCGGCAAGGGGAACGACCAGGTGAGGATCGATGTCACTGTCAGGGCAATGAACCCTTCACTGGAGGTCATTGCGCCCGTCCGCGAGTGGAACATGAGCAGGGACGAGGAGATCGTCTATGCCCAGAAGCGGGGCATCCCGATCAAACCCTCCAAGTCGATCTACAGTGTAGATCAGAACATCTGGGGGCGCTCCATCGAGAGCGGTCCGATGGAGAACCCCAACAACGAGCCTCCGTCCGACGCCTTCGAGTGGACGGTGTCCCCAGAGGACGCTCCTGACGAGCCCGAGTGCCTGGACATCGTGTTCAGGAACGGCGTCCCGACGCGGGTGAACGGCAGGGCGATGGATCCTCTGAAGCTCGTCAGCCACGTCAATCAGTTGGCGGGCTCCCACGGCGTTGGAAGGATCGACCACATCGAGGACAGGCTGGTCGGCATCAAGTCGCGGGAAGTCTACGAGTGCCCGGCAGCGTCGGTGATAATCCAAGCCCACCAGGACCTGGAGAAGCTCGTCCTTACGCGCCACGAGCTTGACTTCAAGGCAGTGGTGGAGAGGGAGTGGGCTTGGCTCGTCTACTCAGGCCTCTGGCTCGAGCCGCTCAGGCTGGCCCTTGACCGGTTCATTTCTGCGACCCAGCACAGGGTGACGGGCACGGTGAGGATGAAGCTCTACAAAGGCTCCGCCCGGGTCGTCGGAAGATCGTCCGAGTACTCGATCTACGACGTTGGTCTCGCGACCTATGGCCGGGGCTCGAAGTTCGACCAGAAAAACGCAGTCGGCTTCATAGAGCTCTGGGGGCTGCAGTCTAGGGTTGCGGCCAGCCTAAACTCCCAAGTTGAGGGAAAAAAGGAGAATGGACATCCGAGGACCAAGGCTAAGGAAGCCGAGTGAAAAGGCTCTCGCGTTCACCTCCTCGATGGCGGCTGACGAGCGCATCGCGCGCCACGTCATCGCGGTGAACATAGCCCACATGACTGCCCTCGTGAAAGCAGGCGAGGTTGACAATGAGACAGGGGCCAAGTGTATCAAATTCCTCATGGGCGCCTCTGCTGAAATCTCCCCTGGCACCAAGGCCGAAGACTTCCACCAGCAGCTCGAGCAGCAGGCAGTAGACGCTCTGGGCGTAGGTACAGCAGGCTACCTGAACTTCGGCAAGAGCAGGAACGACCAGGTCGCCACTGCCATCAGGATGGAGCTGAGGGCGCAGCTGAACGCGCTCCTTGGTTCTTTGGCGGAGCTCCAGCGGGTGCTGCTAGGACAGGCGGGTAAGCACAGGACAACAATGGTCCCGGGATACACCCACCTGCAGAGGGCCCAGCCTGTTACCCTTGCCCACCACCTGTTCGCCTACTTCGACGCCTTTCAGCGCGATGCCGAGAGGGCTCTCCAGCTGTATGCGAGGGTCAACCTCTCGCCGATGGGCGGCGCCGCCATGGCCGGCACCTCGGTGAAGATCGACAGGAGGGCGGTTGCCGAGTCGCTGGGTTTTGACGGAGTGATTAGGAACGCGATGGACGCGGTGTCCTCTAGGGACGTCGTAATCGAGGCGCTCGCCTGTGCCACCATGACCATGGTCAATGCCAGCAGGCTCGCGGAGGAGTTGATTCTATGGAGCACGTCGGAATTCGGATTCCTCGAGCTCGATGATGCCTATGCGGCGTCCAGCAGCATAATGCCCCAGAAGAAGAATGCAGTCGTGGCAGAGATGGTCAGAGCGAAGACCGGATCAGTCATAGGGAACCTTGTAGCTGCCTGTGCAATCCTCAAGTCGCTGCCATACTCGTACAACCTGGACCTGCAGGAAATCACTCCCCTGCTGTGGCGTGCCCTCGACGACACCCTCAATTCACTGACCATGATGGCAGGGATGATTTCGTCCGCTTCGATAAAGCCCGAAAGGCTTCGAAGCGCGATAGCCGATGACAATTCCACTGCTGTTGCCCTGGCCAACTACCTTGTCAGGGAGCACAGCATCTCTTTCAGACAGGCTCATGCCATAGTCGGCCAACTGGTCAGGGCATCTGTGGAGACAGGGATACCACTTCAGGAGATTGCTTCATCCAAGATGGCGGCTGTGTCGGCGAAGCACGGAAAGCGTATCACCATCGAACCTGGCATTGCGAAGAATCTCCTCGACCCTGAGAACTTCCTCAAAACAATAGCAACCGAAGGCGGTAGCAACCCTAAATTCGTTGCCGGGGGTCTGAAGGTCCGCCAGAAGGAACTCGCGCTGACAGACTCGGCGCTCTTCGAGACTGCAACCTCTCTCAGAGCGTCGGAGCGGAAACTGAAGGCAATCGCGTCGGGCATGGCCCGGGAGGTGAAATCGTAGATTGAACACCAGCTGCACAGAGTGCGGAGCGACCCTGGCCGTACCAAACGACGCAATAGTGGGGGAGCTCGTCTCCTGCAAGGACTGCTCACAGGAGTACGAGGTGGCCGAGATTTCCAACGGCAACGTGCTCCTGAAGCCAGCCGAGCAGGTCGGAGAGGATTGGGGGGAATAAGTGAAGGTAAGCATCACATTCGACAGGCTCAGGTGGGAGGAGAAGGCCCTCAGCGAAGCAGCTGAGGCGGCAGGGCTAGAGGCGTCTCTAGTCGATTCCAAGGGGCTCGTATTCGAGGTTCCGAAAAAGCATCCCGACATCGGCGACGTGGTCCTTCAGCGATGCATCAGTCACTACAGGTCGTCTACCCTGACTTTGATGCTCGAGGGCGCGGGCCTCAAGGTCATCAACAGCTACAGCGTGGCGGAGACATGCAGCAACAAACTGGCAACCACCATAGCACTAGCGAACGCCAAGGTGCCGACACCGCGCACCTTCCTAGCGTTGACGTCCGAGGCCGCAGAAGTAGCCGCTGACAGGTTGGGCTACCCCTTCGTCCTAAAGCCGTTCACGGGCAGCTGGGGGAGGATGGTGACAGTGGTGAGGGACCGGAACACCCTTCAGTCCCTAATCGAGTACAAGGAGGAGCTGGCCAACCCTCATGAGCAGCACATGTACTACCTCCAGGAGTTCGTCAGGCGGCCCCCTCGCGACATCAGGGCGATTGTGGCGGGGGAAAATATCATCGCCTGCGTTCACAGGATTGCCCCTCCGGGCGAATGGAGGACCAATGTGGCCAGGGGCGCCGTCTCAAAGGCGTTCAAGCCCGACGCAGAGCTGAAGGAGATCATACTGAAGGCAGCGGAGGCTGTCGGCGGAGGCATCCTTGGAGTAGACGCCATGGAACCCGAGTCGGGCTACCTAGTCCACGAAGTAAACAACACGGTGGAGTTCAAGGGAGCGCAATCTGCCGTAGACACAGACATCCCCGCCCAGCTCATCAAGTACGTTTCACAGGTCGCACGGAGATAGAATGGTCCGAGTAGGAGTTCTGGCCGCTTCAGGGTACATTGGAGGGGAGCTGCTGCGCCTCCTACTTCAGCATCCCGAGGTCGAGATAGTGGCTGCCACCGCCCGGAAGTACGCAGGGGAGTACGTCTTCAGAGTGCACCCGAACCTCCGAGGCATGACCGAGCTTCAGTTCACACCTCTCGATGCCTCCAAACTCACAAGCTCCTGCGACATTGTGTTCGCAGCACTGCCCCACGGGGAGTCGGTGAAGATCGTCCCCCAGCTGGCTGACGCGGGTCTCAAGGTCATCGATCTCAGCGCCGACTTCCGCCTGGGCGACAAGGGACAGTACCCGAGCTGGTACGGATACGACCATCCACGCCCCGATCTCTTGGAGAAGTTCGTCTTTTCGATTCCAGAAATCAACAGGGATCGGGTGAAGGGCGCCACCCTCGTTTCATCTCCGGGGTGCATGGCCATCACAGCGATTCTAGCGCTTGCACCGCTGCTGAAAGAGAAGGCACTCGGCATAGACCGGGACCACATCGTAGTCGACGCCAAGGTGGGCTCCTCGGGTGCGGGCGGTAGGCCGTCTCTTTCGACCCACTTCTCCGAAAGGTTCAGCGTGGTCAGGCCCTACAAGCCGGCAGGCCACAGGCACTCGGCCGAGATCGAGCAGGTTCTGGCCTCTGTGTCAGGGGAGAGTGTCAAGGTTTCCATGTCGGCCCACGCCGTGAACATGGTCAGAGGAATCCTGGTCACTTCCCACATCTTCACCTCGGGCCCGGTCAAGCCAATCGACATCTGGAAGGCCTACCGCTCGATGTACACCGGGAGTTACTTTATCCGCCTGGTCAGGGACAAGCACGGACCCTTCCGTCTTCCTGACCCTAAACTAGTGGTGGGATCGAACTTCTGCGACATCGGTTTCGAGATCGAAGAGCGGACTGGACGCCTGGTCGCCCTCTCCGCCACTGACAACCTGATCAAGGGAGCGGCGGGGAATGCTATCCAATCGATGAACCTCATGCTGGGCTTCGACGAGAAGACGGGAATTGCCATGGCGCCCCTGCATCCGGTGTAGAGAATGCGAATCGTGGTCAAGATCGGTGGGAGCCTGATAAAGGAGGGGGTCCCAGAGAACTTCGTTGAGGATGTTGTAGGGCTGGTACCATCGCACCAGCTCGTGATTGTCCACGGGGGTGGCGACGTGGTGACGCAATATGCGACCCGCCTGGGGAAAGAGCAGCGCTTCGTCGTGTCTCCGGAAGGGATCCGGAGCAGGTACACCGACAGGGAGACAGCCGAGATTTACCAGATGGTGATGAGCGGGCTGCTCGCCAAACGGCTCGTGCTCGCCCTCGGGAAGGCAGGCGTGAAGAGCGTCTCGTTGGCAGGAGCGGATGGGCTGCTAATGCAGGGGAAGCGGAAGACGAAGCTCGTGATTATGGACGACAGGGGGAGGAAGGTCTCCATCGAGGGGGGGTACACGGGCAAGGTGGTGGGCGTCAACGCCTCTCTCCTTGATGCCCTTCTCTCGCAGGGTTACGTCCCCGTGGTGTCACCCGTGGCGGCGGGGGAGGAAGGGGAACCGCTCAACATCGACGGAGACAGGGCTGCTTCGTCGATAGCGACCAGGGCGGGAGCCGACGCCGTCGTGTTCCTGACCAACGTTGACGGGCTCAAGCTGGATGACAAGCTCGTCAGCCACCTGACTCCCTCGGAGGCATCGTCCCGGCTCTCGGAAATCGGCTTTGGGATGCAGAAGAAGGTGATGGCCGCTGCGGAATCAGTCGAGGCTGGGGTGAATGAAGCGATAATCTGCTCGGGAACAAGGGCCGGTCCCCTCACCAGGGCGCTGGCCCACGACACGTGCACGGTGATCAGCGCACAATGAGCCACATCCAAGAGACCGAGGAAGCCTTCGGAGCACAGGCCTTCAAGAAGTTCCCCCTGTCGATTGTCAGAGGGAAGGGGTCCGTCGTCTGGGACGCCGACGGCAAGGAGTACGTCGACTTCATGACAGGCATCGGTGTCGCCCTGGTGGGTCACTCAAATGACGCGGTGTTGAAGGCGATCAACGCGCAGGCCGCCAGACTGATCACCTGCCACGGCACATTCTACAACGACGCCAGGGCAGGCTTCATGGAGCGACTCGTTAAGATAGCGCCGAAGAGTCTGACCAAGGCCCTCTTGGCAAACAGCGGTACCGAATCGGTCGAGGCTGCCATCAAGCTCGCAAGAAGGCACACGGCCAGGAAGAAGATCATTTCAATGAAAGGTGCGTTCCACGGGAAGACCTACGGCTCTCTCTCAGCCACCTGGAACAAGAAGTACAGAGACCCCTTTGGGCCCCTCCTAGACGGGTTCGAATTCGCGGACTATGGTGACCCGGCCTCGCTCACGCAGCTCGTTGACAACGACACGGCCGCGGTCTTGGCCGAGCCTGTCCAGGGAGAGAGTGGAATCATCGTCCCTCCTTCCGACTATTTCAAGCAGGTCAGGGAGATATGCGACAGGAAAGGCGCCCTCCTCATACTGGACGAGATTCAGAGTGGCCTCGGGAGGACGGGAAAGATGTGGGCCTCTGAGCACTGGGGCGTCGTCCCCGACATCATGACGGTCTCCAAGGGCCTCGGCGGCGGACTCCCAATCGGAGCAGCCATAGCAACCGACGAAGTAGCATCGAGCTTGAAAGGAGGGGAGCACACGAGCACCTTCGCGGGGAACCCACTCTCCTGTGCGGCCGCCTCGGCCACTCTCGACTTCATCACCCAAAACGACCTCCCACGGCAGGCGATGGAAAAGGGAGAGAAAATGAAAACCGGTCTTTCCAAGATCGCATCTGAACACAAGCTCGTAAAAGAGGTCCGGGGGCTGGGGCTAATGCTGGCAATGCAGACGAGAGTGGACATACACTCCCAGCTGCTCTCAGCGGAGGCGAAGGGCGTCATCTTTGCATACTCGGGGAGAGACACATTCCGCTTCCTCCCTGCCCTCGTCATCGAGGAGAGCCAGATATCAAGGGGCCTCGAAGTGCTCAGCCAGGTTATCCGAGAAGAGGAAGCGAAGAGGCTCCAGTAGGCCGGTTTACAGACAGAGCGAAGAGGTTTTATCCGAGCTGGGCACGCGATTCCAGCAGGTGGATGCACCGTTTGCTCACGGAGCAAATCGTGAAGATGGACTGCGACAGGTGCAGGCTGAGGACTGAACACTATCTCCTTGACTACGGAGACACACCCATGCTCTGCCGATGCCTTAGGTGTGGTCAGGTCAAGAAGTACCCCGGACTCTCGATTCAGACCAAGGAACCCTATCCGGAAGACAATCGTAAACCAATCTACGTCCTGTAAATCCGAGCCCCGACAGGCTGTCCCCAGTCTCCTCGCCTAGCGATGTTAACGCCGCAGCGAGGGTCGGGCCGGGCCTCTATCTATCACAGAATATCTCCTTGGTGATTGCGACTCGTCCCTAGATGCGTCCAGACTGAATGCACGACCAGTCCGGTCACAAGGGTGGCCGTGCCAACCAGCAACGACTGCGTTCCGAGCCCGAGTAGCATCGCCGCGGAGAGGGCCACCGAGAACACTTGCACCGACGGGTAACCTGGAGAGGAGAAGCTCGTAATAGCATGCCTCCTTCTCGCGATTACAACTTGTACTCCCGTAAGCAAGTAGGAGAACACGACGCCGAAGTTGGCTACTAGCGCAATGCTCTCGACGTTCCCCAGCCCAAGTGACGCGATCATAACCGCCGCTACTACTACGGCCGGAGCCTTCGAGCCCACCCCGAGCTGGCGTGGGAGCAGGTTATCCACTCCCATCTGTTTCATGGTCCTGGATCCGGCTATTATCATCGAAAGCGTCACCGCGAAGGTAGCCGCAAGTGCAGCAATGTCCACCGCGTAGGAAACCGCTGAGGGTGCTCCAACCGAACCCAAAGCAAGCGAGAGAGGATTGGAAGCGGTACCATACGAGGCCCAGTTCAGAGCTAGGAGGAGGGCGAAAACAACGAGTACATACAGAGCTGTGCTGATTACGATCGATGCAATGATTGCCCGGGGGACGGTTCTCCCGCCGTCTTCCACATCAGGGGTGAGTGTGGCGATTGTGTTGAATCCCGAATAGGCGAAGAACGCTATGTTCGCCGCAACGAGCACCCCCGTCGCTCCCGTTGGGAAAAAAGGTGAGAAATTGCTCACCGAGAATCGAGCGAGTATGAAAACGGCGGCGAGGAACACCGCGAGTCCGACAATCTTCACCGCCACGAGCCCCACCTCCATTTCGGAAGCAAGCTTGATTCCTCCGACCTCCACGAAGGTGAGAACCACGATCAACGTAATAGCTGCGGGAAGATAGATCCATCCCGGAAACCCCAATCCTATGAGGTAAGACGAGAAGCCCAGTGCCAATGCGGCTCCACTGATGGCGTAGGCGATAAGGCGGAACCAGCCAACGAGGAACCCAATCGTGTCCCCCATCGTCGCCTTGGCGAAACTGTAGACGCCACCCTCGACCTCTGGGAACCTGGACGAAAGCTCGGCCGTATTCAGACCGACTGTAATGGCAAGAACGGCCGTTATTGCGAAGGCGAGCAGAGCGGCTGGGCCAGAGGCCCCTATCGCCGAACCCGCTAGGACGAAGATCCCCGCGCCTATGATGTTCCCAAGGCCTACGGCGACGGCGTTGGTGAAGGACAACTTCCTAGTCATCGGAGCAGTCGTAACCCCACTTCGTTCTGGCGAATTAAGGGTGCCCGGAACGAGCGAAGCCCCAGAGGAGCTGGGGTTGCAAGGCAAAGGGCAAGCATTTAGAGAGCCAACCTCCGGGTTGTCAAGCGGGAAACGCGTGAAGAGGAAACAAGTCGACTCCGAGCGAATTGACGAACTCCTGTTGGGCCTCCTGAGAGAAGATGCCAGGGCTTCCAACACGAGAATCGCCACAAAGCTGGGGCTCTCCGAATCCGCGGTCAGGCGTAGGATCGACAACCTGAAGGCGAGCGGCAGGATACGAAGGTTCACCGTTGACGTGGACGACAGAGACCAGAGTAGCGCCATTACCTGGGTCTCTGTCGACCCTGCGACCCCGACCCGTCAGGTCAGCGATAGAATAAGGGGCATCAAGGGTGTCGAGTCAGTTTACGAGACCGCAGGACAGTTCGACATAGCGGTCGTCATTAGAGGTGCGAATATCGGCGAAGTAAACGCGACCATCGAAGGGATACGGCGCGCCGGAGGCGTGACCGGGACGAACACCACCATGGTACTCCGCACAATTCGCTGAATTCGGCCGAATATCGTTAAAACCGCTCTATACGGGAGGTTGAAGGAGGAGGTAATCAGCGAATAATGAACTGCATCGAGTGCGACGCGCAGGTCGCCATTCCGGCTGACGCCATCCAGGGCGAAATAGTGTCCTGCAGGGAGTGCGGGGCGTCCTTCGAACTGGTGAGGGAACAGTCGGGAGGCCTCTTTGTGCTCCGGCCCGCGGAACAGGAAGAAGAGGACTGGGGCGAGTGAGCGGCTGGCGTCTTTTTCGCTACTCTATGACACCATCCGCTGGGAAGAGAAAGCAATCGTAGCGGCCGCGGAAAAGCGCGGGGTCAGAGCCAACCTCGTGGACTCCAAGGACCTCTCGATCACCCTGAACTCCGGCGAGTTGCCTCTTGCCGACAGGGTGGTCCTCCAGAGGTGCGTAAGCTACTTTCGCAACGTCCACTCCACCGCCGCTCTCGAGGCAGCGGGTCACAGTGTTGTCAACTCCTTCGCCTGCGCTTGGGTGTGTGGCAACAAGCTGTTCGGGTCGCTCGAGCTCGTCAAGCACCACGTCCCGACCCCCAGGACCACCCTCGCAATGGCGGAAGACTCCACCCTGCGCTCGATAGAGCAGATGGGATACCCCATGGTGGTCAAGCCTGTGGTCGGAAGCTGGGGGAGGCTGTCCGCCCTCATCAGAGACAGCGACGCTGCCAGGGCGGTGATAGAGGACAGGGAACAGATGTTCCCCCTCTACCAGATCTATTATTTGCAGGAGTTCGTCAAACGGCCTCCGCGCGACATCCGGTCCTTTGTGATTGGGGACAGGACCATCGCCGCCATCTACCGCTACTCGGGGGGCTCAGAGTGGAGGACCAACACAGCCAGAGGAGGCAAGGCAGAGGCATGCAAGGTCACCCCTGAGCTCGATGAACTGTCTGTGAGGGCCGCAAAGGCAGTCGGCGGGGAGTTCGTAGGAGTGGATTTGATGGAGGGAGACGATGGGCTCCTGGTCCACGAGGTGAACAACACGACAGAGTTCAAGAACACCGTCCCGGCCACCGGCATAGACATCCCCGGAATGGTTATTGATTATCTGATTTCTGTGCAGAAGAGATGACAGGTGGCTCTAGCAGTCCCGTAAAGCTGCTTCTTGACTCTCTGAAGATCTACTCACCTACTACCCAGGAGGCAGAGCTCGCGTCCTTCCTCGCTGACAGGATGAGTCCTCTGGGATACTCAAGCGTCCACATCGACAAGGCGGGGAACGCGATAGGCGAGATCGGAAGGGGGAAGACGAAGCTACTTCTCTGCGGCCACATGGACACTGTCCCAGGCAACCTGCCGGTGAGCCACAAGCAGGGAAGGGTCTACGGGAGGGGCGCGGCCGACGCCAAGTCTCCTCTCTGTGCGCTTCTCCTGGCAGGGGCCGCCTCCGCCGATTCCGGCATTGGAATCACTTTCGCCGGCGTCACCCAGGAGGAAGGAGAGGGGGTAGGCATCGAGCAGTTGGTCCGGAGCGGCGACAGGTTCGACTACGCTGTGTTCGGCGAGCCGAGCGGGGCTAACAGGATAACCGTCGGCTACCGGGGGAGGGTCAGCCTCCACGTCGACATAAGGACCGCAGGCGGGCACGCGGGTTCACCTTGGGCCCAGAGGAGCGCCTTCGACGAGTTCAACCTTCTCCTCTCTAGACTGAAGCGCTACGAACGCTCCAAAGAGCTCCCAGGGGACCATTTCAGGTCTGTCTCCATCTCCCCCACGTTGGTGAGGGCGGGGACCTACCACAATGTCATTCCGAACAAATGCGAAGCCACGCTCGATCTCCGACTCCCGCCATCAATCCCCTCTTCTAGGGCCATCGCAGAGATCCGTGAATTCGCGAGCCAGACAGACGAAGGCGTCATGATAGATATCACAGAAGGGGAGCCCACGGAGGCCTACGAAGCGGACACCGGCTCGACTCTCGTGCGTGCGTTCCAGAGGGCCATCCTTCTCAGACTAAAGACCAAACCGAACCTTGTGCGGAAGACCGGCACGGGAGACATGAACACATTCGCCCACAAGGAGAGCGCTGCTTGCGTCACCTACGGCCCTGGCCTGTCTCGGACGAGCCACACCGATGGCGAGATGGTTCAGATTAAGGACTACTTGGGCAGTATCGAAGTGTTGAAAGAGGCTATCAGGCAGCTGGATGTCCTAGGCAAAGGCATCGGGATATGAACGGGAAAGATTTCCTCACGCTTGCAGAGTTTGCGCCAGGAGACCTGACGTCAGTACTGGACCTCTCCGAACAGATGAAGGTCTACCGCGCGGAAGGCCTCGGCTCGAAGGTCCTTGCAGGCAAGAGTGTCGCCCTGATCTTCGAGAAGCCGAGCACCAGGACCAGGGTCAGTTTCCAGGTCGCAATCAGCGAGCTCGGGGGGAGCGCCATCAGCCTGAGCTCCACCGAGATGCAGCTGGGGCGCGGGGAGACGGTGGAGGACACGGCTCACGTGCTCTCCCGCTACGTTCACTGCATAATGGCGAGGGTGAACCGGCACGCAGACCTCGAGCGCCTGGCGAGGGCGGCCAGGGTGCCGGTCATAAACGGACTTAGCGAACTGCACCACCCCGTACAGATACTCGCCGACCTCCTCACCCTGCGGGAGCACAAGGGGCGGCTGAAAGGACTGAAGGTTGCCTGGGTGGGGGACGGTGACAACGTCTGCAACTCGTGGACGATCGGTGCGGCCCTAACGGGCATCGAGTTCGTCGCAGCGACTCCCCACGGTTACGAGCCGCCGCAATCGATAGTCAGCCTTGCTTCCGGCATCGCTCATGCCATGGGAGCGAGCGTCAAAATCATCAATGATCCCACGGCCGCGGTGTCGGGCGCAGACTGCGTCATCACAGACACATTCGTGTCCATGGGCGAGGAACAGGAGCGGCTCCGACGGGAACAGGCATTCCTTCCTCGGTATCAGGTGAACGGACCCCTCATGGCCAAGGCCAAGACGGACGCCATCTTCATGCACTGCCTTCCGGCCCACAGAGGGGACGAGGTCACTGACGAAGTGATTGACGGCCCTCACTCGGTTGTTTTCGACGAGGCAGAGAACAGGATGCACACGGAGAAGGCCCTTCTCTGTTTTCTCATGCTGGCTAAGAAAGACTATTCTGCGCTTACAGCCTGACCTCTTCCAGCCCGTACTGCTTGACGAGAGAGACTATCCTCTCTTTGTGAGGTCCGAGCCCCTTCCAGTCCAGGGCCGCATACCTCACCGGGGCATTGGAGCGCTGAATCATCTGCCCAACCATCTTCTCGTCGACGGTCCCCAGGGCGTACTTTGGGGCGACGAATGCGAACGCCATATCCCCCTCTATCAGGAGCTTTGTGAACTTCTCCGGATAGTGGGTGCCCCCGAACCCGATTGCCACCTTGCTCCAGATGCTCTTCTCCCTCAGGCTCTCCATCAGCGCCCTGCCGACCACAGAAGCCGCCTTCTTGTCTCCCCAGTACCTCTCAGACGACCCCAGTTCCACGAAGAGAACGGGCTTCTGGAGTGACGTCGGCCCGTGGTGCGTCGCTTCCATGGTTATCTCGTATTGTTTTGCTTCGTTTCTATGCTCCCAGAGAGCGATTAGGTAGTTCTTCAGCAGTGAGGGATCAGCCCGTCCCAGCTCCTTTCCTGCTCCTCCGAACTTCGCGTCGGCAGAGAAGTTCCCCGTCGTGTGAGCAGTGAGCGAGGCGATGCCCGACTCGGCGCTGTGGCGGGAAAGGAAGATGTACGCCTGCGGGTTGAAGTAATCGTCGAGCGCCGGAGGGTGGACGATCACACCTTCGAAGCGGACCAGAAGAAAGGAGTCTTTCTGGAAGACGGGGTTGCCCAACAGGTTGACGCCGGTCGACTGGAACCCCTCCCCCTCTACCAGGGTTTCCGCCAGTGTCCTCGAGGCCAGGTCGGTGGTGGAAGCCACGATGACCGTCGCCGGCTCCCCCTGGGGGTTCATGACGCCCTGGTCCCTCAGTCCAGCGTATTAACGCTGGACTGGTTTCATACGAATAGATGAGATGAGGCGGCACTAAGCATATAAGCAAAGTATCAGGGTCGCCCCAAATGTTCGAGACATGGGGGTCCGCGACTTCTTCAAATCAGCGAATGCGATATTCAAGCTCGCCCACAAGAGCGACAGGGACGAGTTCAGCTTGTACCTGAAGTTGGTGGCGCTGGGTGTTGCCGTGGTCGGGACAATCGGCTTCCTCATCAAGCTAATCGGAACCTTCGCTTTCCACTGAAAGGTTATTAGGCCAACAAAAATCGGGCAGTTTTCGAAGTGTCTGTTTTGAGTGAGCCTGAGAGAAGCAGCTCCATCTTCCCGGTGAAGACTACCGGGGGTCAGGAGAAGACAGTGGCAACCTTCGTGGCCAACAGAGCGATGCAGAAGAAGAAGCCCATCTACTCGGTGCTCGCCCTTGACACATGGAAAGGGTACGTCCTGTTCGAGGCTCCGAACAGCCAGGTGGTCGACGAGAGCATCCAGGGGTTCAAACACGTGAGGAGCAAGATTCCAGGCATGATGCAGTACTCCGACATCGAAAAGTATCTAGTGACAAAATCAATGGTCGCGGAACTGAACGAGGGCGACACAGTGGAGATAGTCGCTGGTCCTTTCAAGACGATGAGGGCCAAGATAACGAGAGTGGAGAAAGAGAAGCAAGAGGTTGTGGTCACTCTGCTCGACACCGCCTTCGCCA